>Ga0247784_1000116_pt1 | contig 27531 bp, 22 predicted proteins | sample UWRJL169409R5_FD_179909 | JGI IMG/M metagenome (GOLD analysis project Ga0247784, IMG submission 179909) | Plant litter microbial communities from Arlington Agricultural Research Station in Wisconsin, United States - UWRJ-L169-409R-5 | ecosystem: Environmental > Terrestrial > Plant litter >...
GCCGTGGCGAATTAAACCAATATTCGGGAGATCGTCGATGAAATTGCAGCACACCTCCTTGCTGGCGGGCGCGGTGCGCGCCGGCGTTCGCCGCTCGCTCAAGCGCTCGCAAACATCTCTGTTGGCCAGCTTGTGCATGTCGCCGGCGTTGGTTGTCTCCACGGCTGTTTGGGCACAGGAGGCGGACACGAGCGAGGATGGAAACATTGCCGAAGTGGTGGTGTCTTCCACTCGTCGCGAAATGGGTGTCCAGGATGTTCCCGTTGCCATCACCGCGGTAGGCGGCGAGGCAGCCGAAGCTCTGGGCTTGGAAAATCTCGACGAGCTCGCGGCGCTGGTGCCCGGCCTCAGCATGATCGATTCGGGTCCGTGGGGTAACAGCACCATCATCATGCGCGGTGTGAACTCCGACAGCATCAACGGCACGGGTAACGACACCGAAGGCGGCGGCACGGTCGGCGTCTATCTCGGCGAGACGCCGTTGTACGCGGACTTCAAGATGCTCGATATCAATCGCGTCGAAGCGTTGATGGGTCCGCAAGGCACGTTGTACGGCGCGGGTACGCTGGCAGGCGCGGTTCGCTTTGTTCCCAATCGTCCCAAGCTCAGCGAATACGAAGCGAATGTGCACACGCGTTTATATGGCGTGTCGAGCGACTTCAGCTCGGGCAACCAAGAGGACATCACCGTCAACATGCCGTTGGTCGACGGCGTGCTCGCGGTGCGTGGCGCGTTTGGTTATTACGACGATCCGGGCTTCGTCGATTATCCCTACATCGTGCGTTCGCCCGGACGTTCGAATCCTCAGCCGGATTTCAGCAATCGGGATGCGGTCGCGGCCAACCTGATCGATCGCACCAATCTGAATTACGAAGACACGATCAGCTCCCGCGTCAGCGCGTTGTGGGCGCCGAGCGCCGGGTTCGAGGGTTTGCTGACCTGGGCACATCAGAAAACCGAGACCGGCGGGCGGCAGATCAATACGGCCGATTCCATCGGCAGCGGTTTGTATGAATCGGGCATGCGTTACGCCGAGCCGAGCTCGCGCGAAGCCGATTTGTTCAGCCTGGAACTGACCGGCAATCTCGGCTTCGCTCAGCTCGTTTCCGCAAGCTCGTATAGCGAACAGAACATCAAGACCATCCGTGACCAGACCGACCTGTTGCTTTACCTCAGCGACAATGGCGGCTACGGCTACGAGGATTTTCCGGAATTCATCGCGTTCACGACCGGCGACACCGAGCGCGAACAGTTCACCCAGGAGCTGCGCCTGGTGTCTTCGACCGAAGGTGCCTTCAACTGGATCGTGGGCGGCTTTTATAACAAGCTCGAAAGCGTCAGCAGCGGCATCGAATACGTGCCGGGACTGCCGGCGTTCTTTGGAATAGATCGCCCCGACGAGATGGAGTATTACTCCAAGACCGACCAGGAGCAGGAAGAGAAGGCGGTTTACGGCGAAGTCGGTTATCGCCTCACGGATGCCTGGCAGGTCACCATCGGCGGTCGTTACTACGATTACACGGTGGATCAAACCAATGCCACCGACCTGCCGTTGTTCAACGCCGATCCTTACGAGCTGTCGCCACGCTTCCGCAGCGGCACGACCGGCGATAGCGGCTCGCTCTTCAAGTTCAACACTTCGTACGAGTTCAGCGACGATGTGATGGCGTTCGTCACCGTCAGCGAAGGCTACCGGCTCGGCGGCTTCAATCCGGTCGCACCCTGCGTGCTGCCGCTGTCGGGCTCGCAAAACGTTTGCGCTCTGCCTCACGAGCAGCAATACCTGCCCGACAAGACGCTCAACAAGGAGATCGGTATTCGCAGTCAGCTGTTCGATCGCCGCCTGACCATCAACGCCGCCGTTTATCACATCGATTGGGAGGATGTGCAGGTCGCGGGCATCACCGAGAACGGCGCCGTCGGCATCACCAGCAACGGCGCCGAGGCCGTGTCGCAAGGCGTGGAGATCGCCATGCAGGCGTCGTTGCCGATGGATTTCAGCATCATGCTGAACTACACCTACACCAATGCCGAGTTGACCCAGGATGCGAAGGGTCTGGTCGACGATCGCTATACGTTGATTCGCGTCGACGATCCGGCGACCGAGGATCGCGAGGGCAGTGCTCCGGCGTATCTGGCGATCTGGGGCGATCGTTACCTGCCGGCCTGCGATCCCTCGCTGGCGAGCTATGCCGCGACACCGGTCGGCGCTTGTCCGGGCGACGGTCTCGACGGCGATCGTCTGCCGGGCTCGGCCGAGCACAAAGGATCGATCTATCTCGGCTGGACGCGCGACTTCGCGGGCGACTATGTGATGCGTGCCAACTACGGCATTTCGGCGCAAAGCGATGTATTCACCAAGGTCGGCAATCGCGCCAGCGGCGAGGCGCTGGCGGGCTACGCGACGCACAGCTTCAACATCGGCATCGAGAAGGGCAACTGGATGGTGTCGCTGTTCGGCGAGAATATCTTCGACAAGTACGCCGAAACGTCGGTCACCAACGATCGCAGCTTCGTGTACACGGCCGAAGGCAGCGACGGCACCGCATTCGCGGTGCGCCGTTATAACAAGACCGTGATTCGTCCGCAGGTGTTCGGCCTCGACTTCCGGATGAAGTTCGGTCAGTAGCCGTCAGATCTCGATTCCTCGTGCCCGCACGTACTCGCGTGCGGGCTGCAGGTAGCGTTCGTAGCGCCGCCAGCGGCCCATGGCGCCCCGATACATTGGCTGACGAACCTGGCTCTTGCTCGGTGTCGCCACCGCGGCCTGGTTTTCGTGGAAATTCAGACAAAGCTCGTTCCACGCGAGTCCACAATGATCGAGCAGGCGGCGGGTTTGCTCCTCCTGGTGCTCCACGAGCGTTTCGTATTGCACCTGGAGGATGCGTCCGGGAAACAGCTGCTGCCAGAACCGCATCAACTCGTCGAACATCACGTAATACGCTGCCGTGTCGAGCAAATCGTACGAGTAGCTGTAATACGAGAAGTTGGTTGCGAACAAATGCCGGTAGTTGCTCCACACCGTATCGAGCGGATGGCGGCGCAGGCAGACGATCTTCGCTTCGGGCAACGCGCGCGCGATGTAGCCGATGTAAAGGAAATTCAGCGGCAGCTTGTCGATGAAACGCCGCTCGCTTTTTCTATAGGGCGCGGCGCCTTCCAGATATATCTGTCCGAGTTGCGCCGGCTGCAGCGAGCGAGCAGCGGCGATGGTTTCGGGATCGAGCGCAAATCGGCCCGTCGTGCCTGCGAGCCGCTTCAGGCCGACTTGCATCACCTGCAATTCGCCGGCGGATTCGACAGTGGGATGCGACGATAGAATGCGATCGACAAGTGTCGTCCCCGTCCGCGGCATTCCCAACACGAAGATCGGTGCTTGCGCTGGATCGAGCTTGGCACCCTCGCCGGTGAAGTAGTCCGCGGCGAAGTGCTGTTTCAGGGCTTCGAAGATGGAACGATCAAACCCGATGTCATACCCCAGCTCGACCTTGCGTCTGCGATTCGCAGTATCGAGATGGTGGAACACCGCCTCTGGATTCCGCAGGTCCTCATGCTCTTTGGCGAGCGCATAGTGAAGGTGCAGCGAATCGACGCTGTCCGTCGACGTCGCCAACAACGCTTCCAATCGTGCTACGTGATTGTGGTCGGCAGTCTGCGTGCGCACCGACGACAGCGACGAATGAGCTTTGACGAAACGCGGATTCAACGCGATCGCCGCTTCGTACTGTTCCTCGGCGGCGGCGAATTGCCCGGTGAAGTTCAAAGAGGCCGCATAGTTGAATCGCATCTGCGGATGGTTGGGATTCCCTGCGACAGCTTGAGCAAAGCAGGGCACTGCCTGTTTGTGAGCACCGAGCCGGCTGTAAACACCGCCAATCGTATCCAGCGTCAAAGCATCCGTTGGCTGCAAGGCCAGCGCTTGCCCGGCAGTGGCCAGAGCCTCGCCGTCGCGCCGAGCGATAACAAGCAAACGAGCGAGCTGGGCGAGGTACTCAGGTGACGATCGCAGGCGAGTGGCGTTCTGCACGGAAACCAGTGCCGCCGGCAACCGCCCCTGATTCGCCTCCGCCATGCCGAGCAGAAAGTGACTATCCGCATGATCCGGCCGGTGCGCGATCAATTCGCGACAGAGGCGTCGCACGCCGTCGTGATCGCCACGATTGAGCGCGGCCACGGCGGCACGATGGTGAGCGGCGAGATCGATCATCGGGCACTTCTTTGCAAATAGCGCGCCGGCCAGCGCTGAGGCATATTCGTTGTCACAGCCGCAATCTAACGCGACCGAGAGCGCACATAACGGTGCCGGGTCTACGTCAAACGCCCCATAGTAGGGAAGCGACGCGCTCCTTAGCCTGCGATACGAGATCAAGTCCTCCTGGTCGACACAAAGAAACCTCATGACGAATCGCAGGCGTGCCGCGCTGGTGGGAGTGTTGGCGATATGGGCAGGCGTGCCGGTTTGGCCGGCCGAGCCGGCGTCGAAGGCAGCGGCGGAAGACGCCAAGCCCAAGGTCGAGATTCCCGCCGACTTGCAGGACAAGCTCAAGAGCCTCCCACCGGAGAAGCTGGAGTATCTCAAGAGCGGCAAGATGCTGCGCTTCCAGCGCGCGCCGGTGATGTTCGATGTGTTCCGCAATCGAACGCTGCCGGAGATCGAGGCCGCGATCGACGCCATGATGTCGGTCGAAGCCCAACAGAAGTTCGATGCCTCGCGCGATCAGCCGTCCATTCCACTCGACACCAATTCGCCGGCATTCAACTCATGGAAGGTGCAGCGTCCGCAGGCGCTCAATCCCAAGCGCGAGCCCGGACCTTTCAGTTTGAATCGTTACGCGGAGGGCTGGTTCGCGGCGATCCCGACGTTTGCCAACGCGCCGGTCGCTTTGACACCGGAAGATCTGATTGCAGGCAAGGTCGACGTCGCCATCGTCGGGGCGCCGCTCGATATGGGCTCGGGATATCGAGGTGCGAAAGGCGGTCCGTTGGCGCTGCGTAAGCTCGGTCACACTGCCGCGGGTAACGACATGAACACCATGGTCGATCCCAGCGCCGAGTTGAATATCGTCGACTACGGCGACATCGCAGTGGACAACATGAGCAGCGAGCGCACAGTGCATCATGTGCGCGAGATGGTGAGAGACATCGCGAAGACCGGGGCGATTCCTTTCATCATCGGCGGCGATCATTCGCTGGAATATCCGGACGTCGCCGCGATGGCAGACGTGTACGGCAAAGGCAAGATCGGTGTCATCCATTTCGATTCGCACTACGACGCCGGCCGGGGCCGCGCGCATTTGATCGATCACGGCCAACCGGTGTGGCGGGTCATCAACGAAGGACACGTACCTGGCAAGAACTATATCCAGGTCGGTTTGCGGGCGCGCTCGCCGGACATCGAAACATTCAACTGGATGCGCGAGCAGGGCTTCCGTTACCACACGATGGTGGAAGTGGAAAAGAAAGGTTGGCCGGCGGTGATGGAGCAGGCGCTAAAGGAAGCGCGCGAAGGGACCGACAAGCTGTTCATCTCGTTCGACGTCGACGTGATCGATCCGGCCTTCATGACGGGTACCGGCACGCCGGTGCCGGGCGGTCTCACGATGCGCGAAGCCGTGCCGATGATTCGCCGGCTGTGCGCCGAAACCAACGTCGTCGGCTTCGATTTGATCGAAGTCGATCCGCTGGTCGATGAGTCGAACTATGTCACCGCGTTGAACAGCAATGCCATCATGCATGCGTGCCTCACCGGCATCGCCATGCGCAAGAAAGGCATCACCGAACAAAACTACTTGAGCCCGCTCGCGACCGAGCACGGGCAGCAGCGCTGAGAGGAACTTTCATGTCATTGCGCAATTCCGTTCTGGCCGCTGCCGTGGCGGCGCTGTGTGCTCAAGCGAGCTTGCCGGCGCTCGCCGCGCAGGCGAAGAAGAAAGAAGCCACTGCCGAGGTGGCAAAACCTGATCCTACTGTGACGATTCCGGAAGATCTGCAACCGAAGTTGCAGGGCCTGGCACAGGCCAAGCGCGAGTTCGTCACGACGGGCAAAGCAGCGCGCTTCATGCCGACCAAAGCCCTGCTGGAGCGATTCAGGAACAGCACGCCGCAGGAAATCGAGGCGATGATCGACGCCATGATGTCGGTGGTCGAGCAGTCCAAGTATCACGACGGTACCGATCCGGGCTCGATCCCGCTCAACACTCAATCCGAAAGTTTCAACAGCTGGAAGGTCAAACGGCCGACCAATCTCGATCCCAAGCGCGAGCCGGGGCCGATCAATCTGTCTCGTTACGCTGGCGGTCGCGGTGGCGGCATTCCGACGTTCGCGGGTGCACCGGTCGCGATCACACCGGAAGATCTGAAGGCCGGCAAAGTCGACATCGCCATCGTCGGCGCGCCGCTCGACATGGGCTCGGGATATCGAGGCGCGAAGGGTGGCCCGCTGGCGCTGCGTTCGATGTTCGGCGCGAGCGGCAACGACATGTACACGATGGTGGATCCGAGCGCCGAGCTCAACATCGTCGACTACGGCGACATCGCCATCGACAACATGAGCACGGAGCGTTCGATGGAGCACGTTCGTGCGATGGTGAAAGAGATCGCCGAGACCGGGGCGATTCCTTTCATCGTCGGTGGCGATCATTCGCTGGAATATCCCGACGTCGCTGCGATCACCGATGTTTACGGCAAGGGCAACGTCGGTGTCGTGCACTTCGATGCGCACTACGATGCTGGCGACGGTTATAGCGCGCATGCGATCACGCATGGTCAGCCGGTGTATCGGTTGATCAAAGAGGGTCATGTACCCGGCAAGAACTATATTCAAGTGGGTTTGCGCGGTGCCTGGCCAGGACCCGAGGCATTTCATTGGATGCGCGAGCAGGGCTTCCGTTACCACACGATGGCGGAAGTAGAGAAGAAGGGCTGGGATACCGTCATGAAGACGGCGGTGAAGGAAGCGCGCGAAGGGCCGAAGTACATGTACATTTCTTTCGACGTCGACGTGCTCGATCCGGCCTTCATGCCCGGCACCGGTACTCCCGTCGCGGGTGGTTTGTTCATGCGCGAGGCGCTGCCCATCGTGCGGCGGTTGTGCGCGGAGACGAATATCGTGGGCTTCGAGATCGTCGAAGTCGATCCGCTGCTGGATCCGAGTTACAAGACGGCGATGAACAGCAACTACATCATGCATGCGTGCATGACGGGCATCGCGATGCGCCGGAAGGGCATCACGCAGGAACATTTCTTAAGCCCGCTCAGCACCGAGCACAATCAACCGGAGCGCTGACATGCGCCGCGCCGTGTTGGCTTTCGTTCGGGACCCGCTGTTTTGGTTTTTCATTCTTGGCGGCGGGTGCTTTGCGGCTTATGCGGTGACGGTGGAGAGCCGCCACGTGATCGAGGTGCCGCTGTCGGTGCAGGCTCAGCTGGTCCAGGATCATGAGTTGTTGATCGGTCGTAAACCGAACGATGACGAGTTCAAGCTGCTGCTGGGTCGGTATGTGGACGACGAGATTTTGTTTCGCGAGTCGCTGGCGGAAGGGATGCATACCGGCGACGTCAAGATGAAACAGCGGTTGATCGAGAAGATGCGGTATCTGTTGACGGCGCCGGTCGGGGATCCGAGCGATACCGATCTCGTTAATTTCTACGCGGAGAATCAGAGGTATTACTACACCGAGCCGAAGTATGTGTTCGTGCAGACGTACTTCGCCAGGTCGCCTGCGGATGCTTCCGCGGTTCTTCGGCGGTTACGATCTGGAGAGAAGATTCAGGGGGATGAGTATTGGCTGGGCGGGGAGTTGCAGGCGTACGACGAGAGCATGGTCCGTGCGACGCTCGGCCAGGCGTTTGTGGAGGCGTTGCGGGCAGCGGAGAAGAGGCAATGGGTTGGGCCGGTGCAGACGGCTCGTGGTTGGCACTACGTGCGCGTCGATGAGGTGCTTGAGCCGCATGTCATGCCGTTTGTGGAAGTGAAGGAGCAGGTGCTGCGCGATTGGATTGACGATAAGCGCTCCGCGAGCGTGAACGTGCGCATCGCGGTGCTGAAGGAGAAGTACGACGTTGAGATCGCGCGTTGATGCATAACGCAGCCGTGAGATTTTATTTGGCGCTGCGCGCCGGCCCGGAAGGTGCGGTTGAGCGGGTGATCGCTGGTGCATAACGCAGCTGCAGTTTGTTTGGCGCTGCGCGCCGGCCAGGAAGGCGAGGTTGAGCGGTGATCGCTGATGCATAACGCGGCTGCGGTTTGTTTGGCGCTGCGCGCCGGCTGGGAAGGCGCGGATGGGCGGGTGATTGCTGATGCATAACGCAACGCAGTGTCGTTTGGCGTTGCGCGCCAGCTCGGAAGGCGAAGGTGGGCGTGCGGATGTCGTGCGGCAGTGTGTGGTGGCGTGCCGGGCGCGGAGCGCCACGGCGTTCTTGGTGGGATGCGTGATGCTTCTTGTCGCGGTGGCGGCGAGTGCGGATGTGTTGAAGTTTGCGAGGTTTCATTTGTTGGCGGGGAAGTCGCCGAATACGTATGAGTTGGACGTGCAGCTGCCTGTGGTGTTGACGGCGCCGGGGCAGGAGGTGGGCTTGCCGGAAGGTTGCAAACTCACATCGCAGAACGCGCAGGTGATTGGAGGCGAGACGAGCGCGGTGTTGAAGTTTGCTTGTGAGAAGCCGGTGGCAAACGGAGCGACGATCCAGGTTCCATGGGGTGAAGACGGCGGAGTATTTACGTCTTCGCTGACGCAAGACGGCGCGACACCTCGCATGATTCACGGCGACGAAGCAGGTCTGGCGCTGCCGCTCGCAGCAAGCGACAGCCCACAACGATCGACCAGCGCCGTAGCTACGGAATACACCGGCCTCGGCATCATTCATATCCTGGAGGGGCTGGACCACCTGGCATTCGTGCTGTGCCTGTGCCTGCTGGCACGTGGTGCCACGCTGCTCTGGCTGGTTACAGCTTTCACATCAGGTCATTCGATATCTCTGGCGTTGTCCTTCCTGGGCCTCGTGACAATCCCTATCCCTCCAGTAGAAGCGACAATCGCATTGTCGATCGCATTCATGGCCCGAGAGGCATTGCTGGCACGACGAGGTGAGAGCAACGGCAATAAACGCTGGCGTTACATGAGCGTCGTTGCCGCCTTCGGGCTACTTCACGGCTTGGGATTTGCGAGCGTGCTCGGCGATCTGGGCGTCGCGCCCACGGAGCGCATTGCCGGCCTGATCTTCTTCAACGTCGGCGTCGAAATCGGTCAGCTGGCATTCGTGGCCGTCGTCACGACATTGATGTGGCTCGCAAGCAAGGCTCGCTTCGACGCACCTCTGCGCACGGCGGCGTTATACGGCGTCGGTATCGTGGGAGTGTTCTGGACCTGCGAACGCGTCCTGAGCTTCGTAGCGTAGTTCTACGTTAATTAGCCCATACCGCGGATTCCATCGGCTCCATACGCTGCGCGTAACGAACCGAACGGGAGACGGCATGATGCGCTGGCGGCAGTCATTGGCAGCGGGAACGATGGGAATGATGCTGCCGTTGTCGACCGCAGTGTTCGCTCAGCAGGCGCCAGAGTTCGTTCCGGAACAAGTCACGACCAAAGCCGATGTCGGTCCGGGGCCGCATCTGTTCGTGGCCGGCGATCAGCGCATCCATGTCATCGACCCGCTCAAGCTTAAATATCTGGGCCAGATCTCCACCGGCGGCCGCGCGCAGTATGCGTTTTCGGCAAAGGGCGACGAGGTCTATATCGCGACCACGTTTTACAGCCGGGGCTGGACCGGCGAGCGCGAAGACGTCCTGCAGATCTTCGACACCACGACGCTAGCCGCCAAGACCGAATATCCGGTGATCGAGAAGGTGTCCATGGGCGGGGCCGGCGGCAAGTCGCTGTCGCCGTTGTCGCTGGACGGTCGTTGGATGTTCATCCAAAACGCCACGCCTGCGATCTCCGTGCAGCTGGTCGACCTCACGGCGAAGAAAGTCACAGGCGAAATTCCCACGCCCGGCTGCTGGGGCATTTTCCCGTCCACCGCCGCGCCGCTGCGGTTCACTTCGTTGTGCGGCGACGGCAAGTTGGTGACGTACACGATCAATGCCGCCGGCACCGATGCGACCGCGGCGCTGAGCGAGCAGGTCTTCGATGCCGACGCCGATCCGTTGTTCGTCGATCCGGAGCGGGCCGGCGACAACCTGATCTTCACTTCCTTCAATGGCAATATTTATGAAGTCAACGTCGCCGGCCCAGCCGCGAAGCTGACGCGCAAGTTCTCGATCGTTACAGGCCTCGAAGGTTGGAAGCCCGGCGGCGCGCAGCTGACGACCTATCTCGCCGACAGCAACATTCTGTACGTGCTCATGCACGACAAAGGATACGACGGCAGCCACACCGACGCCGGCAAGGAAGTCTGGGCCGTCGACATGAAAAAGCGGGCGGTGATCTCCCGCTCGACCATCCGGCCGGCGAAGGCGATCTTCGTTGCCGGCGGCGACAAGCCGGCATTGTTCGGCTATGGCGGTGAAAAGGAAGACGCCGGTGTGACGCGTTACGCGATCGACAAGACCGCTGCATTCACCGTGCGCGAGGACGCGTTCAAGAAGTTGGCGGCAGCTCGTCCGCGACTGGAGGTTCGCTAATGAACGGCATGACATCGGAAGTCACAGCATTGCTTGCATGCATGGGAGCAGGGGTGCTCGCGCTGGTATTCGCGCGTAGCGCTGCTCACAAGCTCGCGGAGTTTTCTTTCTTCAGCGCCACGCTCGGCGAGTACCGATTGCTGCCTGCGCTGTTTGTCGGTCCGGCAGCAATGACGCTGGCGATTGCGGAAGTCGCGGCAATTGGTCTGCTGTTGTTTCCTGACACTCGAACTGCTGGGGCGTTCTTGGCGATGGGTCTGCTGTCGCTGTACGCGATGGCCATGGCCATCAACTTACGGCGCGGCCGTTATCGAATCGATTGCGGCTGCGGCGGGCCTGGCCAGATGATTTCCTGGGCGCTGGTTATTCGCAATCTGCTGCTCGCGGGTGTCGCGAGCTTGGTTGCATTCAACACGGCCGCGCTCGATGCGATTCCGGCGGGCACCTTGGTAGTTTTCGCCGGCGTGTTGCTGTGCTGGCTGCTGCTGACCATATTCGATCAGATCATCGGCAATCGCTCGCACGCGCGGGCGATCTGAGGGGAGTGACGAACATGACTGCGTTGACGGTAATGGTGGTGATTCTGTTCGTGATGGTGCTGGGGCTGAGCATCGCGGTGGTCGCGCTGTCGCGGCAAGTCGGCATCTTGTTCGAACGGGTGGCTCCCATGGGCGCGCTGATCATCGATGCCGGTCCGAAAGTGGGCGCGCGGTCGCCCATCTTCGATGTGCCGACGCTCGGCGGCGGCAGGCTCGAACTCGGTGGCGCAAGTGGGCGCAGCACGCTGCTGTTCTTCCTGTCCCCGACCTGTCCGGTGTGCAAGAAGCTGCTGCCGGTGTTGCGTTCGATGCGCCCGGCGGAGTCGCAATGGCTGGATGTCGTTTTGGCCAGCGACGGCGACGCTGCGAGTCACGAACGCTTCGTCCAGGCCAACCAACTGCAAACGTTTCCGTATGTGCTCTCCACCGAATTGGGTGTGAGCTTTCGCGTCAGTCGCCTGCCGTTCGCGGTCCTCATCGACGAGCAAGGCATCGTGCGCGCCAAAGGCCTCATCAACAATCGCGAACAGCTGGAGAGCTTGTTCAGCGCCAAGGAACTGGGCATCGAATCCATCCAGAGCTACCTGGAGCAGGCGGCGTGAAGCATCCTCTACAAACATTGGCGAAATGGTTCGATCGCGCGGCCGAGCGGCAGGCTCGCCACACCGCGCAGCGAGTCAGCCGGCGCAGCGTGATTTCCACCTTGGGGCAAGCGATGGTCGGTGCGATGGCAGTGCCGTTGTTGCCGTTCGACCGTTCGGGCGAAGCGTACGGGGCCGAGCCGAAGAGAGGCGAGTTCAAGAACACGACCGACGACGAGGAGTGCGACTACTGGCGCTACTGCGCGCTGTCCGGAACGTTGTGCACCTGTTGCGGCGGATCTGTGACGTCGTGTCCTCCCGGCGCCGAAGTTTCCAAAGTCACGTGGGTCGGCACCTGCCAGAATCCCACCGACAACAAACATTACCTGGTGAGCTACAACGACTGCTGCGGCAAGGTCGCATGCGGCCAGTGTCCCTGTTCCAATCATCAACGCGAGCGGCCGGGCTACAAGATGGGCCTGCATAACGGCATCAACTGGTGCATGGCGAACGACCGCAATGCCTATCACTGCACGGTCGCGGCGCTGGTCGGTATTGCCGAGACCCCGTGAAGGTTGCGCTTGTCGCTGTGCTGATTTCGCTCCTGTCGCTGAGCGCAGCAGCGGAGACTCCAGCCAGGACGCTTTACTTACTGCAATGTTCCGGCTGTCATGGCACCGACGGTTCGGGTGATCCGCGAGTTGATGTGCCGCCGTTTCCAGGATTCATCGGTTCGTTCCTGCTCGATCCGTCGGGGCGTAGCTACATCACCAATGTCGGCGGAGTGATGAGCGCCGGACTGAACGACTACGACACGGCGCGTGTGTTGAATTGGGTGCTGGATACATTCTCCGGTGCATCCTTGCCCACCGGCGACTTCAAAAGATTCGACGCCATGGAAGTGCGCAAGCTGCGCGATGAACGGCCGGCCGATGCAGTGGCATTGCGTCGGGAGATCGCTGCGAGGTTGATGAAACAAGGGATCAAGCTGCCGAATTATCCGTGGCCGTAAGCCAGGCGCCGTCTACGTCAAATGCCCCATACCGGTGCCGGCGCAGCCTCCCTAGCCTGCATGCACTCACTTCAGGTGTGGAGCCCGGACCTCATGACTGCAAAGCTGACACTGCGATCGCTGGCCCAATCGTTCGTCGTGGTGGCGCTGTTCGCGTTCTCCAGCGCGCACGCCCAGGACACGATCAAGGTGGGCGTGTTGCATTCGTTGTCCGGCACCATGGCGATTTCCGAGACCACGCTGAAGGACACGGTGTTAATGCTCATCGAAGAGCAAAACCGCAAAGGCGGCTTGCTCGGCAAGAAATTGCAGCCGGTGGTCGTCGACCCCGCGTCCAACTGGCCGCTGTTCGCCGAGAAGGCCGAGCAGCTGCTGGTGAAAGATAAAGTCGCCGTGGTGTTTGGCTGCTGGACCTCGGTGTCGCGCAAGTCGGTGCTGCCGGTGTTCGAGAAGAACAACGGGTTGCTGTTCTATCCGGTGCAATACGAAGGCGAGGAGTCGTCGAAGAACGTTTTCTACACCGGCGCTGCGCCCAATCAGCAGGCGATTCCCGCGGTCGACTACTTGATGAACGACGTTGGTGTGAAGCGTTGGGTGCTGGCTGGCACGGACTATGTGTATCCGCGCACCACCAACAAGATCCTGGAAGCCTACCTGAAGTCCAAGGGCGTGAAGTCCGAGGACATCATGATCAACTACACGCCTTTCGGGCATTCGGATTGGCAACGCATTGTCGCCGACATCAAGAAGTTCGGCTCGGCCGGCAAGAAGACCGGCGTGGTGTCCACCATCAACGGCGACGCGAACGTGCCGTTCTACAAGGAGCTCGGCAATCAGAAGATTTCCGCCGAGGACATTCCGGTGGTCGCATTCTCGGTCGGCGAGGAAGAACTGTCCGGCATCGATACCAAGCCGCTGGTCGGCCACCTGGCTGCCTGGAACTATTTCATGAGCGTGGACGCGCCGGCGAACAAGAAATTCATCGGCGAGTGGCGCAGGTTCATCAAGAACCCCAAGCGTGTCAGCAACGACCCGATGGAGGCGCACGTCATTGGCTTCAACATGTGGGTGAAGGCGGTGGAGAAGGCGAAGACCACCGATGTGAGCAAAGTGACCGACGCGATGATCGGCATCGAGGTACCGAATCTCACCGGCGGCACAGCGAAGATGCTGCCGAATCATCACCTCACCAAGCCGGTGCTGATCGGCGAAGTGCGTGCCGACGGGCAATTCGATGTGGTGTGGCAGACCGAAGGCTTGGTCCCCGGCGATGCGTGGTCGGACTTCCTGCCGGGCAGCAAGGATATCGAGGCCGATTGGGTCAAGCTGAAGTGTGGTAACTACAACCTCAAGACGCAGAAGTGCTCCGGCCAGAATTACGAGTGATGGTCCGGCACGTTGCGTTATGGATGTTGATCGTCGCACTGGCGTGCCAGGCGGCAGTTGCTGCCGATAACGACGTGGCATTTAGTGACGCCTTGGCGGCGCTCACGACAACTAACTTCAAAGCGAAGGAGCAGGCGGCGAGTGCGCTGGCAGCCCTTCGACATCCGGACACGCGTGCCACGCTCCAGGCGTTGTTGGACGGCCAGCTCTACTATCGTCGGGACGACAAGCAAGTTCTCATCGTTAAAGAGGAAGCACCCGCCGACGATCTCGTCCGCATCTCGACCAACAATCAGTTGCGCAAGACGTTAAAGACTCTGATCGCCGGGTTTGATCTCGCGGACTCATCGGCACAGGTGCGGCTCGCCGCGGTCAACGAGATGTTGCGAGCGCTAGATGCGCAGGGCGCGGCAGCGTTGCGGGCCCAGCAGGAGAAAGAAACAGACTCGCGCGTTCGCAATTCTATTCGGACCGGGTTGGCGATTGTCGACCTGGACAGTGAGGATGCCAACACACGTCTGGCGGCAGTCGAGGTGCTGACCGTATCGCTCAATCCCGACGCCTACAACGGACTCAACGCGCTGTTGGCCAAGCGTGAGCCTGACGCGCGTGTGCAGGCGGCAGCCATCGATGCTGTGAAACGCATCGAATCCTCGCGGAGCTTCTACGGCGCCATCGAAACATTATTCTTCGGTTTGAGTCTCGGTTCGGTGCTGGTGCTCGCGGCCATCGGGCTCGCGATCACGTTCGGTGTGATGGGCGTCATCAACATGGCGCACGGCGAGCTCATCATGCTCGGCGCGTACACGACTTACGTCATGCAACTGCTGATGCCGAATCACATCGGCGCGTCGGTGCTGGTATCGATTCCGGTGGCGTTCGTCGTGGCGGGCTGCGTCGGGATTCTCATCGAGCGCGGCGTCGTACGCTTTCTGTACGGCCGGCCGCTGGAAACATTGCTCGCCACCTTTGGCGTGAGCCTGGTCCTGCAGCAGATCGTGCGCGACGTCTTCACCGCCAACAATCGTCCGGTCGAAACGCCCGCTTGGATGTCCGGCTCGCTGCAATTCAACGAAGCGTTGTCGATTACTTACAACCGGCTGTACGTCGTGGTGTTCATGCTGATCGTCTTCAGTGCGCTGCTGTTGGTATTGAAGCGCACGACGCTGGGATTGAAGGTGCGAGCGGTGGCGCAGAACCGCGCCATGGCCAGGGCCATGGGAGTTCGAACGCAGTGGCTGGACGCGATGACGTTCGGGCTCGGCTCCGGAATCGCCGGCGTTGCGGGCGTGGCCTTGAGTCAGCTCACCAATGTCGGTCCCAACCTCGGCCAGAGTTACATCATCGATTCTTTCATGGTCGTGGTGTTCGGCGGCGTCGGCAATCTGTGGGGCACGCTGATCGGCGGCATGTCGCTCGGTGTGGTCAATCAATTGCTCGAACCGTATGCCGGCGCCGTGCTCGCGAAGATTTTTGTGCTGGTGGCGCTGATCCTGTTCATTCAGCGACGGCCGCGAGGTTTGTTTCCACAAAAAGGACGTGCCGCCGAAGGTTGAGCATGCCGTCGAAACATCCTCTCGTCGAGTTGATTGCCGGAGAGCGAGGCACCGCTATTTTTCTTGCCGTGCTCGTTGTGGTGTGTGTGATCGTGCCGGTGCTGCATGCGTTGCCGGAGAGCTCGGCGCTGCACCTGTCGACCTACACGATGACACTCATCGGCAAGTACATGACCTACGCATTGCTGGCCGTCGCGGTCGATTTGATTTGGGGTTACTGCGGCATTCTCAGTCTCGGGCACGCGGCATTCTTCGCGCTCGGCGGCTACGCGATGGGTATGTATCTCATGCGGCAGATCGGTACGCGCGGCGTGTATGGCGATCCGCTGTTGCCGGACTTCATGGTGTTTCTGAACTGGAAGGAGCTGCCGTGGTTCTGGCACGGCTTCGATATGTTCTGGTTCGCTGCTTTGATGGTGATTGTTGTGCCGGGGCTGCTGGCGCTCGGGTTCGGTTGGCTCGCGTTTCGGTCGCGAGTCACAGGCGTGTATTTGTCCATCATCACGCAAGCGCTGACGTACGCGTTGATGCTTGCGTTCTTCCGCAACGACATGGGCCTGGGTGGGAACAATGGCCTGACTGACTTCAAAGAAATTCTCGGCGCACCGATCAATGCCCCGTCGACGCGCGTGGCTTTATTCGTCGTCTCGGCTGCGGCGCTGGCATTTGGCTACCTTGCATGCCGATACCTGACGATCTCTCGCGCGGGACGTGTGGTCCAGGCGATTCGAGACGCAGAAAGTCGCGCGCGATTCATCGGCTATCGAGTCGAACGTTACAAGCTCGGCGTGTTTGTATTCTCCGCGGTGCTCGCAGGGATTGCGGGTGCGCTGTATGTGCCGCAGGTCGGCATCATCAATCCCAGCGAGTTCCAACCGATCAATTCCATCGAGGTGGTGATCTGGGTGGCCGTTGGCGGGCGAGGGACGTTGTACGGCGCGGTCGCGGGCGCCGTGCTGGTGAACTACGCGAAAAGTTATTTCACTGCGGCTCTGCCGGAGTTTTGGTTGTACGCGCTCGGTGCGATGTTTGTAGCGGTGACGCTGTTCCTGCCACGAGGCGTCGTGGGTCTACGCAAGGCGGCACCCGCATGAACCGCATGCTCTACCTCGAAGACATCAGCGTCAGCTTCGATGGCTTCAAGGCGCTGAATGCGTTGACGCTGTACATCGACGCGGGTGAGCTTCGTTGTGTCATCGGCCCGAACGGCGCCGGCAAGACCACGATGATGGATGTGATCACCGGCAAGACGCGTCCCGACGCGGGCTCGGCCTGGTTCGGGCAGACCACCGATTTGTTGAAACTCACCGAGCCGGAGATCGCTGAAGCGGGCATCGGACGCAAGTTTCAGAAGCCGACCGTGTTCGAGCAGCACACCGTGGCGGAGAACCTCCAGCTCGCGGTCGCGGGTAACAAATCGCTCTGGGCCACGTTGTTCGCACCGTTGAGCGCGAAGCAGCGGGAGCGAATCGACGAAGTGCTGGAAACCATCCGCTTGCAGGATCGACGAGACATCCGTGCCGGCGCACTCTCGCACGGGCAAAAGCAGTGGCTGGAGATCGGCATGCTGCTCGCGCAGGAACCGCGGTTGTTGCTGGTCGACGAGCCGGTCGCCGGCATGACGCCACAGGAAGTCGAGCGCACCGCCGAGTTGTTATTGTCGCTGGCCGGCAAACATTCGGTGATGGTGGTGGAGCACGACATGGACTTCGTGCGCTCCATCGCGAATAAAGTCACGGTGCTGCACGAAGGACGCGTGCTGGCCGAAGGCACCATCGACGACGTGCAGGCCGATCCGCGTGTCGTCGAAGTTTATCTGGGGCAGTGATGCTGGAGATCGCCGGCCTCAATCAGTTTTACGGCGGCAGTCACATTCTCTGGGATGTGGGCCTGACGGTGCCGGCCGGTTCCTGCACGTGCCTGATGGGGCGCAACGGCATGGGCAAGACCACGCTGCTGAAATGCATCATGGGGCTGTTGCCCACGGCGTCGGGCGATGTGACTTACGATGGACAAAGCTTGCAGCGTGTCGGAGCCGAACGTCGCGCCGGGCTCGGCATCGGTTACGTGCCGCAAGGGCGGGAAATCTTTTCACAGCTCACGGTCGAGGAAAACCTGCGCATCGGGTTGTCCGTCCGCAAACAAAAGCGCGTGCCGGAGCAGATCTTCGAGTTGTTCCCGGTGCTGAAAAAGATGCTCAAACGTCGCGGCGGCGATCTGTCCGGCGGTCAGCAACAGCAACTCGCCATCGGTCGCGCGCTGGTGCTCGAACCGAAGCTGCTGATCCTCGATGAGCCCACCGAGGGCATTCAGCCCAATATCGTTCAGGAGATCGGCGACATCCTGCTGCGTTTGAACCGCGAGCGCGGCGTTACCGTATTGCTGGTGGAGCAGAAACTGCCGTTTGCGAGGCGCGTGGCGAGCGATTTTCGCATCATCGACAAAGGCCGCATCGTGGCCGGCGGCGCCATCGACGCCCTCACGGAGGGACTCGTGAAACAGCACCTGACGGTATAAACGATCCCCGAAACGGGGCAGACCGGGGGCGGATGCTATGATCCGGCCCCATGCAACGAGATCTCGATAAGATGCGCCGGCGGCCGTTCTTTTTCCCGCTGGTGCTCCCGGTGCTTTTGTTCATCGCATTGGTGGCTGCGGCGGCCTGGTTGTTCGATGCTCGCGCGACCACGGTGGTATTCGTGGTTCGTCATGCCGAGGTCGAAGTCGGCAACGACCCCGATCCGCCGCTGAGCGTGGACGGCAAGGAGCGGGCCGCGAGGCTGGCCAAAATGCTGTCCAAAGCACGGCCGGTGCGCGGCCTGGACGCAATTTTCGCCTCCGAATTCCGTCGCGCCCATCAAACGGTGACGCCGCTGTCCGAAACGCTGGCCTTGCCGGTGAACGTCGTACCTTCGGCGACCTGGTCGGAGCTGGCCAAGCGCATCACCCGCGAACACCGGGGCGAATATGTGCTGGTGGCCGGCAACGCCAACAACATTCCGGCCCTGGTCCGAGCGCTGAGCGGCGAGACCGTGACCCTGGGCGAGGACGACTACGACACCATGTTCATGGTGTTCGTGCCGCAGGTCTCCAAAACCAAGGTGGTTCGACTACGTTATTGACTGAAATGGGCGTCGCAGCTTGCCAGCGGCTACTGCGATGCCTACAATTCGCGCCCTTCGCATCGTGGGCCCGTAGCTCAGCTGGGAGAGCGCTTCGTTCGCAATGAAGAGGTCACCGGTTCGATCCCGGTCGGGTCCACCAACTTCCCACATGCTTGCAAGACTGGCGCTGTTCGTTCTCTTCGGTACCCTTTCCGTGTTGGCCCTCGCGGCCGACCAGGCACCGTCCAAACCCTTCGATCCGCTGACCCAGCGCTCGGTGATGACCGGCGAGCAGGTGGTCCAGATCCTGGATCAAACCGTCGATTGGTATCGTTCGCTCGGCACTCAGCAACAGGCCGCGACTCAGCCCAGCGATCTGTTGATTCTGTACGCCAACCGCCAGATCGCCGACAAGCTGATGAGCCTGTCGTTCGAGATCGCTCGTGCCAATGCCGAGTTGATCAGCAGCGAGGCCGGCGTGGCCCTGGAACAGAAAGAAGCCGAAACCGCGGAAGAGCAGTCGCTCACGCGTATCCGCAAGAGGCTCGACGATCAGCGCACCGAGTTACAGGGCGAGATTGAAGCTGTGCGGCGGCAGATCGCTGCGTCGAACGGTAGCAAGGACGATTTGCAGGCACGGCTCGCGGTGTTCCAGGGCGAGCTCGACCTGCTCAATGCACGTCGCAATCTGTTGGCGAACATGAATCAGTACGCCAACGAAAACGCCAACGCCAACGCGCTCAAAGCTCACATCGATGCGATCGCCGCGTCGATTCCTTCGACGGCCAATGCCACTGTCACGACCACCACCACGACGACCTCGGAGGCGAATCCGTCCTCTGTGACGTCGGCCGTGAGCACGTCGCTCAGCCAGTTCGGCATCTGGGATTTGACGGCGACGGTGCTGCGTCTTTCGGCCAAAGGCCGGACGATCGAGACGGTGGATCAGCGTACTGCCGAGTTGCAGGATCTGTTCACCCAGATCCGCAAGCTGCCGCTAGACCAACTCAAGGCACTCGCTGCGCGTGGCGACGAGATCGCCGCACAGAGCGACACGCAGGATCGTGCGACGCTGAAAAATATGCGCGATCAGTACGACACCATCGCGTGGTTGTTTCAGCAGACCTCGGCCATCGTCACTCCGCTGAGCAAGGCGGAGGTGCTGCTCACTCAATATCGCAACAACCTCAACAACTGGCGCGAAGCGACTCAGCGTCAATATCGTGAGGCGTTGCGCGCGTTGGGCTTGCGTCTGGTGATTTTCATCGCGCTGCTGGCGCTGGTGTTTACAGCCGCCGAGCTATGGCGCCGTGCGGTGTTTCGTTACGTACAGGATCCTCGGCGTCGTTCGCGGTTCTTGTTACTTCGGAAGATCGTGTTGTGGTCGCTCGTCGTCGCGATTGCGGCAGCGACGTTTGCCACTGAGCTGGGTTCGCTGGCGACGTTCGCCGGTCTCATCACGGCCGGTCTGGCGGTCGCCATGCAGAGCGTGCTGGTATCCGTCGTGGGCTATTTCTTCCTCATCGGCAAGTACGGCATTCGAGTCGGGGACCGAGTGCAGGTCGGCAGCGTGACCGGCGAGGTCATCGACCTCGGCCTGGTGCGATTGCATTTGATGGAGTTGAGCGGGGGAGGCTCGATGAGCCCGACCGGTCGCGTCGTGGCGTTCGCGAACTCCATTATCTTCCAGGCGTCCGGCGGCCTGTTCAAACAAATCCCGGGCATCAACCTGGCGTGGCACGAGATCACCGCCACGTTACCGATCGGCGCCGATCATGCGGCGTTGAAGACGAAGCTGATCGAAGCCGTCAGCGACGTTCTCAAGGATTATCAGGACGACATTTTGCGTCAGACGCAGGAAATGCAGCGTACCGCCGCCGCTCACGGCCGTGGCGATGCGCAGCCGCAGGTGCAATTGCGCTTCTCGGCGTCGGGCGTCGAAGCCATCGTGCGTTACCCGGTCGAGCTACAACACGCGGCCGAGATCGACGAGCGCGTGTCTCGCGAAGTGCTGAACGTCGTTTCTGCCGCCTCGAAAAACGCTGCCTAATCGAAACTCACCACCACGTTCGCGGCCGGCAACGATTTGGTTATCACACGCGGCACCGGCAAAGGCTGCCAGGGTTTGTTGCCGAACTCGCTGATCGAGTTGTAACCGCCGAGCAGGCGATAGCTCGTGAAGTGATACGGCATGCCTTCGGCTGCCAGCGGCGCTGTCGCGTTGGCGACGTGAAAATGTAAGTGCGGCGATGACGCCTCGCCCGTGAGGCCGAGCTTGCCGAGTCGCTCGCCACGCTTCACTTTCTGGCCGACTTTCACCGCCAGGCCCGGCTGCAAGTGTTCGTAGAAGGCGAACCGCCCGCCGCCGATATCCAACGTCACATACACACCGGTCGCATCTCCGATGGAGACGCGATCCGGTGCGTCAGCGAGTTTTGCAGGTTCAGTGAAGTCGTCACGCGCGGCGACGACGACGCCGTCGCTGACGGCCAATACATCGGCGCCGTAACCAAAGTAATCGGCAGTCCGTTCGCCAGTGCCGCGAAACGTTTTCCCCTGAGCATCGATGCCGACAAAGTCCACGGCGAAACGTCCAGGCAGATGCGCATGACCGTCGACGGCGTAGAGCACACGGCGATGACCACGTTCCATCGAAGGATCATATAAAGCGGCCCAGGTGCCGCCGCGCAGGGGAGGCGATAGCTCCAGCAGAGGTGTCGCATCGATCGGCAGCACGTCGCTGCTGAGCGTGACGGAACGAGGTCCGTCTCTCATCGGCAGACTGAGCGTAATTTGATTGGAAAGCTTCGTTGGCGGCGGTCGGTCCAGCGGCAACGTCACATAAAGGGTCCCGGTCATACCGCTTGAGATCGAACGGCGTTCGGCCTCTTTCACGTCGACGGGGTGCACGAGCAGCGCTGCCAGCGCATCGCCTTCGTAGTGCTTGATGGCCGACGATGTGTTCGCATCCAGCACGGCGAACGCGGTCAGGGACGCCGTCAGGCTTGCGTAATTGAGTAGATGCAGCTCGTAAAAGAGATGCAGGGTGTCGCCGATGCGCACCGGTTGAGGCGCGACGGGAATGCGAATGTCGAGCGACTGTACCGATCCTACCTGCGCGTTTGCACCCACGGTCCACAGCACCGCGACCAGAGCCTGCCATATCCGCATCGTCGCTCCCCGTTATTGTTCGTTCGATATTCAAGCATGCCTGGCACGCCGATCCGGCACGCTTGGGCGCACGGCAAGCACGGCTGAGCGTATGGGAGTAGAATCGCCGTCCACGAAGCACCTCGTGGAGCGAGCGACATGGCGACAAGTATGGCGTCCGGGGCAGTGGTCGCGGGAGTAAAGCGGCCGATGGTGCCGGCGGTGGCCGCGGCTCTCAGCGAGCGGTTCGGCGCACGCTATGTCACCTCGATGGCGGTACGTGAACATCACGGTCGCGACGAATCCGCCTTCGATATCACACCGCCGGACGCAGTGGTGTTTGCGCTCTCCACCGAAGACGTCGCATTCGTGCTCGCGCTTGCCAATCGTCACGACACACCGGTCATCGCTTATGGCGCCGGGTCGTCGCTGGAAGGACATCTGCTCGCCGTCCAAGGCGGCATTTGTATCGACCTCTCCCGGATGAACAACATCCTCGAAGTCGACGCAGCGGAAGGTATCGCCGTTGTCGAAGCCGGTGTCACGCGCAAACAATTAAATGAACGCCTGCGTCAGGAAGGCGTGTTCTTTTCCGTGGACCCGGGTGCCGACGCAACCATCGGCGGGATGATCGCGACGCGCGCGAGCGGCACGAATGCGGTTCGTTACGGCACGATGCGTGAGAATGTTTTGTCGCTCACGGCAGTCACGGCTTCTGGTGAGGTCATCCATACCGGCACGCGTGCCCGCAAATCATCTGCCGGTTACGATCTTACGCATTTGTTAGTGGGTAGTGAGGGCACGCTCGCCATCGTCACCGAAGCAGTCGTGAAATTGCGGCCGGTGCCCGAAGCCTCCAGCGTCGCCATCGGTCATTTTCCGGACGTGGACGCAGCGGTGCGCACGGCCAGCGAAATCATCCAATGCGGCATTCCGATTGCGCGCTGTGAGCTGCTCGACGAGACGATGGTCATGGCGATCAATCGTCACAGCAAGCTCACGCTGCTGGAGCGCCCGATGCTGATGATGGAATTTCACGGCAGCGAAGCCTCGGTAGGCGAGCAAGCCGCGATGGCCGAAGAAATCGCCAAAGGCAACGGCGGTGAAGAATTCCGTTGGGCCACGTTGCTGGAGGAGCGCACCAAGCTGTGGAGCGCTCGTCACAACGCGTACTTCGCGACCTTGCAGCTGCGGCCCGGCTGTCGAGTCTTCTCCACTGACGCATGCGTGCCGATCTCGAAGCTCGCTCAATGCATCGCTGAGACCCGCGCCGATCTCACCGAAAGCGGTGTGACGGCGACGGTGCTGGGTCACGTCGGCGACGGTAACTTCCATGTCTCCATGTGTATCGATCCCGCAAGTTCGCAGGAGTGGGCGGTCGCCGAGGCGTTCAACGAGCGCTTGGTGCATCGAGCGATTGCCATGGGCGGCACCTGCACCGGCGAACACGGCGTCGGCTTGCACAAGAAACGCTTTCTGGAAGCGGAGCACGGCAAGCCGGCCGTCGACCTCATGCGTGCGCTCAAGCGCACGCTGGACCCGAACAACATTCTCAACCCGGGCAAGATCTTCGACTGAAGTCATTCGACGTACGGCCAGAAGCCGTGACGGGTCCGGCGAATCAGCTGATCGTGGGTCGTGCACTCGCACCGACCTGAAGCACCCATGTTGAAGCACACCTGAACCTCGCAGGCTTGCGGCGGCCGGGCGCGTTGCACGAACGCAGCTGGAGTGCAACCGGCCAGGCACAACACGATCGCAAACAAACGAACTGCCGAAAACATAGCTCACCTTTGGTCATCGCGGTGAGTCGGCAAATAGTCCGGTGTGCGCCGGGCCTCCTATATAAATGTGACGAAGCGGCGAGCCGCGGGACGGGCAGCCGCAGTGGGTGACCAGTCGACTCGTCACTGGTCGCGCTGGCGGCACGTTTCGCCGCTGTTACAAGACTGAAACATTGCCGCACCGATTCTGTAAAGACGCAGGGGCATAGTGCTGGCGTTCAGCGCTACATAACTAAAGGAGCTCACATGCGTTTGCAGTCGTTCGTCGGTCGGGGGCTGACAGTGCTCGGCGCCGCCATCGCCGCCACGTTCTCCATTCATGCCGTTGCGCACGAAGCTTCACATTCCCTGGAAGCCGATCAGAACGACGCGCGCCTCGAAGGCCCGCAAGCTCGCAAACAAGCCGCCGAACGAGTGACCTGGCGCGATGCGCGCTGGCAGAGCGATCCGGTGCTGCACATCAAGCTGCTCGGTATCAACGATTTCCACGGCCGTCTGTCGGTGAACGCTGTCGGCACTCGTCCGGCAGGCGGCGCGGCAGTGCTCGCTTCTTATCTGCGTGCCGCTGCGGCGTCGGCGCAGGATGGTGCATTCATCGTGCACGCTGGCGATCACGTCGGCGCGTCGCCGCCGAATTCGGCGCTGCTCCAGGACGAACCCGCCATCATGGTGCTGAACGAGCTGGCCAACGAACATTGCGCGCCGGCGAGTCAGTTCAGTCAGTTGCCGTATGCGCAGCAGGCATACTCGCAGCTCAAGTGCAATGTCATCGGCACTCTCGGCAATCATGAGTTCGACGAAGGCGTCACCGAAGCGCTGCGCCTGATCTACGGCGGCAATCACCGGACTGGCCCGTTCCTCGAGCAGACCTGGAGCGGCGCGCACTTCCCGTACATCAACTCGAACGTGATCAGCAAATCGAACGGCAAGACGCTGTTGCCGCCGTACACGGTCAAGGAAGTCGACGGCGTGCGCATCGGCTTCATCGGCGCAGTGCTGCGTGCAACGCCAACCATCGTGACGCCGACGGGCGTCGCCGGCGTGCATTTCCAAGACGAAGCCGATGCGATCAACGCGGCTGCCGAGCAGCTGAAGTCGCAGGGCGTAAAGACCATCGTCGTGACCATCCACCAGGGCACGCGCCAGAGCCCGACGTACGAAGGTCCGACCGATCCGACCATCAACAACCTGTCCGGTGCGATCGTCGACATCATCACGCGCCTGGACAGCGAAATCGACGTGGTCGTCTCCGGTCACTCGCACAGCTTCACCAACGCGCTGGTCAACAATCACAAAGACAAGCCGTTGCTGGTGACGCAGGCGTTCTCGGCCAGCACCGCGTATGGCGATATCGATCTGACGATCAGCCGCGATAGCGGCGATGTGGTCGAGAAGTCGGCCGCGGTTGTGACGACTTGGGCCGATCGCGGCCCGGGCTTGTCGCCCGATGTGAAGGTTGCGCAGATCGTTGCGGCTGCCGACGAGCGCGTTGCGCCGCTGGTGAATCGAGTGATCGGCACTGCGACCACCGCGATCACTCGCAGCGAAAGCAGCGCCGGCGAGTCGGCGCTCGGTAACTTGATTGCAGATGCGCAGCGAGTGACAACCGGTGCGGACTTCTCCTTCATGAACCCGGGCGGCATCCGCGAAGATCTGAATGCGGGCGAAGTGCTGTGGGGTGAGCTGTTTACGATTCAGCCGTTCGCCAACGATTGCATCTCGATGGATCTCACCGGCACGCAGATCAAGACGCTGTTGGAACAGCAGTGGACGTCGAGCTCGACCCGCATCCTCAAGACTTCGGGTCTCACCTATACGTGGAGCGCTTCGCGTCCGATCGGCGACCGCGTGACGCAGATCGTCGGCGCCGACGGCGTGCCGCTCAATCCGACCACGATCTATCGTGTGACGGTGAACAGCTTCATCGCCTCGGGCGGCGACGGCTTCACCGCACTGATCGAGGGTACCAATCGGGTGGTCGGCCCGGTCGACCTCGATGCCCTGGTCGAATACGTAGAATCGCTGCCGCAGCCGTTCAGTGCGACTATCGAAGGCCGCATCCAACGCGTGCCCTGAGCCCATCACCAGAGCGAGTCAGGGAGGAATAGCAGGGAACACGGATGTTCCCGCCCGGCTGCGGTATCCTTCGCCGCAGCCGTGTCCCACGATCAACCCACAATGCCTGCCTCCCGGCCCAAAGTCATCGGGCCGATGCCGACGATTCTCAGCGACAATCTGGGCGTCGATCGGGGGCTGATTTGCGGCTACCGGCTGCGCGGTACCTCGATACCCCAGGAAATCTCCGCCGAAGATATCGCCTCGGCATTAGTGCAAACCGAGACGGTGTCGGACCAGGTCGTCTGGTTGCATTTCAATTTGAGCGACGCGCGTGCCCGGCGCTGGCTGCTCGATGCAACGTTCCTTCCCGAATCGCTGCGCGAGCTCTGGCGCGAGCACGACAGCCATCGACGGGTCGAGCTGGTCGAGGACGGGGTGCTGCTGGTCGGCAACGATTTCACCTATGACGACGCGTCCGATCCTTCCGAGGTCGCGCCGCTGTGGAGCTTCGCCGGCAAACAGTTGCTGATCACGGCACGCATTCATCCGATCCGCAGCGCCGACGAACTGCGCTTGCAGATGCGAGGGCAGGTGAGTGCCGCTTCGGGCATCGAGCTGGTGGCGCACCTGCTCGACATTCGCACCAGCCGCGTGAAGCAGTTGGCCGATGCGATGACCCTGCAGCTCGACGATATCGAAGACAAGATTCTGGCCGGCAACATCGAACAACAACGCGAGCTGTTGGGTCGCAATCGCCGTCTGTGCGCGCGCATGCGACGCGAGTTCGCACCCGAGCGTTCGGACCTGAATCGTTTCGTTCACCGCTTCGGTGCTTCGCTGGCGGACGGCGATCGCGAAGCGCTGCAGTCGTGTCACGAAACATTGGCGTTCGCGCTCGAAGAAATCGCCGAGCTGTACGAGCGCGCCAAGCTGTTGCAGGAAGAGCTGGCATCGCGCCTGGCAGAGAACACCAGCCGCAACTTATATGTATTGTCGATCCTGACCGCGGTGCTGCTGCCGATGACGTTGGTTACCGGGATATTCGGCATGAATGTCGGCGGCCTGCCCGGGCTGCACAGTGCATCGGCGTTCGGGTGGGTGATGTTCGCGATCGTCGCGAGCGGTGCCGTTACCCTGGCAGCCTTCTTCTGGCGCCGTCTCCTATAAGAATAAATCGTTTCTTCAGGCACCCTGCGGTGCCAATTGTATGTAACGCGTTTCCAGGCTCCCTGAGGGTGCGCTTTGAGTGCGTCATCCGTGTGTATGACACGCGTAGTCTGCTCGTCCTCCGCTGCTGCGGAACAAAAATAACAATTCATTTCCGCGTCACATCGCGCCTCTACTTTGCTCGCGCCTGAACCCATGCGGGGTTCGTCAAGCGCGTTTGTCTCACACTCCTGAACAGACCCGCGACGGACGTCGCAAAAGGTTCAACAAGTTTGTCATCACGTGACATGCCGCCTTCGTAACTTGCAGTGCACTTTCGGTGCGAGCAAATCGAAGCGGAAGTTCGCATTCTCGGACCGAAAGGTTTGTTCCTTAATTGCAGTAAGGGGATTTAAATGGAAATCTCGTTGAAGACAGTGGTGGCAATCGCGATTGCCGGCGTCAGCGGCCTCGGCGCGCTGAATGCCTCCGCCGACATCGTCAACACGGATACGGGCAACGGCGAGTTGACTCTGTTCGTGCGTAACGAAACCACCGGCGCGGTGTATGCGCGTGGTTTGCAGATTCAGC
>Ga0247784_1000117_pt1 | contig 27380 bp, 27 predicted proteins | sample UWRJL169409R5_FD_179909 | JGI IMG/M metagenome (GOLD analysis project Ga0247784, IMG submission 179909) | Plant litter microbial communities from Arlington Agricultural Research Station in Wisconsin, United States - UWRJ-L169-409R-5 | ecosystem: Environmental > Terrestrial > Plant litter >...
GCGAGACAGGTTGGAAATCTCACCCTCCAGCCAACATGAGGGCAGCCCTCGCTCCAGTATCGCGCGCGCCTCGCGGTTCAGGCGCCCCGGCGTGTAGACGTCCCGTTCAGGCTCCTTCGTCGGCTCTGGCGGTGTTTCCTCGGCGTTCACGATGGGTGTGCGTGCTGGCGTACGGACAGCCCGTCGCGGCGCGGGCTCTGCAGCTTTCTTCGGCGCGGCCTTCGGTGGTTCTGGTGCCGCGGGCTTAACTTCTGCCTGCTCCGGGCCGGGCTTTGGCGCCGGGGGCGGGGAGAAATCGAACTCCAGTTCGTGATTCATCCGGGTAAGGCTACAGCGTGACACCTCATGCTGCACGCCTCCTGGGCCCAAGAAGGTTTAGCAAGGGAGAGGACCAAGAAGTTTGGCAAGGGAGAGAGGCAGAGGAGAGGCGGAGGCAGCACTCCAGTCCGAGTCCGCTCCGAGTTTGGAGCCCACTGCCGCAGGCGCTGGCTGGGAGGTCTGTCCTCCCGGCAGCTTGAAAAGCAGGGACCTTTTCCAGCAGCGCTCCAGGGAAGGACGGAGTACGGTCCGCGCGTCTGCGCGGACAAGGCCCGTGCGCGGTGCCGGGAGGACAGACCTCCCAGCCAGCGCCGGCCAGAACACCAACAAGGTCAGCCACCAAGACCTAACCACGAGGCCAAGTCACCGAGGCCAAGCCACCGACGCCAAGGCCGACACCCGACATCGGGCAATACGTTGTCCGAAACCCTCCCACCGCGTACAATGGCGCGCTTTCATCGATAACCCGCGGGCGCCCCACCATGCGTATTCTCGAGGAAGCACTCACCTTCGACGACGTGCTTCTGGTCCCGGCTTACTCCAATTTCCTGCCGCGCGACGCTGACCTAAGCACGCAACTTACCCGCGCGATCCGACTCAACCTGCCGATCATGTCGGCCGCCATGGATACGGTCACCGAGGCTCGCCTCGCGATCACCATCGCTCAGGAAGGCGGCATCGGCATCATCCACAAGAACATGAGCATCGAGGCCCAGGCGCGCGAAGTTGCCAAGGTCAAGAAGTTCGAAAGCGGCGTCATCCACGACCCGTTCACCATCTCCCCCGACAAGACCATTCGCGAAGTGCTGGAGCTGACCCGCTCCAAGAACATCTCCGGCGTGCCGGTGGTCGTGGGCTCCAAGGCCGTCGGCATCGTCACTCACCGCGACCTGCGTTTTGAAACCAAGCTCGACGCGCCGATCTCCACCGTGATGACTCCGCAAGAGCGCCTGATCACGGTGCGCGAGAACGCGCCGAAGGACGAAGTGCTCGCGTTGCTTCACAAGCATCGCATCGAGAAAGTCCTGGTCGTGGACTCGAACTTCAATTTGAAGGGCATGATCACGGTCAAGGATTTCCAGAAGGCCACCGAATTCCCGAATGCCGCCAAGGATGAACGTGGCGCACTTCGCGTCGGTGCCGCTGTCGGCACCGGTGCCGACACGATGAAGCGAATCGCAGCACTGCGCGAAGCCGGCGTCGATGTGATCATCGTCGACACCGCGCACGGTCACTCGGCCGGCGTGTTGCAGATGATTCGTGAGATCAAAAAGACGTGGCGCGATCAGCAGTTGATCGGCGGCAACATCGTCACCGCAGAAGCGGCCCTCGCACTCGTCGAAGCAGGCGCGGACGGTGTCAAAGTCGGCATCGGCCCCGGCTCGATCTGCACGACTCGTATTGTCGCAGGCGTGGGCGTGCCGCAAATCACAGCTGTCGCAAACGTCGCCGCTGCCTTGAAAGACACTGGCGTGCCGCTCATCGCCGACGGTGGCATTCGTTTCTCGGGCGACATCGCCAAAGCTCTCGTGGCTGGCGCGCACTCGGTGATGATGGGTGGCTTGTTCGCCGGCACCGAAGAATCGCCCGGCGAAGTCGAGCTGTATCAAGGCGCGTCGTACAAGTCCTATCGCGGCATGGGCTCGCTCGGCGCGATGTCTCAGTCGCACGGCTCCAAGGATCGTTATTTCCAGGACGCCACCGCGGAACTGGAAAAGCTCGTGCCGGAAGGTGTGGAAGGTCGCGTGCCCTACAAGGGTTCGGTTGTGACCATCCTGCATCAACTCGCCGGCGGCCTGCGTGCGGCGATGGGTTACACCGGCAGCAAGACCATTGAGGAAATGCGCACGCGCCCCCAATTCGTCCGCATCACCAACGCCGGTGTGCGCGAGAGCCACGTTCACGACGTCACGATCACGAAAGAAGCGCCCAACTACCGTGTCAGCTGATACCTTGCCTCGCTCGGACATTCACGCGCATCGCATCCTGATTCTCGATTTCGGTGCGCAATACACTCAGCTGATCGCTCGCCGTGTGCGCGAAGGCGGCGTTTACTGCGAGATCCTGCCTTGGGACGTCACCGATGCCGAAGTGCGCGACTTCGGCGCCAAGGGCATCATTCTCTCCGGCGGCCCGGAATCGGTCACCGACGTGAAGGGGCCGACGGCGCCGCAAGCCGTGTTCCAACTCGGCGTCCCGGTGCTCGGCATTTGCTACGGCATGCAAACGATGGCGCAGCAGCTCGGCGGTCGAGTCACTGCCGGCACGCATCGCGAATTCGGGTACGCGCAAGTCACACTCTCCACGCCGTGCAAGCTGTTCGACGGGTTGGTCGATCATCGCGACGAGCAGGGCAGAGCGCTGCTGGATGTTTGGATGAGCCACGGCGATCGCGTCGATCAATTGCCGCCCGGCTTCGTCGCGGTTGGGTCGACCAACTCGGTGCCGCTCACGGCGATGGCCGATGAGAGCCGTCACTACTACGCGGTGCAGTTCCACCCTGAAGTGACTCACACCCTACAGGGCGAAAAGATTCTCGAACGTTTCGTGCGCGAGATCTGCGGCTGCGAAGCGCGTTGGAGCCCCGGCAACATCATCACCGACTCGATCTCCCGTGTGCGGGAGCAGGTGGGGCGCGACAGTGTGCTTCTTGGTCTGTCGGGCGGCGTCGATTCTTCTGTCGTTGGCGCACTACTTCATCGTGCGATCGGCGATCAGCTGACGTGTGTGTTCGTCGATCACGGCTTGCTGCGGCAGGGTGAAGGCGATCAGGTGATGGAAACATTCGCCAAGCACATGGGCGTGCGTGTCATCCGCGTCGATGCGGAGGAACGCTTCCTCACCGCGCTGAAGGGCGAAGCCGATCCGGAGCGCAAGCGCAAGATCATCGGCCGGCTGTTCGTCGAAGTGTTCGAAGAAGAAGCGGCGAAGTTGCAAGGCATTCGCTGGCTGGCGCAGGGCACGATCTATCCGGACGTGATCGAATCAGCCGGCGCGCGCACTGGCAAGGCGCACGTGATTAAGAGCCATCACAATGTCGGCGGCTTGCCCGAGAAAATGAATCTGAAGCTGCTCGAACCGCTGCGCGAGCTGTTCAAAGACGAAGTGCGCAAGTTGGGTGTCGAGCTGGGCCTGCCGCGCGAGATGGTGTATCGCCACCCGTTCCCGGGCCCGGGCTTGGCCGTGCGCATCCTCGGCGAAGTCACAAAACAGTACGCCGATCTGCTGCGCAAAGCCGATACGATTTTCCTGGATGAGCTGCGCAAGCACGATCTCTACGATCGCACCAGTCAGGCATTCGCCGTGTTTCTGCCGGTGCGCTCGGTCGCCGTGATGGGCGACGGCCGTCGCTACGATTACGTCATCGCGCTGCGGGCTGTAGAAACGATCGACTTCATGACCGCTCGCTGGTCGCGTCTGCCGTACGAGTTCCTCGACTTGGTCGCTCGCCGCATTTGTAACGAAGTGAACGGCATCTCGCGTGTCACTTACGACATTTCGGGCAAGCCGCCCGCGACGATCGAGTGGGAATAAAGCCCAGGCGTTCACTGGGTGCTGTTTCTCTTTCCGTCCAAGGCGATGTTGAAACTGTTGGCCGGGTTAGGCCTGCCGAAGTTTCAGTACGAGTTGGCTCGCGCTTATTACACCGCGAGGTTCGGCGAACAGAACCCGGCTGAGGCCGCAAAGTGGTGTCTTCGCGCGGCGGAGCAGGGTTGGCCGCCGGCAGAGTCGTTGCTCGGGCAGTTCTATGCCGGCGCCTTTGGCGTTGCGGAGAACTGGGAGCAGTTTTTCTACTGGAACCGGCGTGCCGCGGAACATGCGGATCGCTGGGGACAGAATGCGTTGGCATGGTGTTACCAACAAGGCATCGGAACGCCGCCGGACACCGAACTTGCTTTCAAATGGTGGCTGGAAGCTGCGCGACAGGGCTTGCCGGACGCGCAATACGCCGTCGCCGATTGCCTGTTTAGCGGCACCGGCGTTCCCAAGGACCTGAAGATGGCCGATCAATGGTGCCGGCTGGCGCTCAAGAATGGCGCCGAATCTGCGCCTGAGTTGCTCCGCCGAATTGAAGCCGCCGACCGCGGAAGATGAGCATGAAGAAAAAGGCTGCGCTGAGCGTCGTATTGATATCCCTGATCTGTGCCGGATGCGGGACGACGGGCACCATCGACGAAGAAGAGCCGACGGTGATCGAGCCGGCCGCTCCTGCGGCCGAGGTGGCCGCGGCGATCGAGGAAACGCTTCCCACCGAGGACGAAGGCTCGAAGCAGGAGGAAGGCGAGGTGCCCTTGCCCGTTGCGGAGACCGAGCAACCCAGCGGGAAGCCCGAGGAGGTCGTCGTCCAAGGTCGCCGTCACCAGGTGATCCACGACCTCGTCGCCGAAGCGCAGACCCTGTTGCGTGACGTCGAACTGCAATTTTTCTTCACCGGCAAGGGAAAGAAACAGGTGCTTCGCGGCCGTCCCGTGGCGTTTGCGCTGTGGAGCGATGTGAAGCAGGAGTGGACAGTCGCTCATATCGAGCTGCCGCGCCCACCGATCAAGTGGAAACCCGGTCGGAAGCCTTTGCCGTTTCGAACCCTCACACCGGGCATCCAGGCGCGGCACGTGAAGGGCACGGGCGCCGAGCGCCTGATGTTCTCTTTCACCCAGGACGGCGAGCCGTTGAAGGTGTACGGACGCAAGTTTCCTGTGTTCGACAACAACCTGCTCAAGCGCAAACAGTGGCGCGCCGTCGCCCAGACCGCGAAGCCGATCGTCTATCTGCCCTTCACCGAAGACACTTTCGATCCTGGTTTCGTGACCAGCGGCAAGGAGTTTCTGGCCGGCACCGCGCGCCAGGCGCTCGAAGAGTTGCGTCTCGCGAAGGTACGCAGCGTGGCTTTTCCCGGGGAGTTGCTGGCCGATGTCATTCCTCTGCAAGTCGTCACTACGCTTGCGGTGATCGAGCAGACGGACGATGCCGACTACATCGACAAGCAGGCGGTCGCCTTCGACGAGGTACTGAGCCAGTACGGACTCAAGGAAGAAGAGGCGTATCGATACAGTGTCTCCAGCGCAAATGCGCTGGGGCCGATGCAATTCACCAACCGCCGGGGCAACGGGACTTACTCGCTCGTGGTCCGGCGCTGCCGGGGCGCGAAGCTCGACCCGGTCTTCGAGAGCGGCGCGACGAATTTGCTGAACGCCATGAAAGCGGCGGTGTGCCTGCTGGATCTCGAACTGGCGGGAATGCGGTCTGACATTCGCCTCGCGTATCGCGACAACCCATCCGTGCTGGGAATCTTTCCGGTCGCCGCGTACAACGGCGGACCTCGCAACGTTACCAAGCTCTATCGGGTGCTGACTCGAATGAAGATCAGCCTGGACGAGTTGAGCCGCCCGGCCAAGCTCGCGGACGATTCGGCGAAGTGTCCCTGTGTCTGGAAAAACGATGGCGGGGTGGTTCGCCCGGTTTCGATCCCGAGATACAACAACGAGAACCGCTGGTACATCGAAAAATACCAGAGCATCGTGAGCTTGTTCGAGTGAACGATCGGGGACGACTTGTGACATTCTAGGCCGATGGACTTTCTATCCGCCGTCGTCACTTTGTTCCTGATCATGGACCCGCTGGGCAACGTGCCGGTGTTCCTGGCGGTGCTCAAACAAGTCTCGCCCGAGCGCCGGCGCAAGATCCTGGTTCGCGAAGTGTTGATCGCGTACGCGGTGCTGCTGTTCTTTTTGCTGGTTGGCGAGCAGGTGCTGGCGCTGCTGCAGATCCAGCAGGAGACGATCAGCATTGCCGGCGGCATCGTGCTGTTCCTGATCGCCTTGCGCATGATCTTTCCTCAGCACGGTGCCGTTGCCGACGCGTCGGAAGGCGAGCCGCTGGTCGTGCCGCTCGCCATCCCGCTCATCGCCGGTCCGTCCACGTTGGCGACGTTGTTACTATTACGTGCTGACACAGAAAGCATGGCCGAGCTGTGGCTTGCCACCACCGTTGCCTGGTGCGCCACCGCCGCGATCCTGATCGCCGCCCCCTTCTTCTACCGCGCCCTCGGCGAACGCGGCCTCGTCGCGATGGAACGCTTGATGGGCATGGTGCTGGTGATGATCAGCGTGCAAATGTTCCTGAACGGCGTGGCCACCTTCATGGCGCGTTGATGACGCTCAGCGAAGAACTCGATAGCGACGGATTCGCGGTCGTGACCGACGTGTTGCCGCTAACGCTTGTGGCGACCCTGGCGTCCGAGGTCGACCCATTGCTGCGTGAGTCCCCTGCGGGAATTCGCGCTCTCGCCGCGAAGGTTCCGAGCGTGCACAGACTGGCGCAGTCGCGTGAGGTCCGCAGCTTGGTGGAGCCGGTGCTCGGTACCGACGCGCGGCTGGTGCGTTCTATTCTTTTCACCAAAAGCACGGAAGCGAACTGGCAGGTCGCGTGGCATCAGGACCTGTCGATTGCAGTTCAACAGCGAGCCGACGTCGACGGATTCTGCTCGTGGTCGACGAAAGACGGAGTGCTCCACGTGCAGCCGCCCGTGCACATTCTGGAGCAGATGCTCACCATTCGACTGCACTTGGATCGCGCCGATGAAAACAACGGCGCGTTGTGGCTAGCGCCTGGCTCGCACCGGCTTGGGCGCATCCCAGCGAGTGAGGCTGCGAATACAGCCGACAGGTTCGGCAAACAACTGTGCGCCGTGAATGCGGGCGACGCATTGCTGTTTCGCCCGCTTACGTTGCATGCATCACGCAAAGCGACCGTCGATAGTCCGCGACGCGTGATTCACCTTGAGTTCGCGAGTGCGGCACTGCCCGCGCCGCTGAGTTGGGCAGAGAGCGCGTAAGCTCACATCCCCGGAATCGCCGTGCATTCCATGACCTCGACGGAGTCGCCGGGGAAGATGGCGAAGTGCGGGTGGTTTTCGAACAGGGCGGCGGCGGCTTCGTGGGATTCGGCTTGGATGACGATGTAGCCGGTCATGTTGTTCTTGATGTCCGAGATGCCGGTCGAGGCGATGCGTTTGGTTTTACCCAAGGGTCCGCCTTGAACGACGACGGATTTCTGATTCCGGGCCATCCATTCGCCCCAGGCCCGCATGCCTTCCTGCTCGATTTGTTTGCGTTGCGCTTCGGGGCGGGCGTTCCAGTTGGACTTCTCGAACGCGGCGGCGGTGCCGATATAAATCGCTAGAAACTTCTTCATGACGGGCGCTCCTGTGGACGGGGTCTTCTTAGAAGACGACCCCGCATCCGTCGAGCCGACACCCCTCGCCGATTTTTTTGTCGCTGCCAGATGTCGGATCGAAGCCGGCACGTCGTCCTTGCCTCGAACGTCACACTCAACAAGGACAAAGACCATGAAAGCGACCCCGATGATTTGGACTGGCCGCGTGCTCACCGCGTTGTTTGCGCTGTTTATTCTCGGCGCGTCGGTTGCGCCGAAGCTGATGGGCATTCCCATTGCCGAGGAAACCATGCATCAACTCGGCTGGCCACCGGGCTATGCGTTTGGGATCGGTGTGGTCGAGCTGACTTGCCTGGCGCTGTATCTATTCCCGCGCACGAACGTACTCGGCGCCGTGTTATTCACCGCCGTGCTTGGCGGTGCCATGGCCACTCAGATCCGGGTCGGGAATCCGCTGTTCAGTCACGAGCTCTTCAGCATTTACCTGGGCCTCTTCATGTGGGGTGGTCTCTGGCTGCGCGATCCGGCGGTGCGCGCGTTGTTTCCCTGGCGGCGAGGCGCCTGACTACGCACTTGCACCGAGGTGAGTTACTTCAGGACCGACGACTCACAGAGCGCGCACGATCTGCGGGTCGCGCATCCTTCGCACTCGGTCGCGTCCGAAACAAACGTCCCGATGTCTGCGCAGCCTGAGCGGGAGTGAGGCAGGGCATGCTATTTTAAGCAGGTAATTTTGCGACTCTCTTGCAGGTTCGAATGACCGACGCCGACGTTTTATTCGACAGCCGCTCGTTTGCGGCTTTCCTGTTCGACATGGATGGCACGCTGCTGAGCTCCATCGAGGCTGCCGAACGAGTGTGGGGCCGCTGGGCAGCGCAATTCGGCCTCGACGCGGCGACGTTCTTACCCGGTATTCACGGCCGGCGCACTATCGAGTCGGTCCGCGATTTGAATATTCCCGGGATGGATGTGGAAGCGGAAGTGGCCGCGATCGAGCGAGCCGAGATCGAGGACGTGGAAGGCATTCGCGAGATTCCGGGCGCGCTCGCGTTCCTGGCATCGTTACCCAAGGATCGCTGGGCCATCGTGACATCCGCCTCGAAAGCGCTCGCGGCGCGCCGGTTAGGCGCAATCGGGTTACAGCCGCCGACGGTCTTCATCACAGCGGAAGATATTCCCAAAGGTAAGCCCGATCCGGCGTGCTATCAGCTTGCCGCGAGCCGGCTCGGTTTCAAGGCAGAAGATTGCGTGGTCTTCGAAGATGCCGTCGCCGGCATTCAGGCCGGCGAAAATGCTCGTGCCGCTGTCGTCGTGATCACCGCAACTCATCAGCACAAGCTCGACACGCCGCATCCTACGGTGAAGGATTACAGCAACCTGCGAACAGTGGCGGCCCCGGCCGGCAAACTCAAGATCGGGGTGGCAAATCAATCCAGCATGTCCACATTCCGCCGCTGACATGGGCGAACCCGCACCTTGATGCGAGAATGCGAGCCCCGATAGAGGACACTATCATGGCCGATCTCTCCGCATTCCCGATCACTCGCAAATGGCCCGCTAAACATCCGGACCGCTTGCAGCTGTATTCGCTGACGACGCCGAACGGCGTCAAGGCGTCCATCATGCTGGAGGAGATCGGGCTGCCGTACGAAGCGCATCGCGTGAACTTCGACACCAACGATCAGCTCTCGCCGGAATTCCTGTCGCTCAATCCGAATAACAAGATTCCCGCGATCATCGATCCCAACGGCCCGGGTGGCAAACCGCTGGCGTTGTTCGAGTCGGGTGCGATCCTGATCTATCTCGGCGAAAAGACCGGCAAGCTGCTGCCGCAGGACCCCATCAAGCGTTACCACACCATCCAGTGGGTGATGTTTCAAATGGGCGGCATCGGGCCGATGTTCGGCCAGGTCGGGTTCTTCAACAAATTCGCCGGCAAGGATTACGAGGACAAACGGCCGCGTGATCGTTATGTCGCAGAAGCCAAGCGCTTGCTCGGCGTGCTCGATAAACAGCTCGAAGGCAAGGCATGGATCGTCGGCGACGAATTCACCATCGCGGATGTCGCCACGTTCCCTTGGGTGCGCAACCTGGTCGGCTACTACGAGGCTGGCGACCTGGTTGGCTTCAAAGACTTTCGCAACGTCAAACGCGCGTTCGATGCGTTCCTGGAACGTCCGGCAGTCGTCTCGGGATTGAACATTCCGCCGGCACCAAAAACCTAAGTTATAAATCTGCGAGCGGGTGCTTGCCGCCGGGCCAGGTCGGCTCGGCGAAATGCTCTTCGATCCACGCAGGTGTGATCTCGTCCAGCGTTCTCGGCGTCCAGCGAGGCGCGTTGTCTTTGTCGATCAGCAAGGCTCGCACGCCTTCTCCAAGGTCTGGATGCGCACAACATTGAACGGCGACGATGAGTTCCATGCGAAACACGTCCGCAAGGCTCATGCTTTGAGCGCGACGTTGTAGTTCCCAGCTCAGCGCGGCCGTGGTCGGAGAACCTGCAGCTAGCGTGCTCGATGCGCGCTTGAGCCAGGCATCGTCACCTGAATATCCGACGATGTTCGCGACAACCTGTTTCAGGGAGTTGCCGCTGCAGAGTGCTTCGATTCGTGCCGCGTGCTGTTGCAGGTTCGATGCGGGCATCGGCGGCTGTCGGACCGCCTGCAACAGCGCAGTAAGCACTTGCCGATCTGCTCCACCAGCCCCCGTCCATGCAGCGTCGGCGAGTTGCGAGAACACGACTTCACGATCGGTCGAGCGTAGAAAGTAATCGGCCAGTCCGCCGACGAGTGCATCATGCCCATTGATGTGCGCGCCCGTCAGCGCCAAGAACAGTCCGGCTCGTCGCGCCATGCGCCGTAGAAACCAACTGGCGCCGACATCAGGAAACAATCCAATCGTGACCTCCGGCATGCCGATGCGCGAGGTTTCCGTCACGACGCGATGACTCCCGCCAATCATCAAGCCCAGCCCGCCGCCTAACACGATGCCCGTGCCCCAAACGAGCAACGGTTTGGGATAGCAATGCAGTAAGTAGTCGAGGCGATATTCCTCGTTGAAGAACGCGGCGGCATCGGGATTCGGCGGCGCGCCTCGATACTCCTTCATCGCGTGATACAAGCTGCGCACATCGCCGCCTGCACAGAACGCTTTTTCTCCCGCTCCGTGCAGCACGACGCAGGCCACGTCGTGATCGGCGGCCCACGTGCGTAGCTGAGCGTCGAGCAGACGAATCATGCCCAACGACAGCGCATTCAACGACTTCTCGGCATTGAGCTGAGCAAAGCCGATCGTGTGCCCAGTGTGCGTGGGCACTTGTTTGAACAGGATGTCGTTCACTTGTTGGGATTGATCAAATATTTCTCGCCGGTGGCGCGGCGATTGTAGGCGTGGATCACGTCGGGACGCAGCGCTTCGAGCAGCGAGATCTCCGCCGTGTAGTGGCTCGCAAACGTGGTCTTCAACTCGGCGATGACGCGCTCGCGCAGCTTCTGCACTCCCTGCGGTCCGATCTTCTCCAGGAAATACGTAAGCAGCCAGCCGCTCACGCTCCAGGCCATGCCGACGTTGGCGCGATCGATCTCGATGGGGCGAGTGTCCAGCACGCCGTACGAGTACACCTGCTTGTGCACCGCTGAGCCGTAACGGCTGTAGCTGGTGGCTTTACGATTGATCGCGGCTTCCATGCAGATGAGGATTTGATTCGCGAGCTTGCCGCCGCTGATGGCGTCGAACGCCAGTGTGGCGCCGGTGGCTGCGATCGCATCGGTCAGCTCCGCCATGAAATTTGGCGATGTGCTGTCGCAGATATACTTGGCGCCGAGATTCCGCAGTGTCGCCGCTTGCTCAGGGCTGCGCACGATGTTGACCAGCGGCACGCCGTCCTTCAAACAGATCTTGTTCAACATCTGCCCGAGATTCGATGCGGCGGCCGTGTGGACCAACGCCGTGTGATTTTCGCGGCGCATGTTTTCGACCATGCTCAATGCCGTGAGCGGATTGACGAAGCAGGACGCACCTTCCGACGGCGCGGTGCCGTCCGGGAGAACCAAGCACGCCGCTGCTTTCACCACGCGGTACTGAGAAAACATTCCTCCGCCGAGCGCGGCCACCGTTTTGCCGTGCATGGCCTGTGCATTCTCGCCTGCTTTCACGACGATACCCGCGCCCTCGTTGCCGATAGGCATGGGTTGATCGACACGAGCGGCCACAGTGCTCATGGATTGTTGCGGGATCTTCGCAGTGAGCGTCGGCAAAGCGGCAGTGCCACCGACTTGTGCCGTCGAAAGATCGGCGGGGCCGAGCAAGAGGGCGAGATCGGAAGGATTGATCGGCGCCGCTTCAATGCGAATCAACACTTCGTCGGCCGCGGGCTCGGGGATCGGTGCCTGCTTGAGCGACAACTGAAGCTCGCCGCCCGCGGTGATCAATGATCGAAGCTGCAGATACGTGGAGTCGCTCATGACGGTACTCATGCGTGCGTGGATGACGCAATCTAGCAGCTCTTGCGTATCTCTGCGCTCCGGCGCGACTTGTACCGATCTGCGAACCAAACACCGCGCCGGCGGGTTGACAGAGTTCCAGCGAGGAGCGATTCCATGGCCAGCAAACGCAAGAATTCCCTGGTGAACAACATCAATCGCCGCAAGCGCGCCGGCAAGAGCAGGCCGAAAGCGAAGTCGACGGTGAGTAAAGAGTCCTATCGCGACATGCAAAAGGGCTGGCCGCGTGCGAAGAAAAAGAGCGGCGGCAAGACGGCAAAAAAGCAGTAGGATGACTCACGCACCGTAGGTTCAGGAGCGACCGATGACAGCCTCACCCTCCAGCGTCATTGCCTGTTTTCGCTACAAGGATGCGCCCGCTGCGATCGAATGGTTGTGCGCGGCGTTCGGCTTCGAACGTCATCTCGTCGTGCCGGGCGACAACGACGGCATCGCGCACGCGGAGCTGAAGTTCGACGGCGGCATGATCATGCTGGGCTCGGCACGCGACGACGAGTTCGGCCAAATGCTCAAGCCGCCCGTCGAAGGAAATTCTTCGGTCGTCACCAACAGCATGTACGTCGTCGTTAAGGATGTCGAAGGACATTTCCGTCGCGCACAGGCTGCAGGCGCGACGGTGATCAAGCCACCCAAGGCTCAGGATTTCGGCGGCAGCAACTACACATGCCGCGATCCCGAAGGCTACGTCTGGACCTTCGGCGACTACGATCCCTGGACTCCGCCGAAGTAATTACTCGCCGTCGACGAGCCCGCCGCCCAACACTCGATACAACGTCACGATGTTGTCGCTGGCTGTGAGCCGCGCGGACACCAAGGACTTCTCCGCGTTGTACAACGAGCGCTGCGCATCGAGCGTGTTGAGGAACGAGTCCACGCCTTTGCTGTAGCGAGCCTCGGCAAGTTGATAGCTGTCCGACGCTGCATCGACCAACGCCAGCTGCGCATCCAATTGTTCCTGAATCGTGCCGCGAACGGCGAGGGCATCGGCCACTTCACGGAACGCGGTCTGAATTGCCAGCTCATATTGCGAGACGTACAAGTCGCGCTGAGCCTTCGAATAAGCCAGGTTCGCGAGGTTGGCACCGCCATTGAAGATCGGCAGCGTCAGGCTGGGCCCAATCGACCAGACCGATGCGCCGTTACTGAACAAATCCGACAGTTCGGTGCTGGCCAACCCGCTACTCGCGGTCAACGATAGGGAAGGAAAGAACGCCGCCCGCGCCGCGCCGATGTTGGCATTCGCGGATTTCAGTTGATGCTCGGCCTGCAGAACGTCCGGCCGTTGCAGCAGCACCGACGACGACAATCCCGCCGGCACATCGGCCAACCATTGCTGATTAGTCGGCAATTCCGCAGGCAGCAACGAATCGGCAATCGAACCGCCGGTCAGCAATTCCAAAGCATTGCGATCCTGCGCGATCAATGCGCGAGTGCTCGCTAAATCGGCACGGGCTTGTTGATACACCGTCTCAGCCTGTCGCAGATCCAGTCGCGACGACACGCCTGCTTCCAAACGCTTCTGCGTGATCTCCATCGTTCGCTGAGCACTTTCCAACGTTCGTTGCGAGAGCGCCAGCTGAGTATTGTCGGCAGCCAATGTGAGATATGCGCTGGCCGTCTCCGCGATCAGGCTGATACGCGTAGCGCGTCCGGCAGCTTCCGTCGCGAGATACGATTCCAACGCGGACTTCGACAAGCTGCGCACGCGACCGAACAAGTCGATCTCAAACGCACTCAAGCCGACACTCGCGGTGTAGATCTCGGACTCGATCGGTGTGTTGGTGCCACTGAACGTGCTGACGTTCTTCGAACGCGTCGCACTGATGTCACCGTTCACTCTCGGCATCAAGTCGGCGCGCTGAATCCGATACTGCGCACGAGCGGACTGGATGTTCGCGGCCGCACTACGCAGGTTGCGATTGTTCGCCAGCGCTTGATCGATCACCTGCTGCAGCTTTTCGTCCTTGATGAACTCGCGCCAGGGAATATCGGCCACGGCGCGCTCGCTCGCTTGTCCTGGAGCATAAGCCGCTCCACTGGGCCAGGTGTCCGGCACCGGAGCCTCGGGACGTTCGTAGCGCGGCTCCATCGTGCAAGCTGCCAGAACACACGACAGCGCAATCGGGAGCGCCAATGCGGGTTTACGCATTTTGGACTCCTTCGCCTTGCGCGCTCATCTCGGTGGTGGGGTGCGTGCGGTCTTTGAACAACTTTCTCACCAGGACGAAGAACAACGGCACCAGGAAGATGGCGAGTGCGGTGGCCGTCAATGTGCCGCCGACCACGCCGGTGCCGATGGAAGCACGGCTGTTTGCACCGGCGCCAGTGGACAGAGCGAGTGGCATCACGCCCGCGACGAACGCCAGCGAGGTCATGAGAATCGGCCGCAATCGCAGTCGCGCTGCTTCGATCGCTGCATCCATCGCCGACGAGCCGCGCAGGTAGGCAGCTTCGGCAAACTCCACGATCAGAATCGCGTTCTTCGCCGACAGGCCGATGGTCGTGAGCAGCGCGACCTGGAAATAAACATCGTTTTCCAATCCGCGTAACGTCGCACCCAGCACCGCGCCGATCACGCCGAGCGGAATCACCAGAATCACCGACAGCGGCACGGACCAGCTTTCATACAACGCTGCGAGACACAGGAACACGACCAGAATCGAAATCGTGTACAGCGTCGTGGTTTGACCGCCGGCCAACCGTTCCTGATACGACAACCCGCTCCAATCGTAGCCCGATCCTGGCGGCAGCTTGCCCGCAAGCTCTTCCATCTTGTCCATCGCCGTGCCCGAGCTGGTGCCGGGCGCGGCCGAGCCTTGAATCGTGTACGAGGCGAGGCCGTTGTAACGGGTGAGATTCTCCGGCCCGTAGGTCCAGCGCGTGGTGGCGAACGAAGAGAAGGGCGTCATCGTGCCGGTTTCGCTGCGCACGTACCACTGCGACAGATCGTCCGGCGACGAGCGATACGGTGCATCGGCTTGCATATAAACGCGCTTCACGCGAGCGCGATCGATGAAGTCGTTCACATACACGCCGGCCCATGCAGCGCTCAGCGAAGTGTTGATGTCCGACAGCGACAGTCCGAGCGAGCTCGCTTTTGCTTGATCGATGTCGACGTGCAGCTGAGGCGTATCCGGCAAGCTGCCCAGACGCACGGCGGTGAGCGTCGCCTCGCTGTGCGCGTTTGCCACGAGCTGATCGCGCATCTGATTCAATGTTTCGCGATTGGTGCCGGCATTCGCTTGCAACTGGAACTCGAAGCCGCCGGATTGGCCGAGGCCGCGAATCGACGGCGGATTCAACGAGAACACCTGCGCATCGCGAACCTGCGACAAGGCCATCGTGGCGCGCGTCGCGATCTCGCTGGCGCGATTCTCCTTGCCTTTGCGTTCGTCCCAATGCTTGAGCGCGACGAACGCCATGCCGGCATTCTGGCCGCTGCCGGAGAAGTTGAATCCCGACAGCGTGAACATGGTGGCGACGTTGTCTTTTTCGGTCTCCAGAAAGTGATGCTCGATGCGCTTGGCGACTTCCAATGTGCGACTCACGGACGCGCCGGCCGGCAACGTAAATTGCACCATCACCTGGCCTTCGTCTTCGAGCGGTAGAAAGCCGGTGGGCAGACGGAACAGCAGCACGGCCATCACCAACACGATGGCGCCGAACGCGAGCACACCTTGCAGCGGCCGCTTGAGTACTTTCAGCACGCCGTGCTCGTAACGGGCGATAGCACGATCGAACGTGCGATTGAACCAACCGAAGAAGCCGCGATGTTCCGTATGCTCGTGCGGCTTGAGCAGCTGTGCGCACAACGCCGGCGTCAGCACGAGCGCCACGACGACCGACAGGATCATCGACGACACGATGGTGATCGAGAACTGACGATAGATCACGCCGGTGGAGCCGCTGAAGAATGCCATCGGCAGGAACACCGCTGTCAACACGGTCGCGATGCCGATCAACGCAGGCGTGATTTCGCCCATCGACTTCAACGTCGCTTCGCGCGGCGGAAGCTTTTCTTCCCGCATGATGCGTTCGACGTTTTCCACCACGACGATGGCGTCGTCGACCAGCAAGCCGATGGATAGCACCATCGCGAACATGGTCAGCGTGTTGATCGAATAGCCGAACATCTGCAGCACGCCGAACGTGCCCAGCAGCACGACCGGCACCGCGATTGCCGGAATCAATGTGGCTCGCCAGTTCTGCAAGAACACGAACATCACGACGACCACCAGCACGATGGCCTCGACCAGTGTCTTCACGACTTCTTTGATCGAGATCTTGATGAAGGCCGTGCTATCGCGCGGATAGAGCACCTTATAGCCGTGAGGAAGCGACCGACTGAGTTCGGTGACAACCGCGCGCACTCCTTCCGCTGTGTTCAGAGCGTTCGCACCTGGGGCGAGCATGACAGCGACGCCCGAAGCTGGATGGCCACTCGCGCGAGGAATGGCGTCGTAACTCTCGCTGCCAACTTCGACGCGAGCGACGTCGCCCAGGCGTACGGTCGCGCCGCTGGGATCGTGTTTGACGATGATGGCGCGGAACTGCTCCGGCTTTTGTAACTTCGATTGCGCCGTGACAGTGGCGTTGAGCTGCTGATCTGGCAACGCAGGCATGCCTCCGATCTTGCCCGCCGACACCTGGGTGTTTTGCGCTTCGATGGCCTGGCGGACATCGCTCGGCATCAAGTTGTATGAGAGCAGCTTCGCCGGGTCGAGCCAGATGCGCATCGCATATTGCGAACCGAACACACGCACGCCGCCGACACCATGCACACGAGCAATCGAGTCCTGGAAATTACTGACCAGGTAATCCGCGACGTCGTTACCGGTCGACTGATCGGTTTCGTCGAACAACGCCACGACCATCAGGAAGTCCTGTTGCGACTTCGTGACGGTCACGCCTTGCTGTTGCACCGAGGAGGGCAGGCGCGAGAGCGCTTGCTGCACCTTGTTTTGAACCTGCACCTGCGCGGTATCGGGGTTGGTGCCTTGTTCGAACGTCACTTGGATGCCCGCGCTGCCGGCCGAGCTGCTCGACGAGGAGAAGTACAGCAGACCGTCGATGCCGGTGAGCTGTTGCTCCAGCACTTGCGTCACGCTGTTCTCGACCGTCTGCGCGTCGGCGCCGACATAAGTTGCGTTGATTGAAACGGTCGGCGGAGCAACGTCTGGATATTGAGCGACGGGCAGCGACCGGATCGCCGCCGAGCCGGCCAGCATGATCACAATCGCGATGACCCAGGCGAAAATGGGCCGACTGACAAAGAAACGCGCCAACATGACTTAGCGCCCCGTGGTCGGAATCGATTCTGCAGCCGCCGTCCTGCTGGCATTGCTGAGGTCGATCGGAGTCACGGCGTCGCCGGGCCGCACCTTGTTCGTGCCTTCGACGATGAGTCGATCGCCCTCGGCGAGCCCTTCGCTGATCAACCAACGATCGCCGATCGCGCGCTCCGCGACCAACGTGCGTTGTTCGACTTTGTTCTCAGCCGTGAGCACCAAGGCCGTCGCGTTACCTTTCGGATCGCGTGTCACGCCTTGTTGAGGCGCGAGAATGGCGGAGGTGTTCACTGCCTCGTCGAGCACCGCGCGAACATACATTCCAGGCAGGAGCATGCCGTCCGGATTCGGGAATTCGGCACGCAGGATCACCGAGCCGGTCGATTCATCGACCGAGACTTCCTGGAATTTCATCAAGCCAGTGTGCGAGTACTGCTGGCCGTCTTCGAGCTTCAGGCTCACCTTGGTGCTGCCGCTCTGAATCGCGCCCGCGCCGATCATCCGGCGCAGCTTCAACAGGTCGGTGCTCGACTGGCTCATATCGACGTAGATGGGATCGAGCGCGCGAATCGTGGCCAAGGATGTTTCCTGATTGGCCGTCACCAACGCGCCCGGCGTGACAGTGGATTTGCCGATGCGACCGCTGATCGGCGCGCGCACCTTGGTGTAGCCCAAATTGATCTGCGCGCTTTGGAGCGTGGCTTGAGCCTGAGCGACCGACGCAACAGATTGTTGATGAGACATGCGCGCGTCGTCGGCTTCCTGCTGGGAAACGCCTTCGATGGCGAGCAGCTCACTGTAGCGTTGATCTTTCAAGCGCATCGAATCCACCGCGGCTTTGGTGTTGGCGAGCGCGGCTTTCGCTTCTTCGACCGCCGCCTCGTAAACGGCCGGGTCGATTTCGTACAGCACCTGGCCGGCTTTAACCATCGAGCCTTCGTTGAACTGCCGCTTCTTGATGATGCCGGACACCTGCGGTCGCACGTCCGACACCAGATACGGCGTGGTGCGTCCCGCGAGCTCCGACTGCAACACCACCGACTGCGGCTGCAATGTCACAAATCCAACCTCGGGTGCGGGCCGCTTCGGTCCGCCGCCTGCGCCACCGGAGCAAGCTGCAAGAGCAATCGCTACCGCGAGCACGGCAGCAGAAGAGAGTCTGAAACGAGGGCTGGTCATCATGGACTTGGATCGCGAACTGAAATCTGGACTGGACACGCTGGCGGCGGCTGCAATACGCTGAGACCGAAATTGAGTGTGAACGTTCATTCTCAATATTAGCCGAGGCGCTTGGAGCGCCCTAGTAAAACTTTGTGAAAAATCCCGCGGTCAAGGAAAAGAAACGTCCGGTCAAGGAGTTACGAGATCAACTCCGGCGCGGCCAAATTGTTTCAGCGGCCCAGAACTGTGTGGTCCGTCACGGGTTCCACGCTGCGAGCATGGGGCAGATCGCGGCCGAGGCGCAAATGAGCGTTGGCCAGATCTATCGCTACTTTCCCAGCAAGGAGGCCATTGTCCATGCAATCGTCGAACGCATCGTCGCGAAGCGCTTGCAATGGATGCTCAATCGCGAAAAGCAGGTGAATTTTGCAGCCATTCTGGCTCAGCGCAGTCACTTCCGGCCCGGCGACGAGGCTGAATACAGCGACCGCATTTTGATGCTGGAAATCACCGCCGAAGCCACTCGCAATCCCGCCGTGGCCGAGATCGTGCGCGAGGCGGATCGACTCATTCGCTCGCAAGCGGTCGGGCTGGTGCGTGCGGACTATCCCGAGCTAACTGAACCGGAGGCGGCGGTTCGCGTTGAGCTCATGTCGGTGCTGGCGGAGGGAACGGCTTCCCGTTACGTCACGGACCCGGTGACTGATCCGGCATTGATGGAGCGAATCTATGCCGACGCGCTACGCAAAGTGTTTCCGCGCATGACCACCTCGAAGCTCGGTTAGTTTTTAAAGCGCGACCTCGTGCTCGGGCGACGCTACAATCGCGCGCCATAACAAACTGACTGCCGGGCTCACGAACCGGCCGGGAGAGCGTGAAGGAAATGATCGCGGCTCAAGACGCACTGGAACGCCTGCGCGAAGGCAATCGCCGCTTTGTGGCGAGTATCAGCGGCGACGAAATGCACCTGCATCTCGCCAAAGGCGTGGAGCTCACCCAGGAGCAGCAGCCCATCGCCATCATCCTCGGCTGCTCGGATGCGCGCGTGCCGGCGGAAATCGTGTTCGATCAGGGCTTGGGCGAGCTGTTCGTCATTCGCGTCGCCGGCAACGTCGTCGCGCCTTCGCAGGTCGGCAGCGTGGAGTTCGCTGCTACTCGATTCGGGACGCGGCTGGTGGTTGTGCTCGGCCATTCGCGGTGTGGCGCGGTGCTGGCGACCATAGAAGAGTTGCAACGCCCGGCGGAGAATCAGTCGCTGAACCTGCGTTCCATCGTGGATCGCGTGCGGCCGTCGGTCGAAGGGCTGTTGCGCACCGAGCTCAAGCACGATTTGAATGCGCTGGTCGGTAACGCGGTTCGTTCCAACGTGCGTGCGTCGGTGGATCATTTGCGTCATGGCTCCGCGTTGCTGGAGCAGTTGATCCGGCACGAAGGCCTGGTGGTCGTCGGCGCCGAATATTCGCTGGAGACTGGCATCGTCGAGTTCTTCGACGGCGTCTGAAGCCCGTGCACGAAGCAGATCTCGCGTTCATGTCGCGCGCCATGGAGTTGGCGCGTGAAGCGGAGCGTGCGGGTGAAGTGCCCGTCGGGGCGGTGATCGTGAAGGACGGAGCGATCGTGGGCGAGGGCTGGAATCGGCCCATCAGCACCAACGATCCGACCGCTCACGCTGAAATTATTGCGCTTCGAGCGGCGGCGAAGAATCTTTCCAGCTATCGGTTGTTGGATACGACGTTGTACGTGACGCTTGAGCCGTGCGCGATGTGCGCTGGCGCGATGGTGCACGCACGAGTCAAACGTTTGGTTTATGCCGCCACCGATCCACGCGCCGGGGCGTCGGGATCGATTTTCAACATCACTCAGAACTCGGCGCTCAACCATCGGTTGGAATGCGATGGCGGCGTGCTCGCTGACGAATGCGCCGCCATGCTCCGCGCGTTCTTCGTTGCTCGGCGCTAACTCGCTCACGCTTTTAGCTGCGCTAGTGCTTCGTCGCTATGTTTGTGCGCTAACGCGGTGCGCTTCGCGTTGGCGCAGACGCGCGGCGCGCAGCCTGTCGGCAGAGCTGGCGGCGTAGACGGGGGCTTCCGGGAAACTCGCCAAGCGTTTTCGGCGTCGTTTGCATCGGCGCTCCGATGGTCGCCGCACGATTTGCTCAGCGGCATCGTTCCGCTCGGCATTGCTCGTCGCGCTAACGCGCGCCTTGCTTTCACCGCGCCGCCGTAGTTGTAGCGGCGAACGTGCAACGGTTAGCTCGACTGAACTTGGGCGGCATCGTCACCAGGGTTGGCGAACTTCCCGGAACCCGCGTCTTTCCGCCAGCTCTCAGATGCGCGCTCGGAAGAGGTTTTTCGCAGGTGATATCCGCTCGTTCCAAGATGCGCGTTTGGAAGATGGCTTGTGGCAGTCGTCCATGATCGAAAAGGGGGCTGCCGGCGGCGCTTTGAACCTCCGCCTCTTCGTCGGCGCGAACATGCGAGTTCAACCAGGGCTCGCGGCAGCGTTGGACCTCCGCTTTCCCGCTGCTTGAGGAGCGGCTTGAGGGCAGGCCGTCGTTGCACGCACCGATCTTCTCCTTGCCAAACTTCTTCGTTGAAATAAGACTGGCCCTTCATGCAGGGCAAGAGCGAGTGCATAGGCAGTTACCGTTCTACAATCTCGTCCATTGATCGCTCATCCACCGAAGGCGCGCATGATTCTGGTCGCAGGTTCCGCCAATCTCGACTTCGTGGTCCGGGCGCCGCACATTCCGGCGCCGGGTGAAACAGTGCTCGGCCGCGATTTCAAAACGTATCCCGGCGGCAAGGGGGCGAATCAGGCGATTGCCTGTGCTCGCGCCGGCAATGCGTCCACGCAAATGTTACTTGCGCTCGGGAACGATCCGTTCGCGCAGCCCATTCAGGAGTCGCTGCGTCAGGCCGGCGTGCGAATGTATGTAGTGCACGTGGAGGATCAGCCGACCGGTACCGCGTTCATTTGTGTATCCGACGATGCGGAGAATGCGATCACGGTTGCGTCCGGCGCGAACAATGCCTTGCGGGCCGAGCATCTGCCATCTTTGGCCGGCTGCTCGCACTTGTTATTGCAGCTTGAAACGCCGCTCCAAACCGTGATTGCCTATGCTCGTGCGGCTCGCGAGTATGGAGTGAAAGTAGTTTTGAACGCAGCTCCCGCGCGGCCTTTGCCCGAAGAGCTGCTAAGTTTGTTAGACGTGTTGGTCGTCAACAAAGGCGAACTCGCGTCCGTGTCCGCACTCGATGGCAGCATCGAACAATGCATGCAGCGGATCGACGTCCCGTGCATCGTTGTGACGCTCGGCGAACGCGGCTGCGTCGCTCGCGCGAATGGCGAGCTGATCGTGCAGGACGCGTTCGCCGTTACCCCAGTCGATACAACTGCGGCGGGCGATACGTTTTGCGGCGTATTGGTCGCTGCGCTCGATCGTGGTGCTCAGCTGCCGGAGGCACTGCGTATGGCCAACGCTGCCGGCGCGCTTGCCTGCACGCGACTCGGTGCTCAATCGAGCATTCCGACACATGCCGAGTTGCAAGATTTCCTGGCTCAACATGCCTGATGCGCGTTAGTTGCTATGATTCATGCTCGGCACTCAAGAGCATGAAGCGATGGCAACGAAGAAGGCGGGCCGCGGCGCGACGCGTAAGAACGATCCGGAAGGCGTAAGAAGCCGCTTCCTCGACGTCGCGGCCGACCTGTTCCAAAACCAGGGCTACTGTGCCTCGGGCATGCAGCTGATTTTCGAGCAGGCCGGAGTCACTGCCGGCGCGTTCTATCATCATTTCGAAAGCAAGAAAGACCTCGCGCTCGCCGTGATCGAAGAACGCGTTGGCGCCGAAGTCGACAACACCTGGATGAAGCCCATCCGCGAGGCGAGCACGACGCTCGAAGGAGTTACCAAAGCGTTCAAGAGTATTGCCGCACAACTCGAAGAGAGGCGGGCGGTGCGTGGCTGCCCGCTCAACAATCTCACATTGGAGCTGGCGTTCGCCGACGCCGACTTTCAGGCGAGCCTCGCGCAGATCTTCGATCGTTGGCAACAGCAGATCGAAGCGAAGTTGAAACACGACATGGATGAGGGCGCCCTTGCCCGAGCGAAGCCCGGGCCGTTGGCTGGTTACATCATCGCCGTGTACTCAGGTGCGATGGCCTTATGCAAAGTCCATCAATCCTCCGCGCCGTTGCTGCAATGTCTGACTGAATTGCGACAGCGACTCGCCGCGCCTTAGAAAACCGTCATTGACAAAACCGAACGATCGTTATGGAATGGCGCCCCAAGGATGCCAGGGGACGACATGCGTGGGTTGTTGCTTCTGTTGCTTGGGCTCGCAGCCATGACTGTTCAGGCCGAAACCGTGATCGAGCTGCGCCAGTACAAGATCTTTCCCGGCAAGCGCGATCAAATGATCGACGTGTTCGACGGCAAGCTCATCGAAGGCCAGGAAGCCGTCGGGATGCGAGTGCTCGGCCAGTTTCGAGCGCTCGACGATCCGAATCGTTTCGTCTGGATGCGCGAGTTCCCGAACATGGATGCTCGTGGACAAGCGCTGACGGCGTTCTACACGGGACCTGTGTGGATGGCGCATCGAGGCGAGGCGAATCCGCTGCTGGAAGACAACGACAACGTTTTGTTGCTGCGACCCGCGACAGCGGAGCTTGGTCTCGTGTCGCAGCCCGCGAGTGCGCGCGCCAAGGTTGGATCGCAGCCAGCCTCGGCGGGAATGTTTGTCGCGACGATCTATTATCTGTGGAAAGATCCGGCGGAAGGTTTCACGCAATTCTTCCGGAGCCGATTGACGTCGGAGCTTGCGGCGGCGGGGTTACCCGTGCTCGGTGCTTATGTGACAGAGCCGACACCCAACAACTTCCCCAGGTTGCCGGTGCGACAAGGCGAGAAAGTATTTGTTTGGTTCACGCGTGTCGCCGACGCGGCTGCCTACGACAAGGCGCGTGAAACCTTGAATACGCGCTTGAGAGGCGGATCGTTGGGTGCCGAGCTTGCGGACTATCAAGAGCGTCAGTCGCAAGTGCTACGGCTGTCGCCGACTTCACGTTCACTATTGCGCTGACGCTCAAGCGCCGCGCTCATAACGCGGCGTCTCGCTTTCTCGATACGCACGCGGCGTGCGGCCAAACTGTCGTTGAAACGCGCGCTGAAGGGCGTCGACCGAGCGAAAGCCGCTGCGATCGGCGATTCTTTCTTGCGTCCATTGCGTGCGTTTCAGCAGCTCGGCCGCGGCGGACACCCGGGACTGTTCCACGAATCGGGCGGGCGTGCAGCCGGTCTGCGCGACAAAAGCACGAGCGAAGTTACGAGGGCTCATTTGCACTCGTTGGGCCAGGGCACCCACAGAAAGATCCTCCTGCAGATGCGTGCCGATCCACGCAATGAGATCGCTCAGTCGGTGGCTTGCCGACTCTTGCGCCTCTAACGTTTGACTCAGTTGAGACTGCCCGCCCCCGCGTAGCATGGGCAACGCCAGCGTGCGAGCGATATCCATCGCCACCGCGTGTCCGAGATCGTCTTCGACCAACGCGAGTGCAAGTTCGATGCTGGTGGTGACGCCGGCCGAGGTCCAGATCGGTCCGTCGCGCACATAGATGCGATCGCGTTGAACGCGAACCTGCGGTCGCACTTGTTGCAACAAATCCAGCGCGCTCCAGTGAGTCGTCGCTTCTCGCCCGTCGAGCAGTCCGACCGTCGCGAGCGCGAATGCGCCGGAACAAACACTCGTGATGCGTCGGGCACCGGGCGCTGCTTCGGTGAGCCACGCGCCGATGACTTGCTGCCGGAGCGCCTCGCGCAACGGAGCTTCATCGCCGCCCACGACCACGAGCGTGTCGATCGATTTCGGCAGGTCGTGCAGCCTGGCGGTGCCGGAAATACTCAGGCCCGAGTTGGTGAGTACTGTGCCGCCGGTCGGAGATGCGATATGAATGCGGTACGTGCCGGGATGCAGTTGCTCGGCCTTACTGAATACGCTCGCGGGGCCGGCGATATCGATGGCTTCGGCGCCGTCGAAGGCCACCAGCACGATATCTTTGGCAGAAAGCGCGGCTTTATCGTCGTTGTGACTCGTGCTGGTCATGCGTATGGTTTCCTCGATGCAATTCTACAGAGCTGCCACTCGACGTGCGTCCATGACAACGATCATGGCTGCAGTCGTGTTGGCCGGTTGTGGCGGGGAAATCTCTGTGCCGCCGGCACAGGTCAATGCAGCCACCACCGAACAGCAGGCTCGATCCTTCGTCGAGGCGATGAAGCCTCGGCGCTCAGGCAAGCCCGTCGTCGTGGTGCTGGCCGTGAACGAAGGCACAGAGATGACGGATTTCCTGCTGCCGCACGCGGTTCTGCAGCGGTCCGGTGTCGTCGACGTGCATGCGGTTGCGCCTCAGCGCGGGCGTGTCCATTTGTATCCAGCGCTGGCCGTTGAGGTCTCGGAGGACCTGGCGAGCTTCGACCAGGCGAATCCTGCCGGCGCCGATTACGTGATCGTTCCGGCGATGAGCAACGAAAACAACCCGGCTGCGATCGGTTGGCTGAAACAACAGGCCGAGAAGGGTGCTCGGATCGTCGGTGTTTGCGTGGGCGCAATGGTGGTGGCCAACGCTGGCCTGCTCGACGGCAAACGATTCGTCACTCACTGGTACGTCAGGAGCAAGCTGCTCGAACAGCATCCGACTGCCGTGTATGTACCCCATCAGCGTTATTTAGTTGACGGCAACATCGCCACGACCACCGGTATCACCGCGTCGGTGCCGATGCTTATTGCGTTGGTGGAAGCAATTGCCGGTCGCGATCGCGCGCAATTGCTTGCCGCGGATTTAGGTGTCGAAACCTGGAGCCCTGAGCACGACAGCTCGAAGTTCGGGCTGGACGGCAAACGCCGCTGGAACTACATCGTCAACAAAATCGCCTTCTGGCAGCACGAACGTTGGAGCGTCGCTGTGCAAGAAGGCATGGATGACGTCGCTCTCGCGCTCGCGACCGATGCATGGTCACGCACCGGCCGTGTCAGTGTCGATGCGTCGGCAGCGGAGCCGGTGAAGCTCGCTAGCGGAATGACGTTGGCTGCTCAGCCGACGGAGCAACAGATGCCACGCGTGCCGATCAAGACGTCGCTGAAATCCGTGCAGCAGCTGGATCGCACGCTTTGTGACATTGCCGGGAGATTCGGGGACGCGCGGCAAGACCGAGTCCGGATGGAACTCGAATACCCCCGAGTCCCGACCTGCGGGAGTTAGGTGACGTTCCAAACGCCGGTCGCAGCGGTCGCACGCACGTAATCCGAAAAGTCGCGTGCCGGGCGTCCAAGCGCTTCTTGCACTCCGTTCATCACGTTCACGTTGCGGCCGTCGAGCACAACCGTGAACAGCTCCAACAGGAGATCGACGATTTCCTTGGGCACATAGGGTCCCATGGCTTCGGCGAACGCATCTGGCGCAACTTGCGTATAACGAATCGGACGACCGACGGCCGCGGAGATTTCCGCCACGGCTTGCGCGAACGTCAGCGCTCGCGGGCCTGTGACTTCATACAACCGATTACGATGACGAGCATCGGTTAACGCTGCGACAGCGACGTCAGCGATGTCGTCGACGTCGATGAAAGGTTCGGGCACCGGACCGGCAGGCAACGCGATCTCGCCCGCTAGCAAACCGTCGACCAAATAACCTTCGGAGAAGTTCTGCGCGAACCAGCTGGCGCGCACCACGGTCCAGGGAACGCCGGAGGCTTGCAACGCAGCCTCCGCACGTTGTGCACCGGGTTCGCCCCGGCCGGACAGCAACACGATGTGTTCAAGGCCTTTGTTGTTAGCGAGGCCGGACAATGTCGCGATCGCCTCGGTGGCGCCATCGACGGCGAGGTCCGGTTGATAAGTAACATAGGCCTTGCTCACACCGTCAAGCGCCGCAGCCCAGGTTTTCGGTTCGGTCCAATCGAACGCGGGCGTGGTCGAGCGAGACACATCGCGTGTCGCGATTCCCCGTGCTCGCAGTCGTTCGCTCACGCGCCGGCCGGTTTTACCTCCGCCACCGATTACCAGAACTGCTGCGCTCATCATGAAGTCCTCCCATCAAGCGGTCCGAGTGAAATCCATATCCCAATTGGTTTCCCAGGTTTTGCCGCCGTCACCGGAGGACGCCTGGTCCCAATGCGCCGAGGTCGGCGTGATCTTGGTCCAACGGAATCGCACCTTCACCGGCTTGCCTTTCCAGGTGTCGTCGCCGATGAAAGTGCCGACGCCGTTGGCAAAGCCGCCCCGCACCGGCGGTTCGATGCCGGGCCGGCGCGAGTCGATCCACCAGATCGACCATTGTTTGGTTTCGATATCGAAGGCGCGCACGCCGACACCTTGATAACGGCCGGACGGAATGTTGAGCACGTTGTCGTCGACGTTGCCGCGGCCACCCATCAACGGCCAGTTCACACAGGTGCCGGTGAATTCTTCCCACTCGGTGCTGCCCGCGAGGCGGTCTTTCAAACGGCGATGGCGCACCGACCAGCTGCCGATCAGCCATTTCCAGTCGTCGGCATGGGGCGCGAACGCCGGATCGACGGGGTCGGTCGCCTTGGCCGACGAGGCGGCATGCGCCAATTCCGGCAATAACACTGTACCGGCGACACCGACGGCGGCAGCAAACAGGTCGCGACGATCGAAACAATGAGACATGGAAAGCTCCTGCGATTGAACGACGCCTCGCTTTATAGAGGCGCATATCTGACAACCTGTGTCAGGATGGCTGGCAGGAGGGGAACGATGAGCGCGAGCCGGTTGCTGTCCATCATGTTGCTGCTGCAGGCGAAGGGGCGGATCAATGCCACTGCGCTGGCCGAGAAGCTCGAAGTCTCGGTGCGGACCATCTATCGCGACATGAATCAATTGAGCGCCGCCGGCGTGCCGGTGTTCGCGGATCGAGG
>Ga0247784_1000118_pt1 | contig 27025 bp, 17 predicted proteins | sample UWRJL169409R5_FD_179909 | JGI IMG/M metagenome (GOLD analysis project Ga0247784, IMG submission 179909) | Plant litter microbial communities from Arlington Agricultural Research Station in Wisconsin, United States - UWRJ-L169-409R-5 | ecosystem: Environmental > Terrestrial > Plant litter >...
AAATAAAAAGAATTTATTTTTTACTAATTTTAAATTTGTTATAAACATATATAAAGGATGATATAGCTTAATGGTAGAGCAGCTGTGTGTGGGACAGTCGGTTCCCTGTTCAAATCAGGGTATCGTCCCTTTATTGCCAGGATAGTTTAATAGGTAAAAACTTTAATTTCATACATTAACAATGAGAATTCAATTTTCTCTCCCGGCTGCTAAGACAAATTAGGATATTTTTTTTTATGATTTTTGTTTCAATTTTATCCTTATTGCTTTCTAATGCCGTCACTTCAAGACGAGATTTATCTATACTTTTTAATAGAGTAGCTATAATAGCTTTAGCTTATTGCATTTTACATGATGTAACTAGTTTATCTATTATTAATAAAGGTATAGGTTTGCATGGAGGCTTATTACATATAACTAATATAACACAAATTTTTCATATTTTTATATACCTTATTACTATTTTAATATTACAATTAACAAGTTTTTATCCTAGAAAAATATGAACTTCTAAATACTCTTCTTTAAAAAACTTAATTTCAAATAAATTCGTTTTTTATAGAACAAAAATTATAAAAAAAATGGGAGACCATTTAAAAATCATAGAATACCCTTTAATTATATTATTTGTAATATGTGGAGCTATATTTTTAATGTCTACTAGCGATTTAGTTTCTATTTTCCTTTCAATAGAATTACAAAGTTATGGTTTATATTTATTAAGTACTATATACAGAAATTCTGAGTTATCTACTACAGGAGGTTTGATTTACTTTCTATTAGGTGGTTTAAGCTCCTGTTTTATTTTATTAGGTACAAGTCTTTTATATGCTAATTCAGGTACTACTAGTATGGATAGCTTATATATTATTAGTAGCATAAGTGATATTAATGATAATGCAACTTCTTGATATAAATCTTATTATATAAATTTTTCTTTACTTATTTTTATTGTAGGATTTTTATTTAAAGTAAGTGCTGCACCATTTCATTTTTGATCTCCTGATGTATATGATGCTATCCCTACAATAGTTACAACATTTGTAGCTATTATAGCCAAAATTTCTATTTTTATTTTTTTATTGGAAATAGTTTATTATACTAATAATTATTTTTTCGAGGCACAAACTATTAATTGAACTTATAGTCTATTATTAAGCTCATTACTTTCATTAATAATTGGAACTATTGTTGGTCTTACTCAATTCAGAATAAAAAGATTATTTGCTTATAGTACTATTTCTCATGTAGGTTTTATATTATTAGCTTTAAGTATTTCTAGCATAGAATCTACACAAGCTTTTATTTTTTATTTATTACAATATTCTATAAGTAATTTAAATGCATTTATTATATTAATTGCTATAGGATTTTCTTTATTTTATTTAGTAAATAATAATAAAGAATATAAAGAACTTTTAGATAAAAATAATTCACCTATACAATTAATAAGCCAATTAAAAGGTTTCTTTTATATTAATCCTATATTAGCATTAAGTTTAGGTATAACTATTTTCTCTTTCGCAGGTATACCTCCACTTATAGGGTTTTTTGCAAAACAAATGGTATTAAGTGCTGCCTTAGATAGTGGTTATATTTTCCTAGCTTTAGTTGGTATTCTTACTAGTGTAATAGGAGGAGTATATTATCTAAATATAGTAAAAGAAATGTTTTTTTATGCTCCAGAATATAAAGAAAACCCTAAAATAATAAATATGAAATTAAACGGTAATATATATGATAAAAATAATACAAAAATAGATTCTGTTACACTTAACTTTAATAATATTACTTTATCTAGTTACTTATCTTTAACAATTTCTGTTATAACATTAATAATAATATTATTTATATTTATGAATAAAGAATGATTAAGCATGGGTACCATATTGGTACAATTCCTTTTCACAAATTAATGAGTAGTATGACTATATTTATTATATTAGTATGTATAATTGCTATACTTTTTTTAGTTATTAATTTATTATTTGCTCCACATAATCCTTACCAAGAAAAATATAGTATATTTGAATGTGGTTTTCATAGTTTCTTAGGTCAAAATAGAACACAATTTGGAATTAAATTCTTTATATTTGCTTTAGTTTACTTATTATTAGATTTAGAAATATTATTAACATTTCCTTTTGCTGTGAGTGAATATGTTAATAATTTATATGGTTTAATAATAACTCTAGGATTTATAGGTATCATCACTATAGGATTTGTGTTTGAACTAGGAAAAAGTGCATTAAAAATAGATAGTAGACAAAATCTTAATTCTATTAATACAAAACCTGGAAATTTTACAGAATTTATAGGTAAAACTCATATAAATTAAGTTAAAAATTAATTTATATAAAATAAAATTTATTACATTACTAAATGATATAAAAAAGTTCATTTTTAAAGAAAATATCAAGATAATATTAAAATATATGAAACAAGTTGCTACAATAATAGGTGCAGGATTAGCTACTACAGGTTTAATAGGAGCTGGAGTTGGTATAGGAGTAGTTTTCGGTGCATTAATTTTAGGTGTAGCTAGAAATCCTTCATTAAGAGGTCAATTATTTGCATATGCAATTTTGGGTTTCGCTTTTTCAGAAGCGACAGGACTATTCGCTTTAATGATGGCTTTCTTATTATTATATGTAATGTAATTTATAAAGGAAAGAAATTATTAAAGGGGATCATAGAATGTATGTTAGTTCGTCCTGATCAACCTCATATATTTATAACTAGTGCTCTAGAAGCACGGTTTGCCCTTAATCTAGCATACGGCGAAAATGTAAAATCTAATAAATCTTATCTGCCCGAAGATACTATAATTAACAAGAATAAAATAATAGAATCAGAAAGTCTTTTAAAAGCTGAGATAGAAAATAATCTACCTTCTAAAACTAATATTTTAATCGGTGAAGTTAATTTAAAAAAGACATGAAAAGATTATTTAGTATTAAAAGAAGAATATCTTTTAATTAAAGAAAAGACTATGAAATTCTGTGAGATTAATTTTGGTTCAATAGCTTCTACAGTAATACCAGAAGCTATTACAAATTTACCTTTCATAAAATTAGGTCTTTTTTTCCCAAGACCTTCTTTAACCAAGACTTATTTTTTAATGAAAAGCCTTAAATTCATTATTTATGAGATTGATTTAAGATTAAGTCAACTTTCTCTTCCGGAAGCAGATCCAGCTACTTGAATATTATGATTCATAGTTTTTGTCGCTTTTATTTGATATATAACGATGCCTTCCTTGATACCTATAAATCTAGATAAATATATAGAGGCAGGTCATGGATCAGGTAGGACTTTCGAGTATTTATGTGAAAAATCAGATAAAAGTAAAATCCCTTACCATAATCCAGTAAGAGATTTTATAACCCAAGCAAGTGCTAGTCGATCTGAAGCTTCTATTTCTTTAGAAAGACAACTACATGCCATTTTACATGAGCGAACACTTAATGTATTACAACGTCAAAAATTTGCTGAAACTATAGCTAGAATTGATGAAGGTACAGAAAATTTTTATCCACCTGAAGCCAAAATTTTATTCGAACAATATTTAGATATCATAGATCATTTTGTAAGAGAATTAACTATAAGAGCTAATAATATAATTTCGGAAATAAAAGCTTTAGATCCTAATTTTAAATCACCAACTTTTTAAAAGAATTTTTGTAAAAAAAATTTTTTTACCTTTGTTCCTATTCAAAATATATTCAACAAGACTAGATATGATGAATTTAATTGAAACTGTATATAACATTTGATATTTCATGAATTTATTAACAAATTTTTTTTTAATGAACCTAGATGCTCCTACTCCTTGAGGTCTATATTTTCAAGACAGTGCTACTCCTCAAATGGAAGGATTAGTAGAATTACATGATAATATTATGTATTATTTAGTAATAGTATTATTTGCTGTAGGATGAGTTTTATTATCTATAGTAAGAAATTATGCTGTAACTAACTCACCTATATCACATAAATATTTAAATCATGGTACTTTAATAGAATTAATATGAACTATAACACCTGCAATTATATTAATTTTAATTGCTTTCCCTTCATTCAAATTATTATATTTAATGGACGAAGTTAGTGATCCTTCAATGTCAGTATTAGCTGAAGGTCATCAATGATATTGAAGTTATCAATATCCTGATTTCTTAGATTCAAGTGATGAATTTATAGAATTTGATTCATATATAGTACCTGAATCTGATTTAGAGGAAGGTACATTAAGAATGTTGGAAGTAGATAGCAGAGTTATTTTACCTGAATTAACACACGTTAGATTTATAATTACATCAGGTGATGTTATACACTCTTTTGCTTGCCCTTCTTTAGGTATAAAATCGGATGCATATCCAGGAAGATTAAATCAAGTATCTGTTTTCATTAACAGAGAAGGAGTTTTTTATGGACAATGTTCAGAAATATGTGGTATACTTCATAGTTCTATGCCTATTGTTATTGAATCAGTCTCACTAGAAAAATTTTTAAATTGACTAGAGACACAATAGTATAAAAAAATTTTTATACAAAGTATGTTAGCTTAATGGCAAAGTGTAGTGTTACGGCCACTAATATTGTAAGTTCGACTCTTATACATACTTAAATTAATTATTTTATCTAAAAAATTAAATAATTTATAATATATAATTTATATAAATGAATGTTACCTTAATACTTTTTTTAACTGGAATCTTAGGGTTCGTGTTAAATAGAAAAAATATAATATTAATGCTTATTTCAATTGAAATAATGCTTTTAGCTATAACATTCTTAATATTGGTAAGTTCATTAAATCTTGACGATATAATAGGCCAAACTTATGCTATTTATATAATAGTTGTAGCTGGTGCAGAATCAGCCATAGGTTTAGGTATTCTTGTTGCTTTTTATAGATTAAGAGGAAGTATTGCCATAGAATATAAATAATGTATTTAACTATTATTATTTTACCCTTATTAAGTTCTATAGTTACTGGCTTTTTTGGTAGAAAAGTCGGAGTTTCAGGAGCACATTTAATAGCATGTCTAAATGTTATTATTACAACATTTTTAGCTATAATAGCCTTTTTTGAAGTAGGATTTAATAATATTCCTGTAAGTATAAACTTATTTAGATGATTAGACAGTGAATGGTTTAATATACTTTGAGGCTTTGAATTTGATAGTTTAACAGTATCAATGCTAATACCTGTATTAATTATTAGTTCTTTAGTGCACTTATATTCTATTAGCTATATGAGTCAGGATCCTCATAATCAAAGATTTTTTAGTTATCTTAGTTTATTTACTTTTATGATGATAATACTAGTAACAGCTAATAATTACTTATTAATGTTTGTAGGATGAGAAGGTGTTGGAGTATGTTCATATCTATTAGTTAGTTTTTGATACACTAGAATAGCTGCAAATCAGAGTTCTATGTCTGCCTTTCTTACAAATAGAGTAGGAGATTGTTTATTAACAATAGGTATGTTCGCTATATTATGATCATTAGGTAATCTTGATTACAGTACAGTTTTTTCATTAGCTGCTTATATTAACGAAAATATTATTACTTTTATTGGTATATGTTTATTAATTGGAGCTATGGCTAAAAGTTCTCAAGTAGGTCTTCATATTTGATTACCTATGGCGATGGAAGGTCCTACTCCAGTATCTGCATTAATACATGCAGCTACGATGGTTACGGCAGGTGTTTATCTATTGATGCGTTCTTCACCTTTAATAGAATATAGCTCTACTGTATTACTATTATGTTTATGATTAGGAGCTATAACTACAGTATTCAGTTCTCTTATAGGTCTTTTTCAACAAGATATAAAAAAAGTTATTGCTTATTCTACTATGTCTCAATTAGGTATGATGGTTATAGCCATAGGGTTATCTTCTTATAATATAGCTTTATTTCATTTAATAAATCATGCTTTTTACAAAGGATTATTATTCTTAGGTGCAGGTTCAGTTATACATGCTGTTGCTGATAACCAAGATTTTAGAAAATATGGAGGATTAATAATGCATTTACCTTTAACTTATTCAGTAATGTTAATTGCAAGTCTTAGTCTGGTGGCTTTCCCATTTATGACAGGATTTTATAGTAAAGATTTTATTTTAGAATCTTCTTACGGTCAATTTAGTTTTAGTAGTATTGCTGTTTACTATATAGCTGTAATAGGAGCTATATTTACTACTTTATATTCAGTTAAAGTATTATATTTAACTTTCTTAGCTAACCCTAATGGATCAAGATCATATTACAAGCAAGCCCATGAAGGAGACATATTCCTAACTTTACCTTTAATTATATTAGCTATATTCTCAATTTTTTTTGGTTATATTACTAAGGATATATTTATAGGTTTAGGTTCTAGCTTCTTTATAGATAATAGTTTATTTATTCATCCATTACATGAAATAATGATAGATACAGAATTTTCTGTTAATACATTATTTAAATGATTACCTTTTATATTTACTATTACATTTAGTGGAATAGCTCTAATTTTATCTGAATTTTTACCTGAACTTCTTATAAGTTTTAAATCATCAAGATTAGGTTATAATATATTTGGTTTTTTTAATCAAAGATTTTTAATAGAATTATTTTATAATAAATATATAGTAGATTTTATCTTAAACTTAGGGGGACAAACAACTAAAGTTTTAGATAAAGGTAGTATAGAATATTTAGGACCTTTTGGTTTAGAAAAAGGATTAGTGACTATAAGTAAAAATATATCTATATTAAGTACAAGTGTTGTTACTAATTATGCTTTATATATATTGGTAGGAATTCTTGGTTATTTATCTATTTCTTTTTTCCAAGATATAAATTTAGACTCTTCTTTATTATTATTATTAATATTTTCATTATTTACTTTAAATAAAAAGAATTAATCAATAATATAAAAAAATTTTTTTATTTATCAAAGTTTACAAAAATAGCAGATTTTTTAGGTTTAATTTTCTTTGATATAAAGATTATACATATATTTATTTAAATTTACATGAGATTATTAAAAAGTCATCCTTTATTAAAACTGGTTAATAGTTATATTATAGATACATCGCAACCAAGTAATATAAGTTACTTGTGAAATTTTGGTTCTTTATTAGCAGTTTGTTTAATTATACAAATTGTAACAGGAGTTACATTAGCTATGCATTATAGCCCTAATGTATTGGAAGCATTTAATTCTATAGAACATATTATGAGAGATGTTAATAACGGTTGATTAATCCGTTATTTACATGCTAATACAGCTTCGGCTTTCTTTTTTTTATTATATTGCCATATAGGTAGAGGTTTATATTATGGATCTTATAAAGCTCCAAGAACATTAGTTTGAGTTTTAGGAACAATAATACTTATAGTAATGATAATTACAGGATTTTTGGGTTATGTATTACCATATGGTCAAATGAGTTTATGAGGAGCTACAGTTATAACTAATTTAGTAAGTGCTGTACCTTGAATTGGACAAGATATTGTTGAATTTATTTGAGGAGGGTTTTCTGTTAATAATGCCACTTTAAATAGATTTTTTGCATTACATTATGTAATGCCTTTTGTATTAGCTGCTTTAGTTTTAATGCACTTAATAGCTCTTCACGATGGAGTAGGATCAAGTAATCCTCTAGGTATCTCTGGTAATTATGATAGAATTCCTTTTGCTCCTTATTTTTTATTCAAAGATCTTGTTACTATATTTATATTTTTCTTTGTATTAAGTGCATTTGTTTTCTTTATGCCTAATGCTTTAGGTGATAGTGAAAATTATATAATGGCTAATCCTATGCAAACACCTTCTGCTATAGTGCCTGAATGATATTTATTACCTTTTTATGCTATACTAAGATCTATTCCTAATAAATTATTAGGAGTTATTGCTATGCTTGGTGCATTGTTAATAATATTAATATTACCTATAGCTGATTTCGGTAGATCTAAAGGATTACAATTCAGACCTTTAAGTAAAATAGGTTTTTGAATATTTGTAGCTAATTTTGTAATATTATTGTTATTAGGAGCTAAACATGTTGAATCTCCATTTATAGAATTTGGACAACTAAGTACAGCTTTATATTTCAGTTATTTTGTAATTATAGTACCTGTAACTAGTTTAATTGAAAATACTTTAATAGGTTTAATTACGCAAATTCCTGGACAAAAAAAATAATTAATATATAAATATATATTTATATATTAAATTCTCATTAGCTCAAGGGTAGAGCAGAATACTTCTAATATTCCGATTTTAGTTCGAATCTGAAATGAGAAGAATATAATTATTAATATATTTATATGTTAATAGAAGATTATGAAGTAAATGGTTTACACTTTGATTGCAAATCTTAAGTAAGAGGTTCGATTCCTCCATAATCTTTTCTTCTTTTATAAACTTATTATTTATTGATAGTATATATAGATAAACTATTAAAAGAATAGATTTACCGCCTATACTATTAGCATTTTTAAACTAAAATTTAAAAAACTAAAAAAAAATTAAATTAACCTATTTTTTATATGAATTTATAAGAAGTAAGGATAACTAAACTAAAATAAAAACAAATATAAATACAATAAAAAGAACAAAACAAGAATAAATTAGAAAAGCCATTAAAATGAATACCCCTTATTCCTTTAGAATAATAACATCTTCTATGTCCATGTGAACAGAAAGATGATTATCCTCTACTAACGCTAAAGATATAGGAACTTTATATCTAATATTTGCTTTATTTTCAGGTTTATTAGGTACAGCTTTTTCAGTACTTATAAGAATGGAATTAAGTGGTCCAGGTGTACAATATATTTCAGATAATCAACTATATAATAGTATAATAACAGCTCATGCTTTATTAATGATCTTCTTTATGGTGATGCCTGCCTTAATAGGAGGATTTGGTAACTTCTTATTACCTTTATTAGTAGGAGGTCCAGATATGGCTTTCCCTAGACTTAATAATATAAGTTTTTGATTATTACCTCCTAGTCTATTATTACTAATATTCTCCGCTTGTATAGAAGGTGGTGTAGGTACAGGGTGAACATTGTATCCTCCTCTAGCTGGAGTACAAAGTCATAGTGGACCTAGTGTAGATTTAGCTATTTTTGCTCTTCATTTATCTGGAGTTAGTAGTTTATTAGGTGCAATAAATTTTATTACAACAATAATTAATATGAGAACACCAGGAATCAGATTACATAAATTAGCCTTATTTGGGTGAGCTGTTGTTATTACAGCTGTATTATTATTATTATCTTTACCTGTTTTAGCTGGTGGTATAACAATGGTATTAACAGATAGAAATTTTAATACTTCATTTTTTGAAGTAGCTGGAGGTGGAGATCCTATATTATTCCAACATTTATTCTGATTCTTCGGACATCCTGAAGTTTATATATTAATTATTCCAGGTTTTGGAATAATTAGTACTACAATTTCTGCAAATTCTAATAAAAGTGTTTTCGGTTATATAGGTATGGTTTATGCTATGATGTCTATAGGAATATTAGGATTTATAGTTTGAAGTCATCACATGTATACAGTAGGATTAGATGTAGATACAAGAGCCTATTTTACAGCGGCTACATTAATTATAGCTGTACCAACAGGTATTAAAATATTTTCTTGATTAGCTACATGTTATGGAGGTTCTATAAAATTAAGTCCTTCTATGCTGTTTGCCTTAGGGTTTGTATTTATGTTTACAATAGGAGGATTAAGTGGAGTAGTGTTAGCTAACGCCTCACTTGATATAGCCTTTCATGATACTTATTACGTTGTAGCTCATTTTCACTATGTGTTAAGTATGGGTGCAGTATTTGCAATGTTTAGTGGATGATATTTTTGAATACCTAAAATTTTAGGTTTAAATTATAATACAATGTTAGCAAAAGTGCAATTTTGAATATTCTTTATTGGAGTTAATGTAACATTTTTCCCTCAACATTTCTTAGGATTACAAGGAATGCCTAGACGTATCAGTGACTATCCTGATGCTTTTGCAGGATGAAATTTAATAAGTAGTTTTGGATCTATAATAAGTGTTATATCTGCATGATTATTTTTATATATAGTTTACGCACAATTAGTAAATAACTCTCATGCAAGTAGATATCCTTGATTAAGTCCTCAATTTTATACTGATACTTTACAAGTACTTTTAAATAGAAGTTATCCTAGTTTAGAATGAGGTTTAACTAGCCCACCTAAACCTCATGCTTTTGTTAGTTTACCTCTTCAAAGTAACGTATTATTTTTTGAATTTTTTCAAAAATTCAAAAAAAACATTATTACCTTTACTTTTTTCATTTTACCTATCATATTGTTATTTAAAGCCACATATATTTGTTGATATAATGATATATGGACTTTATCGTATTATGTACAACAATATATTAGTAATATACCTTTTATAGGTTACACTTTGTCTAATTTTATTTGAGATATAAATTTAATACCTATAGATTTTATATTAAATTCATATATAGGAGGTTTAATATATTCAGGGGGTTTAGGTGGTTCTATAGCTAAAGCCTTTTTAAATACTTTTATTTTAAATTCTTCAAAGCTACCCTTAGAAGGATTTAAAACTAAAATTGATAAATCTTTATTTGATCCACATTATTCCACAATTAACCCTGAAAACCCTGTAAAGGATTCTGATTTTGATTCTAATACTAATAATCTAAATGTAAGTTCTAATGATAAATTTATGGCTACAAATAATTCAATGGAAGATAAAGTATCTCCTATTAGTACTGACTCTAAAAAAGGTATTTTTACTTGAGAAGAATTAAAAGAAAAAGTTAAAGAAAGTTTTAAAGGAAATTCTACAGATCATTTGAACAAGTTTAAAACATGAAAAGAAAATAGATCAATACAAATTAAAAACTTAGAAAATTATAATTTAAGTCCAGAGAAAAGACTTGAAGAGGAAAAAGATAATTTACATTATTTGCGTAAATTAATTTTTAATGGTTATTGTTATATCTTTATAGAATTTGGGGATAATTTATCTCCAACCATGAAACAAAATTTCATCAAATTGACAGAAGAATTTAATAGTAAAGGAGTAGTATTAGAAAAGAAACTACAGGATTTAAACAAAGAATCTAAGGTTGACATAAAAAAAGAGAGTGACGCTGAAAATCAATTTTTTAAGGAATACTATAGAAAGTTAGATTTTTTAACTGATAAATTAAAGCAAGAATTAAAAGAAACTCCTAATATTTCAGAAAATACTAAAAAGAATCATTTAAGTAATCTTAATAAATTTAAAAGTGAAATTGATTTATTAAAAAAAGATTCTAATAATTTAACAAGAATAGTAAGTGAAAAAGTAAATAATAAAGTTAGTTTTACTTTAGATGAAAGTAAAAATATAGGATTTTTAGAACAAAAGATTAGAGAAAATAATAAGATTCTTGATATAAAAAAGAAAGAAGCTGAAAATATTCAAAATATGATTGATATGTATAAAGATAAAATTAAAAATATAAAGGAACAAGCAATTAAAAGAGAAAAATAAAAAAAAAATAAAAATAAGAAAAAAAATTTTTTCCTTTAATTTAGATATACCCTAATAATAAATAATGTATTATTTAATAATCATTATTTTTGATAATCTATATATTTCAATTTTATTAAATAGATTTTTTCATTATTTAATTTAATTAGAAATATATAATACAAATAAATTAGAAATGTTATATTCACCGACAATTATATCTCTTATCGAAGTTATATTAGTTTTAGTACCAGCTCTTTTAGCTGTAGCTTATGTAACAGTAGCAGAAAGAAAAACAATGGCAAGTATGCAAAGAAGACTAGGACCTAATATCGTAGGATATTATGGTCTTTTACAAGCATTTGCAGATGCTCTAAAACTTTTATTAAAAGAATATGTAGCACCTACACAAGCTAATATTATTTTATTTTTTTTAGGGCCTGTTATCACTTTAATATTTGCCCTTTTAGGATATGCAGTTATACCTTATGGACCCGGTCTAGCAATTAATGATTTTAATCTAGGTATATTTTATATGTTAGCTGTTTCCTCTCTTGCTACATATGGTATATTATTAGCAGGTTGAAGTGCCAATAGTAAATATGCTTTTTTAGGGTCATTAAGAAGTACTGCTCAATTGATTAGTTATGAATTAGTATTAAGCTCAGCTATATTATTAGTTATAATGTTAACAGGAAGCTTGAATTTAACTGTTAATACTGAAGCTCAAAGAGCCGTTTGATTTATGTTACCTTTATTCCCTGTATTTATTATTTTTTTTATAGGTTCAGTGGCTGAAACTAATAGAGCTCCTTTTGATTTAGCTGAAGCAGAATCAGAACTTGTTAGTGGATTTATGACTGAACATGCAGCTGTAGTTTTTGTGTTCTTCTTTTTAGCTGAATATGGTAGTATAGTCTTAATGTGTGTATTAACAAGTATATTATTTATTGGAGGTTATTTATTAATAGACTTAACAAATTTATTTAATTTTATAGATTGAATATTTACGGAGTTATTCTTTTCTGATTGAATTTCTTCTTTATCTAGGGTTTATTTAAAAAATTTATTAACAAATCCTAATCCTATTTTAGAAGGATTATTTTATGGTTTAAATTTAGGAATAAAAAGTGCTATAATGATATTTATTTTCATTTGAGTTAGAGCTTCTTTCCCTAGAATACGTTTCGATCAATTAATGGCATTCTGTTGAACAGTTTTATTACCAGTTCTATTTGCTTTAATAATATTAGTTCCTTGTATTTTATATAGTTTTAACATATTTCCTTTTAGTATTAATCTATTTTAAATTAAATTAATTAACATTAATTTATATTTCAATCATGAAGTTATTCATATGATGTATTTTTTTTATATTATCAAGATATTATTTTATATATGCTCCTTTCATCTTTATTACTAATACCTTTAATAGGTATTTTTTTAATATGTAGTATAAGTATTTATTCTGAAAATAATTCTAAAATTATCCTTAATAAATCTTATGGTCTTGCTACTTTAAATTTAACTGTTTTTCCTGATTTTGGGAATTTAACAAATACTTTACCTTTAAAAACTTCTCTATTTTCAAATAAAACAACATTAAAAAATATTGCTTTAATATCTTCTATATTAAATTTAATAATATCTTTAATAATATATATGTTATTCGATTTTAGCTCTAATCAATTTCAATTTGTACAAGAACACTATAATTTAAGTTTTTTTGACGTTTATTTAGGATTAGATGGAATATCTATATATTTTGTTTTATTAACTACAATTATAATGCCTATAGCATTATTATCTAATTGAAATTCTATAACTTACAATTTAAAGTCTTATTTAATAATAATGCTATTACTAGAAACATTACTTTTAGCTGTATTTTTAGTATTAGATGTATTATTATTTTATATATTTTTTGAGAGTATATTACCTCCTTTATTTTTACTAATAGGTTTATTTGGATCTAGTAACAAAGTAAGAGCTAGTTTCTATTTTTTCTTATATACATTATGAGGTTCACTATTTTTACTGTTATCTATATTAACAATGAGTTCTATAATGGGAACTACAGATTTTGATGCTTTGTTTAAAACTAATTTTAATTATATTACTCAAGTATTTTTATTTTGTGGTATTTTTATAGCATTTGCTGTTAAAACTCCTACTATTTTCTTAAATAATTGATTATTAAAAGCTCATGTTGAATCACCTTTAGGTGGAAGTATAGTTCTAGCTGGAATTGTCTTAAAGTTAAGTTTATACGGTATTTTTAGATTAATTTTACCTATATTACCCAAAGCTTCTTTAAATTATACATATATAGTATATGTTATAGGTGTAATAACTATAATATATGCCAGTTTTAGTACATTAAGAACCACAGATATTAAAGAATTGATAGCCTATAGTTCTGTATCTCATGCAGCTGTATATCTAATAGCCGTTTTTAGTAATACAATTCAAGGTATAGAAGGAGGAATTCTTTTAGGAATAGCTCATGGATTTGTTTCGAGTGGTTTATTTATATGTGCAGGTGGAATATTATATGATAGATCAGGTACTAGATTAATTTATTTTTATAAAGGTATAGCTCAATTAATGCCTCTATTCTCTATTTTATTCTTTATATTATGTTTAGGTAATTGTGGTGCACCATTAACTCTAAATTTTATAGGAGAATTTATGTCTCTTTATGGAGTCTTTGAAAGATTACCTTTATTAGGTATGTTAGCTAGTTCTTCTATAATATTATCCGCTGCCTATACTATATATATGTTTAATAGAATATCTTTTGGAGGTACATTCAGTATTTTTTTTGAAGAAAATATATTAGATGTATCCAAAAGAGAATTTTCTTTATTATTTATTTTAGTATTGTTTACAGTAATATTTGGAATATATCCTACTTTTATATTAGACGGATTACATTATTCAGTTTCTAGTTTAATTTATTATATATAATAAAAAACAATTTTTTTTCCTTATCTCTAACTTTGTTAATCCATAACGTTAATGCTTGTATACTTAGGTATTTAAAAATTTCTAACAAAAAATGCCTCAATTAGTACCTTTTTATTTTATAAATGAAGTAACATTTGCTTTTGCTATAATTGTAATAACAGTTTATATTTTATCAAAATATATTCTACCAAGATTCGTTCGTTTGTATTTAGCTCGTACTTTTATATCAAAACTTTTTGATAAATAGAATAAAATAAATAAATAGTTATTTTATTTTAATATGTACATTGTAAATTAGGTTTTTAAAGATTTATTCAAACAAATTAAAGTACAAAAATGAGTACTTTAAATTATAATATTCAATTAGAAAGAGAAATTCTTAGTCCTTTACACCAATTTGAAATAAGAGATTTATTAAGTTTAGATGCACCAGTTTTAGGTAATTTACATTTTTCTATTACTAATATTGGATTTTATTTAACTATAGGTGCCGTATTAGTTCTAGTGCTTAATATATTAAGTACAAATTATAATAAATTAGTTAGTAATAATTGATCTATAAGTCAAGAATCTTTATATGCAACTATTCATAGTATAGTTACTAACCAAATTAACCCTAAAAACGGTCAATTATATTTTCCTTTTATCTATGCTTTATTTATATTTATTCTAATGAATAATTTAATTGGTATGGTACCTTATAGTTTTGCTTCTACAAGTCATTTTATATTAACATTTGCACTTAGTTTTACTATAGTATTAGGAGCAACTATTTTAGGTTTTCAAAAACATGGATTAGAATTTTTTTCTTTATTAGTTCCTGCAGGGTGTCCATTAGCTTTATTACCACTATTAGTGTTAATAGAATTTATTTCTTATTTAGCTAGAAATATCTCACTAGGTCTTAGATTAGCTGCAAATATTACTGCTGGTCATATGCTATTAAATATATTAAGTGGATTTGTTTATAATATAATGAATGCAGGGTTTATATACATGATTATAGCTTTAATACCATTAGCTTTTATTTTAGCCTTTTCAGGGTTAGAATTTGGTATTGCTTTAATACAAGCACAAGTGTTTGTAGTATTAACATCATCTTATATTAAAGATGGATTAGATCTTCATTAATTAAAAGAAATAAATCTTTTATTAATATTTATACAAGATATAGTACATATTCTTAATAGTACTATATCTAATAAAAAAAATATACTTGGTCATTAAAATTTTATTAAATGAATAATTTAAGGAAAATCTAAAGTGTCGACTAAAAATAAAAGTAAAAATTAGGGTTTTTTATAGAAAATACTATAAGTTATTAATAATTTAATATATATATATATAGCTTATCTGGAAAACCAAGCCCAAGAAGACTTTTTTTTAGATAGAATATTAAACTAGAATCAGGTTAAATTAATGCCAAGTTAAAATAAATTTTTTTTATCTTTTGAAAATTTTATAGAAATATAAAAAAGATAAAATTTTTTGAATTTTATATTTTCAGATGAGTTTGGTGATGGCTCTGATTGAACACTGTCCAAATGCTTGACACATGCTAATCGAACGTTTAATTTACTAATAATTTATTTAAATTATGAATTAAAAGTGGTGTACAGGTGAGTAATAGATTTTCGACCGACCTTAAAGTGAGGAAAAATACTTCATAGCTAAAGGGATTTTTCGTAAAGAAATAATCCCGCTTTAAGAGGAAAAGAAAAATCGAAAGAGAATGGTAGTTGTTAAGGTAATGGCTTAACAAGCCTAAGATTCTCTTAGTCGAAGCTGAAATGGTTGATCGACCACATTGGGGATGAAAAAATCCCAAGGCAAATTTTGTACAGCAGTGGGGAATATTGGTCAATGGCCTAACGGCTGAACTGGCAATTTGGAGGAATGTAAATCGATTTTTCGAATAAAGTTCTGTATGCATAAAGATAATGACGATATGCACATTTCGTCTTGACTAACTACGTGCCAGCCGTCGCGGTAATACGTAGGAGACTAGTGTTATTCATCTTAAATAGGTTTAAAGGGTACTTAGACGGCAAAATTCGCCATATAAAGGTACAATTTTGCTAGAGTTTTAATATAAGAAGATAGTACTTTTGAGTGTAGAGATAAAATTCTTTGATACCTTGGGGACTGGTTAAGGCGAAGGCAATCTTTTATGTAAAAACTGACGTTGAAGGACGAAGGCACCGGGCACGAACAGGATTAGATACCCCAGTAGTCTCTGCAGACAATGATGAATGCCATAGGTTAGATATTAAATTTAATCTATAAACGAAAGTGTAAGCATTTCACCTCAAGAGTAATGTGGCAACGCAGGAACTGAAATCACTAGACCGTTTCTGACACCAGCAGTGAAGTATGTTATTTAATTCGATGATCCACGAAAAACCTTACCATAATTTGAATATTATTTATTATAATATAAATAATACAAGTGTTGCACGGTCGTCTCCAGCTAATGTTGTGAAACTGTGGCGAACGCCATGGAATTAACGTAAGCCCTTGCTTTATTTGTCAAAAATTTTTTGATAAAGCGATTCGGTCCATTATATTGGATATGATAAAGGGGACTAAGACAGATCATCATGGCCTTGATATTATGGGCTATAGACGTGCCACATATTCCTAAACAAAGAGATGCAAAATTGTAAAATTTAGCGAACCTCAAAAAATAGGATAAATTAGATGTTAATTGTAGCCTGAAATTCGGCTACATGAATAAGAAATTGCTAGTAATCGTGAATCACCATGACACGGTGAATATAACCTCGGATTGGTACTAACAACTCGTCGCATGCTGAAAAGAGTATATGCAATAAGTTTGCTCTTTAACTATGAGTAAGTAAATATATTAGATTTAGATGTTATAGTTAAATTCTTCGTATGCATGTCTCTAATTAGTGTTAAGTCGAAATACGGTTCGTGTAGTGGAAGTTGCACGGGATTAATGAAAATTAAACAATCATATATATATATATTATTTTTATATATATATAAAGGGGAGTTCCTTTATTGGTAAGAAGGGTCAAGCTGTAAACTTGATACGTATACTGTTGTAAGAGTTCGAATCTCTTCTTCCCTATTTATATTAAAATATTAGCCTTTATAGCTCAACGGTAGAGCATAATACTGTTAATATTATGATAGATGTTCGATTCATCTTAAAGGCTATTTATGGTAATAATTAAACTATAATGAAAAAAAATTTTCTTTTTATTATAAAGAATTATTTAAATTAATTGACCATAATGTATTAAAAATAATGAAAAATTTAGTTAGAAGTAATTTTCAAGATCATCCTTTTCATTTAGTTTCTCCATCTCCTTGACCAATTAGTACTAGTATTAATTTATTTTTTATAACACTAAGTGCTGCATTATCTATGCATAATTTTAGTGATTCTTACTATTTTTTTTATTTAGCCTTATTTTTAGTGATAACTTCTATGTCTTTTTGATTTAGAGATATTATAGCAGAAGGTACTTTTTTAGGTGATCATACTTTAGCTGTACAGAAAGGATTAAATCTAGGAGTTATATTATTTATAGTTTCTGAAGCATTATTTTTTATGGCTATTTTTTGAGCATTTTTCCATAGTGCTTTAACTCCTACTGTAGAATTAGGTGCTCAATGACCACCTATGGGTATAGAACCTGTTAATCCTTTTGAATTACCATTACTTAATACAGTAATATTATTATCAAGTGGTGCTACTGTAACATATGCACATCATTCCTTAATACAAGGAAAAAGAAAAGGAGCTTTATATGGTTCTATTTTTACAGTTATTTTAGCATTAATATTTACAGCTTTTCAAGGAATTGAATATAGTGTATCTTCTTTTACTATTAGTGATGGTGTTTTTGGTACATGTTTTTTCTTTGGTACAGGTTTTCACGGATTACATGTTATTATAGGTACTATTTTCTTAGGAGTAGCTTTATGAAGAATATTTGCTTATCATTTAACTGATAATCATCATTTAGGATTTGAAGGTGGAATATTATATTGACATTTTGTTGATGTAGTATGACTTTTTTTATATATATCTATATATTATTGAGGTTCTTAATTTATATATTTATATAATTATTTTTTTTTAATAAAAAAATAAGGGGGTCTTGGTATAATGGTAATACATGTGACTTTTAATCATTAAGAAATGGGTTCGAATCCCATAGATCCTAATTTGTAAAAAAAAAATTCATTAATTCTAATAATATTTAATATAAGAAGGATCAATCTCTTAAATGGTAAAGGCCTTCCTTGTCACGGAAGTGGATGCTGGTTCGAATCCGGTTTGATCCGTAAAAAGAGCATAGTTTAATGGTAAAACAAGAAGCTTCAACCTTCAAATTCTCAGTTCAAATCTGAGTACTCTTGTTTAATTTAAAAGGAAAAGTCTCCATAGGTAAGGTAAGATATTTGCTAAATATTGTGTTTTTACACCTAGGTGTTCGAATCACCTCTTTTCCGTATAAATAGATTCTATAGAAAGATTTATAAATATTACCTTTTATAATATTTAGCTTGAAATTCCTCTTTATTGAGGTATTGTATTTTAATTTAATGAAATTTAACTAATGAATAATTTATTTATAATAAACGAAACGTTTACAAATGGATTTATACCTAATGTTTTAGATATAGTATCTATATTGGCAATAATTTGTGCTATATTAGTTATTGTGAATAAAAATCCCATAATATCTGTATTATTTTTAATAGGTTTATTTGCTAGTATTTCATCATATCTAATTTTAACAGGATTAAGTTTTATAGGTTTATCTTATCTAATTGTATATATAGGTGCTGTTTCCATATTATTTTTATTTATTTTAATGTTAATAAATATTAGAATAAGTGAACTTCAAAGTAATACTAGTAACAGTATAATATTATCTTTTATTATAATAATTTCTTTTAATTATATATTATTTCAATTATTACCCTATAGTATAAAAAATTTAGATAATAGTTTAATTAATAATGATAATCCTATTTTTGTTAGTAGTAAAGTATGAGATGGTAATTTAGCAGAACAAAGTCATATGACTTCTATAGGAAATATAATGTACACTAACTACAATTTGTGATTAATTATAGCTAGTTTAATCTTGTTATTAGCTATGGTAGGAGCTATTGTAATAACAATCAAACAAAAAAATTAAATTAAACCAATAAAGAAATTAGCTCAATGGTAGAGCAACCGTTTTACACACGGAAGGTTGGGTGTTCAAATCACCTATTTCTTAGAAGAAAATTCTTTAACTTAACAGGTAAAGTGCATTTTTGATAAGAATGATATTCAAGTTCAAGTCTTGAAAGAATTATATTTAAGATTAATTAGAAATTTTCTTAAAAAACTAAGAGAATTGTTCGAGTGGTTTAAGGAGGCTAATTTGAGCTTAGTTATGAAATTGTTTCATCATGGGTTCGAATCCCATATTCTCTGAAAATTAACAACGGATTAGAGCCAGGTTGGTTAGGCGTCTCATTTGGGTTGAGAAGTAGTTAGGTTCGAATCCTAATAATCCGAAAATTTTATAGAAATGTAAATGATATAAATTTACTTATACAATAAATATAAATTTATATTTATATAAGTATATAAAGAAGTTTTTATGAAAATCTACACCATGTATTAAAGAGAGAAAGTTAAATTTAAATTATGTAAAATGTCTTATAATTTAGGGCTTTATATACATATGAACTCTTAGAGAAATTACTTGATAAACGAAGCAAATTGAAATATCTTATTAGCTTCAGGAAAAGAAATCAAACGAGATTCTATTATTAGTGTGAACGAAAGTAGAAGAGCCTATTAAATAAGTAAAATGGCTTTAAAGCTGTTTGAATATTAAGGGGAACCTTCCTCTAAGGCTAAATATAATACATGAGTTATAGTGTAATAATGGTACCGTGAGGGAAATGATTTTTGAAATAGGAACTTTATAAGCAGCTCAAGTGAAAATAAGAGCGTACCTTTTGCATAATGGGTCACCAAGTTAACATTAGATGCAAGCAAATATGCGTAGTTAAACCGATCATTAAAATAATGAATAGTATCTAAAGTTAGACCCGAAGCCTAGTGATCTTACTATAATCAGGACTATAAAGGTCCGAACGGGTTATCGTTGCAAAGATATCCGAAGAATTATGGTAAGTAAGTGAAAGACAAAACTGACTAGGATAGCTGGTTTTCTGCGAAACCTATAACAGTAGGCGATTCAAATTACATCTTAGTAGGTACAGAACTTAATCTCAGACAAGATGTAAATGTTCATAATATGAAATACATTTTATTTTGTACATATCGGGGGATCGTGAAGATTTTATCGGTGAATATGTAGACTCGGAATGACAAAGATGAATTTTGAATTATCAGACATAGAATGATAAGGTTGTATGTCAAAAGGGAAACAGCCCAGAACAAGTGTTAAGGTTCCAAAATTATTATTAAGTGAAAGTAAGAAGGTTTTTATTTAAGCCGACAAGAGGATGGGCTTAGAAGCAGCCATATATTAAAGATCTCGTAACAGAGTCACTTGTTAAACTTTAAAAGCATCGAAAATTTAACGGATCTAAATAATATACCGAAACCTTGTCCATATTTAATAATAATTTTATATTTTTGTTATTATATGGGGTAGCAGAACGTTGAGTAAATATTTGACTTTTCTTTTTTAAAGAAAATTATAAAAAACTCAAGTGATAATGGTGACATGAGTAACGAAAAAGAAATAAAAGCTCGCCTAAAGCTTATGGTTATAGTAAAGTAACGGCCTCTAAGTTAATAACCTGAAGGTTATAACGATGAGTAAATCTTTTTACTTAAATTGACGACATTTATAAGTGTAAAATGTACTGGAAAAATAAGTAATTTAAATTTAAAACCGTACCTAGAAACTGACACAAGTAAGCTAGTAGAGAATACGAAGGCGTAAATGAGATAACAATCATAAAGGAACTCGGCAAACTAACTCTCGTAACTTAGGGATAAGGAGGGCTCAGTGGTCTCGGTAAATATGAGAAACAACGAAGAAGCATGAAATATTGTTGTACGACTGTTTAATTAAAACAAAGCACTTTGCAAAAAGATGATAAGTCTAAGTATTGAGTGTGATTTCTGCCCGATTTCGGCTGGTTAACGGAAATAACTTAACGGTGTAGAAGGAACCCCCGATCAATGGCGGCCTTAACGTGAGGGTCCTAAGGTAGCGAAATGCCTTGGCCGTTAAATGCGGTCTTGCATGAATGATGTAACGATACAACAGCTGTCTCTATGATTGACTCAGTGAAATTATAATAACTGTGCAGATACAGTTTACCTCTAGATAGACGAGAAGACCCTATGCAGCTTTACTGTTACTAATTATTGAATATGATTGAGGCGAATTTTAGGAAATAAGGTAATTGATAAAATAACAGTGAAATACCTTTATTCTTCTACCATATTATTAACCCCGAAAGGGGAACAGTTACTAGGAGACAGTTTATGTGGGGCACAGACCCCATAAAGAGTAAATGGGAGTGTCTAAAAAAAAATAAGAAAAAGATTTTTGTTTGCAATTTTTCATAGTATTCCTAGAACTAATCATATGTGAGTTATATTTTTTAATATAACGGGTATAAAAGTTGTGTATTTATCTGCACGACAACAATAGAAATTAGGTAAGATTTCATTTATAGAGAAATTAGATGCGGTATAAATTATTATAATTTATAATAATTTAATTATTATTGATATGTATAAATATCGTAATTATGTTAACTGCTTAGCAAGTTCAAAGACTTAATCTTGCCTTACTGTTTGATTGACAACAAATCTTACAGTCGCGTAAGCGGGGCATAGGATCACATAGATACAAAAAGGAAAGATCTTGGATTATTGGAAAAGCTACGCTAGGGATGTTTGTCCTTCAATAATTTATTATAACTATAATAAATTAATTGACAATAAATTGGGTTAATTTCAAAAATTACTTTTTTTAAGTAAATTTGAAGCGAAATTTATCATAAAAAATGATAAAAACGTTCAACGACTATAGAATTTTTTCTTAAAAAACCCAACTTTTTTTTTTATGTACATAAGCAAAAATAAATATAATAATACTTTATGAAGAAAAACACCAATTTAGATATTTTTAGTAAAAATATTAATAATAAATACAAATTGTTACCTTTTAATATAGTACATAATCATATAGGAGCTACTAAATATTTGCCTCCTGTATCAAAAGAATGAAAAAATACTGTTTATGTATTCAATTCAAATAGTACAAAAAATTTTCCTATTAATGATATTAATACTAATAGTTTAATTGATAGTTTTTTTAATTCACGTTTTAAAAATAAATTTTTATTTGGTAAATATATACCTAATTGAAAAAAACGTTTATCTATGAATAAAATTTACATTAGTAAACCAGAAATAAAACATACGAATTCCAATGCTTTAATAACTATATATACATATAATAAGGAAAAATTATCTTTGATACAAAAAATTAGATTTTTAAGAAAAAAAATTAGAAACTCTTTAAGAAGTAAATTCAAATATATTTATATGTGAAATATAAATAATAATTTATCGACATTTTTAAAAAACTTTAATTTACTTAGGAAGAAAAGATTTTTTTTTTCGTCTTTATTATTTAATAAAGTATCAAAATTAAAATTTCTATTTTTAAAAAATAAATTATCTAAAAGATTTAAATTAAAAATTTTATTTTTTTATTACATAATGATTCTTAGAAAATATAAATTAAAATTAAACCTTAATAAATATAAATTTGAAGAGAAATTTTTATATAAACTAAGTAGTTTTATAAGTAAATTATATAATAAGAAAATTATTTTTAATATTGTTAATATGAAATCTTTTGTATTTCATAGTGATTTTTTTACGAAATTATTAACGTTAAAATTAAAAAAAGACAGAAAAATTCGGGTAATGAAATCAATTCATTATATATTGAATAAAGTGGCATTACCTAAAGTTAATAGGCTTCAAGAAAAGGGAAAAATGAAAAGAACTGTAAATCTTAATTTATTAGAAAATAAATATCATAATTTAAATATAGTTTCTTTAATAAAAAGCCCAAAAAATTTAATGCATTTATTAAATAAGATATATTATAATACTATTTCCAAATATCAATCAAATAAGAAGAATATACAATTATATAAAATTATATTTGATGAAATCAAATATAAAAATATGGGTGGTATTAGATTAGAAGTCGCAGGTAGACTAACTAAACGTTATAGAGCTGATAGAGCTTTATTTAAAGTGAAATGAAAAGGAGGATTAAAAAATATTGATTCTTCATATAAAGGATTATCTTCAGTAAATTTAAGAGGTTATATGAATCCTAATCTAAACTATTCAGTTCTATCTTCAAAAAGACGTGTTGGATCTTTTGCGGTAAAAGGTTGACTAAGTGGTAAATAATATATATTATATTTGCAATAAAATACATAAATAAAAATGAAGACATAGTCTGAACCATTTTGTAATAAATGGAAAATAACAAATTGAACAGGCTAATTTGCGCAAGAGTGTACAAAATGGCTGCGCGGTTTGGCACCTCGATGTCGGCTTAACTTATCCTCATGGATGCATAACCTATGTAGGGTACGACTGTTCGTCGATTAAAAAGTTACACGAGCTGGGTTAAATACGTCGTGAGACAGTATGGTTTCTATCTTCTAGGGGGAATTAGAATAAAATAAGGAATAACCTTGTACGAAAGGAACGTGGGATACTACTCTCATACCTTAAGTTTTTTAACTTATGTGTATGTATAGTTTTATTAACCTCTGATTTACCTGTTGTTTGTGAGTTTTATATTGGTTTAAAAATAGTATGTAATTTATTTTCCATGTTAAATTTAAATTTAATATACAATATATTTTGTATATTCGGAATGTTACTTTCACTCAAGTAAATATATGACACAGGCACGGCAGGAAAGTTAAGTTAATCAAAGATAAGTGCTGAAAGCATATAGGCATGAAGCTTACCTTAAGATATTTCTTAAATATACGTAATAGACTATTACGATAATAGGCTTAATTTGTAATAATCTAGGGATTTTAAGGAATTAAGTACTAATTTTATAAATAACTAAATAATAAATATATCTTACATTTTATTTTATGCCTAATTAGCATAAAAGTAATGCAATTGTTTTGTAATCAATAGAAGCAAGTGCGATACTTGCATTGGGCTGCTTTAAGGATTAGTAGTCAAGTGGTATGACATAGCTCTTTCAAGGCTAAAATCGCGGGTTCGAATCCCGTCTAGTCTATTAACTTGAAAATTACTAAAATAATTTTCTCTTTATATTAACAAAGAGGCTATAATTTAATTGGTAAAATGTACTGCTCATAACGGTAATTATAAGTGTTCAAGTCACTTTAGCCTTAAAAAATTTATGGTTTAATGTGGATTAGTGTAATAGTAACACATTTGGCTCATGACCAAAAAACAAAGGTGCGAATCCTTTATCCGCTTATTTTTTATATAATTATAAAATTAAATCCGAATGATGAAATTGGTAAACATAACAAGCTTAAAACTTGTAGGCTAATTGCCTTGAAGGTTCGAGTCCTTTTTCGGATAATTGGTTTAAATATTTTTTTGTGTAAAAATTTATAAAGTTAAGTTTAAATTAGCGACTGTCGTTTAATGGCAAGACAATTACCTTCCAAGTAATTTTTGCCCGTTCGACTCGGGCCAGTCGTAGAAAGGGAAAGTAGTAAAATGGTATTACAATGACTTTGCATGTCATAATTCGGGATTCGACTTCCTGCTTTTCCAAAGGAGGTCAAAAAAATTTAATACTAATATATGATTATCGAGAGCTGACCTTCCTATTTTTTTTTAATTATTTTAGAAAGTATTAGTAATATAATACTTATTAAATTATTATTTAATAATCATGTATTACTATTGTTAAATAATTTAGTTTAATGTTGTCTTTACAGAGATAACACTCTTACTCTTATAGTAAGAGTAGAGGGTTTAAAGATATAGCAATAAAAAATAAAAATTAATTTCCTAAATCTTTTTAGAAAGGAAAAAAATAAAAAGAATTTTTTAAGCTTGAGAAGCTCAATTGGTTGAGCAGCGCGTTGAAGCTGCGTTGGTTGCAAGTTCGAGTCTTGCCTCAGGCAATACGGATATGTTGGAATTGGTAGACAAGTTCTGCTTAGGACAGAATGGCGTTAGCTGTATAAGTTCGAGTCTTATTATCCGTACTTTATATGTTGTGGACTAATGGGTAAGTCATAAATTTTTGGTATTTATTATTGAGTGTTCGAATCACTCCAACATAAGCCCTACCTTTACTACCTTTATTTCCTTTATTCCCTTTTCTTATTTCTTTCTTTCTATTTTATAAGCCTATTTAAGCTTAGTCCGTCATTTAGCTGATAATATTTCTTGAAAAAGAAATTTTTTAGAGAAAAAATGTGTTCCTAAATATAAAACACACAAAAAAATTATTTAACAAAAACTACAATGAAAACTACAATGAAAATTATAATGAAAACCACAGCAAAATTAAACATAAAAAAACTTATTCCTATTTTGATATCTTCTTTCTTAGCAGCTATATTGGGATTTATTATTAGATACTCATTTTTAATGTATGAAAATATAGACATTATAAGACCAGATATTAACCCAGCAAGTTGCTTCTGTTTTATCTTTCTTATAAATTTCATTAGATTGTTAATTAAAAATCTTTTAGAAGAACAATTTAATCAAACAATAACTATGGGTATAGGAGAAGAATTGAAATCAGTAAGGAAAAATTCTTGAAAATCAATAAGTAAAGATGATTATAAACCGTTAACTATGAATATTAATGAGTTGCTTAATCCGGCTCCTACTTCTGATAGACCAAATGCTACTCCTAACCCACCAAGTTCTTTTAATAGTGGTGTTTCTCCTAATAATCTTCAAGAAAGTAATTATCAAGCAGGTAGTTCTACTTCTCAAGAAGGTTGAGGAGACCCTAATCAACCAAGAGCTAATGAAAAAAATGGACCTATTAAAGTTAATGATCCTAGAGGCCAACATTTCCGTTATGATCCTGATGGAAATAATGAACCTTTATTAGGTAATCTAGCCAAAGCTTTAGAACATCAACGGGATGTACACGGAGTTAAATATCTATCTAGACATATGTTCTCTAACGAACAAGCAGATTTTATGATGCAACATTTATTCTATACGGATAGAAGTATGTACAGAAGATTATTAGATACAGGTAATTTTACAAGATCAAAATATACAGGTAATATAAAATGATCTAATCATAAACTTAATCATGTATTTATTGGCAGATTTAAAAAAAAATAAAAAGAATTTATTTTTTACTAATTTTAAATTTGTTATAAACATATATAAAGGATGATATAGCTTAATGGTAGAGCAGCTGTGTGTGGGACAGTCGGTTCCCTGTTCAAATCAGGGTATCGTC
>Ga0247784_1000119_pt1 | contig 26179 bp, 19 predicted proteins | sample UWRJL169409R5_FD_179909 | JGI IMG/M metagenome (GOLD analysis project Ga0247784, IMG submission 179909) | Plant litter microbial communities from Arlington Agricultural Research Station in Wisconsin, United States - UWRJ-L169-409R-5 | ecosystem: Environmental > Terrestrial > Plant litter >...
GGACAATCCGGCTGCCATGCAATCTTCCGGCTCAGTTGCACGCGATGCGCTCGTGTCGCCCTGGGCGCGCGAGCTTTTTCACCACTCGGCATCAGTTTGTTAATGGTCGTTCAACAGAGGTTTGATCGCGCCCACCACGTGCTAATTTGTCGGCCGAGTCTTCCCACTCCCTCACTCTGCGAGCGCCTGGAGGCGCGTTGTCAATGAAGCAACTCATTTCGGTGTCTGCCATTGTGTTATCGATAACGGCTTGTTCGTCCGATCCGTCGACGGGCGGCGGTACGAGCGGCACGGGCAACTCAACCGCCGGTGCGCATACGACCGCCGGCGCGGGACCAGGCGCCAGCGGTGGGAGCGGAGTCGCGGGCAACCCTTCAACGGGCGGCGGCGGCGCGGGAGCGGTGGCTGGCTCCGGCAATACGGCAGGCGCGGCACCGACAGCCGGTTCGGCTGGTGCGAACGCAGGCGGCGCCCCCGGCGCAGCTGGCTCGGGCGCGGGCGGAAAGAGTGGTAGCGGCGGTGGCGGCGGTACCGCAGCTGGCGGCACGGTAGGCACCGGCGGTTCCGGTCCGGCAGCGTCGTTCAAATGCGACAACCTATCCCTGGCGCCGAGCACCTCCGGCGTCGCCCAGCCAGCGGGCGCGGCGGGTGGGTTGAAGGTGATTGACTGGGCCGGGTTCAAGGGCGCTGCGTCGTTCACATTCGACGACAACACGCCGTCGCAACTAGCGAATTACAGCGCTTTGAAGGCGACGGGCGGGCACTTTACCTGGTTCCTGATCGCGAGCAGTGCAGGCACCGGCTACAAGGCGACCATCACCGACGGTCAAGAGATCGCCAATCATACCCAGACCCATCCGGGTAGCGCTTCCGCGGGAGAGGTCTCGAACGCTCAGACCACGCTCAAGACGAACTACGGCGTCGATGTGCGCAGCATGGCGGCCCCGAATTGCGCCGACGCTTGGGCCGCCTTTGCTGCTCCCGCCAAACTGTTTCAGAATCGTGGTCCCTGCGGCAAGGGCGCGACAGTGGCGCCGCGCGACAATACGGACCCGTTCAAGCTGCCTGCATGGTTGCCGATTGAAGGTGAGAAAGCTGCCGCGATGAGCGCCTCGATCACGATGGGCAACTGGCGTATCTTCGTCATTCACGGCTTCGATGGTCAGGGCGGCACGTATCAACCCGTGCCGATTGCAGAGGTCACCGGCGCCATATCAAAGGCCGTGTCGGATGGTTACTGGGTCGAAGGCATGACCAACGTCGGCGCTTATTGGCAGGGTCAAAAGCTCATCCCCGCGAGCGCCACGACCAGCGCAACGTGGACCCTACCCGCGAATTTCCCGCCCAACATGTGCGTGCGCATCACGACGACGGGCGGCACCGTCACTCAAAAGGGTAACACCATCGCCTGGGATCCGCACGGCTACTACCAGATCTCGCTCGACGCTGGTGAAGTGACGGTCAAGTAAGTCGTCAGCCACTGAACATCGCGACGCCCCGTCCTAGCGACCAATAGGCCGCAACACACCCCATCGCGTACACGAACGCGCGGGTGGTCCAGACGGGGCGTCGTTGTATGCGGGTCACGAGCCAGCCAACGGCCACGAACAGCGCGATCGCTGTAAGCTGGCCGAGCTCCACTCCGACATTGAAGAACAACAGCGCCGTTGGCACGTGCTTCTCGGGCAAGCCCGTCTCCAGCAGCGCGGACGCGAAGCCCATACCGTGCAAGAGGCCGAACGCGAACGTCACCAGCCACGGCGCGCGCCGCGCCAGCGAATCGCTCGGTCGTAAGCACTCGGTACAGGCCAGCACGATCGACAGCGCGATCGTGGTTTCTACCGCCGCTGACGGCAGGCTGAGCCAGCCGAGGACGGTAGCCGCCAAGGTCAGGCTGTGAGCCACGGTAAACGCGGTGATCGCTGCGATCAGCGCTTTACGCCTCTGCACCATGATCGTGATCGCCAGCACGAACATCAAGTGATCGAAGCCAGTCAAGATGTGCTCGATACCGAGCGTCGTGTAGTCGAGCGCGATGGGCTGCAGGAAACGCCAGCCTGCGGACGCCGGAATGCCGTACACCGTGAGACTCGGCGAACGGCCGTTGAGCACGCGCATGAGGCGCGAACCGTTGCTCCAGTCGATCAGCACCGTGACACTCGATTCGCCGCCGGCCAGCCACGGAAAATCAATCGTGCCCACGAGGCCGAGCGGGCCGCACTCGAGCAGCGCGCCCTGCTGACGGCATGACTTCGGATACTGCGCTGGCTCACGCAGCCCCTCGAGCGTCTTGGCCGTGGTCCGCCAATCGATGGCGAACTTTCCGTCGGACACCTCGGTCAGCGTCAACGTCGCGGCATCGAAGGAGTGCGCCGCTGCCCCCTTCGCGAACAACAGCGTCGCGAGCAAGAACAGGAGCACGCGCCGCATCATCGAGGTTTTTCCTCGAAGCGGTAGCGCCGCGTGACGACCGCGGTCGCCTGCTCCACGACCTTCTGGGCCAAGGCAGCCTTCCACCCGGCCAGCAATTGTTCGTGCAGCACCGCGGGCGGCGCCAAGCCGCCTTGGATCGCGTTCAGCTTGACCAACAGCAAACGGTCGTTCGTCTCGAGTTCGCGCCATTGCCCGGCCGGTAAGCTCCGAATCTGCTCCGCGACCGTTGCCCCGAATTCTTGCTCGATTCGCTCGCGGTTCACGTTAGCTACCGTGCTACGCAGGCCGAGCGACGCAGGCGTCGCGCCTGGCAGCGCGAGTTGACGCTCGGATTTGGCGCGCTGCTGCTCGGCGCCTGGGTCCGTCTTGGGGAACACCACGAACTCGTGCTCGTAAAGCAGCGGCAATTCGTAGTCGGCGCGATGTTGGTCGAGGAATTGCTGAAGCTCGGCCTCGCTCGGTTCGCGTAGCGGTGTCTGCAAGAGCATCCGCTCGCGCATCTTGCCGACTAGTAGATTGCGCACGGTCGGATCGTCGCGGTCCAAGTTTTCGCGCAACGCCTCACGATAAAGCGCTTCTTCGGCCTTCCAATTCGCCAGCATGGCCGCGGTTTCCTCTGGCGTCGCCGCTCGCCCCATCTGGTCTCGATAGCGCCGCGAGAGATCGGCCTTGAGCGCCGGAGTAAGCTCGATAGTGCGCAGATCGCCGGTCATCAAGCGTTGCACCAACAACGCGGCCCCGGCGAGTGCGAAAAAATGCAACGTAGGCTCGCGTAAGAGCCGCCGAAAAGCCGATGATTTAGCGCTGTCGATCGGTTGGGTAGCCATGGCAGAGCGGGAGCTGATCAGGGGTAGTCCCGATCCGCTCCGAGAGCTAGGGGCTGCAACTACGATGGCGCAAGACGAGTCAGCGTGCGGCGTCGAGTGCTGCTTTGCGGGCTCGCTTCTGCTCGTACATCAGCGCATCGGCCTTGACCAGCAAGGCCTCGATGCTTTCCGGCTGCGAAGAGTCGTACAGGGTGCCGCCCACGCTGGCGGACAAGCGGTAGCGCTTACCTGCGTTCTGGTTGCGCAGGGCAAACTCGGCGTCGATGCGCGCGGCAAACAGGCGGAGCTGGTCCGAGCGAGCTTCCGGTAGGAACGCCACGAATTCATCACCGCCCAAACGCGCCACCACATCCGAAGCGCGGAAGGTCGCGCGCAGCACGCTGGCGGTCTCGCGCAGCGCGTGGTCGCCTTCGTCGTGACCGAGCTGATCGTTGATCTGCTTCATGCCATTCAGATCTACGAAGAACAACAGGGCGGAGCTGCGCGCACGATCGGTTTGTTGGATCACGTGCCGCGCCAGTTCGAGGAAGCCCCGGCGATTGTAAAGACCGGTGAGCTCGTCTCGGATCGACAAGGTTCGAATTTCTTCGGCCCACTTGAGCGTCTCCGCACGCGCGCGCTCACGCTCCACGACGCGCCCGAGCTGAGTGCCGATGTTACTCATCAAGGTGAGCAGCCGAAGATCCGGCTCTTCGATGCGCTCGGAGTAAAACTCGAGCACTGCCACGACCTCGTCGCCGATCAATACGGGAAAAGCAAAGCCACTCCGGATCCCGGCTTGCCCGGCGCTGCGCGCGCGCAAGAAGGCGCTCTCACTCTCCAAATCGCTGAGCCAGGTGGCGAGCCCCGAGCCCAACACTTGTCCAATCATGTCGTCGTCGGCTGCGAATTCGAGGGCGGCGCTCTGTTCGCGAAAGTTGGCGAAGCGCGCGGATTCGTCGTTCCACCAACCGGAGGTTCGTAAAACCTCGCCGTGCCTGATGTAGACGTGCCCAACCGGCCAGCCCATGAACGCGCACACCCGGTGCAAGCAGCTCCGAAACGCCTCCTGCGCCGATTGAGCGCTGTTCGCCGCTGCCGCGATCGCCTGCAGGATCTCGACGCTCGCCGCTTCTTCGTTTACCAGCAAAGTCTGTTCGAGTAGCGCGGCCTCGGTCTGCTTGTGGCTAGTCACATCGTAGACCAGCGCAATCCCGGCGTTGACACTGCCCTGCTCATCGCGCACGGGGACGATATCGAGCGCGAACGTCTTTGGACCTCTAGCCACTTCGAAGGCTTGGCTCTCACCGGCCAAGGCGGCACGGTAGCGCGCCGCGAGGGCCTCGAAATTTTGAGGCGCCGCCACGTCGGCGAGGGTCTTGCCCACTAGTGCTTGGCTAGAGAACCCGACACTTTCGAGCAGCGCCTCGCCGTCTGCCACCAGGTAACGCAAATCATGGTCGAAGACCAACACGGCCCCATTCGGCAGGTTGCGAACGACCGTGCGAAACAAGGCTTCACTGGTGACGAGAGCCTGGCGTACGGCGCGCGCTCGGGTATTTTCACGCCCCACGCTGATCACGGCTCGAGCCGCGCCAAACTGATCGCGCATCACCGACGTGCTCACACGGAAGGATTGCTCGGGCAAGCCGGGCAGCCGACGCACGACTTCGGTGTCGCCGACCAAGTCGCCGGCGAGGGCACGAGCCGCGGGCGTCCGGTCAATCGTCATTGCCGTCACGCCGTCCGCCAAAAAAAGCCCATAGCTTGCGAGGGTCCCATCCGTCTGAGTGACCTCCGTGGGTCGCGAGTACCGGGCTGCCGGATTGGCATAGAGCACTCGACCATCCGTTGCCGTGATGACTACCGAGTCAGCCATGCATTCCAGCGCTGCGCGCAGAAGCTCGTTCGGCACTGACGGCGTGGACGGCTCCTGAGCCAGACCCCCCGCATCGCGCTCGGGTGTTGACTGTTGCGCTCCGGACGTCTCAGAGTTCGACACGGGAAGCATGTAAGTATGGTCCCCGGCCAATCGGAAGTGAAGGGCTGGCAGCACCTCCTGAGTGCGGCCGCCTTCAAGATTGTGGCGCTCTTGCCGTTTGCCACTCCAAAACCCGTCCGAAGATGACCGATCTCGCCGCGGTTGCGGGTCGCTTGCGCTCGAGTACGGGCAGCGCTCGGCTGAAAGGGGAATGCCAGTGGAAGAGAGGAGCGAGCGAAGGCCTCGTCCCGACCCGGCATTCCCGAGGGCCAAAGCTGCCAGACTTGTACAGTCTGCTCACAGATCGTGCGATTCGCTGCCATTGCGGATACGATGTTTGCCAAGGAGGTGGAATTGAGCGAGCTTTCGGACGCCAAGCGAAGAATCGAAGCGCTCGAACGCCAACACGCCGAGCTCGAAGCTCAGCTCTCCGAGCGTCGAGCCAATCGCTACGCCATCGACCCTCGACTAAATCGCTTGTTGGGCGATCCGTTGGTTCTGGGAACGTTCCCTCACCTGATCATGGTGCTCAGTCGCGAGCTGCAGATCCTCTACGTCAATCGCGCGGAAGCGGGGCAAAACGCAGCGGACTTCATTGGCGCCGATTGTTTGGTTTCGGTGTTTCCGGACGACAGAGAACGCTATCGCAACGTGTTCGAAGAGTGCTGGCGCTCGGGCCAGCCGACGAGTATCGAGGTCCGGTCCATCGGAGACACGTGGTGGGATTCGCGCCTAGTACCGGTGCGGGACGCCGGTGAAGTCGTGTTCATGCTCGTGTCCAGTACGGACGTCACTCAGCGCAAGGCTCAGGAACAAGCCTTGCGCGAAAGAGAGAGCAGCGCCCGGCTATCACTATTGGCGAGCGGGGTTGGCACGTGGACGTGGTGGTTGCGCCGAGACGAACTGTACTGGGATGAAGCTCTGTGCGAGATCTTCGGCGTAGAGCCCCATAACGCCCCCCGTCGGCTCGAGGAATATTTGGAGCTGATCCACCCCGAAGACCGGGCTGAGGCGCTCGAAACCATCCAGGCCTACGTGAAAACCGGGGTCTACGACGGAATGGCGTATCGCATCGTTCGCCCCAACGGGATGGTGCGGCACGTGATCGCGAAGGGCGTGGCTGAGTTCGACGAGCAAGGCCAGCTCGAGGCGCTACGCGGCGGCGTCCTGGATGTGACCGAGCGTAAAGAGCTCGAGGCCAATTTGGCGCAAGCCCAGCGTATTCAAGCCGTCGGCCGCTTGACGGCGGGCATCGCGCACAACTTGAACAACGCACTCAGCGTGATATTGCCGAACGTGGCCGAGTGCCGCGAGCTCACCGCAGGGCCTGTCGCGGAGCGCCTGGCGGACATCGAACACGCCTCGATGCGAGCCGCCGAGATGGTGCGGCAGCTGATGCTCTTCGCGCGCCCACAAGACAACGCCACTCGCAACTCGTTCGATTTGGTGCACGCCGCACGACGAATCGTGGACATGAGCCGTTCGACGTTCGATCCGAGGGTGCAGATTGAGCTCGTGCCTGCGGAGATCCCAGCCGTGCTAGGCAATTCCGGCCAAATCGAGCAAGTGCTGCTGAATGTGGTCCTGAACGCGCGCGACGCGCTCTTGGAGAGCGAACGCGAGCAACCCAGTTTGCGCGTGGAGTTCTCCGTACCTACTGCCGGAAGAGTCTGCGTGAGCATCACGGACAACGGTGCGGGGATGACGGAGAGCGTACGCGCGCGGATGTTCGAGCCGTTTTTCACGACCAAGGAAATGGGCCGCGGCACGGGCCTCGGGCTGTCCAGCGCGTACGCCATCGTCACTGATCACGGAGGCACCATTCGCTGCAGCACTCGGCTCGGCGATGGCACCCGCTTCGAGATTGAGCTACCAGGCGCCCCTACTCAGCGCTCGGCTCCGCCCGCCCCGGAACCGCGGCCGGTGCCCGTCGGTACCGAGACTATTTTGGTGGTCGATGACGAATTACCGGTGCGCCGAGTGCTGCGCGGAATGCTCGAGCGAAGCGGCTTCCGCGTCATCGAATGTGAAGACGGGGCGCAGGCACTCGCTGCGTTGGAGCGCAAAGCGCGAATAGATGCCGTGCTGATCGATCGCTCGATGCCCGGCTTGTCGGGCGAACAAGTGATCGAGCGCGTCTGGCAGCTCGGGATCCGACTGCCCATCTTGGTGCTCAGCGGGCATTCGAGCGTGGAGTTACGAAACCCGAACGTGAGGGCCGTGCTTTCCAAACCAATCACGCGCGAGGCCTTGGTTTCGGAAGTGCGCCGGGCGCTCGATCATCCGCTGCCCGCCGTTCACTAGTCGCTCGCAACGACCTGCCCCCTCCCCCGGTCAGGGGCAGAACTGCACCGGGGCATCGAGATCCCTGCCTTTGAGGATCGGGCTGTATTTCTTGGGCTTGCTCCAATTGCACGCGGCGTTGAAGTCGACGCCGGTGTCCGTGTACTCACTCATGAACACGGGCTTGTCGTGCTCGAGGTACACGGATACCTCCGCGCACCAACCCTGATCGTAGCAATCCTCGGTGAGCACCCAATCGAACGCCGATTGGATCTGTTTTGCGAGCTCTGCGGCGTTCTTTTGCCCGATGTTCAAACCGCGAGCGTGGGCTTCGCCGGAGAGCCAGTTCGCGTAATCGACGCCATCTTTTTCGGTCAGCGGAAAACCCGAATTCGAACCGTACACGTCCATGTTGTCGGGCTCGATGCCGTCGAAGCCCTTCTGCTTACAGAGATCGAAGCGCGCCGCGATGATGTCGCGCAGCGCTTTGGCGCGAATGTCGACGAAGCGCTCGCCCGGCCACCCCGGGTACTCGTTGCCGAGCACCGCCGCAGGAAAGCTCTTGGCGTCTGGGCGCCAATCTTCGTAGCTGCCGACGCTCAGGTAGCAGATCACCTTGCGCCCCTGATCGTGCAACTCTTTCACTAAACTGGCGTCGCTGTCGAAGCCGTCGATATCGTACACACTAACGTTTACCGTCTGGTCGATGGTCTCCGTCAGTTGCCACTGCCAAGTGACCCCGGCGCTCGGCTTCCAAAAGGCGCCGCTGGCCCCGGCCCCGCCGTTGCCTGAGCTTGGATTTCCACCCTGCCCGACTCCTGCCCCGCCTCCACTCGGTTGGCCCGCTTCGCCAGCGGCAATCGCACCGGCAGTGCCTCCGGCTTGGCTCGGCCCTCCGCTAGCTCCCACCTGAGGGCCCGCCCCCGCACCTCCGGACGAAATGCCAGCACCACCGCTTGGTTCGCTAACGCCCGCGCTTCCCCCAGCCGAGCCCTGCACCGCTGGATCGCTGCTCGCACAACCAAAAGTGAACACGCCGCAGGCGATCAACACTCGGCAAAGCACGCGACGGTGCGCTTCGAGGAAATCGGGCATGTGCGATCTTAGCTAGGATCTCCCGACTCGCGCGCCAAAGATTGAGCGCTCTGGCGCCTACTGTGCCGAGATTGTGCCATTGTGCCAACTCGCGATCGTACGAATTAGGGGAAAACGCAGGCGTTTATTGGCCCGGCTTTTGCTCCTATACGTACATGACTTACAGCGCTTGGCTGCTCGCAGCGTGTACCGCGCTCGTGCTGGGTTGCGGTGGCGAGACCACTCTGTCCCGCTCGGACGGCGGAGCAGGATTGTCGACCGCTGTCGGCGCCAACGCCAGTGCCGGCCGCGCGAGCGGCAGCGGCGGGACCAATAGCGGCTCGGGCGGGACCGGCGGCTCTAGCAGTAGCGCGACCCACGATTGCAACGGCACAGCGTGCACGGCGACGCAGGCCTGTGTTGCATATCGCACCATCGGCGGCGTGTTCTCGGCGCCGGATGGCGGCGCGTGCCCCACCGGAAGCCACGTGGAGAGCAACCAGTGCCAGCCGGATTTTGCATACAAATGTGCTGACCTCAACGGCGCGTGCCAGAACCAAGCGTTGACGTGCGCGTGTGCACAGCCACCAACGAACAGCCCGGGCGTTTGCCCGCTCGGGTTTGGCAGCTGCTCCCAGCCCGGAGCAAGCGCTGACTCTTCGGCACAGCTGATCTGTCAGAAACTCGTTCCCTAGCCCCGCACTCGGAGGCTGGCGCGTGATCGTGATAGCCTTGAATCGTGATACGCGGGGAACTGCGAGCCTGGCTCTGCCGATCGCGAATTTCGGCCTTCGCTGCGGTCTTGCTCTGCGTCGCGTGCGGAGCACGTTCCGGGCTCGGAGATCGGTATGCTGATTCATCGAGCAGCGTAGGCGGGACCTTTGCTGCTGGAGGGCGTGAAGCGAGCCCGAAAGGCGGGGGGAGCGACGGAGGCCGGAGCGGCGGGAGCGACGGAGGCCGGAGCGGCGGGAACGGGACCAGCGTCGGGGGAAGCCAAAGCGACGGAGGCGCACTGAGTATCGCAGGGCACAGTGGCGCGCCATCCGTGCTCGCGGGCCCCGATCCGCGACGCACGCCACCCGTGTTTTGCAGCCTCGATCAGTGGTGCGGCTCGAACGCAAACTTCATCGCGATTTGGGGGAGCTCGGTTTCCGACATTTGGATTATTGCCGAACGCACGGGCGATCTCGCTGGCACCAAAGAAACGGGGAACCCCGACGACAACACGGCTCTCCTGCATTGGGATGGCGCTGCGTGGCGTGCCATTCAGATCGACGAAACACGCCGACTGCGCGCTATCTGGGGCAGCGCGCGGAACGACGTCTGGGCAGCCGGTAGCGGTCCCAGCCTTTTACATTTCGACGGCGAGAGTTGGTCGCTCGTCGTCGAACCGATCATCCCTGCCGGCGGCATCACCGCCATTTCTGGCAGCAGCGCGAACGACGTGTGGGCCGTGGGATGGAACAGAGCCATCCTGCATTTCGACGGCGTCGCTTGGTCCTCCATCGAGTTGTCGACCTGGGACACGTTCCGCTCGGTATCGAGCTCAGCGGATGAAGTTTGGGTTTTGGGTGACAAGACACTGAACCATTTCGACCGAACATCGTGGTCGACCGTAGCGAGGCCGAGCGAGAGCGCGCTCAGCAGCGTGTGGGGCCGCGCTGATCGAGAGGCCTGGGTTGCTGGCCAATCGGGCACACTCGAACGCTGGAATTCGACGGTCGAGCAAACCAACGCCGTCACCGTTCAAGCATCAACGGCAGACTTCCGAAGTCTCTGGGGGAACTCTGGCCGCGACGGATGGGCAGTCGGTGAGCAGGGGCTGATCGCGCATTGGAACAGCACGGCTTGGACGGCAGGTCCTCACCTCACTGATTTCAACCTGAACGCGGCTTGGGGGTTCGAAGGCTCGACCTGGTTCGTCGGTGACAACGGTACCTTTCTGGAATTCGACGGGCAGAATTGGCTATCGAGCCCGATCGCTGGTCATCAGCTGAACCGTCTGTGGGGCAGCCACCCTGCTGACGTGTGGGCGGCAGGGCGCGAGATCGTCCACTGGGACGGCAAGCTGTGGACCGATGTTCCACGGCCCGGTTCTGATGAAGTGTTTGCCTTGTGGGGTAGCGGCGAAGCCGATGTTTGGGCCGCAGGCACCCACGGCCTGCTTCTACATTGGGACGGCCTCAGCTGGCAGGTCAGCGCAAGTCCGACCAGCGCGGACATCAAGGGTGTCTGGGGGAGCTCGAGCCGAGACGTTTGGGCCGTAGACAGCGACGGACACTTCCTCCACTTCGGCGGTTCTTCCTGGAGCATTTGGTCGGCATCGAGCTTCGGTCCCCTGGCGAGCGTGTGGGGAAGAAATGCTGCGGATGTGATTGCGGTTGGCGGCAGTAACCGAATCCACTTCGACGGCAGCGAGTGGTCTCTTTTGCCGCCTCATCCCAGCGAAACCCCGACCTACGAGCTTGCCTTCGGCAACGCTCAGCTCGTGTGGATCGGAGGGAACGTTGGCTGGAGCGCTTACAAGGCGGGTGGCACGCGCCCTGAACTCGGGCACTGGGACGGCATCGGCATGAGCGACAACCTCGAACCGAAGATCGCGCCGCCCAACGTCTCCCTGAATTACAGCTCCGTCGAGGCCGGCTGGGCCGACAATGAACGAGATGTTTGGATCTACCTCTCGCGCGTGCTGCACTGGGACGGCGCTCAATGGTCGTATTCGGCGGTGGGCGGCCCGACGACCATCAACGCGCTGTGGGGCACCACGAGCGACCTTTGGGCGCTCACCGGAAATGGCCAAATTCTGGCTAAATCCCGCTAGCGACCGGCATCCCTAAGCGACGGTAATGGCCAGCTTGGGCACGCCGATCCGCAGCTCATGGCTCGTGCCTCGACGTTCCACGATCTGCGCGGCCTCGACGACCCCTGCCTCACTGAACTGCTTACGCGCGCGATAGATGTCCACGGCGAGTTGTTCCGGCGTGGTGGCCAGCATCTTGAGCAGCTGATCCTGGTAGACCCAACCTTGGTTCGAAGGCTCGAGTGATTCGTCACTTTGATCCCTCACGCGCAGCCGCGCGAGCGTCAGAAGCACATAGCTGTGCGCACGCGGGCGAAGCTCGATGCTCCGCTCACCGTGCACGATCTTGACCTCGACGTATTCCTCATTTCGACTCACCGAGAACTGAAGTGCCAGCTCCGATGGAGTCAGTTGCTGCCCTCGTCCGGTCGTGGTCGCGTAGACCGGCGCCCCCGGCTCGAAGCGGTACTGACGCGCCCCGATCGTCAACACCTCGGATGCCTGAGGCTCCCACACTCGAGCCCCAAACTCGGCAATCCACGCGCCGCTCGCTTGCTTCGAGATGAACAACTCGGGTTCGCCCTGCTGCGGCACGGCAAGCAACTCATCCAAGGCAAAGATTCGCTCACCGGTCGCCAGATCCACGAGCGCCGTACTCGGCGGATCCACATCGACCAAGCGCCAAAGCTGTTCGTCATCGCCGAAACGAAGCTGACACCCCATGCGCAGCAATACGCGGGCACCGGAGGCGATCCGATGCCCATCGAGAAAAGTCCCATTTCGGCTACCGAGATCCTGAAGCTCCCAAGCCTGCCCCGTCCAGCGCAGGCTCGCATGGCGCCAAGACACCGAGTCGTCATCCAGCCGCAGCGCCGCGCCCGCTTCCCTGCCGATCAGGTGATCCGACGCAAGGATGCAACGCTGCTCGCCGCTTTCCAGGCAACCCATACCGCCGACAACTATCACAAAGCGGGCGGGGGCGGGATCACCGCCCGCTTTAGAGGAAAAGGCGCTGGAGCATGATTCGGGTATCAGTTGGGCGATGGCGAGGCCTTTTGTGCGTGCGCCTCGAGTTCGTGCGCTTCGTGTGCATGTGCTTCGGGGATCTGCGCCGGTTTGCCGAAGGTTTGTTTGAGAAACTGGACGGCCGTAGTCGCGATTGCGGCTGATGCTTCTGCGACGTGAATTGCCACCCGCGCGAGGAAGTGAGCGACTTGCTGTTGATGCTCCGTACACGACAGATTCATCACTAGATCTTTCGGGCCAACGTCGGTGACTCGTATCTTCTGAACAAGCATGAGCCAAGGATCGAACGCGTCGGTCTCCCAAGAAGCGTATGCTGCCGGATCGAATTTGAGCTTCGCGACGCGATACCTCGAGGTTGGGTCGTAGGGGGCAAGGTCCAAAGAAAATGGTTGTGCAGGGTTGAGGGGCTTTGGTGCACCCTGGGGTGGCCCGTCTAGAGCAAAATCCTCCTTCCCTTTCCAACGTAGGGTCACGTCTGTAACGGTTCGGGCGCCGTTCGCAGTGGTCAATATCACTTGTATCGGATCAAAATTTGGCATGGCTATTTACCTATTCTCCAGTAGAGGTTCAAACAGAATTCGTGATGCTAGTTTTGAGAAGCACACGCCTGACTGCCATTCAGCGGAAGGACGCGCGATGGCGTAGGCTGAGGCAAATCTGAATCCCGGCCGTTACCCAATTCTCCGAAGTCGTTATTTCCCCAACACCAGGTTTCCGTGCCGAGCGTGATTGTGTCGCGTAATATCGCGCAGACATGGCCCCCGAGACCCGCGAAGATGCCAGTTACACCGACGAGTGGAATTGCGACTGGGAGGACGCTTGTCGGATTGTACGCGGGGCCAAGCTCGCCCGCGTCGTTGCTGCCCCAGCAATAGACTTTGCCTGTATCACCGAGCGCGCACCCGAAGTACGAACCTGTCGCAATTGCAGTTGCTGCGACCGGCAATCGAATTTTTACGGGAGACGCCGAGTCTCCAGACTCGAGAGCAAGTTCGTGATCGATGTTACTTCCCCAGCAATAAACGTCACCCCCTGCCCGCGCGCAAGTGTGATAAGCAGATGCTGAGAGCTCCAGGACCTCCTGACCGTCGAATCCAGCGACAGGAATTGCTGAACTTGCGAACTCCAAGCTCGAGGGATCAACACCCAGTTGTTGATTCGAGTTGTCACCCCAGCATTCAACGCGCCCAGCCGAGAGCGAGCAAGTGTGAATGTAACCAGCGACGACCTGAGAGGCATTAGCAATATATGTCGCTTTACCATCGACTATGCGCTGGACCGGCAATGGGAAGTCCACGTTCTCTGTATCGTTGTTGCCGAGCTGCCCTAGGTCCCCAAGCCCCCAACAGGCGAGTTTTCCCTCATCGAAGATTGCACAGGTATGAAAAGAACCGGAGCCAATCGATTTGGCCCTGCGCAGAAATGGTGACGGAGAGACTTTGGCAGGATGGCGCACGATAAGGTCCGTCACAGCGGCGCCAAGTTGGCCATATTTGTTGTCACCCCAGCACGAAATTATTTCGTCTGCGCCAATGGCGCACGTGTGCCGCTCTCCTGCAGCGATCGCTGTAACGCCTGTCATGCCCAAGACTTTGCGCGCCCGAAGCGAATCTGAAGTGCTTTCATTGCCGAGCTGACCGAAGTTATTTCGGCCCCAGCACGCGATTGTTCCGCCAGAACTGCTCCCTGTCGCCTGAATGATCGCACAGGTGTGCCTATTGCCGGTGCTGAGCCGCGTTATCTCCTCGCAAGTCGTCTCGCCACAGGAGAACGAGCAAACCGTCCCGCACTCGTGACAATTGCAAAGCGTCGTGCCGATCGTCTCGCAGGCGTCGAGATAGTTTCCGTTGCAGTCCAGGAGGTCGGACGGGCACTGTTTGACTTTCCAACCGTCGACCCCGGTGCACTCGAATTTGGTCTTGCCACCGTCATAGGGCTCACCAGACATCAAGTTTCCTGGCTTATCGGGTTGGTCGATCTTCCCATCCAGGTCGCAGTCGTCGTCGACACCGTTGCAGGTCTCTTGTTGGTCCGGATGGACCCAGCGATCTTGGTCGTTACAGTCGTGGCCTTGTATCGCGTAGCCCGGTGGGGGGAAGCCGCACAGCGACCGTTGTGTCTTCTCGTCGTTGCCCCAGTGATCGTCGTCCAGATCTTCGTAATAGACCGTCCCCTTGCCCTCTGCGACCTCGTCAATCTGGCCGTTGCAATTGTTGTCACGGCGGTCACAGATTTCTTCGGCGTCGGGATTCGTGAGCCGATCGCGGTCGTCGCAGTCGGTGCCGTGCGAGGTCAGCGGCTTCGATGGCCGAAAGAACAACGGCTGGTAGTCCAATTCGTTCGCGCAATCCTGATCGACAACTTGATCTCCATCGGTATCTTTGTTGCCGAAGGTGGTGTCGTCGCAGTCTTCGTCGTGCAGCTTGTCGTTGCCGCACTCCTCCGGTTTGCCCGGGGCGCGGGTGCGATCATTGTCATCGCAATCAATCGAGTCGCCAGGCATGGCGCACCCTTCGACTTTGGCGTTGTCACCGTCCTCATCGGAATGGTTGCAGTCGCACTTGTCGATTTCGTTGCAATAGTTCTTAGCGCACGGCCCGTGTTCACGGCCCATGCACACTTTGAATTCCTCGCCCGGCAGGGTCAGACACAACTCGACGCCATTGCAAAACAAGCCGTCATCGCAGTCGCTATTGGCCTCGCAGTGCTCAGGTCGAATCGGCGGCGCTCCCGCGTTGCCGCCAGTGTTCGTGGCACCGGTGTTGCCCGTTCCGCCCTCCCCCGCCGCGTGTCCTGGGATCCCACTTTCTCCGGCCGAGGCCGCGCCGCCCTCGCCGACTGTCGGCGCACCGGACTGTCCGGCCGAAGACATTCCGCCCGCGGAACCGTCAGGACGAGTGGAGTCGCTGTCCGCGCAACTCAGCGCGCAGCCGAGCGCGCTCACGAGCAGCAGCGCCCAAGCGGGCCTATTGATCGCGCTGACCGCTCCATTGATTGCCGAGATCCAAGTCACGGAGCCTTTGTAAGTCACTCGCCTCGAGTTCGCCATTTCAACCCCTGTCACTGACACCAAGGAGGATTTGTTTCGGATTGGCTTTCGCTCGCGGGGTGAATTGACGCATAGGCCACGCCCCAATGGTCGTCTTCGGCCGGGTACAGCAGCGGAATGTTGGCGAGCTGACGCGACGACTGACCCAAGAATTGGAGGTTTCCTTCATCGTCATGCACGCGTGCGATGTGAAATTTCTGCGCGTTATCGCTGGCAGCGAGCCACGACAGAAACCATCCGCCCGGTTGCTTCTCCGCGAACCCTTCGCTCCGATACAAGAGTTGTGGCGCAAACAACGGAGCAGAAGTGGGTATGCTCACGATACCACCGAGCGGCGCGCCAGAGGTCGAAACAACCGTGAAGCGTAGGAGCACGTCAGACGCAGTGCCAGAGTACCAAGCAACTCCCACCTCATCACGCCCCGTATTTCCGAGCGATAGCGACACTTGGTCGGCAGGGCCATCAGCAATGAATTCGGACGAGTCGGGTTGCTGCAAAGCCACTCCGTCGGTGCGCACGGTCAGCAGTTGAATTCCGAATTGGGGGCCGTGCTTCGCCGGAAACGCGACTAGGTATTTTCCTCTTCCCGCAGCCGACTTCAGTGCAAGCACGGCCGGGGCGGAAAGGCTCGTCGAACTGCCCAATTCTATGGGCGATCCTCCCCCCATGCCGTTGAGCCACTCGGGCGTTTCCTTGGAAACCGTGAGGCCCAACGCTTTGACCGGAATCGACTCGCTGCGGGCGTCGGTCGAACTCGGGCTCGCGGGCGCGGCCAACCAAAGCACTAGCGCACCCACACCGCCGACCTGTGTATCGAGCGAGGCCACGGCCGGACGAGTCGCTCCGAGCGCAGGCATTCCGTCACCGTTCACGGGATTAGACGTACCGCTGCAGCCCGCATCGTCGACATCCACGCCAAACCGGATGTTGCATTCATCTTGGCTATGCACGCCTTTGGTCTTGCCCAGCCACACATCGAACGGCGCGTCGCTGATGCGGCTCAGTCCAACCCGAACTTGGCCCGACGCGCAACCCCACGTGTTGATGCTGGCAACGACTAGGTGGCCCGCATCTGCGGCCAATGCGACCTCTGCAAAATTGCACGTCCCGAGCGCGCCGAGCGGCGTATCGTGACTCGGCACCGGGCAACCCGGCAACTCAGCCGCAGAAACGTACTGAAGCTCGTTCCTCGACAAGCTCGGAAGCGCATATCCCTCACTCGGCCCATTCGGTCCGGCTACTGCCACGAAGGTTTGATCGCGATCGAGCGACGAGACATAGGCGATGTCTACTGGCTCGACGGGGGCAGAACTGTTCGTTTGTTCGGCTGAGAATAGGCCTTCATCAATCAGGCCGTCGCAATCGTTGTCCTTGCCGTCGCAGATCTCTTTACCCTCTTGCCACTCGCACAAGCCTTCTCGGCAAATCGCATCACCACACGCGGGCGCCCACAGCTCTGCCTTTGCATTCGCGCAATCGCTGTCGTTGGCGCACGGCGATGCTCCGAAGTCGTCGAGGCCCATCAAACTGCAGCTCGGCAATGGCAAAACGAGGACGAGCAGCCCGCACGATCGGCTGAGCTGATTGCGCATTTAGAACTTCCCCAGCAGGGATGCGCCGAAGCCGCCGGGAGCCACGAGCGCAACTCCGAGGGAGCGCTGCGCGACGGGTTCACGGCTGTGATCCTTGGTCGTTCCCGCCTTGGGCCAATCAGTGACGAAGTACAGCACGGTCGCGGTCGCGCCGAAGAGGATGGCTGCGCCAAACCCGATATCCGATGCCAAGGCCAAGTGCCGCGTTCGCTCAGCCTCCGGTTGCGTGTCCACGTGCAGCGCGGCCTGGGCTTGGCCGTCCCTTCGCGCCCCCAGCGCCATGGCACCAGTGGTCGCGCCCGCTATCGTCGCCGCGCCGGTGAGCCCCACGGCGACCCAAAAGTAGGTCGGGGGCGGCCCCTGGTACGTGGACAAGCGCTGGAGCTGAAAGCGATCGACCTCGGTTTGACCTGCGCTGAGCAGGACCTCCCGCCGCTGCGATTCATAGCGATCGGCGCGAACTTCGACGATGTGGCGCCCGGCGGGGACGCGCCATTTGCCGGGTGCGGTGCCGAGAAGCCGATCGTCCAACCAGACTTCGCCCGCGACGGATGACTCGACGACGAGAGTTGCCAGCAGCGTGCGCAAGGTGCTCAGGACAGCGCTGACCTCCTTGCGATCATCTTCGGTCGCGGGCGCGCGGCGCAGGTACTCTTCGTACAGCTCGACCGCGACATCGTAGCGAAACAAGCGTTCGTTGCAGGCAGCCAAATTGTGCAGCACCCAGTACTGCCGGGGATGCCCTTGCAAGATCTGATACGCCCGCGAGTACTCGGCGAGCGCGGCCGCGTATTGGCCCGCCTCGAATAGACGCGCCGCCGTCGCCACCACTGCTCTCGCGCGGGCGAGGGGCTCGTCTGGCACGCTGCCCGTCGTCTCGGATGCCGTTGGGGCCGGCACCACGCTCGGGATCGCTTGGTCCGGCTCGGGCCCTTCGGCGCGCGCAAGACGCGTCGTGCCGACTACCAGGATCGCTGCCAATACGCATGCGAGCACGCGCAACAAGCGAGCACCAGAGAGCTTACAAGCCACCCTTCAGTCCTTTCGTCAGGTGCAGGGCTGCGGCGGACGAGTTGACCGTGGTGGAACCAGTCGAGGTCTTGTCCTCCGGCGGCGGAGCCGGTGCCGTAGCGGGCTCAGCGGAGACCGTGGGCAAGACAGCCGACGGAGCCGCCAATTGTTCCTTGGGGACTCGCGGTTGCGGCGAGCTAGACGGAGCGGGGGTCTTGTTCTTTGCGAGGTCCTTTGGAGCGTCACGCTCGGAAGCGGCGATGACCAAGCCGACGGCTGGCACAGGCTGGCTTCCGGACGGCGCCTCCGGAGGCCCCGCCGCGGCCTTGCTCGACGACAGGTTGACACTGGTTTCCCTTGGCGGTGCACCCGCTTCGTGTGCGCGCACGAGATAGGCCCCCGCGGAGACCGAGACGGCAAGCGCGCTGACGCCAATTGCGGCGCCCAGCCAGCGCGGGCGTCGCCGAGGTTGCGTTCGAATCAGCGAGGTCGAACCGTCACCACCGGCATTGCCCCAGGCATACTCGGTGACACGCGAAGCATCCGCAGCGCCCGGAAGCGTGGCCGCGATCTCGTCCGAGGTCGTCTGTAGCGAGCGCAAGGCAGATTTGAACGCAGCACAAGAACTGAAACGCGCGTTCGGATCCTTGCTCAACGCACGCTGCACGATGGCGTCGAGCTCGAATGACAAATCGCTGTCTGTGCTGGCGAGGCTCGGCGCGGGCTCATGGCAGATTCGCAGAAAGAGCGCGGGCATGTTCGGCGCATCGAACGGGGCGCGCCCGGTCAAAACGAAATACAAGATCGCACCGAGGGCGTAGATGTCGGCGCGATGATCGCAATCGGATCGCCCCTCCACTTGCTCGGGAGCCATGAACAGCGGCGTACCAATGGCGTCGCCAGTCGCGGTCAGCCGGGTGCCCTCTGCGTCGTTGAACTTGCAGACGCCGAAGTCGAGAACCTTGACGAAGTCTGCGGCGCCGTCGCGAGTCGTGAGGAAAATATTCTCGGGCTTGAGGTCACGATGGATGATCCCGGCCGCGTGAATCGCGGACAGCGCGTCACAGAGCTGGCTCAGCACGTGGATGGCTCGCCCGACGGAGAAGCGCTGTTCGAGCGCAACGGCGAAGCCGAGATCGACCCCATCCAAGTGTTCCATCACGATGAAGAATGAGCCGTTGTCCAGCCGACCCATGTCGAGCACGTCGACGACGTGTGAATTTCCAACTGCTGCCGCGGCTTGGGCTTCTCTCCGAAAGCGTTGCACGCCCGCGGGGGTAACCGCGTGCGTGGCCATGGTTTTCAACGCAACTTTGCGACCGATCAGCAGGTGCTGCGCTTCGTACACGACCCCCATGGCGCCTTTGCCAATGGCATGCACGATCCGATAGCGCTCCTGAACGATCTGCCCGACGAGCGGATCGCTAGGCGCGCTGAACCCTTCAGCGCTGAACATCGCCCGCGCACGATAACTCATCGCGAGCTCGAGTGCGCGTTCGCGTCGATGCGGGATGGCAAGAAAACCGCGACAAACTCGGCACCACGGCGTCGTAAGAAGAAATGACTACGAGTCGCTCGAACGACTATGGCAACAGCCAGGCTTGTTCGACAGCAAAAGACTCGATGTGATTCGAAACGATTCCAATCGGAAACAGAGAGTCTCGAAGCTCGCTGCGTCGAAACGCAAAGTCGCCTCGGCCTGACGAAGAGACGAAACCGGTGGCGCCTCGCGCAGTCGAGCTCCACGCAGCACCGCCGCTCCATACGAAAAATGCCTCTCGATCAGCGGCAGCCGTGGTGCGACATGTTTGCAGGCTTGCGCGGGCGGCGGCGCCGCGTTGAAGTGCCCGGCGATGCCCTCCGAGCCCCGCCGTCACTTTTCCATGTTGCGCGACTTTCGCGCGGCAGACTTTTTCACCTTGGGCAACGGTTTGGCGGGCTCGGGCGCGATCCTCGCTTTCATGCGCTTCTGCGCCGGTGAACAGGCGCGCTTCTTCTGGATCGGCGCGGCGCTGTTGCCCGTCGCGCTGGCGATGGACATCTTGGATGGGCGAGTAGCGCGATTGCGCAACGAGGCATCACCCTTGGGTCAGGAGTTGGATTCACTGGCCGATGTCGTATCGTTCGGTGTCGGGCCTGCGGCGATGGCCTTCGCTTTCGGGCTGCGCGGCGAGGGTGACGCGCTGTGCTTGACCTACTTCGTCGCCTGCGGCATCAGCCGTCTCGCCCGCTACAACGTGACCGCGGCTAGCCTTTCAACCGCCACCGGTAAGGTCCGCTACTTCGAAGGCATCCCGATCCCGAGCAGTCTGCTACTCGTCGCGCTATTCGCCGTGCTTTTCGCATTGGGTTACCGCGGTGATGCGCTGCCGCTCTCGGCTTGGCAGCTCGGCCCGATCTCGCTGCACCCCTTGGCGCTGTTGTATGTGGCGCACGGCAGCGCGATGATCAGCAAGACCTTGCGCATCCCGAAGCTGTGATCAGCCGGGCCCGCCGCAACCGTGATCCAGGTGGCGCGGTCGGGGCACAGTTTGGCGCAAGTCAACTTGGAAAGGCCGCTAGTTCAAAGCATCAGCCGGGGTTTGGCGCTGGCTCGCCATTTGCTACATTTACCGGAATGAAAGCATTTAGGCTGAGACTCGAACAGGCGCTCGGCTCAGGCGCAGCCCTAGCCCTACTCTCGATTCCTGCCTGTGGGGGCAGCTCCGCGGGAGACGCCGCCGCTGGTGCTTCGTCCGCCGGTTCGCCAAGCGCCGGGCACTCTGGATCTGGAACGAGCACCGCGGGTGCATCCGGCACCGCACCGACCAGTACAGGAGGAGCGGGCACGGGGGGTGGCAGCAGTCAGCAACTCACGCCCTATCCGGTGAGCGCGCTCGGCTGCACCGGCCCGGAGCACGACGGTGGCTATTTCGGGCAATGCTGCGCCGACGCACTCTGCTATACGCCAGACGATGGCAGCGAGTGCGTGCCCCCGAATGAGGCGCCGAGCAAGCTCGGAGAGTCCTATGGCTCTGGTTCGTGCCTGTGCGGCGGTGAGGACAGCATTCAAGGCCCATTCGCTGCAAATCCCAGCCACGAGCCAGAGAAGGCCGGCACGTGCTGCTACGTCATCGCCAGCATCGGTTGTGAAGGGCGCCCGTTGCTGGTCGACGGCGCGGCAATCGTTTCCGCGCTCACGCAGCGCTGCGATTGGGTCGTGGCAGACTTGCTGGAGCTCGAGGCGTGAGCGCGCAGGCGCTGCCAACACGCGACGATTGGCGCGATCTCAAATCGCGCTGCGACGCGCTGCCCGATGCCGCGCGCCGCGCGATTGCGCAGCATTGGACGCGCGCGGCGCAGATGGAGCACGCTTCCGTCGCTGCTTTCAGTCGCTTCTCGCTGCAACTACTGGCCGTCGGAGCACCGCCTTCGTTGCTCGAAGACGCACACCGCGCTGCCCTCGACGAGATCAAGCATGCCGAGCTCTGCTTTTCCCTGGCCTCTATTTACGCCGGCCAAAGCATCGGTCCGGGGCCGCTGCCCGTCGACGATCGCGCCTTGACCGGCTGGGACTTGCAGAGCGTCGCCCTGGGCACGGTCGAGGAAGGCTGCGTAGGCGAGACGATCGCCGCCCTCGAGGCGCAAGCCGCTGCTGAGCTCGCGCAAGACGAAGCCGTGCGCGCGGTGCAACTGCGCATTCACGACGACGAAGCGCGCCACGCCGAGCTCGCCTGGCGCTTCGTGCGTTGGGCCGTGCAGGTCGGCGGCGCTCCGTTGCAAGCAGCGTTGCGCGCGACGTTCGAGCAAACGATTGAACGGTTCGAGGGCGCTGCCCCACTCGAAAGCATTCACGAGCAGCGGCTGGAGGCGCACGGCATCTTGAGCGAACGCAGGAAGCAAGCTCTGCGCAGGCAGATCGTGAGTGAAGTCGTTCGCCCCGCCTTGGCGGAGCTCCTGTCTTGACTCGCTGAGGCGCTGCGAGGGACGCCTAGTTGCGGAACGTGGTCGGACCAGGGAGAGTGGGCGATCGTGAGTACCTCACTGCACCTCGAAGCACGCAGACCGCCTAACGGTTCGCGACCGAGCTCGGCGCAGAGGTTCCTCGAGCAGCGGAGAGGCGACTACCGCTTACGCAAAGATCCCCGACAGCGGGCCCGACCATTGCGATGCCGCACCCAGACTGGGGAGCGTCACGCCGAACTTTGGCGCGAGCGCTAGCCACAGATCGTTGAATGGACGATTGCTACTGCCGCCTGTTTGCCCGGACAGATGTCCGCCCGTGACCTTGAGGAAGGTTCCGCCTTTGAGCCCGGTATTTTTGCCACCGAATACGATCAGCGGCATGTTTTGTTGGTTGTGGTCCCAGGCACGCGCAACCTCCGTCAAGTAGACGACGATCGTATTGTCTAGCAACATGTTGCCGTCGACGTCGGGCGTCGTGGCAAATTCTTTCAGCGCGTCTGCAGTCATCTGCGAGTAAAACTTGTTGATCTGATTCAACCAAGCGTGGGTCGGCGCGTCGTCGGTGTGGCTCGGCGGATGATGCGGCGTGGATTTCCCGTTGTTGCCCAAGGCGGCCTGGCTGATCGTGGCGCCGCCAAACGTAGACGGGAATACCACCCAATTGGTGCCCGCCGAGTACATGAAGGTGGCAACGCGGACGTAGTCGCAGGCAAATGCTGCCTTGATCATGCGTAGCTGGTTTAGCGCCACGTCTTGGTGCGCGTAGCAGCTACTCGCGGCGCTGGGAGTGCAGTTCGCGAGCTCAGGGTAGTAGTCGACGCCACTCAGGTTGCTGGAGGAGCTCGAAATACCGCCGATTTTACCGTTGCCCGTCTCACCCACCGTCGCATAACTGGGCGGCATGGCGGGCGTGGTGCACTGCGGGCTGGTCGAGCCGCCCCCGTACGATTGGCGCAGGCTCGCTTCGAGACTTTGGATGGCGACCGTGTGCGCCGCCAAGCGATCTTTCTCGCTCGCGGGGATCAGCTTGTTCAGGCGCGCCAGATCACCGCGCATGAAATCCAGCACGCTGAGCTTCTGAGCCAAGAGCGCGGTGCTATCCATGCCCGTCACCTTGCCGAACAACCGACTGTAAGTATTCAGCGGTTGGGTCTCCGGGTAGATGGGCTGACGAGCCAAGCTGATGTCGCTGGCGGTTACGGGCGTCTTGTACGAGAGAATACGGGGCGCGATCTCGTCGCGATCCGAGCGGATGTCGGCCGCCAATGCGAGGTGACCGAAGGGCGTCCGTTGATCCATCCGCGCGCCGGTTCCGCCCAAGGTGGTCGATTGCGCGAGCAAGAGCTGATCGATCGACGGCCCTCCTGCGCAGTGATCCTGCTGGCCGTGCACGCCTAGAGTCGGCACGCCGGTCATCATGGCGACCATGCCCCCCTCGTGAGTGTTCTGTCCGCCGCCGTTTCCACCAGACATCTTGCTCGCGGTGATCAGGTTGAGCCCGTCAATCATCACCATTTGGCTTTGCAGCGCGGCGAACGGGGCGCTTTCGCTCGGCAAGGTAAAGCTGGTCGTAGTGCCGCTCACGCCCTGCGGCACCCAATTGACCCCACCCGGGGCGGTCCCGAGCGGGTGATGAATCACCAGTAAACGCAGCGGAGCCTTCGCGCCTTCCGCACGAGCTTCGATGTTGCGGAGTAGTGGCAGGAGCAAGGCCGCCGAACCGCCTGCGGCTCGCAGCAACGCGCGACGAGAAACCTGGTACCCACTCACTGGGCACCTCCGGCCCTTGCGCGAACGAAATCCGCCACGACTACGGTCTTGAACAGCGATGCCAGAGTGCCGTCGGTCTTTTGGAATTCCGATCGAATGCTGTCTACCTCGCAGGTGTCGTATTTCTGGATCATGGTACCGATCAAGTAGCTGGTCATTTTCTGAACCGCACAACCACTGATATGGCCGCTCCCGATCAGAGCCTGCGCGAGTTGCGTCGGGCCTTCGACCTTTTGCGGTGCCAGCAGCGAAGGCGCAGCGAACGTCACCGAAGTATCGATGGCGCGGTCCGCTTCATCCTTCTCCCGGTAGTTCCCGATTGGACCAAAGTGCTGCATGATCCGTGAGTAGGGATCCATTTGCCGATGACAGCTCTGGCACGGCTGAGTCGACGTGCGCGCGTCGGACTTCGTCACTTCGCTGTCGCCCATGGCGATGACGGCTTGAGCACTCGGGGTGCTGAGATCCACCGGCGGCGGCAAGGGATCCTCGCAGATGATGTCGTCGTGAATGGCCTTCCCGCGCTTGACGATGGAGTTGGCGGCCGGATCCGACTGCGCCCAAAAGTAGCTTGGATCGGTCAGCAAGCCCACGCGCTGTTGCGCGTCGGGCCAGGTGCCTTCGACGAACATCGTGAGCGAAGTGGGCGGGCCGTTCGGGAACGAGACCCCCGGAAACAGCGCAGCTAGACGCGAGTTGAAGTAACCCTTGGGAGTAGCAAGCAGATCGGTGACTCGCCCAGACTTGGTCCAAAGTACATCGCTAATCAACTGCTGCGCCGCGCTGTACAAGTCATTCTGCACCCCCGTTTGATCCATTTGATCTGCTGCGGAGAGGCTGGCCAAAAATGAGGTGTCGTGAGTCTTCAGGAACAGCTGCCCGATGTTGAACCAACCCGCAACGATGGTCGTGAGATTCTGTTGCACGGCGGGTAGCTTCAGCAGGCGGTCGACCTGACTGGAGATGCCACTCGCCGAACCGAGCCCATTCGGCCCCGGATCGGCCGCTGCGGCTTCGAGCGCTTGATCGGGGATGGACCCGAGGAAAGTGAAGGCGAGCTGAGTCGCCACTTCGTACGGCGTGAGCGTGGTGGCCGGGTAGTTCCCGGTTGCGTCCGGTGTGAGGGTGCTCGGACCGAGCTCGGTCCGGTAGATGAACGAAGGCGACAAGAGGATCGCCTCGATCATTAGTTTGATGCCAGCCTGAGTATCGGAGCCAGACGCTACGAAGGGAGCATTGGCGACCGCGGCGTTGCTGCCCGACGCCGGCTGCGCCGTGTTCGTCACCAGGGCCGCAAGCTCGTCATCGGTGAGCGGGCGACGAAACGCGCGGCTTCCCAAATCCTTCGCGATGCGCGTGGCGCAGGCCGTCGCGGCTTCGCCCGAGCTGCAAGCGGTCACCGACGCGGGAATCGTGGGCAAAAGGCCTTCAACCACCTGGTACAGCGCGTATTCGAAGGTGTCGTCCACGCCCAGCGATACATCACTGAAGAAGGCCCACTGCGCTTCACCGCCACGGTTCGAGAGCAGCGGCGCTTTCGGCAACTTCAAGAGATCTTTGACCGCTGCTTGGTACTGCTCGACGGACAGCCGCCACAACCTACGCTGGAGCGGTGACAGCGAAGTGCAAGCGGTGCCCGAGGCCGAGCCTCCGCTGCTCGAGCCACCACCAATCGGGTTCGACCCGGCTCCGGAGCTTGGATTGCCCGCACTGCTGGCGCCACCAAAAGCATCGGACGCGGCGGGGCTATCCGCTGTGCTGCTGCATCCAAGAGCAGCAGCCAGCGAGACCAAGCACGCGCAGCTGAGCATTCTCATTCGTCGTCCTCTCCCGGGTGTCTGACCTGAAGCCCGCGGATGGCTGCGAGCGTGCGCCTCAGGGATCAGACTTTGCGAGCTGACACACGACCGGATGGTGATCCGTCGCAGACAATCAACTCAGTGCTACCAATGTCGGCTCGGAATCGAATCCGTTTAGGATTCTCACGCGAGTTCGGCAATTCGATGGTCGGGGCAAAATAGGGCAACGATGCGCACGCGCCAACCGAACGGAATGAGTCGTTGGGTTCGTCCGAATCGAGTTCCCGGAAAAATTCGTACAATACCGGTCGCGCGGGGTCAGTACGAGTGAGCGCTTCGCTGGCTGCACACCGCAGCCCTCCGAGCACCACTGAATGGATGTACTTTTCGTGATCGCAAGCGCTTCGCCGAACGGACACCGCTCGCCGATGACGCGTCGTGTCGCTTGGGCCATGGCTGGGGTATTGGGGCTAGTTTTCGCGGCCTGCAGCTCGAGCTCGATCACCCCAACGGGCAGCGCTGGCACCCCGGGCAGCGGCGGAACGGTGAACCAAGGGGGCGCTCTCGGCGCGGCGGGGACGATGAGTACCGGCGGGAGTTCGGGAGCCGT
>Ga0247784_1000120_pt1 | contig 26094 bp, 26 predicted proteins | sample UWRJL169409R5_FD_179909 | JGI IMG/M metagenome (GOLD analysis project Ga0247784, IMG submission 179909) | Plant litter microbial communities from Arlington Agricultural Research Station in Wisconsin, United States - UWRJ-L169-409R-5 | ecosystem: Environmental > Terrestrial > Plant litter >...
AAGCGTCTTTCTACTGGGCTACGCACCCAGCGCCACCCATGCGCGTCGGTTGTTGAAACATTACCGCCGGACCAATCTCGACGCCGTGCTCGCCCGCGTCCAGGACTTCTGGGACGAGACGCTCGGCACGATCCGAGTCAAAACGCCGGATCGCTCCATGGACCTGATGTTGAATCGCTGGCTGCTCTATCAAACGCTGGTGTGTCGCATCTGGGCGCGCTCGGCGTTCTATCAGGCCAGCGGCGCCTATGGATTCCGCGACCAGCTGCAGGATGGGATGGCGATTGTGACATCGCATCCAGAACTCACGCGCGAACATCTGCTGCGCGCAGCTGGCCGACAATTTCCGCAAGGCGACGTCCAGCACTGGTGGCTGCCACCGGACGGACAAGGGGTGCGCACACGCATCAGCGACGATCGCGTTTGGCTGGCGTATGCCACCGTGCATTACCTGAAGGCTACCGCCGATATCGCGGTCCTGGACGAGAGCATTGCGTACCTCGAAGGCAACCCGCTGGAGCCTGGGCAACACGATGCCTTCTTCCAGCCGGAGATTTCCGAAACTGCCGCAACGTTGTTCGAGCATTGCGCTCGCGCGCTCGACGACAGCCTGGCGCTCGGCTCGCACGGCCTGCCCTTGATCGGCACCGGCGACTGGAACGATGGAATGAATCGCGTCGGCGAGCTCGGCCACGGCGAGAGTGTCTGGCTCGGATGGTTTCTGCACACGACCCTGGGTGCTTTCGCTCCTTTCGCCATCGCTCGCAATGAAGTCGAACGCGCCGAACGCTGGGCAGCGCACGCCGCGAAACTTCGCGAGGCGTTGGAACGTGAGGCGTGGGACGGCGAGTGGTATCGACGAGGTTTCTACGACGACGGCACACCACTGGGATCGTCGGCCAGCGAGGAATGTCGCATCGACTCCATTGCGCAGTCGTGGAGTGTTATTTCCGGTGCTGCCGACGCAACGCGCGCCGCTCGATCGATGGCAGCTGTGGATAAGCAGCTCATCCGGCATGCCGACGGCATCGCGATGCTGTTCACACCGCCGTTCGATCGCACGTCACTCGACCCTGGTTACGTCAAAGGCTATCCGCCGGGCATTCGAGAGAACGGCGGACAGTACACACACGCGGCTGCGTGGTCGGTCATTGCTTTTGCCAAGCTGGGACAAGGCAACGAGGCGGCCGCGTTGTTCGCGCTGCTCAACCCAATCAATCGCACGAGCACGCGGACCGCGGTTCGCCGCTACAAAACAGAGCCCTATGTCGTCGCTGCCGATGTCTACTCAGTGCCGCCCCACGTGGGGCGTGGCGGTTGGACTTGGTACACCGGTTCGGCGGGATGGATGTATCGCGCCGGCATCGAATCCATCCTCGGCCTGCGCATCCAGGGAGCTCAGCTGCTGCTGAATCCTTGCATTCCGAAACATTGGCCGCGATTCGAGGTAACTTTTCAATATCGCTCGGCGCGATATGAAATTGCAGTGGTGAACCCCAACGGGGTCAATCGCGGCGTGGCGGTCCTGAAACTCGATGGCAGCGAGTTGCCATCAGGCGAGCCGCGCATAGCGCTAGTCGATGACGACGCCATTCATCGAGTCGAGTTGACTCTGGGCTGAGCCCGCGCGTAGTGATATTTCATTCCGGATCGCGGACGTCCAGTAGATCTTCGACGCGTAGCACGCCGTCAATATGCTCCACCACCTGCAGCGCTTCGGAGCGCACAATCGTTGTCTCGACGAAGCCGGTCAGCTTCACGATGCCCGCCAGCGTCTCGACGCGAATTTCATGACAGGATGTGATCGAATCCTCCGCAAGCGCCGCTCTCACTCTCGCGGTGATGACGCCATCTATGATCGCCTCGTGCATCGACTGTTGCCGGATCATCGCGCTCTCCCGCCGGCAAGATGCCGTCGATCACTTATGCACCTTCCGCGGCGATAATGCCAGGTCAACGACGCATCCGACCGCGAGATCCAGGCCCGCCCAGGGCACGCTCGTACATATCGTTTGCCCGTCGATAACACGCGCACGACGCCTGCTCCAATCCGGCCTCGTCGAGAATGGCAATGGCCCCGCGTCGATAGTCGATCAACCCCTGTTCCCGTAACGAGCTGGCGGCCTTGGTAATACCCACGCGCCGCACCCCGAGCAGGTGGGCCAGGAACTCCTGGGTGAGCTCGAACTCAGCACAACGTGCCCGATCGCGCGTCATGAGCAGCCAACGCGCCAATCGTGCCTGCACCCGGTGATAGTGAGAACAAGCCGCGGTCTGGGCAAGCTGGCCCATCTGCACATACAAATAACAGTTCAGCAGCTGGCTCAACTCGACGCTGTCGCGAGTGTGCTGTTGAAAAGCCGAGGTGCTCATGCGCCACGCGCCACCGGCGCCCTGCACGATCGCATGCTGAGGAGAAACACTGAAACCCAGCGCTACAGCCGAACCCAGCATGCCTTCATGACCCACCAGCCCGACTTCCAGGCGCGATCCGTCGGCGAGCGCGGTGACGGTCGAGATGATGCTGTCGATCGGGAAGTGCACGTGCTTGATCCGTTCGCCCGCCCTGCCGGGAACATCCGCGACGCGAAATTCCACGTGCTCACAACTTGCCAGCAGACGCTGCCGGCCGAGCCGGGACAGTGCCGCCAGCAGGCCATTCTCGGCTATGGTTTGTTTTGAAGAATTCAAGAGGCTCTCGCAGAGCTGCAGGGGGAATGGTTCGTCATGTTCTAACATACGCGAGAAGCGCTTCACCGGATGTACGCTCGCGCACATTCGATCGCAAATCTCACAACGCGCGCCCGTCTATGTGCGCCAGCGAACCGAGATACCGCGCCCAACAGTGCACTCTAGCGCTTAATCGATAGCAACTGCCGAGGCCGGCAGTCTTCTCACCTGCCCCGGAGCGCACTGTATGACCTCTTCATCAAATGTTCGTCGAAACCTGACGCTAGGCGTCAGCATCAGCTCGCTGCTCCTGCTGAGCGCATGTAGCAACGTGTCCGCGCTCGCCAAAGAGCGAGTGGCGCAAAGTGACACGTCGGTGCAGCAAGCACAACAAACGGTAGGACGATCGGAGGCGGGCGCAAAGGAACTGCAGCAGGCAAGAGACAAGCTGGCTGACGCCAAAGCAGCGCTCGCCAAAGACCGGCAGCAAGAGGCCGAACGTTCGGCCGCGCAGGCGCATCTCTACGCCGAGCTTGCGATAGCGAAGTCACAAAGTGCTAGTGCGCGCAAAGCAGCCGATGAGGTGCTTGCAAGTGTCGAGGTACTGCGGCGGGAATCCGAGCGCAATTCGCCGACCCAACGCTAACGATCACCCCATTGGCAACTGAGACCCAGCATATGAAATTGAACAAACAGATCCTGTTGAGCATCGCTATAGCATCCATATTAAGCGCGTGCACTACCACTCCCGCACGCAACGAAACCCTGGAGCGAGCGCGGACACTGGTATCGGAAGTGGAACAATCGCCACGCGCCGGTGTGGCAGCGGCCGACATCGCCAATGCACGCAATTCGCTGAACGCGGCGAATCGTCTCGCCGAATCCAAGACCCGAAAATCGGACATGGAATTCGAGGCGACCAATGCATCGCTCAGCGCGATGATCGCCAACGAGAAGATCCTGACCGCGCAAGCCAATGACCAGGTCGCCGATGGCACGGCTCAGCGCCAGGCCGTTCTGATCCAGGCGCGCGAGCGCGATGTGCAGCGAAGTACCGAGCAAGCTGGCGAAGCACAACGTCAGGCAGCTATATCGCAGACACGCGCCGACTCTCTCGAAACGGAACTTGCGGATTTGAAACTGCAGAAGACCGATAGAGGCCTGGTTCTGACACTGGGCGATGTATTGTTCGATACCGCTCAAGCGACGTTGAAACCCGGTGCCTACGCATCGCTTGATCGCCTCGCGCAGGCACTGCGCGAACAACCCGGACGCAGAGTGGTCATCGAAGGTCACACCGATGCCATGGGTTCCGCCGAAAACAACCAGGGATTATCGGAACGCCGCGCGCAGTCGGTGCAGGCTGGCCTGATTCAACGCGGAGTCGCCAGCGGCCAGATCACGGCGCTGGGCAAGGGTGAAGATTTCCCCGTCGCCGGCAACGACACAGCGGCCGGCCGCCAGTCGAATCGCCGGGTCGAGCTGATCTTCAGCGAAAGCTCGGCACAAAATCGCGGCGGATCGTGATGACCTCGCACTAGTGCGCATCCCTTTCCGTGACCGAGCGCGCGACGGCTCGAATGCCGGAGCAATCATCGTGCAGAGCCCTACGCACGCCGACAGGCACAACCGACCGGCTGATTTCTATGTCCCTGCGGCAACGCTGCCGCAGGGAACATCCCAGCCAAATCTGCGTGCGGAAGCCACAGCAATCCGCGAACTGACGCGATCTCTCGCCAAAGATCCGAACGCCGCCGTGCGACACCTGCTCGATATCGCGCGACACCTTTGCAGCGCTGGCAGCGCCGGGCTCAGCCTGACTCGTAACGATCGAGCCGACACCATCATTTACTGGCGAGCGGTCACCGGAGCACTGGCCGAGCACGAGGCCATCGAGACACCTCGCGACCATAGTCCCTGCGGCCTGTGCCTGGACGTTGGCATCCCGATTCTCATCACGCGGCCGGAGCGTGTGTTCGATCAGTTCAGCGCCATGCCGCCTGCGATCGCGGAAGTACTCATAGTTCCACTACTCGACGATTCCGGCAAACCGCCAGGCACGCTGTGGGTCGCGCATCACGACAGCAATCTGCATTTCCATGGCGAGCACGTGCGCATCCTGGAGCAGCTGGCGGCGCTGCTGGTGTTGGCGCTGAAGCTACAGGAACAAGCAAGCGATCACCGTCGCGCGCTGTCCGTCATCGAATCTCATCAGCAGGCCCAGCAAAATCTGCTGATCCACGATCTGCGGGAGGAACGCTCGCTGCGTGAGCAAGCGGAGATCGAGCACCACCAGGCGCTGCAATTCAAAGGTGCGATGATCGACGAAGTCAACCATCGCACCAAGAATTCGCTGCAGATGGTCTCGACCCTGCTGGCGATGCAGGCGCGGGCCAGCACCTCCACGGAGGTCCGCCAGGCTCTGCAAGCTGGCATCGCACGGCTACATCTACTCGCCAAGGCTCACGAACTGCTCGACGCCAATGTCGAACGCAAACAAAGTGTGTTCATGCCTCAGCTGCTGGAGGCGCTGGGCCAGGCCCTTCGGCAGCCCTCCAACGTGGCGCTCAGTATCGAGTGCGATCCGATGGAACTGCCCGCCGAGCACGCCGTGATGCTGGCGATGCTCGCCAACGAAGCAATCACCAACGCATATAAGCATGCGTTTCCAGCGCAATCTGCGGGAGCGATCATGGTGAAGCTACAGCGCACACGCGAACGCGCCCTGGTGCTGCGGATCGAAGATACGGGTGTCGGCCTTGCTTTGCCCACCGGCAGCGCGGGCGGCGGGCTGACACTAATCCGCAGGTTTGCGGATCAACTGCGCGGCACGCTCCGGGCGGCCGGGAGAGGTGCCGGCATGGGTACTTTGATCATGCTGACCATCGACGCCACATAAGAAAATCCCTGCAGTCGTCCATCGCGCAACTTCAGCGCCTCGATGACGATCGTGCTCATGTAGGCGCTGCCATCCAGCCGGCGTCGCCAGGCTTGTCTGGTAACGCTGCCTTTGTTCGCTGCTGCACGTAAATCGCGAGATGGCCGTCGCTTCGAGACTTCCTCGGGCACATAGAACAGCGAGTGGTGGCTGCCCACGACATCCTCGGAGACATATTCGTTGCGGCCCTCGCGGCCATACCAGGAAACGACCACACCCGTTTCGTCGAGCATCGCCAATGAGTACAGCTGCGTCTTGGCACCCATCGCAAGGTGCAACTTCGCTCCGCGTTTTAGCAGCGCGCGATGTCGCCAGGTTCGAATTTTTTGAGCTCGACGATCGGCCGACGTGGGCAGGCTCGGCTGCGTCGACGCGGACGACCAGCCCGCCTGCGAATCGCTTGCGGCACGACCATCGGTATCGTGTAGTGTCCGAGACAAAATCGCGTCTGAATCGTCTCCGAGCAAGCTGACCACTCCGGAGCCGCATCTAAGGGGCATCGCCCGCTTCGCTTTCACAGCACTTCTCCATCTAAAGTTCGACAGAGTGTGCCGAATGCACGATGTGTCTTCGGTGCGATAGCGAACATAGCCACTGAGCGCTGCGCTGGAGGAACTGCGTACCGGAAGGCGTCGTTAGATAGGTGCCCTGGAGTCCCGGACGACGATGAGGTGATGAGTGAGTAAGCGGCGGCCTTCGATCGAAGTTGCTCTTTGGGCGACGGGACTGAGTTTGCTTGCCATCTTCGGAGCCGCACGCGCGTGGTCAGGCTACGCCAGCCATCGAGGCGTTCTCGCGATGCGTGAGGCTCGCGCGGCCCCGGACATGAAGACATGGTCGCAAGCACGTCGCGACGCGTATCAAAGCAGTCTCATGGACTCACGCGTTCCGAACGCTGTCCTTCGCATCCCGTCGCTCGACCTGGAAGTGCCGATTTATGCGGGAACCTCCGATGCGGTGTTGAACCGTGGGGCAGGTTTGATCGACGGCACTGCCCTGCCTGGCGGCGACGGCAACGTTGGCATCGCCGCGCATCGCGATGGCTTTTTCCGATCGCTGGAGCAAATCCAAGCAGGCGACGATCTCTATATCGATACCGTCGACGGCTCTCGACGCTATCGCGTGTCGGATGTCCGGGTGGTTTTGCCCCAGGACGTCGGCGTGCTGGGGCATACGGCGGAACCCACCGTCACGCTGGTCACCTGTTATCCATTCCATTTCATCGGCGCAGCTCCACAACGATTCATCGTGCGTGCGGAACTCATTTTCCCAACAGGCGATACACCGTCACGCCGGAGCCGGCGAATATGAGCATTACCGCGAGCCATGCCACGAGCGGCAGGTTACTTGCTGTCGCGGGTAACACTTGCGCCGCCACGCTCTGACGTTCGATCGGCGGCTGTGCCGGCTGAGCTTGCTCGCGCACCACAGCCTGCTCACTCACAATCGGCACCGACACACTCGGAGTCGGCGCGTCGTCCGAAAAGAACTGCGCCGTAAGCTGGTCTTCGGGCACATAGAAATTCAGCTGCGCGCCACTGCGCAGTTGTGAGATTGGCGTTTTTCGACCGTCCATATAAAGCACCGTGTTTGGCGGCGGTGCCAGTGTGAGCGTGTCGCCCTCTTTGAAGTCGATTCTGACCCGTTGGCCCTGGTCGATGACTTCTTGGACCGTGCCCTGAAACTTCACATAGGTCTTGCCGGCCCGATGTTCGACGCCCTGGCACGCGGTGCCGATGGCTGGATACTCGCGCAAAACGTCTTGCGACCATTGCACATCGCGGCAATTCTCTCCCGCGGCCTTGAACGTACGATCGACGCGGGTCTGAGCGGAGGCAGCGGTCACGGTCAATGCAGCGAGGACTGCACTGGATATCAGAAGAGACAGACGCATGAGAAAACTCCTTGATGCTTGATGAGCGCGCGGCACGCGCCAAGCACGGTGAGAAAGGCAATCCTTTAACGATGCGCGCTGCAGGGTGCTCGCTCGATCGCCGGGCAAGTATCCACGGGCGATGCCCGACAATCGGTACGCTGGCGAACTTAAGGCAGCCCCGGGACTTCTTATATTTCCGAATCAGCGCGTTTATGCGTGGCCAATGCCCTACACTGGGGCTCATGCCAGGAGACGTATCGATGCCCGCCGCAACTGACGATCCCCGGCAGAATCATCTGCTGGCCGCCTTGCCCCAAGCGGATTTCGCACGCGTGCAGCCGCAATTGAAGCTGATCTCTTTGCAGTTGGGCGCGGCGCTGTACGAACCCGGCGTGGAGATGCGGCAACTCTATTTCCCCACGGATTCCATCGTATCGTTGCTGTATGTCATGGCGGACGGCGCTTCGGCCGAGATCGCCGTCGTAGGTAACGAAGGCGTCGTGGGTGTTTCGTTGTTCATGGGTGGCGAAACCACGCCGAGTCGAGCAGTCGTGCAAAGCGCCGGGCAGGCCTATCGACTCCCTGGGCAGGCTCTTAAGGAAGAGTTCAACCGAGGCGGGGCCATGCAACACCTGTTGCTACGTTATACACAGGCGTTGCTGACGCAAATGGCGCAGACCGCCGTTTGCAATCGTCATCATTCGCTGGACCAGCAGTTGTGTCGATGGCTGCTGCTCAGCCTCGATCGTCTGCCGACCAACCAACTGGTCATGACCCAAGAGCTGATTGCCAACATGCTGGGCGTACGGCGCGAGGGAGTGACCGAGGCTGCCGGAAACCTGCAGGACGCGGGTTTGATTCAATACAGCCGTGGACACATCACTGTGCTGGATCGACCCGGACTTGAGGCGCGTACCTGCGAGTGCTATGCCGTGGTCAAGCGGGAATGCGACCGCCTGCTCCCGCCGACCGCGACTTATTCGACTCGGTAAGTACCGGCTGTAGATTCCACTACGGAAGCCTACCATCCGCCCCTCGCAGCCCGACCAAATCAGCGGATGAAACATGCTCCGTGCGGTGGAAAACATACAGGCGGGCCTGTCGAAGCGCGCGGCTGCCGGGTGGGACAGCGGCTCGATCGCCGCTTCGATCGTTTCTGTCTGGCGCGATATTGACGTCACGCTGGCTCCCATCATCGGGCAACGGGGCGTCGCCGCGCTATTTCGTCGCACTCTGCACCTGATACGCCACGACCATCCATGGCTCACGGCCGCGCTCGATAGCATGGCCGATGCGATGGATTTCATGGCACTACAGTCCAGTCTGTCGCAACGGACCAGCGCCAACGCGGTCGCCGCCAACGGCGCACTGCTACAAAAATTTCTCGAACAACTGGCGAGCTTGATCGGCGAATCGCTCGCCGAGCGGCTGCTCCGCCCCGTTGTCGATGCCCACTCCACCGGCGCCCACCCGTAGGAACTTCGCGATGACCATGCAGAGAGCCAAGATCAATCGCCTGCCTACCGGCGTACCCGGCTTGGATGAAGTGCTCGGCGGCGGCCTGCCGGAATATTCATTCAACATCATCGCGGGTTCGCCGGGCTCCGGCAAAACCACGCTCGCGCATCAGCTGATGTTTGCTCTGGCGACACCCGAGCGGCCGGCGGTGTACTTCACGGTATTGGGCGAGCCGGCTTTGAAGATGATGCGATATCAGCAGCAGTTCGATTTCTTCGACACCGAGAAGGTGAACAGCACCGTTCGCTTCATCAATCTCGGCGAGGAGACGGCCTCGGGCGACCTGCGCAAAGTGCTGGCTCGGATCAGCGACGTAGTCAGGGAACAGGAACCGGCACTGGTATTCGTCGACTCGTTCCGCTCGGTGATCGTCGCCAGTCAAAGTGCCGACGGCAACAGCCTGAATGCGCTTCAGCAGTTCGTCCAGCAGCTCGGCGTGCTCATGGCGACCTGGCAGGCCACCACCTTCCTGGTCGGCGAATATTTCGCCGACAGCGATCCGAATCCGGTGTTCACCGTCGCCGACGGCGTCATCTGGATGCGCCAGTGCGTGGAACGCAACTCCATGGTACGAAAGATGGAAGTCACGAAGATGCGCGCCCAGGCAACGATTCCGGGACTGCATACGTTCCGGATCAGCGCGGCCGGCGTACAGCTTTTCGCTCCCGCCCCGACGTTACGGCACGACGATAAAACATCATCGTCCTCGCCCGGCGACAAACGTTTGTCCATGGGCGTGGCGGGCCTCGACGAAATGATGGGCGGTGGACTACCGCGAGGCTATTCCCTGCTGGTGGCCGGTCCTTCCGGATCCGGCAAGAGCATTCTCGCCGGAGCTTTTCTCGCCGAAGGCGGACGGCGGGGTGAAACCGGCGTCATCGCCGCCTTCGAGCAGCGTCCGTACGCGTCACGCGGGCGCGAGGTGAGCGAGCTGATCGACAGTGGCCGCGTGGGAGTGATCGACACTCGTGCACTGAACGTCTCGGTCGACGAAATATCCATGCTGCTGATCGCCGAAATCCGGCGCCTGCGAGCGACGCGCGTGGTCATCGATTCGCTCTCTGGCTTCGAGCTCGCGTTGCCGCCGACCTTTCGCGCGGACTATCGCGAATCGCTGGCCCGCATGGTCTCCGCGCTTGCCACCACCGGCGCGACGGTACTCATGACATCCGAACTGGAGGATCGTTACGACGACTTGCGGTTCAGTCCCTACGGCACGGCGTTTCTCACCGACGCCATCATTGTGCAGCGATATATCGAACTGCAAAGCCAGCTGAAACGGATGATGGCCGTGGTCAAGGTCCGTGCAAGCGCCCATTCAAATGATCTGCGCCTGTTCAGCATCGGCGACGACGGCATCAGCATCGGCGAAACGCTCACCGGGTACGCGGGGCTGCTCGGGGGTCGACCGACGTACGATCAACGGTCGATGGGCCGCAACGGAGTCGACGATGACTGACAACGACTGGGCGGCCGCGTTGCGAGAGGCCAACGAACATTTGCTACTCGCCGTCTTGCATGCGGAGACCACCGCCGAGAACGCGGTGATTCATCTCGATGAATTGGCGCATTCGTCGAAACACGACGCGCTGACCGGGACCGCGAACCGTGCCTTGATGCTCGATCGCATGGAAAATGCTCTGGCATTTGCGAAACGCCATGGCACGAACCTCGGCGTGCTGTTCCTCGACCTGGATGAATTCAAGCAGATCAACGACACGCTCGGCCACGCGGTCGGTGATGCGGTGGTACAGCTAGTGGCACGTCGTCTGGAAGCGGAAGTGCGCCAATCCGACACCATCAGCCGCCACGGTGGCGATGAATTCCTGGTGTTGCTGGCGGAGATCATGCAGCCCTCCGACGCCGCGCTGGTCGCCGAAAAAATCCTGGTCGCGCTAGCCACGCCGAGTCGCGTCGACAATCATTTGCTCAGCCTGTCCGCTAGCATCGGCATTGCCGTATTTCCAGACGATGGCACCGATGCCGCGACGCTCATCAGCAGCGCGGACGCCGCGATGTACGGCTGCAAAAAGCATGGCGGCAACAATTTCCGATTCTACGGCGACCCCACCATTGCCTGCGCCCGCAAACGGCCCTCACGAGCGCACCAAGCTCGTGGCGAATCGGCGATTGCCCGGCAGATTGCTCCGAGAAGGATACTGCGAGAAGCCAACGAGCAATTGGTGCTGTCAACCTTGGCCATGCAAAAGCTCGAAGAAAAAACCCGACAGAAGTATGAACGTCAGATCGATTTCACGGCGCTGGTTGCGCGCGAGCTGCGCAATACATTGATACCGATCGAGGCTGCCACCGGACTACTCAACCGCGTCGACGATCAGCGCCAGCTGACGAACGTGCACGATATTCTCGACAGGCAGGTGGCGCAGCTGTCCAGACTCATCGAGGACTTTCTCGTCAGCGGGCGCGGCAGCTTTCGAGTTGTAATGAGCCCCGTCGATATTGTCGAGGTGCTGGCCCGTGCCATCGATGCATCTCGTCCCGCCCTGGGCGCAAAACATCAGCAGCTGACGACATCCTTGCCACCGGGCCCGCTGATCATCCAGGCAGATGCCATGCGACTGGTGCAATTACTTTGCAACCTGCTCGACAACGCCTCCAGGCACACGCCCGTCGGCGGCAAAATTTCCGTGGCCGGCGAACTCGCGGACGATGCAGTGGTCATCACTATATCCGACGACGCCATCGGCTTTCCGCCAGTACGACTGGAGAACGTCTTTCGTGATCTGGTCGAGGCACACGGTGGCGACTTCGTTGCCCGCAGCCGGGGCGAAAATCTGGGTCGTGAATTTACAGTCGCGCTGCCAGTGCGAGCGGCGGGAAACGCCCGCGCGAGTGCTCAATAAATCGCGCGAATCTCCAGGAAATCCTCGACTCGCAACACCCCTTTGATATTCCTTGCAAGAGCAAGCGCCTGCGCATGCTCAACCGGTGTTTCGACGCAGCCGGACAACCGTACGACGCCCAGCGATGTCACGACGCGAATATCGTAGTACGTAGTGGCGGGATCCTCGGCCAGCGTCTGCCTGACTCTTACCGTGGTGAAACCATCGCCAATCGATTCCTGTCTTAGCCGATGATGTGTCATGACGATCTCCATCGCCGTCTTGGGAATAGGTAATGCCCACTTGCGGGGAACTTTACGCGGACCGAATGCGCCACTATGTGCGCTAGCGAACACACTTCGATTGGCTACCTGCAGACGCATATGTGCGCCACCGCACCGAGAGCTGTCAAGCGTCGATGCACCATGGTGGCAGCATCAGGCCAGTGAAATCGCTACGAGGTCCGCGATATGAACCGAGAAGATCTGCCAAGCGACGTTCCCTCGCCCCTCGCACATGTCGATGCGGTTGCCATCTCGAAACTCTCGACGAACGCGCTGGCCCGCTACCGTGCGTACAAAGCGGTGCTGCTTGCTCGCGAACGGGACGAAGCAGCCATCGTCTCCACACTGACGCTGTTCGTGTGGGATCTCTCGGAAAGCCAGCAGGCTCCAGCATCGCTGTCGCAGCGTCGTGGAATTCAATAGTGTTGCCGCCGCCAGTTTCACTACAGGAAATCCTCGTTGCATATCAGAGCGCGTCCACCAAGAGCGCGCTATGGCAGCTCGCCAACACTTTCATACCTTACTTTCTGCTGTGGTTTGCGATGTATCACGCGCTGGAGGTTTCACTGTGGCTGGCAGTGCCGCTCGCCGTCCTGTCGGGTGCGCTGCTGGTACGCATCTTCATCATTTTTCATGACTGCACTCACGGCTCCTACTTCAGCTCCCGGCGCGCCAACGCCTTCGTCGGCTTCATCGCTGGCACACTGACCTTCAGCCCCTACAAGCACTGGCGCTGGGAGCATGCCATCCATCACGGCAGTGCCGGCAATCTCGACCGGCGCGGCACCGGCGACGTTTGGACCATGACGGTGCAGGAATATATGAGCGCGTCACGGTCTCGACGCCTCCATTACCGACTGGTGCGCAACCCGATAATACTTTTCGTGATCGCACCGTGGTTCGTATTCGTGATCAAACAGCGCTTCGCGTCCGCAAACGCGCAGCGGCCGCATCGCCGCTCGGTGTGGTGGATGAATGTGACTTTGCTGTTCACGACCATCCTGTTGAGCTGGATATTCGGCGTGGTTTCCTACCTGGTGATCCAGTCCATCGCGATGGCAGTTGCCGGTGCCGCGGGCCTGTGGCTGTTTTACGTCCAGCATCAATTCAAAGGTGTCTACTGGGAACGCAACGACAAATGGGACTACACGGCCGCCGCGCTGCGTGGCAGTTCATACTACAAACTGCCAAAAGCGTTGCAGTGGATTTCAGGAAACATCGGCTTTCACCATATCCACCATCTCAGCCCACGCATTCCCAATTACAACTTGCAGAAATGTCACGAAAGCGATCCGCGCTTTGCGGCGGTCACCTCGATCTCGCTATGGTCCAGCCTGCAATCTCTCAAGTTCCGTTTCTGGGACGAGCAATCCCGGGAACTCGTTGGGTATGCTCACATTCGCAAGATCGAGGCGGCGCAGCGCCTGTCTAGGGCCTGACGACTGCCGGCAACAGGCGATCGAACTCTTTCTTGACGACGCCATAACATTCGCAAGTCCTCGCCTCCAGCCCCTCGCGGTTGAGCACCGTGATGCGCCCCCGACTATATTTGATCAAGCCGGCATCCTGCAGATTGCCCGCGGCTTCCGTCACACCCTCGCGGCGCACCCCCAACATGTTGGCGATCAGTTCCTGCGTCATCACCAGCTCGTTGCCGATCAGGCGGTCGAGGCTCAACAACAGCCATCGGCACAGTTGCTGATCGACCGAATGATGTCGGTTGCACACCGCGGTCTGTGCCATTTGTGTCAGCAATGCCTGCGTGTATCGCAGCAGCAGGTGTTGCATGGCCCCGCCCCGGGTGAACTCCTCTTTGAGGAACTTTCCCGACAACCGATACGCGTAACCTGCACTCTGCACCACTCCCCGGCTCGGCGTGGTTTCACCGCCCATGAACAGAGATACGCCGATGATGCCTTCGTTGCCCACGACGGCGATCTCCGCCGAGGCACCGTCGGCCAGCGTATATAGGAGCGAGACAATCGCAGTCGTCGGGAAATACACACTCCGCTGGCGACTCCCCGCTTCATACAGGACGTCGCTCAGCGGCAGTGTCACCAGCTTGAGTTTCTTGCTTAGCCGTGCGAAATCCTCGCCCGGTAACGCCGCCAGGAGGTGATTTTGACGAGGATCATGAGTGACTGACATCAAACTCCCGTTGTGGATCGAAGCCCATCCCGCCGATATGTTCGGTATCGTACACAACGCACAGATGCCGTCCGGGTGTCCTCAGAAGCGAGGGCAAGAACCGTTCGAAATGTCACAAACAATCAGCATTACGCGGGGTCAATCTCGGCGTCCGGGACACCGTCACTCCATATCGCGAATTCGAACGCACCGCCGTAAGCAAACTCGATGAACTCGTCGAGCACTCCGGGCAGCAGTTCGCCGCCGGTTTCGCCAGCGCGTGCCGTGGATCGCGCCTGGATCATTGCCTCAGCATGCGGCGACATCTTCGAGGCCTCTAATGCACGGGCCCATGCCACCGCGTCCTGCTCCTCGACTTTCTTGTGATCCTGGGAACCGCCGGGCTGGTAGTTGCGTCGCGCCGGTGCATCCACCGTGCGCTTCGCCGTCGCCACGTAAGTCGTCCCAGTCGGCTGCCAACCAAACGCCCGGCCGAGCTCCCACAGCAGCTCCCAGATCGGCACCGGGCACGAATACCGGTCACGACCCTTCGGGGCCGCGGCGTCACGAAACATCTCGACCACTTCGCTCATCTTTCGATCTCAATGCGCCTCGTTCGATCCGCCCGCGGGTCCCAGTCCTCAAGCTAACTCATTTGAAGCAACGAATGGTGGCCTTCCGTTCCCCCCGTGGAGCAATCTTCTCGACATCGGTAACTCTCGTCGGGCACTCATTCAAGCACGGTGGGATTCTTCATGATTAGCATCACGGCCGTAACGCGCGCCACGTAGTCGGGATCGTTCTCGTAGCCCTGGTCCACGATCTGCCACACGTCACGCGAACGCGTCGCATGGATGCCCTGCTCCACGAGACGCTCGCCCGCATTGAAGGCGAGCAAGGCCAGTCCCCAATCGCTAAACCGTGCGTGGAGCCGATCAAACATGCGCATGGCGGCATCGGTTTCCAGTTCAATGTCCAGACGCTCATCGCTGCTCGCGTTCACAGTGAGGCCGAACTCGCGGGCTGTCGGCTCGATGAACATCCACAGGCCAGCGCCGTGTCGAGGATGGCCATCATGCGGCAGATTGCGATAGCCCGACTCGACCAGGGGCACCGCCATCAATTCCGCGGGGAGGCCGTATTGCGCCAGAGCTCCGACCATCAGCGCCTCGTGCTCCTGCATTCGTTGCAGACTTTTTCGCATGAAGGCTCTGCCATCGGGCGTACCGAGCAGGCGATTGAGCTGCTCAACGACTGACTCGTTTACGGCCAGCGGAAAATCATCGACCAAGCGCACGGCCGCCAGCATCCGATGCGCGACTTCGGACGTGATCCTCCGATCCTGGATGGTCGTGGCAAACGCGACCGTCGTACCCAACATCAGAGTCAACACCGATCCACCGAGCGTCATCGTCACCGGCGTGCGCCTTGCGCCCGCATGCCCAGCAAGCAACACCTCGATTCTGTGTTTCAAAACGCCGCGCCCCGCCGCACCCAGCATGCCAGCGCAGATCGACATTCTCTGCTGTTTCACCGCCGATTCGGCAACTCGCATCAGACAACTGCAGTATGCGTGCACCGACACCTTTCGCCGCGCGATCAAGACCTCATCGCAAGCGAACTCCTGCAGTTCGGCGACCGACTTGCACAGCCAGTGCATGGCCGGATTCCAAAAAAACAGCGCGCGCAGCAGTTGATAAGCATACGTCAGCCGAGTGTCGAGTTGCCGATGGTGCTGGGCCTCGTGTCGAATCGCCATGCGCAAGTCGGTGGGCCGCAGAATAAGATCCGTCGGCACGACGATGAAGTGCGCTCCCGGCAGCCAAAACGAAAATGGCACACACACGACCTCCGAAGACAGCACTCGCAAGTGCCGGCGACGGGCGATTGTCTGGGCACCGGCAATGACGCGGCGGATCCTCGCCGCATCGATCAGCAGCGTGATTGCAAATGCGGCGACGCCGACCAGGAACAGTCCCGCAGTAATCGTCCCGGCCGTCTGCAACGGCACCGACACCTCGGATGATGCCACTGAAATCGCGATTCGATGACTGGTCTCGGAGCCGTGACTCCAATCCCGCATGGATCCAGCAGACCAGATCTGCGCGCTGCGCGGTATCAGCTCCGTTTGCTGCTGTATCAGCGTCGTGAATGGCAGCAGCACGGCCGCAATGGACAGCACATAAGCGATCCGCAACTGGCGACGAAACGCGATCGGAGTCGCCAACCTGCTATTCACCCAGCGCAGGCAAGCCACACCCGCCGCCGCAAGAAGCAACAAGAGATTGGCCGTGATGTACATGTTCACCGCATGCAAGGCCATTGTCAGCTTCCCTTCTTACGAAGCATCGCACGGATTTCGGCGAGATCGTCCGAAGTCAGCGACCCGGTATCGAGCAGACGCTGCACCAGCAACGCCGGCGCGTTGTCGAACACGCTCGTCACCATCCGCTGCACGGTGCTGCGCTGGTACTCCTCCTTGGAAACGGCAGCCTCGTACAGATGTCCGCGACCCTCCTTGAAACTGGTTACGTAGCCCTTCTGCTCCAGAATACGCACGATCGTCGAGACGCTGGTGTACGCCAGCTCGCGCGCCGGGCGCAGCTGCTCGACAACCTGCAGCACCGAACAAGGACCAATCAGCCAGATGACATTCATCATCTCCAGCTCGGTCGCGGTGAGTGGCTTTTCGATGCGCGGCGCGCGAGCTTTCCTGACCATGAACGTCGCCTCTGACAATGACCCGCGTATCGTAACTAAGAAATTAGTTGCCAAGCAACTAAGGCTTTAGTCAAGATGCACGCCACCCCGCAATACACTCCACCGCTTCCCCACGAAACAAACCATGAATGTAACGTCTACTGCGATCAGCCGTCGCGCCTGTATCGGCCTGATGATGGGCACGCTGCTCGGTTGCCGCAGCTCAATTGCGCGCGCAGCTGCGCAACCTGAGATCGCGATCACCATCGACGACTTCGACGTCAACGCCGTCACGCCGCGCTTGGATCCCGATGAGAGGAATGCCGCGATCCTCGGCGCATTACGGGCGGCACGCGTGCGCGTGGCTGGGTTCGTAGCCGGCCAGCGGGTCGACAATCCTGACGGCAAGCGACGCCTCGCACTTTGGAGCGAGGCGGGCCATATGCTCGCCAATCATTCCTACTCACATTGGAACTATCCTGGCGTCGACTTCGACGCATTCTGCGCGGATGTCCTGCGAGCAGAAGCTGTGATCGTGCCGTATCCGACGTTCCGCAAGTGGTTCAGATTTCCGTATCTAAAGGAAGGTGCAACCGCCGAGCAGCGAGATCGCATGCGCGCCTTTCTCAAGGCGCACGCCTACCGCATGGGTTACGTGACCGTCGATGCATCGGACTGGGCCATCGACGCGCGGCTGCGCAAGCGCCTGGCGGAGAATCCTCAAGCGCCGCTCGACGCCTACCGGGACTTTTACGTCGAGCACATCTGGGAACGCACGCAGTTCTACGATGGCCTGGCGCGGCAGGTGTTGAGCCGGCCGGTCCGGCATACGCTGCTCATCCATCACAACCTGCTCAACGCGCTGTTCCTGACGGACCTGCTACAGATGTACGTGCAACGTGGCTGGCGAGTCATCGACGCGGAAGTCGCCTTCCAGGATCCGATCTTTGCTAACGAACCCAACATCCTTCCGGCGGGCGAGAGCATCCTCTGGGCAATGGCAAAGGAGTCCGGCAAGCTCGACGCGGTGCTGCGTTACCCGGCCGAAGATGAAACATACGAGCGCAAGCGGATGGACGAGCTTGGGTTATGACTGCTCTCACTGAGCCACAGCTCACAGTGGCGCAGCCCGGGGCACGTCTTAGACAACATATGGGATGATGCCCTGCTCTTGCACACTTGAGACCAGCTCCTCGGTGCGCGATAAAAATCTGAGGAGCAAGGCAGATGTATTGGCCTCGTTGTAGCCGAGAGTGAGATCTATCATCGGAGGCACCCCGTCGAGCGCTCTAGCGATAACATTCGGTGTCAGCATGTTTTGCGCATACAGCGGGAGCAGCGTAATGCCACCCGTTGAGGTGACGAGCGACATTGCCGCCGGCAGGTTTTCGCCTTCGTACTGCGCCTTGAGCGTGATCCCTGCCTTCGATGCGTAGTTGTGAATCACGGCTTTCAATACCGGAGACGTTCGTGCCGAGCTGACGTAGATTTCTCGCGCCAGTTCCTGAGGCCGAATCTTTTTTCGGGACGCCAGGCGATGTCCTGCCGGCAGCACGGCGATCAGCGGCTCTTTTGCCAGGAATTTGAAGGACAGACCAACGGCCTGTGGTTCTCGGCGAAGAAAGGCAACGTCAAGCTTGCCTTGCATCAGCCCGAGAGCAAGTTCGGGTGAGGCTTGGCTGCACAGCGTGATCTCGGCTTGCGGTGCCTCCTCCCGCAGAATGCGTAGAGCGTGAGGCAACCATACAACTTCCTGCCCGGCCAGGAACCCCATGGCTAACGTTACCTTTTCAGGCTGAGCGGTGCGCCGTGCGCCGTCGGTAGCCGCTTCAACTTGCGCGAGTGCCAGGCGGGCATGGTCGAGGAAAACTCTCCCGGCAGCGGTGAGGGTTACGCCACGGGCTTCGCGCTCCAGCAACTTCACGCCGACTTCGGATTCCAGATCGCGAATCTGCCGGCTGAGCGATGGCTGCGACGTATGCAGTCGCTTCTGTGCAGCGGCCAACAGACCGCCCTCCTCGGCGACGGCAATGAAATAGCGCAAATGTCGAAGTTCCACCCGGCCTCCGCTATGCCTCATGGGCATAGCTGGAATCATACAAAGTCTTTGTCACTGAGGGGAGTGGCACGTACGTTCGCGGTCGCTGCCGTCGCAACGCAAGCGCCGTGAATCAAACCCGTCAGATCGAAGAAGGAGAAAGTCGATGTCTACCAATACCAAGCCGTCCATCGTGTTCTGCCATGGCCTGTGGGCCGATGGCTCGTGCTTCAGTAAAGTGATTCCGGCGCTGCAGGCCGATGGGCACGACGTGATCGCCGTCCAGTACGGGCTCAACAGCTACGCAGATGACGTGGCCACGGTGATGCGCACGCTGGGTCGGGTCAAGAGCCCCGCGATCCTCGTGGGTCACTCGTACGGCGGAGCCACCATCACCGGTGCTGGATGCGACGAGCGCGTCGCGGGGCTGGTTTACATCGCCGCCGTCGTCCCGGATGTTCACGAGACCGTGCAGAGCCAACTGAACAAATACCCCACCGAAATCTTCTCTCAGATCGAGATCGCCGGCGGCCGCGTCTGGATCAAGCCCGAAGGCGTCAAGTACTTTGCGGGAGACCTTTCCGAGCAGGAGCAGAAGCTGGTCTGGGCGACTCACTATCCACCCGCTGCCCACCTGCTCGAACAGCAGAACCTGGAGGGGGTTGCCTGGAAGTCGAAGCCGAGCTGGTACATCCTTGCGAAGAACGACCAGACGGTGCACCCGGATCTGCAGCGCTTGCTGGCGAAACGCATCAACGCAACCACGGTCGAGACCGACAGCAGCCACGTCACCATGCTCTCCCAGCCTGACGTTGTCATCGACGTCATTCGCAAGGCCGCGGCCGCAGTTCAGAAGAGTCGGTCGAACAAATAACATTGCTTTCGCGAAAGGGGATGCCGTTTGCACGGCGTCTCCTCGCGTTTGCATGACGGTGAGCGAGGGTTGCTTTGATCCTCGCGTCGATCGCTGGCTCCGCTCACGGTGATCTCAATCCGCGTGCCCATGTTCGCCGTAGGCGGAGCGACAATGGAAGGCGCGGCCCTCGCCGGTATATATAAAGCTGCGCCAGCAGCGGCACCGAGTGCCGATGGCACCCTTACGACGTACCCGTAACTTGCGGCAGCGGGATTCTCTCAACGTCGCTCGTAGAAGTGTGGGCGGGTGCAGAGTTCCGGCAATCGTCGACCGGGACCGTGTTTCTACGCACTGAAGATTTCTCAGACCTGGCCGCTCCCTCCCGTTGTTAGCCGCCTTCTGCGTGGCTGCTTGCGGCATGCGCTGCCGGTGCCAGCTCACAACCCCTGATGAGAACTCAACGATGACACGATTAGCTTCGAGTATGAGCAAGGTATTGTCGGCCGTGACTTTGGTCACATTGCTGTCGGCATGCAGCGGCTCCGACGGCTCCACTCCGACGATCTCCGGCAACCCTCCCGACAGTTCCAACCCGCCCAACAATGGTCCGCAGACGCCGACGATCGAAGGCATCGCGACGCCCAGCAGCGTCTCCGTCGTCACCGCCACCAACGCCGATTGATCCAAGGATAAAAACATGAAGACGCTTTATCGCTGCAGCTCCGCGCTGACATTGGCCATTTATTCCGTGCTCGCCTCGGCCGATCCCGCATCCAGCTCGGCTTACTTCACCGACCCGCAACGTAGCCATGTGGAAGACGCGACCTCCGAAGGCGTGGGCCAGGTGAACATGATCACCTGCATCATGGCGTCCATGCGCCCCGAGGTGCTGGTGAACAAGGGCAACTACAACGCCCTGGTGAACGAATCGAAATGCGAGCCCAACGGTGGCGGCGACGATTCCAGCTCCGGCGACGCGGCGCAGGTCGAGACGTACATGACTGCGACGGTCAACGCGAGCCGCACATCCAACACCGAGCCCATGCGCTCGAAGATCTGGCTCACGCAGGAAGAGGAAGGCCACGTCACGACCATCGACGTGAACGTCTCCGCGACGCAGGCGCCGAGCGCCACGAATCCATACGGCGCATTCCGCCTCGACTACTGCGGCAAGCGTACCGAGGCCAACAGCAATGCCTGCCGCATGAACGGCTATCTGGAAGGCAGCAACAGTGGCATCCGCTATTTCCAGACCGAAACGCGCGATGATGGTAACGGCCCGGAGACTTCTAACATCGGACTGCGACTCAACGCGTCCGGCACGACATCAGGCACCGGCCGCATGCAGGTCGACAGCAACGACGGTAGCTTTGCATTCGACTTCGCATACAACGCGAGCCTGTACCGTCGCTCCGACGGCAACGATGACCAGTGCTTCAGTCGCGACGCAAGCGATCCCGACACGGGCTTCTCGGTGTGGCGCTACGGCTTGTACGATGAAACCACGGGTGCGCGCGTCACGCGCAATTCCGGCTTCCCCATCCAGTACACGAACAACGGTACGACCTATCACGGCTACCTGGGCTACTACGGGCTGCAGCTGCCGACGGAAGCGATGAACCTGCTGTCCAGTGGCGGCACTGTGCAAAAGGCGGAATACGGCAGCGGTAACGCGACGCCCACCCAGACGAACTACACCGTGGTGAAGTCCGGCGGCAAACTGCTCAAGTTCACTCGCCGCACCCGCACGCTGGATCAGATCGACGGTATCAAGTTCAGCACGTTTGTCGGCAACGAAGCGCCCGGCATGTTTGCCGGCGCCCAGTCCAACACTCAATATGAAATGGCGTGGGACAATTCGTCCGGCAAATTCAAAGTCACCGGCAAGATGAATTGCAGCAACAACGGCTGCCAGAATGAGCCGCTGCAAACCGTGCAGGAAGTAGACCCGCAGTTCTGGCAGTCACGCGGCGGCGTGCAGGGATTTTCGCAATCGCTCGGCGGTGAAGTGTTCGTAGCGCTGCAAGGCGCGAGCTTCCCGGTCAACTCCAGTGCCATCAGCGTCGTTTATCGCACGCAGGATCTGGTATATCCGTCGCAGTTGCCGGCTCAGCTGTTCTGTTTGCGCGACTGCCCGACCAGTGCTTCGCTAAATGCATACTTCAGCTCACAAAGCGGCCAGGTGAGCACACCGTTCGCCGGTAGCACCTTCAATAACTGGAGTCCGACCATCGCACAGAACGCGGTTCAGTACACCAGCGACAGTGCCGATGCGGTGTTGAAAGACGGCAGCGGAACAGCCGTAACGTTCACGGACGCCGAGGCGTATCAGTCGCATCAGCAGTACTCCAACGGCGTACGCAGCGGCCGCCTGTTTACATCGCTGGCTCTGGCAGAGTGCTCGCAGGGTTCGAACACTTATTGCGAGTTCAAGGTGAACGACGCGGAGGTCTACTATCAGTGGGAAACGGGCGCGTACTCGCACAACCAGTTTGCCGCGGTTAAAGACTCGTCGGGTCAGTTCGTCGCGTTCGACGCGCCGCTGCAAGTCACCTACTCGGTGCCGAACGGCGCGGCCTACGGCGAATACGCCGGCAAGAGCATCGTGCTCCAGTACGGCGGTTACGGCGATTTGTGGGGTATTCCTGGTCACTGCGTTTCGCGCATGACCAACGAAGTCGCCGTGTGCGACGACAGCACGCGTTACGTGCCTGCGTTCGTCATTCCACAGAGCACCACCACCGGGCGCGTGACCACCAGCACGGGCAGCTATCTCGTGAAATGGTTGGATCGCGAAATCCGTTTCGCTCGTAAGAACTTGAGCGACTGCTCGACGGCCGGCCTGACCTTGCCTGCGGGCATGGTGCTGCCGACCAGCGCGGACCTGAAGAATCCGTCCGATGCGAGCTCGGATGTATATATCGGTACGAAGCCGACCGTTACCGAAGCACCGCGCGTGATTCACGGCGACGTGATGTTCTAACGCAGTTGTGATATTCGGGTAGGGGCGGAACTACGCCGCCCCTACCCACTACGCGCGACCGCTCCGTCAATCATGGCCAGCTGGATCGCCGAGATCAGATCTTCCCGAAATACAGATGGCGCATATTTCCAGTCACCGCGCCCTGGTCAGCGGCAGCACCTCATTCACGAGCTGAACCAGCAACTTCCCCGGCTCCTCTTCGATCACCATGTGCGCGGAGTCCTCGAACCACACGAGTTTCTTGTGAGGAGCCTGCAGCGCCTCATACCATTTCTGCACCAGCACCGATGACGTGCCTCGATCGTGACGACCTTGCATGATGATGACCGGCACCTTGAACTGTGTGCTATCGCTGAAGTCGACACCGCCGAGTTCTTTCCACATTGCCTGGAGAATGAACTCGTGAGCTTCCTGACGACTCTGCAGATCCGCGGCGGTGTAGGTGGGGCTGAGTTGAGCGACGTCATAGTGATGCCCTGCTCCGCCGGAACGAAAGTAGCCGCCGTAATGCGCCAGCCAGCGGCGCTCGACCCCGAGATTCTGCAAATTGCGTTCGGGACGAGCGGGATCCGGAAACGGCGCGATGGCTTCCAGCTGTGAGATCGCCTCAGTGTTCTTTTCAGCGCGCGCATCCGCCAAAGTCGCTTCATATCCCAGCGCTTCGCTACGCACGGCGTTCACAAACTGGCCCGTTCCGACATAAGCGTAGAGCAGATCGGGACGTTTCTGCGCGACCTTCACGCCGAGAATGGTGCCGAAGGAATGCGCCATCAGCACCACTCGATCGCGCTGGTACCGCGTACGCAAGAGCTCGATCAGTTCCTCCGTGTCTCGCGTCAAGCGATCGATCGTCAAAGTCGGGGCGAGCGACTGCTGATCTTCGCGTCGATAGCTCTTGCCAGCGCCGCGCTGGTCCCACTGCACGACCGTGAAGAATTCTTCCAGATCCCGCAGGTAGTAATCGCTGACGGGAGAAAGGGTAAATCCAGGTCCTCCGTGCACGACCAGGAGAACAGGTGCGTTTCGATGGCGCGACCGGATGGAAATCCATTGCGGGACACCGCCGAGGGCGACCATCTCCTGTTGCTCGATGCCATCTTTGGTCGCGATCCGGCGAATGTCTCGAAATGCCTCGTTGGGTGAGAGGCTGGCCGCATGACTCCACGTAGATATCGCGAGCGTGCAAAACAAGGCCATCCATATCGTCGGGCGAGTGCCAGTCACTAGGGTCTCCACGAAAGCAAGGTGAGCTATAAACGTGTTCAGACGCGGCAGCCCCCGCCAGGGTTGCAACGGTCGCAGGACTGCTGAAAAGAGAGCATTCCTTGCGCAGCGGATCGATCGGCTCGAAGGTGCGATATGATCTCGACCATGAAGCTCGCCACACTTCGCGATGGTTCTCCGGATGGTCGACTCATCGTTGTTTCGCGTGATCTGCGAACTGCCGTGCACGCCGAGAGAATCGTTGCGAATCTGCGCCTGGCGCTGGAATCCTGGGACAGCGTCGTTGCGCAACTCGAATCGCTATACGAGCAATTGAACCGTGGCGGCGTCGATGACGTCTTCGAGTTTCGAGCGGCAGAAGTGGCCGCGCCTCTGCCACGAACCTGGCAATGGCTCGACGGCTCGGCTTTTCACAGCCATGGCGATCTCATGGAGCGCGCGTTCAAGCACGCGCCGCTCGAAGGCAAGCTGACTCGACCTCTGATGTACCAGGGAGCCTCCGATGAGTTCATCGGCGCGTTACAGGCCTTGCCGCTGACCTCGGAAGCCGACGGCATCGATTTCGAAGCGGAGCTTGCGATAGCGGTCGATCGGGTTCCCATGGGCACATCGGCTGAAGCAGCGTTGCGACATGTGAAGCTGGTGATGCTTGCCAACGACGCAAGCTTGCGATCGCTGGCACTGGTGGAGATGAAAACCGGATTCGGCTGGATTCACGCCAAGCCAGCGACGAGTTTCAGTCCAGTGGCAGTGACGCCGGACGAGCTTGGCCCCGCGTGGCACGACGGCCGCCTGCACTACCCTGTGCATGTTTCCTGGAATGGAAAGAAGTTTGGATGTCCTCAGGCAGGCGCGATGGGTTTCGGCTTTCATGAATTGATTGCCCACGCAGCCTATTCGCGCAATCTCAGTGCCGGCACCGTCATCGGCTCGGGCACTGTGTCGAACGCCGAATATGACGTCGTTGGCTCGGCTTGTATCGCGGAACGTCGCGCGATCGAGATCGCGGATCAGGGCAAGCCACTCACGGACTACATGCGCTTTGGCGATCGAGTGCGGATCGAGATGTTCGACAGCAGCGGCCAAAGTATCTTTGGCGCGATCGATCAGTGCGTGGTTCGAGCCGACACACCTGCTCTATCTTGAACGCTCGCGGCCGCCGATCGTGATCACTGCGAGTGATACAACCGAAAGCAGCGCGGGCAACGCGAACAGCGACATCACCTTGGTCCCCTCCATGCCTGCGCTCAATCCCGCACCGATCAACACGGGCGCGATCACTGTGCCAAGACGGCCTGCGCTCTTCGCCCAACCTATGCCGAGAGCGCGCAGGCGGGCCGGATAAAATGTCGCCAATACCACATTGACGCCACCATAAGCGCCGAGCACGAAAAATCCGCAGCCGACCAGCAGCAGCAGCAGCAAAGATTCCGATGCCGTCGCTAGCACCCGGCCGATCACGAACAGCAGTGCGATCGAGATTGTCAGAAAGGAAATCAGCGTCTTCCCGGCGCCGAAGCGATCGATGAGCACTCCTACGCCGAGCGCGGCGAGGATGCCGCCCAGGGAGAACACGGAAACGGACAGCGCCGCAAATCGTTCGTTTCTTCCCACCTCGACCAGCAACGTCGGCAGCCAGGAGTTCAAACAGTAGCTGATCGTGAGCATGCAGATGAACAGCATCCATAGCATGAGCGTGCCAAGCAGATAGCCCGGTGAGAACAACACAAGCACGCGCGCGCCTTGGCTCATTACAGCTGCGTCGCCGTCGTCACTTTCCGTGTCATGGATTTCGCGCAGCCAGATCGCTGAAATCGCCACGGTGGCCAGACAGGCGATCCCGACGGCAACCATGGCTGCACGCCAGCCGCCAAAATCCGCGAACGCGTTGGCCACCAGGCCGGCAATCGTGGCGCCGATGCCATATCCGATGAACAGCATCATGATCGCCAGACCGCGTCTCTTTTCAGGCGCCGCGGCGGTGACGAGCGCAAGGCAACTTGGCAGGCAGCCACCGAGAAAAACACCGGTCACGAG
>Ga0247784_1000121_pt1 | contig 25908 bp, 16 predicted proteins | sample UWRJL169409R5_FD_179909 | JGI IMG/M metagenome (GOLD analysis project Ga0247784, IMG submission 179909) | Plant litter microbial communities from Arlington Agricultural Research Station in Wisconsin, United States - UWRJ-L169-409R-5 | ecosystem: Environmental > Terrestrial > Plant litter >...
GGTATAGATCTTAATATAGCATAAAAAGGTAAAAGATATCATTCAGGTACTATAGCCGAAGGTGTTTGCATAGGGTTAGCCATGATATAATTATCACTATCTCCTAAAACATTTGGCATAAAAAAAACAAATATGCTTAATCCTAATATAAATATAAATATAGTAACTAAATCTTTAAATAAAAAATAAGGAGCAAAAGGTACTCTATCATAATAACCTCCTACACCTAAAGGATTACTTGATCCAGCTGTGTCATGTAAAGCAATTAAATGCATTAAAACTAGGGCAGCTAAAATGAAAGGTAATAAATAATGTAATGCAAAAAATCTATTTAAAGTAGCATTATTTACCGAGAAACCTCCTCAAATAAACTCTACCACATCTTGACCTATTCAAGGAATAGCACTTATAAGATTAGTAATAACAGTAGCACCTCATAAACTCATTTGACCATAAGGTAAAACATAACCTAGAAAACCTGTACCTATCATGGCTATTAATATTATAGTACCTATTGCTCAAACTAGAGTTCTAGGAGCTCTATATGAACCATAATATATACCTCTTCCTATATGTAAATATACTAAGAAAAAAAAAGCTGAAGCTGTATTACTATGTAAATATCTTACTAATCAACCCTGATTAACATCTCGCATTATATGTTCTATAGAATTAAAAGCTTCTAGAACGCTTGGTGTATAATGCATGGCCAAAGTTACACCAGATATAATTTGTATAATCAAACAAATTGCTAATAATGAACCAAAATTTCAAAGATAACTTATATTTGACGGTTGAGACGCGTCTATTAAGAAAGAATTAACTAATTTGAGTAGAACATTACTTTTTAAAAACCTCATGGGTTTCTTTTTACTATCTTTATTTAATAGTCTTATGTTTATATATTATGTTGTATATTATTAAATTTTATACAGTAAAAATCCTTTTTTATATGATATATTTAGATTAAATTTAAATTTGTATTTTCGTAGAGATATTCTTATTTTAGATTCGAACTAAAATTTAAATATTAGAAGTATTTGGTTCTACCCTTGAACTAATAAGAATTTATTATTATAATGATAGAGTATAAGACTAACATAAAATTAAAAATAATGAAAAAAATTAAACTATTTTTTTCTTTTATTTGCTTCTGAATTATCTTCGTCTAATATTCTTTTATTTTGTGAAGATTCTGCATCATTATTTGAACCTTCAGGTCTATTTTGAGTAGCAATATTATCATTTATCTGTAATTCTTTTACATATTCTGATAATATTCAATCTACGTTTTGTTCTCTTTGTTTAAATAAATCGTTTTTTTTTTCTAATTCTTCTTTAGTTAATTCTTCATCAGCTCTAGTATGAAGATTATCGTTTTTTATTTCTAAGTCTATTTTATTATTCTGTTTTTCTGTATGTTCTGCCATTAATCGGTGAAGTTTAGCCTCTCAGCCGCCACTTAAATAATCATCCGCTAAATTTTTTTTAGCTTCAGATGGTTTATTATTTGTATTAGATGGCTCATTACTTGTATTAGATGGTTCATTACTTGTACTAGATTCTTTGTTTTTTGTATTAGATTCTTCTAGTGTATTATCTGTTTCCAGATTTTCTGAACCCGAAGTAGCACTATGGGGTAATTCTCCTGTTAATAATAATAAAACAAAGGCAACTATTAAAGATTTAAGTAATTTTAAAGAAATATTTTTAAAAATATTGTTTAATCACTCATAAGAGATAAAACTAGAATGCATAATAGAATTATTATTAGACTTATTTTCAAAATAAAAAATAGAAAATCCTATTAATAAAGCAAAAAAACTGATTATATAAAACAGTGAGATATGTGAAGTTATATAAGAGATATCGTATCTGAATACAAATATATAGAAAACAATACCTAATACCATATATAAAGCATAATTAGTTACTACTCCTTTATTTAAAGCAGAAGCTAATTTACTTATTGCTATTAATAATTTCTCTAGTCCAAAAGAACTTAATTTTTCTACGCTACCTTTATCTAGAACATTAGAAGTTTGACCTCCTAAATATAAAATTTTATTTACAATATATTTATTATATAAGAATTCTATTAAAAATCTTTGATTAAAAAATCCGAAAATAGAGTGTCCTAAGTTCGATAATTTAAAATTATTAATAATATTTGATAAATATTCTGAATATAATACGCTAATAAGTGAAAAGAATACCGTAAAGAATAAAGGTAGTAATTTAAATAAAGTTGAAACTGCAAATTCTGTATCTATAAATATTTCATGGTTAGGATGAATAAATATACTATTATCTGTAAAAAAGCCCGTACCTACTCCTATAAAAATATCTTTTGTTAAAAATCCAAAATAAACAGAAAATAAACCTAATATTACTAAAGGTAAGCTTATAAATATATCTCCTTCATGGGCATTTTTATAATAAATTGATGGTCCATTAGGATTAGTTAAAAACGTAAGAAATAAAACTTTTACTGAATATAGAGTTGTAAATATTGCACCTATTACTGCTATAAAATAAACAGCTATACTACTAAAATAATATTGACCGTACGCCGATTCAAGTATAAAATCCTTACTAAAAAATCCTGTCATAAAAGGGAAAGCGACTAAACTAAGGCTTGCCATTAAAATAACAGAATATGTTAGAGGTAAAAATAATCTTAATCCTCCATATTTTCTTAAATCTTGATTATCAGCTATAGCATGAATGACAGCACCCGCACCTAAGAAAAGTAATCCTTTATAAAATGCATGATTTATTAGATGAAATAATGCAAGGTTATAAGAGGATAAACCTATAGCTATTACCATCATACCTAATTGACTCATGGTAGAATATGCTATAATTTTTTTAATATCTTGTTGAAATAAACCAACAAGAGAACTAAATACTGTTGTTATTGCACCTAATCATAAACAAAGCAATAATAAGGTAGAGCTATATTCAATTAAAGGAGATGAGCGTATTAATAAATATACACCTGCCGTAACCATAGTAGCTGCATGAATTAAAGCTGATACTGGTGTAGGTCCTTCCATAGCCATAGGTAATCAAACATGTAAGCCCAATTGGGAACTTTTGGCCATAGCTCCTATTAATAAACATAAGCCTATTATACTTATTGTTGTTTCATTAATATAAGGTATTAGTGAAAAAGTTGATGCATAATCTAAATTACCTAAAGATCATAGTATTGTAAGCATACCTAAAGTTAAAAGACAATCTCCAACTCTATTAGTTAAAAAAGCAGAGATAGAGCTTTGATTTGCGGCTATTCTTGTAAACCAGAAACTTACTAATAAATAAGAACAAACACCTACACCTTCTCATCCTACAAACATTAATAAATAATTATTTCCTGTAACAAGAATTATCATCATAAAAGTAAATAAGTTTAAGTAACTAAAAAACCTTTGATTATGAGGGTCTGTACTCATATAACCTATAGAATATATGTGGACTAAAGAGCTTATTATTAATACGGGTATTAACATAGATATAGTTAAATTATCAAATTGAAAAGTTCATGTCATATTAAATGTCTCACTAGTAATTCAATTGAATAAATTTATTGAAACTGATGTATTATTAAATCCTCCTTCAAAAAAGACTAGAACTGCAAGTATTGTTGTAATTATGATACATAAACAAGATATTGTACGAGATCCCATTATACCGACTTTTCTACCAAAAAAGCCAGAAACTATCGATCCTAATAAAGGTAAAAATATTATGGCTAAATACATTATTTATATTCTATTGCTATACTTCCTCTTAATCTATAAAAAGCAACTAAAATGCCTAAACCTATAGCAGATTCAGCTCCAGCTATAACTATAATATATATTGCGTAAGTTTGTCCTATAATATCATCTATATTTATAGAGCTTACCAGTATTAAAAATGTGACAGATAATAGCATTATTTCGATTGAAATAAGCATTAATATTATATTTTTTCTATTAAATACAAATCCTAAGATTCCTATTAAAAAAAGTACTAAAGTTAAATTCATGTTGAATAATTTAATTCATCTAATTATTCGGCAAATACATATATGGCGAGTTTATATTATTTACTAACCATGCACATGTAGTGCAATACAATGTTTCCATCATATTGCCGGGGTATACAAGAGTCGAACTTGCATCCTAACATCCGTAGTGTTATCCTTTACCAATTAAGACAATACCCCTTATTTATATATATGTATAAAATGTATTCTTAAAATTATTTTATTGTTCGATTAATCAGGCAAGAAACTTTTCAAGAGATACTGATTCGATAACTATAGGCATAGAACTATGTAGAATACCACATATTTCTGAACATTGCCCATAGAAAACTCCTTCTCTATTAATATAAGCTGAAACTTGGTTTAATCTACCAGGATAAGCATCACATTTAAAAGCTAAAGAAGGACAGGCAAAAGAATGAATTACATCTCCAGATGTAATAATAAATCTAATGTCGGTTTCTTTAGGTACAATTACTCTATTATCTACTTCTAACATTCTTAATCTACCTTCTTCTAAATCTGATTCAGGTACTAAGTATGAATCAAATTCTATTACTTCTTCATCTGAATTTATAAAGTCTGGGTACTGATAACTTCAATATCATTGATGACCTTCAGCTAAAATAGACATTGAAGGATCATTCACGTCATCCATTAAATATAATAATTTAAAAGAAGGAAATGCTATTAAAATTAAGATTAAAGCAGGAGTTATTGTTCAAATAAGTTCAATTAAAGTACCATGATTTAAATATTTATGTGATATAGGAGATTTATTATTAACATAATTTTTTACTATAGAAAATAATATTCATCCTACACTAAATAAGATTATAACTAAATAATACATAATATTATCATGTAATTCTATTAATCCTTCCATTTGTGGCGTAGCACTATCTTGAAAGTACAAGCCTCAAGGGCTAGGTGCATCTAAATTAATCATATTATATAAAAAATTCATTTTTTCTTTTATTTAGTAAAAAATATTTTTTATGACATTGCGTGCATTTATTTCATATGTTTAGATAAAATAATTTTATATAGAAATTTAATTTTTTTAATTAAATTTAATTTATTATTAAGTGTATAAAAGTAAGAAAGCCATCATTAAAGCAAATAAACCTGTAGCTTCTGAAAAAGCGAATCCTAATATAGCATACGCAAATAATTGACCTCTTAATGAAGGATTTCTTGCTACACCTAAGATTAAAGCACCAAAAACTACACCTATTCCTACACCTGCTCCTATTAGTCCTGTTGTGGCTAAACCTGATCCTATAATTTTAGCTGCTTGTATCATAAATTTAATTGCAAATTATATATGAATATGGTGTATTATTAATTTAAATAATCTTATATGTCTAATTTAAAATAATTTTTTTTTAATTTTTTTTAGTTTTTTTAGTAAATTAATACACAAATTAATCAAATTTTTATATTTTAAAGTTAAACTTTAAAATATTATTTTTTTTTTAAAGATAAACCTATTTTAGCTTCTAAATTTGTAGATATAAATATCTTAGATTTAAAAAATCTAACCAAGGATTGTCTACTTTCTATTTTTAAAGCGTTTTTACCTAATTCAAATACAAAACCTATTGTAATTATAATAATAAATATTAGTACAATTAATAATCCGTATATGTTATTTTCATATTCACTCACACCAAATGGGTAAATTACAAGTATTTCTAGGTCTAATAATAAATAAATTAAAGCGAAAATAAAAAATTTTATCCCAAATTGTGTTCTGTTTTGACCTAAAAAGCTATGAAATCCACATTCAAATATACTATATTTTTCTTGGTAAGGATTATGAGGAGCTAATAAAAAATTAAGTAACAAGAAAATTAAGGTTAATATAAAAACAAATATAAATAAAAATATAATACTACTCATTTAATAATTAAATAAAATTTGTACCAATATGGTACCCATACTTAATCATTCTTTATTAAAAAACATAAATAATAAAATTATTAATGTAATAATTGAAATAATAAGAGCCATAGAGCTAGATATTACTATATTATTATGTTTTATATTTATAATAGATTTGTTTTCCTCAAGTTTAGCAGGAAAAATGTTTAAAGATTGAATTGTTTTTTTTACAGGTATTCTTATTGTTTCAAATAAAGGGTTTACAGTATATTCGGGAGAATAAAAGAAAATTTCCTTTATTATATTTAAATAATATACTGCACCAATTACACTAGTTAATATTGCAACTAAAGATAAAAATATTAGACCTTTATCTAAGGCTGCGCTTAATATCATCTGTTTACCGAAAAACCCTATTAAAGGAGGAATACCCATGAAAGAAAAAATTGTTATAGCTAAACTTAAGGATAAAATAGGATTAATGTAAAAATAGCCTTTTAATTGATTAATTAATTGTACAGGTGAGTTATTTTTATCTAAAAGTTTTTCGTGTTCTTTATTATTATTTGTATACATATATAAAGAAAACCCTATAACTATTAATATCATAAATACGTTTAGATTACTTATAGAATATTGTATTAAATAAAATATAAAAGCTTGTGTAGATTCTACACTAGATATACCTAGACCTAATAATATAAACCCTAAGTGAGATATAGTACTATAAGCAAATAATCTTTTTATTCTAAATTGTGTTAATCCTACTACAGTTCCTACAATTAAAGAAAAAAAAGAGCTAATTAGTAAACCAAAAGTTCAATTTATATCTTGATTGTTTTGAGTATAATAAACTAATTCTAATAAAAATATAAATATAGATATTTTGGCTATAATGGCTACAAAAGTTGTAACGATTGTAGGAATGGCGTCATATACATCCGGAGATCAAAAATGAAATGGAGCTGCACTTACTTTAAATAAAAATCCTAAGCTAAAGATTAAAAAAGAAAAATTTATATAATAAGGTTTGTATCATAAATCTTGAATATTAGTATCACTTATATTAGCTATAATGTATAAACTATCTAGATTAGTTGTACCTGAATTAGCGTATAGTAAACTAGTACCTAATAATATAAAACAAGAACTTAATCCTCCAAGCAAAAAATAAATTAAACCACCTATTGTAGATAATTCTGAATTTCTATATAAAGTACTTAACAAATATAAGCCGTAACTTTGAAGCTCAATTGAAAGGAAAACTGAAATTAAATCATTAGCAGACATTAATAAAATAGCTCCCATTATAATAAATAATAAAATTAAAGGATACTCAATAATTCTTAAGTGTTCATTCATTTTAATTTTATTCATAATTTTGTTTATAATATAATTAAATTTATATATATAATCATTAATATAATTAAAGTTATTTGGAGTATACCCCGGAATAAATACTTTTTTAGGGTAAAAACTTGTTAATTGTATAATTAAGATACTAATTATAAAAATAAAAATGCTAAAAATTTGTGTAATATTTGTTTTATGGAGTAAACCTCCATGTAAACCTATACCTTTACTTATAATAGGTAAACTTATTGTATCTTGTAAAATACAATAAATTAAAGCTAAAATAGCTATTCTATTAAAAATTATAGAGATATCCCGTCTTAAAGTGACAGCGTTAGAAAGTAATATAAATAATATTGAAATACTTATCATTATCTGAGCCAGAAGAGAAAATTGAATTCTCATTTTTAATGCATGAGATTAAAGTTTTAACCGGTTAAACTATTCTGGCTTAAGTGTAAGGGAGGATACTCGGACTTGAACCGAGATCTTCCTGTTCCACATACAGGCGATCTACCTATTGATCTATAACCTCCTAAATTATTATGTTGAAGTGATTCGAACACTCAATATAAAATACCAAAAATTTCTGACTTACCTATTAGTCCACAACATATAAGGTAAATCCGACTTGAACGGATAAGATTTTTAGTCAAATAGGCCTAAACTATTCATGTCTACCAATTCCATCATTACCCTTTTATGTCCTTAATTTAATTTTAAATTAAGTTTATTTGGAGACACTAGGAATCGAACCTAGGATAGTAGTATGCAAAACTACTGTTTTACCAAACTAGACTATATCCCCTTCTAAATAAATTGGTGTAATATTGTAAATTATTCAAATTATAAGAAATTTATCCGAAAAACGACTTGAACGTTTATGAAATTTCATCAGTATTGTTTAAGAATACCCTGTCTACCTATTCCAGCACTCGGATTTATTGTCCACAATAAGACTTGAACTTACAACAAAAACAGCTTCAATGTTTTGCTCTACCAATTGAGCTATATGAACATAATAAATTTTTTAAGGCTAAAGTGAATTGAACACTTATAATTACTATTATGAGTAGTATACTTTACCATTTAAGTTATAGCCTCTAATATTCATATATGAAGCGAATAAAGGAATTGCACCAATTTTTTTTGATCATGAGTCAAATATGTTACTATTACATCAATTCGCATTTAATAAATTATATGATAATTTAGTCTTTTATTAAGTTTAAACAAGTAAAATATTAATATTTCTAATTTACAAGATTTAATATTTTATACTTATTTTTATTGCACTAAATCGGGATCGAACCGATGCTAAAGACCACGAAAAAGTCATGTCATACCACTTGACTATTAATGCTTTACAAAAAAGTCAATTGCAAATGAAATAAGAGTTAGTTAACACTTTATTTGTCCTCTTTACTTTAGCTCTGTGCAAGTATCGCACTTGCTTCAATTGATTACAAAACAATTACATTACTTTTATGCTAACAGAGCGAATGTATATATAAGATATTTATATATATAGTAATATATTTAATAAAATTAGTACTTTACACCTAAAAATTTCTAAATTCTTACAAATAAAGCCTATTTTTTGACATTCGTAATATTATATTACGTATATTTAAGAAATGTCTTAAGGTAAGCTTCGTGCCTATATGCTTTCAGCACTTATCTTTAACTAACTTAGCTTTCCTGCCGTGCTTATACTATAAATTTAATTAAGTAAAATTAACATCCCGTATAATAAATAAAATTTATTTATTATACATAAATTAATATTGAGCATATAAACAACAGGTATACCATAGGTTAATAATATCTAACCAAGTACCCGTTTCTAGACAACTTATTACTAAATCATCTATTGACAAGCCGCCGTAGCTGATTTGGAGCTGACTGTTCCTTTCGTACCAATATTATTCCTTATTATATTCTAATTTCCCCTAGAAGATAGAAACCATACTGTCTCACGACGTATTTAACCCAGCTCATGTAACTTTTTAATCGACGAACAGTCGTACCCTACATAGTTCCTGCATCCATGAGGATAAGTTAAGCCGACATCGAGGTGCCAAACAGCGCACTCAATTTGAACACTCTTGCGCAAATTAGCCTGTTCTATATGTTATCATAAAATTAATAATTTTATTTCCATTTTTCACAAAATGGTTCAGACTATGTCTTCAATTTTATCTTTTGTATTACTTGCATTTAAATATATATATAATTATTTACCACTTATTCAACCTTTTACTGCAAAGGCTCCTATACGACGTTTAGATTTAACCATAGAATAAGTTACATTAGAATTTAAATGACCTCTAAAAACTACAGAGGATAGTCTTTTAAAAGAAGAATCTGTATTACTTAGACCTCCTTTTCAAAATGCCTTATATACGGCTCTATCTGCTCTATATCGTCTAGTTAATCTTCCTTTAACCTCTAATCTTATACCTCCCATATTTTTATATTTTATAGAATTAAATATAAAATTAGCTCGTTTAGATTTAAAAAATAAATTTTCCTTGTTTGAATATCAAATTCCGGATTTATCTATTTTAGTTTTTTTAATTCAAATATTATTAAAATATATTTTTTTTAATAATTCATTTAAATTTTGGTATTTATTTTCAAAAATAGAAATTATATTAAGATCTTTATATTTATTTTCAAATAAATTTTTATTAACATTTCTATTTAATTTCCCCTTTTCTAATAATCTGTCTACTTTAGGCATTTTTCCTTTATTCATAATAGCCCACATATTTTTAACTACATTATTTCTAGTTTTTCTTCTTAGTTTTAAAGCTAAGGCTGTAGTAAATATATCTGTATTATAAGAAATAGATTTTAAATTTATTAAATTAAATTCAACTTTTTTATTTAAAATTTTAGATAATTTATTGCTTAACTTAGAAAGATAAAAATTTTTTCTTAATTTAAATTCATTAAGAAGATATAAAAATTGATATCGCCTTAATTGGTTTAAATCTTTATAAAATACATGTTTAATTGCCTTAATTAATCATATTTCAACAAACATATTATAATAAAATAATCTTTTATTTAATAATCTTAATTTAATTTTTAAAACATCTTTAAACGCATTAACTTGTTGTTTATTTGTTTGACTATTTATTTCTCTTAGTTTATTATTTATATGATTTGTTACCAATTTTAATTTACGTATAAAATATTCAAATATATTTTTTGTTTCCTTTTTATTTCTTAAAGTTTGTTGATCCTTATTTAATCTAAATATTCCTTTTTTAAATAAAATATTTTTTAAATAATTTTTATACTTTAAATTTAAAGTTTTTTTTCCTATATTTAAAGTATATAAAGTTATGACTGCTTTAGAATTAGTATGCTTAATTGCAGCTTTACTTACATATATTTTTTTTAAAAAATGACGAATTTTTCTTCTATAGACGTATTTAGAATTAAGAAATCTATTATTTTTAAAAAATAAATCAAAATAAATTTTTATTAGCTTATTTATATTAATATTATTAATAGGTATATTTTTCATTTTATTTTTATTATAAGAATATACAGTATTTTGTCATTCATTAAAATAAGCAGGAAAATGTTTAATTTCTCCTGAATCTTTTATTTTTTTATTAAATAAAATCAATTTATATTTATTATTAATATTTTTTTTTAAAATTTTTAAACTAGTATTATTTTTCATGGTATTTAAATTATTATTTTCATTTTTATTTGATATAGAAGTAATACAAGATAAAATTGTTGGGTGTTAAAAAGGATTATTGATAACATTTCTCACCTTATAGTCGTTGAACGTTTTTATCTTTTTTTAGTATGTTAAGATAAATTTCGCTTCAAATTTACTTATTTTGTAATTCTTGAAATTAACCCAATATTTAATCAATATTTTTTATTATTGAGGGACAAACATCCCTAGCGTAGCTTTTCCAATAATCCAAGATCTTTCCTTTTTGCATCTTGTGATCCTATGCCCTGCTTACGCAACTGTAAGATTCGTTGTTAATCAAACAGTAAGGCAAGATTTAGCCGTTGAGCTTTGTAAGTATTAAACATAATTATTATATAATAATTATAATAATCAAAAAAATATTAGAATATAACCATAATATTTTTACTACTCCTAATTTCACAATAGAGAAAATCGTACCTTGTTTTATATATACACATTACTATGTATAAGTATATGTATACGATAGTATATAGTAAAACTATATAAAAAAACAAACAAAATTTAAATAATATATTTATAGATACTCCCGTTTACTCTTTACGGGGTCTGTGCCCCACATAAACTGTCTTCTAACAATAGATACTCCTAAACCAAGGCAACTTATTTTAAATAAGCGAATTAGGTTAATCCACTAATTTTAAATATAATATACTTAAAATTCCTGAATTATTTCCCGGGTATGGCATTTTAAATAAAGGATTTCCATTTTTATGTATCCATTTACCTTATATTCCTTCCATGTATATACCCCTATAATTAGTAACAGTAAAGCTGCATAGGGTCTTCTCGTCTATCTAGAGGTAAACTGTATCTGCACAGTTATTCCAATTTCACTGAGCCAATCATAGAGACAGCTGTTGTATCGTTAGATCATTCATGCAAGACCGCATTTAACGGCCAAGGCATTTCGCTACCTTAGGACCCTCACGTTAAGGCCGCCTTTAACCGGGGTTTCCGTCAAAACCAAACCTACTAAATTCGATTCAGTTAATCTGTTAACCAGCCGGCACCGGGCAGATATCACACTCAATACTTAGATTTATTATCTTTAGCAGAGTGCTGTGTTTTAATTAAACAGTCGTACAACACTATTTTATGCTTCTTCCTTTTTACCTGATATTAATCAGGACTAATGAGCCCTCCTTATTCCGAAGTTACGGTAGTTAGTTTGCCGAGTTCCTTTATGATTGTTAGCTCATTAACGCCTTCGTATTCTCTACTAACCTACTTGTTTCAGAGTCTAGGTACGGTTTATTTTCACTTTAATTTTCATACTCATCTGTTTAGTTTATTGTATCTTTTTAAAGTATATTACTATTTTTTCCAGCACATTTTTTACTTACAAATGTTGTCTTTTAGTAAAAAGATTTTCTCATTATTCAAATCTTTAGATTTTAAACTTAGAGGCCGTTACTTTATATTAGCCATAGGCTTTAGGCGGATAAACATAATGTTTATTCTTATTCGTTACTCATGTCACCATTCTCACTTGAGTTATATTGTTATATATTTTTTATTAAAAAAAAAATCTAATGTATACCCAATGTTCTGCTACCCCATAAAAATATTAATAATAAAAATTATTATTCGATATTTTATGGACAAGGTTTCGGTATATTGTTTAGATCCGTTAAATTATTGATGCTCTTAAAATTTAACAAGCGCTCTGTTACGAGGTCTTAAAAAGATGGCTGCTTCCAAGCCCATTTCCTTGTTGACTTTAATAAAAACCTTCTTTATTTCACTTAACTAATAATTTTGGAACCTTAACTCTTGTTCTGGGCTGTTTCCCTTTTGACATACAACCTTATCATTCTATGTCTGATAATTTGAGATCCATCTATGCCATTTCGAGTCTACATACTCACCGATAAAATCTTCACGATCCCCCGATATGTACAATATAAAATGTCTTTTTATAATTATATAATTATAAAACCATCACATCTTGTCCGAGATTAAGTTCTGTACCTGCTTTAATGTACTCAAATTGCCTACTGTTATAGGTTTCGCAGAAAACCAGCTATCCTAGTCAGTGTTGTCTTTCACTTACCTATTATAATTCTTCGGGTATTTTTGCTACAATATGCCGTTCGGACTTTTATAATCCTGATTATAATATAATCACCAGGCTTCGGGTCTAACTTTAGACACTGCCCGTTATTTTAACGATTGGTTTATCTACGCATACGCTTGCATCTAAAGTTAACTTGGTGACCCATTATGCAAAAGGTACGTTCTTGCTTTTTATATTTGCTAGAACTGCTTATAAAACAACTATTTTTATGTCGTTCCCTCACGGTACTTTTCTCTGTTGCTTATATATAGTATTTAGCCTTTGAGGAAGGTTCCCCATTTAATTCAAACAGTTTTTTAACCATTTTACTTTTTAATTTAGGCTACTCTGCTTTCATTCACATTACTTACAGAATCTCTTTTGATTTTTTTTCCTGAAGTTATTAAGATATTTCAATTCACTTCGTTTACTACCAAATTTCTCTTAGAGTTTATACTTATGAGAACTAAACTATTCTTATACAATAAAAATAGCCAGTTTATTTATTATAATAAATTATACTCTTCTATATATAGCTAGACATCCATAATCGTCTCTTTGAATACTTGTATTTGTATAAATATATATTTATTCAAATATCTATTACATTTCTATTGAATCTAACTTATTTTCGGGTTACTAGGGCTCGAACCTAGGATCTTTCCCTCCCAAAGGGAACGTCTCACCAATCTGACACTAACCCGTTAATATTAAAATAAAGTTTTTATTTTTAATTAAATATTTTTTATATTATTCAGAGAATATCCGATTCGAACGGATGTGATCTTAATAGATCAAATAAGACTCAAGCTTATCGCCTTAAACCTCTCAGCCAACTCTCTCTTTTATTATATAATTATTATTTAGTATTAGTAGTTTCAAAATACTTTTTAATAATTTTCATTTTCACCAATACGGTAAATTTGCCATTAAAAATAATAATAAAATATTTTTATTATTAAAGTTAATATGTAATATATTTGTGTAAGCCTATAGGAAATTATATCTAATTCCTTAGCGAATCGAACGCTAATAACATTCTTATCAAAAATGTACTTTACCTTTAAGTCAAGGAATTTTATGAAAAACTAGTGGTTTTTGGGAAATAAGAGATTTGAACTCTTAACCTTTCGAGTGTAAAACGACTGCTGTACCATTGAGCCAATCTCCCTTATTAAAAACCAAATTTAGTAAAAAAATTTGTTTTAATGTATATTTTAAGTATTATTATTTTTAATTGTTATAGCGATAGTTCCTACCATTGCAAGAAGTAATATAAAACTAGATATTATTAATCATATATTATGACTAGAATACAAGATATTACCTATACTAGAAATATGGTTTGTTTCTGCTAAATTATTATCTCAAGAGCTACTACTTACAAATAACAAATTTTCATTATTATTAAGAGATATTGATTCATTCTTACCTACAAACCCTAAATTATTATTATTTAATTTAGTTATTTCAGTCGGTAATAATGGAAAAATAGAATTGTATAAAAATATTGTTATAAATATACCTAAAAAAATACTATTTTTAGTATTATTTTGTATTTCACTTATTCTTATATTAATTAACATTAATATAAATAAAAATAATATAGACACTGCACCGATATATACGATTAAATAAGATAAAGCTATAAAGTTAAGTCCTAATAAAATTAAATAAGAAGAAATACAACCAAATAAGCCTATTAAATATAATACGGATATTATAGGATTTTTGCTAATGATAACTAAAATAGCACATAAAATAGCTAATAAAGATATTATATCTAATGCCTCTGTTTTATAGCCATTTGTAATAGTTTCATTTATTATAAATAAATTGTTCATTATGCTTATAGTAAAAATAAACCTTAATTAAGGGAAATTAAATTTATATGAAAATATAGCCTATGTTATGAGATTAGTATTTTAAAATATACTTCTTTTTTTCTAAGGTATAACCATATAAACGGGAATTTGTACATAATAATCTTACCTCAAGAGTACTCAGATTTGAACCGAGAATTTAGAGGTTGAAGCTCCACATTTTGCCAATTAAACTATACTCTTTCCGGAAAAGAAGGGAGTCGAACCCTCAGGAGATAAATCTCGACATTTAGCAAATGTTTCACCCTACCAATAGCAACTTATCCTAAATACATATTACGAACTAAACTAAATTTTGTAATAATAGGATCTGCAGGGGTCGAACCTACATAATTATGATTAAAAGTCATATGCATTACCATTATACTAAAATCCCTTAAAGTTTATTAATTTTATAATAAGTAAAATATTATGTATAGCACGAACCAAACCGGACTTGAACCGATATCTTTCTCCGTGACAGGGAGGAACTTTACCATTAAGCTAATGATTCTTTTTATAAATTAAATACATAAAAGTATTGTTACGTCAAGCGAGATTTGAACTCACATTAGCCGGGTGGAAATCGGATTACTTACCATTAGTAGATAAACGCTTTAAAGTATAAAATTTTATATACGGTGTATAGCCTTTAAGATGAATCGAACATCTATCATAATATTAACAGTACTACGCTCTACCGTTGAGCTATAAAAGCTTATTTGATTTTAAACCTTAATATTAAAATAAATATTTATTCTAATAATTTTTTTGAAAAAAATTAAATATTAAGAACCTCAATAATACATAGAAAAAAATAAAAATAGTCATACAATATCTACAAAATGTCAGTAAAGTATTCCCCCTTCAAATCCTAAGTGATGATGATCTGTTACATGATATGCATAAATTCTTCATAAACCTACACTTAAAAATATTGTACCTATTATAACATGAAATCCATGGAAACCAGTACCAAAAAAAAAACATGTACCAAATGCACCGTCACTTATATTAAAAGATGATACATTATACTCTATACCTTGAAACATTGTAAAAACTAAAGCTAATAATACTGTAAATATAGTACCATATAAAGTACCAGATCTATCTCCTTTTATTAAAGAATGATGGGCATACGTAATAGTAGCACCGCTAGATAACAATATAACAGTATTAAGTAAAGGTAGTTCAAAAGGATTTACAGGTTCAATACCCATAGGTGGTCATTGTGCCCCTAATTCTACAGTAGGTGTTAAAGCACTATGAAAAAATGCTCAAAATATAGCCATGAAAAACATTGCCTCAGATACTATAAATAAAATTACACCCAAGTTAAGTCCTTTTTGTACAGCTAATGTGTGATTACCTAAAAAAGAACCTTCGGATATTATATCTCTAAATCATAAAGTCATAGATAAAATTACCAGAGTTAAGGTTAAATATACAGAATAATGGCTATTATAAAAATTGTGCATAGATAAAGCAGCACTTGTTGTTAAACTTAATAAAGAAATACTAGTAAGTATAGGTCAAGGAGAAGGAGATACTAAATGAAAAGGATGGTCCTGAAAATTGCTTCTAGTAAGATTAGTCATTTTTTTTTATTTTAATTAGTTTATACCATATTTCATAAATAAAGGATTATATATAATATTTATATTATATACCTACCTACTGAATAATTAATATTCAAATATTTAACATAGGAGACAAGAGATTCGAACTCTTAAAAGCTTAATTGCTATTGAGTTTACAGCTCAACCCTTCTTGCCAATAAAGGAACTCTCCTTTTTTGGTTAAATTTAATTAATCCCGTGCAACTTCCACTACACGAACCGTATTTCGACTTAACACTAATCAGAGCCGCACATACGAAGAATTCCATTAAGACCATTATCTTATTATAATGGGTAATCTAGAATGAAAAAGCAAACTTATTGCATCGTGCTCCTTTCAGCATGTGACGAGTGGTTAGTACCAATCCGAGGTTGTATTCACCGTGCCATTGTGATACACGATTACTAGTAATTACTTATTCATATAGTCGAATTTCAGACTATAATCCTTATCTAATTTATATCCTATTTTTTGAGATTAGCTTAAATTTACATTTTTGCATCTCTTTGTTTAGGAATATGCGGCACGTCTATAGCCCACAATATGGAGGGCCATGATGACTTGTCTTAGTCCCTTTTATTAATCCCATTGTCTTAGGAAAAGTGCTTTATCAATATATTTTACAAATAAAGCCGAGGATTTCGTTAATTTCATGGAAAAACCATAGTTTCATAACATTAACTGAAAACAGCCGTGCAACGCCTGTGCCCTTGAAAAAATATATATTTTCAATATTTATTTTAAAATAAATAGTTATTTATATATAGTTCCTGAGCTTAAATTCCTTATTTATTAATAAATAAGTATTCTGATTGTGGTAAGATTTTTTGTGGATAAACAAATTAAACAACATACTTCACTACTGATGTCAGAAACGGTCTAGTGATTTCAGTTCCTGTGTTGCCACATTACTCTTGAGGTGAAATGCTTACACTTTCATTTATAGACTAGATTTATATCTAGCGTAAATTGTTATTTTTCTAGAAATCTAATTTATGACATTCATAATTCTCTGCAAAGACTACTAGGGTATCTAATCCTTTTCGTTCTCTGTGCCTTCGTCCTCCAACGTCAGTTTTTACATAAAAGACTGCTTTCGCCTTTACCTGTCCCTTTGGTATTAATGAATTTTATCTCTCCACCTCAAGTACGGTCTTCTTACATAAAACTCTAGTCAAGTATTACCTATTTTGATATTAGATATTTTGACCGTCTGGGTACCCTTTAAACCTATTTAAGATGAATAACACTTGTCTCATATGTATTACCGCGACAGCTGGCACATATTTTGTCAAGACTTTATATATATATCGTCATTATCAACATATACTTAAAATATTATGGATACAAATCCTTATATAATCCACGGGGAAAAATCCCCTACAAGGTTTTTCCTAAGGAAATTTATTATGACTTTTATTTTCTTTACCTATAGGTAATTCTTATAAAAAAAATTTTTTATAATACATTATATACATTTTTCCGAGTTGCCGGTTCGGCCTTTAGGCCATTGACCAAAATTCCTCACTGCTGTACTTATTTGCATGGGGGTTTTTTCAGACCCCATGTGGTCGATCAACCTCTCAGCTTCGACTACGAGAATATAAAGCTAAATAAGCCATCACCTTATTTATTACTTATCCCGATTATATTTGTTTTCCTCTTAAAGCAACCTTTTTTAGGTCATTTTTAATGAAGGATTTTTCGCCCTCTCTTTAAGGTTGGCCATAAAATATTTAATACTCACCTGTACACCACTTTTAATAAAATTATTCATTAAATTATACGTTCGATTAGCATGTGTCAAGCCCTCGGACAGCGTTCAATCAGAGCCATCACCAAACTCATATATTATAGATATGATAGATACAATAAGTTTTATATCTATCACATCACTAATTAATCTTAATATTTTATTATATTAAATATATATTGGAATAAACACAACCTATTTTCTGCTAAATTTCTGTAACTAAATAATTAATTTATATAGGCTTTATAGTCCGCTAAACTTAAATTTATTTCATAATAATAAATTATTTATATAAGTTTATTTAATTTCTATAACATACCTTTTTGTTTTTTTACTTAAAATGTTTATAAACATATATAATTTAACATTATAACTTTTCACTTTATTAAATTTATTTTTTTGTTATCACCAATAATTAATTATACTTTGAAATAAAATTAAATTAAAGCATAATTAATTTATATAAGACATATACGTAAAATTTACAAAATTATATTATGTAATTTGTATTTTACTAACTTAACTACATTTTTTTGCTTTTAGTATATTATCTTGTGTATATAATCATTACCTTATTATAAGACCCTTTTTAGCTTAAATTTCCTTATAAAAAAAAAAGCTAAAAAGTTTATATATGTATGATATATAGATTAATTAATGTAGATCTAATCCATCTTTTATGTATGAAGATGATAAAACTACAAAAACTTGAGCTTGTATAAGAGCAATACCTAGTTCTAATCCGCTAAAGGCTATAATAAAAGCTAAAGGAACTAAACCTAAGAAAAAGAATATTATACCTGAAGTCATAATATTATAAGTAAAACCTGCTAATATATTTAGTAACATATGTCCACTTAAAATATTTGCAGCTAATCTTAACCCTAAAGAAATATTACGTGCTAGATATGATATAAATTCAATTAGTACTAATAAAGGTAATAGACCTAAAGGACAACCAGCGGGAACTAAAAGAGAAAAAAATCCTAAACCATGTTTTTGAAATCCTAATATAGTTGCTCCTAATACAATTGTGAAACTAAGAGCAAAAGTCAAGATGAAATGACTTGTAGATGCAAAACTATAAGGAATCATTCCTATTAAATTATTTATTAAAATAAATATAAATAAAGTATATATAAATGGAAAATAATTTTGACCATTTTTTTGATTTATTTGATTTATAACTATACTATGTATAGTAGCATATAAAGATTCTTGGCTAATAGATCATCTATTGCTAACAAGTTTATTGTAATTTGTACTTAATAAATTTAAAATTAATATAAAAATACACCCTAAGGTTAAATAAAACCCTATATTAGTAACAGATAAATTAATATGGTTTAACACATTAAATTTAATAAGATCTTGAATTTCAAATTGATTTAAAGGACTAATTATTTCATTGAATACATTATGAGTTCCATATGATATCATTTATATATATTTATATTTTTAAATAGACTTTTTTTTTTATATATTATGTTTGATATTAAAATTACGAAATTAAAGTAAATCATAGGATATTCCTATAAAAAACTTAAAATTTGTTTTATAATTTAGAGATTTTTTTTCTCGCGCTAAATAAAACTATCATTCTGGGTAAGATATACTTAGATAATAAATATAAAATTATTATTATTATACTAAAAGCAAATGCTATTTCATTTACAAAATAAAAGGGTACTAACTGAGGCATTTTTATTTATTTTTACATAAAAATTTTTAAAAAGTGTTAAACATGAAACACAAAAAAATATATTAATTATAAACGATATACTAAATTTGATACTGAATAATCTAAAGTATTTAAAATTAAAGCAGGATATACTCCAAGTACTATTGTTAATAATACTAAACTAAATAATAAAATAAATTCTTTTCTATTAATATCGTATACATTTTTTTCTAATACTTTAGTAAAAAACCCTCCAAAAGAAGTTCTATTAAACATGTATATAGTGTAAGCTGCTGAAAATATTATAGAAGAACAAGCGAAAAACCCTAATACTGGAAATTTTTCAACTATACCATATAGAGACATAAATTCACCTACAAAATTTAAAGTTAAAGGAGCTCCACAATTACCTAAAGATAATATAAAAAATAGTATAGAAAATAAAGGCATAAGCTGAGTCATACCTTTATATGAATATATAATTCTAGTTCCAAATCTTTCGTATAATATACCTCCTGCGCAAATAAATAATCCGCTAGATACAAATCCGTGAGCTAAACCTAATACGATGCTTCCTTCTATACCTTGCATAGTATTACTAAACGCTCCTATTAAATATACAGCTGCATGACAAACAGAACTATAAGCAATTAATTCTTTTATATCTGCTGTTCTTAGTGTACTAAAACTAGCATATATAATAGTAATAACTCCTACAGTATACACGATGAAAGAAGTATCCATATAAGCTTTAGATATTATAGGTAAAATTAATCTAAATATTCCATATAAACTTAGTTTTAATACAATACCTGCTAAAACAATACTTCCTCCTAAAGGTGATTCAACGTGAGCCTTTAAAAGCCAGTTATTTAAAAAAATTGTAGGAGTTTTTACAGCAAATGCTATGAAAATTCCACAAAATAAGTATAGTTGAGTTTTATACTCAAAATCTACTAAAAATAAAGCATTAAAGTCAGTTGTTCCTATTAAAGAACAAATACCTAAAATGGATAATAATAAAAATAAAGATCCTCATAATGTATATAAAAAAATATAGTAACTTGCCCTTACTTTATTGCTAGATCCGAATAGTCCTATTAATAAAAATAAAGGAGGTAAGATACTTTCAAAAAAAATATAAAATAATAATATATCTAATACTAAAAATACCGCTAATAACAATGTTTCTAATAATAACATTATTATTAAATAAGATTTTACATTTTCATTTATTGAATCTCAATTAGATAATAATGCAATAGGCATGATCATTGTAGTTAATAATACGAAATATATAGATATTCCATCTAATCCTAAATAAATACCAAAAAGTTCAACATTATATTCCATTCCTATAAATTGAAATTGATTTAAACTAAAATCAAAAATCATTCAAATAAATATGGATCATATTAAATTTAATGAAGCTACGCCCATTGCAATATATTTACAATAGGCCTGATTTATTTCTTCTTTTGAAAAAGATGTATAATTAGATATTCAAAGAATACCAAATAAAGGTAATAATAATAAAGGCCATATTAACATTATCCTAAAAAGGATAATATTATTAATTATATCCCTGTGGTTTTAATTATATTTATATTATACCTCGTCATATGGTATAGAGTAGATATTTTATTATTTTAATGTTAAAGCATTTTTTTTTTATACCCAGCGACGAATATATAAATTGATATTAATTTATTGTAATAATCTATAATAAATCTATATTTATAACATACCCATTAAAATCATATAAAATACAAGGTATTAATATAATAAACGCAAAAACTATTGGCAATAAAATAGTTCAACAAAAAGACATTAATTGATCGAAACGTATTCTAGGAAAAGAAGCTCTAACTCATATAAAAATAAAAACCACTATACAACTTTTAAACCCTAGAATTAAACTATAGAATAGGCCATTGTTTATATTATTTAATAAAAAATTCCTTAAATTATAATATTCAGAAGAAAAAAGTCAATCTATATTAAAAACATATGCTCATACAAAATTAATTATATCGAAGTAATATATATAATCAAAGGATAATAAATAACCCCCTAAAAATAAAGCACTAGTTAATATACACATTAATAATATACTAGCATATTCAGCTAGAAAAAAAAATACAAATATAACTCCTGCATGTTCTGTCATAAATCCACTTACAAGTTCCGATTCTGCCTCAGCTAAATCAAAAGGAGCTCTATTTGTTTCAGCAACAGATCCTATGAAAAATATTAAAAATAAAGGAAATAAAGGTAAAATAAATCAAACTGCTTTTTGAAACTGTATATTTACATTAATATTAAGATTATTAGTTATCATGATAACTAATAATATAACAGAGCTTAATACTAATTCATAACTAATTAATTGAGCGGTACTTCTTAAAGAACCTAGAAAAGCATATTTACTATTAGCACTTCATCCTGCTAATAGAATACCGTAAGTAGCTATAGACGAAACAGCTAAAATATATAATATACTTAAATTCATATCACTTATAGATAATCCAGGACCATATGGTATTACAGCATAGCCTAGTAGTGAAAAAGTTAAAGTAATAATAGGACCTAAGAAAAATAATATAATATTAGCTTGAGTAGGAGCTACATATTCTTTTAATATAAGTTTCAAAGCATCCGCAAATGCTTGTAATAATCCATAATAACCTACGACATTGGGACCTAATCTTCGCTGCATGCTGGCCATTGTTTTTCTTTCTGCTACTGTAAAATAAGCCACAGCTAACAAAGCTGGCAACATTAATAATATAACTTCTAAAATGGATATTATCGTAAAAGAGTATGACATTAGAATGTTATAATAAATTTTAATGAAAGTATTTAATAATAATAAAATATAAGACTTATATTATTATATAATATGTTTATTTGTCTTTTTAATATTAAAATACTCAATCTAAACTAAAAAATCTTTTCTTATTAATATTTTTTATTTTAAGCTCTAATTAAAAAAATGGGCATATTTAACCTTAATTTTGTCTTTAAGTTAATAAGAAAAAAATATTTTCTTATTTATAATTCTTATTTTAGATTCGAACTAAAATTTAAATATTAGAAGTATTTGGTTCTACCCTTGAACTAATAAGAATTTATAGTTATAAAGATAGATATAGTTAAACTTGAAATTTTTAATATTAAACTTACCTTACAATTACTATATATATATTTTTTAATTGAAAAATATAATAATTACTAGAATGTACTTTGTACAGGAAGGCTTACAAAGGCATGAGGTTTAGGTGGGCTACTTAATCCTCATTCTAAACTTGAAGAACTTCTACTTAATAATTCTCTTAAAGTATCCGTATTAAATTCAGATATTTTTCAAACATTTCTTGTAGAAATTTTTCCTTCGACTAATTGAGCATAAACTATATATAAAAATAATCCTGCAGCAACTACGCTTACAATAGAACCTATACTACTTATTAAATTTCATCCTGCAAAAGCATCAGGGTAATCACCGACTCTTCTAGGCATTCCTTGTAGTCCTAAGAAATGTTGAGGGAAAAATGTAAGATTAACACCTATAAATAAAATTCAAAATTGAGCTTTAGATTTTCTAATTGCATATTCTAGACCTAAAATTTTAGGAATTCAGAAATATCAAGCACTAAATAATGCAAATACTGCTCCCATACTTAACACGTAATGGAAGTGAGCTACTACGTAGTAAGTATCGTGGAATGCTATATCAAGAGATGCGTTAGCTAAAACAACACCACTTAATCCTCCCAATGTAAACATAAAGACAAAACCTAAGGCAAATAACATAGAAGGTGTTAGTTTAATAGATCCACCATAAGATGTAGCTAATCATGAAAATATTTTAATTCCTGTTGGAACAGCTATAATTAAAGTAGCAGCTGTGAAATAAGCTCTTGTGTCTACATCTAACCCTACTGTATACATATGATGTGATCAAACTATAAATCCTAAAATTCCTATAGACATCATAGCATATACCATACCTATGTAACCAAATATATTTTTATTAGAATTTGCCGAAATAGTTGTACTTATTATACCAAAACCAGGCACAATTAATATATACACTTCTGGGTGACCAAAAAATCAGAATAAATGTTGAAATAATATTGGATCACCTCCACCTGCTGTTTCAAAGAAAGAAGTATTAAAATTTCTATCTGTTAAAACCATAGTTATTCCTCCTGCAAGTACAGGCAATGATAATAGTAATAATACAGCTGTTATAAGAACAGATCAGGCAAATAAGGTCAATTTATGTAAACTTATACCAGGAGTTCTCATATTAGCAATTGTAGTAATAAAATTCATGGCACCTAATAAACTACTTACACCAGCAAGATGTAGAGCAAATATCGCTAAATCTACACTTGGTCCACTATGGCTTTGTAGCCCTGCTAATGGAGGGTATAAAGTTCAACCTGTACCAGCTCCACCTTCTATACAAGCAGAAAATACTAATAATAATAAGCTAGGTATTAATAATCAAAAACTTATATTGTTTAATCTAGGGAATGCCATATCAGGTCCACCTACCATTAAAGGTAATAGAAAATTACCAAAACCTCCTATTAAAGCAGGCATAACCATAAAAAATATCATTAAAAGAGCATGTGCTGTAACGATACTATTATATAATTGATTGTCAGATATATATTGAACACCAGGTCCACTTAATTCCATTCTAATTAAAACAGAAAAACTTGTACCTAGTAACCCTGAAAATAAAGCAAAAATTAAGTATAATATACCTATATCTTTAGCATTAGTTGAACCAAATCATCTTTCAATACCCATAGATATCGCAGAATAATAAGGAACAATATTTATATTATCTTTTTTTAATTGAATAGTTCTATTTCGATTACTATTCTCTTGGGAATTATTTTCCAAAGTAATTATTTACTAAATACATGCTACACTAATACGATAAATTTTAGTCTTAAGATGAAGGGGGACTGTGGCTTTTTAGTACAAAAAGCTATCCCTTATGTAATAATATTTTAATACTATTAATCTAATAAACTGGTAGTAAACATACTATAGGTTTACTGTCTTTACAATATTTTTTATTCTTATTTTAGATTCGAACTAAAATTTAAATATTAGAAGTATTTGGTTCTACCCTTGAACTAATAAGAATTTATTATTATAATAAAATGTTCTCCATTATTTACGGTATAATTTATCTAACTTTTTTTTTGAAATAATTTACAGAATTTAGGTAATCCTTTATTAGTGTTAAGAGTAAGCCTAAGATTAAGGAGGATTCGAACCTCTGATGTTTGATTTGCAGTCAAATTGTAAACCTTTTACACCTTAATCTTTAAAAATATTTTTAATAAATTTATATTTATTAAAGTAATTTTACTATTAATACGAGTTTAAATATTAAACATAAATAACCCTCTCCTGTCTAAAAAATGTCTATTTAAATAATACACTTTTTTTTGTTTATTATTTAAAACGTGTACCCATTAAAGTATTTTCGAATAAGCTGATAGCAGGGAATATTAATATAAAATAACTGAAATAAAAAATTGTACAAATTTGACCTAATTCTATAAAAGGAACTTCAACATGTTTACCTCCTAATTGCATTAATAGAAGGAAATTTGCAACGAATACTCAAAACATTCCTCTACTAAATGGTCTGTGTTGTAGACCTTTTGTTTTACCTAAATCTACTAAAGGTAAGATTAATATGATTAATATAGCACTGAACATAGCTATAACTCCTAATAATTTATCCGGTATAGATCTTAATATAGCATAAAAAGGTAAAAGATATCATTCAGGTACTATAGCCGAAGGTGTTTGCATAGGGTTAGCCATGATATAATTATCACTATCTCCTAAAACATTTGGCATAAAAAAAA
>Ga0247784_1000122_pt1 | contig 25861 bp, 18 predicted proteins | sample UWRJL169409R5_FD_179909 | JGI IMG/M metagenome (GOLD analysis project Ga0247784, IMG submission 179909) | Plant litter microbial communities from Arlington Agricultural Research Station in Wisconsin, United States - UWRJ-L169-409R-5 | ecosystem: Environmental > Terrestrial > Plant litter >...
ATGGTGTAATTCGCATTCGGTGTGACGGTGAACGTCGTGGTCGCGCCGTGACTGACATTGGCGCTAGCGGGGCCGATGGTTCCACCGACGCCCGCGCTGCTCGTCACGGTGTATGTGATTGGCAAGAACGTCGCCGATACGCTGCACGCACTGATGATAGCAGCTGTCGTGAAGGTGTTGCCCACCAGGGTGCCACCGCAGCCGGTAACAGTGTCGATCACAAATCCAGTGTCGGCAGTCACCGTGAAGGTCGTGGTGTCGCCGTCCTGAATCGAGCTCGAAGCCGGAGTGATCGAGCCACCCGTACCCGCAGTGGCGCTGACCAGATGTGACAAGCCGTTCGCACGATAACCGTTGTGGTCGGTCACGCTGCCTTGAGCCGGCACGGTCACAGTGTTGTTGTTCGTGCCTGCAACCTGCGACCAGCTCGCATCCAGGTCGCCGGTTCCCGCGACGACGCTCACAATCCAAGCGCCCGCCGGAGCTACGGATTCGAAATAACCGTTGCTGTCGCTGTAGACCACGTAGCAGTCGGTGCCGATCGAGCAGTCGTAAACCTGTTTGTGAATTTCGACTCGCACGCCAGCGAGCGGAGCATCCGCTGCGCTGTTGAAGTTGCCAGTGCCGCTGGAGAAGCGACGGAACACATAACCTTTCAGCACGCCCTCGCCCGACGCCAGCACACGCACGTCTTCGAGCGTCGTCGCGAGCGGATCGAACTTCATGACCGCAACACCACCAGGCGCAGCAACCTCCAGCTCGTTTTGATAAGCCGCTGCACCGGCAGCCACACCGATGTCGGTATCGAACGTGATCGCGAGCGAACCGTTGCCCGGCACTTGCACGCCGCTCCACGTCGGACGCAATTGGTCGCTGTCGTCATTATCAAACGTGGGCTCGACGTTCGCACCGCCGACCAGCGCGGTGCCGTTCTTGTAGCTGAAGCCTTCCGGCAGCACGTCGGTGATATCGACCGCGACGCTGCCCGGCAACGAATTCGTGGCAACGATGGTGTACGTGGCCGTGTCGCCAGCAGACACGACCGGCGTTGACGTCGTCTTGATGATCGACAATCCGCCGATGGCAGTCATCGCCGTGGCTGTCTGCGTCGTGGCGTTCGATGCGGAGATCGTCGCGACGCTGGCAAAGCTGCCGGTCGCACCGCTAGGGAACGCAATCACCCGCAATGTTCCGCCCGCACCGGCATTCAAGGTGCCGATCGACCAATCGATATCGCCGCTGGTACCGACAATCGGCGAGGTCGTCGCACCGGGCTCGGCGTCGTAATAGGTCAAGCCGGTCGGCAACGACTCGCGCAAGCTCACGCCCGTGGCATTCGCGTTGCCGTCGTTGCGATATGCGATCGTGAGTGTGACCGAGCCATACACCGGCGAGCCGTTGGCGGCGCTCACTGGCGAATCCAATGTGATCGAGCGTGCGCCAATGCCTGTGATCTCCGCGACGTCGTTGCCTACCTGAACCAGCTGTGACAACGAGAAGCGATCCGTCCGGTCGACGAACACTGTCGTGCCTGCCGCCGCGCTCGTCAGCACAGCCGAGGGCAACGGAATCGACGCCGGAGCATCGTGACTGATGTACAGCAACGGCGCGGCACTCGCTGTCGCCGTAGCTGTGAATGTTTGCTGAGAAGCGTTGCTCGCACTCAAGTCGGCATTCGAAACCAGCGAGGTGTTGCCACTGGGCAAGGGAGTATTGACGCGTGCTACGAAGCTGTAGCTGGTACTACCCTGCGACGCAAGCGACGCCGTCGTGAAGATCACACGGTTGTTGACGGCATCGAACGTACCGGTCGGCGAACTGACAAACGTTGCATTGGCCGGCAACGTCGTCGCGACGGCAACCGCATTTGCATTGGCCGCGCCGGTATTCGTGACATTCAACGTATAAGTGACATCGTCGCCTGGCACCAAGCCGCTGGACGGCGCAGCCCCGTAGCTCGCTGCCAAAACCGGGTTACCGTTGATGCTCACGCTCACGGAGTTGCTGGTGACATTGAGCCCACCGCCGCCCGTGGCGCTCATATCGTCGTTGATCGTCGTCACGCCAGCAGGCAAGCCGCTCGTGCCGACAGTCATCGTGTACGTGAAGCTTTGCGAAGCGCCGGCCGCGAGTGTGGCAATCGTCGGCCATGTCAACGTGCCTGCAGCGTTGTTACAACCGCCCGTGCAGCTCGCGTAAGTGTAGTAAGCGTTGTTCGGCAGCACATTCGTCAGCACGACGTTGCTCGCCGCCGCGTCACCGGTGTTCACGACAAAAACCGTATAGACGATCGACTGTCCAGGCGCGGCGGTCGTGCGATTCGAAGACAGATTCAACGACAGTGCTGGCGTGCCACCGACGCTCGCGCTGGCGACGGCTGTGCTCGCCGCTGCGGTCACTTGCGTCGTCTGGTCGCTGCTTAGCGAAGACGTCGCCGTTAGCGTCGCCGGCCCGGCCGTGTTCGACGGCACGACGCCACGAACATAGACGGTGCCCGAAGCACCGCCGGCCAGCGAAGCAATCGAGAATGTATGCGACGGCGGCGAGCCGCCCGGGCTGGAACATGCCGCCCAAGTACTGTTGTTGGTTGAGTATTCGCAGCTGGTAAAGTTCGACGGTAAAGCGCCCTGCAAGCTCACGTTGGTCGCCTGCGCGCTGCCCGTGTTTGCATATCGCAACGTGTACGTGAGCGTCGGCGTGGTGTTCTCCGTGATCGACGCGACGTCCACGCTGCTCTTGAGCGTGAGACTCGCCGGCGGAGTCACGCAGAACTGCGCGTTCGAGTTGGCGAAGGTTGTACCGCCCGACACGCCGTTGGTGACCGTGCCGGCGAACTGGAACTCCGCCTGCAGCGTCTGTGAGTTGTGGTTCGAGCCGGCTTCGTACACCCACAACAGTCGATGACCTTTCGCCAGCGTGCCGCTCGGCGTCACCGCGAACGACAGCAAGCCCTTGGTGCTGCCGTTGAACAGCGTCGTGTTCTGCGCGAGCTGCGTCTTCGCGCCGGTGGTTGAGTTGTAATCGTACACCGTAGCGCGGATATTCAGGCCCGGGCCGTTGGCGCGATCGATATAGATGTTGGTCGTGATGTTGCCGTTGAACGGCACGTCATTCGGCGACAGCGGATCCTGATAGAACCGCAGCGCTTCGATCATCGGCAACGTCGACTGTGGCGCCGTGACGGTGACTTTCGTTCCTGTATTGCCTGCCTGCGGCACAGGCGACAGCGCGGCGATGCGTTGTGAGCCGTCGAATCCGACGCTCGCAGTGGTGTTCTGGAAGTAATAAGTGCTGCACGACTGGCCGGTGACACCGACGTTTGCTTGCGCAGTCACGGGCCCACCGCCGGTCCAGCTGATGCTCGCGTTGTTGACGGCAGGATTGGTCGAGGTGAACGGATTGCCGGCAGCCACGGTCACAGTGCGAGTGCCCGTTGCGCCGGCAGCGACGGAACCGATGTTCCATGTCACGATACCGCTGTTTTGGCTGCAACTGTCGCTACAGCTGCTGTACGTGAAACCGCTAGGCAACGTGTCTGTTAGTACAACGCCACTCGCGGCGCTCCCACCGTAGTTTTCGTATGTCAGCGTGAATGTGACTGAGCCACCAGGAGCGATACTCACTGCGCCCGCGCTCTTGCTGAGAAGGAACGCAGCCGGAGTCGCGCCGCCTGCCACACCGGTCACTGCAACCGTGCTACTCGCATTGGCGCTGACGGGGCTGCTATCTGGCGCCGTCGCACTAAGCGTGGCGGAACTGGTCAATGCAGTCGTCGCCCAAGTGTTAGGAACAGTGATCGTATAGCTGACGGTGCCCGATGAGTTCGCTGCAATCGAGCCTAATGTCCAGCTCACGGTGCCAGCACTGTTGCTACAAGCCGTACCGCCGCTGCAGCTCACATATGTCGCACCAGCTGGAACAGCATTGGCAATCGTCGCCGACGTGACTGGAACATTGGAATCGTTCGCATACGTCAGCGTGAACGTCAGCGGCGTCGAGCCGTTCGCGGCGACGCTGTATGCGCTTGGCGTGCTCGAAAGCGACAGACGTGCAGCGTCCACAACGACAGACGCCGGAGCGCTGCTCAAGGAACCGAAGGAAGTATCGGAGCTCGCTACGGCGTTGAATGTACCGGCAGTGCTACCCGCTGTGGCCGAGAACGAGAGTGTGACACTCGAACCCGGGCTCACATTCGCTGGCGAACCGAACGCCCATTCGAGTTGCTGACCAGTGATACTCGGGTTCGAAGACGTTGCGCCCGTGCTCGTACCGTTAACGTAACTAAATCCGGCGGGCAGCTCCACCGCGAGCGTATCCACACCGACGGCGTTCGAGTTCGCCGACGGATTGGTCACAGTCACGGTGAATCCCACCGTGCCGCCAGATGCCACGTTGCTCGGTGTCGCCGAGAAAGAAATCGTCGGAGCCACGCCGCAAACGTTGATGGCCGTGCCAACCAGCGCGACCTGGTTGCCGGTGACGGAAGGATTGCCGAACCACTCTTCGCTGCTCGAAGGCGTCTGCACCGGCGAGTGCGGCGGGAACGCCGCTTGCTGGCCAGTCTGCCAGTTGCCCGCGATATAAATCTTGTTCTCCGAATCGCCGGAGAGATAAGAGAACGTGCGGTGATCCACGCCGGTCGCGGTCATGCCGTCGTCGATCTTGGTCGAGTCGTCCACGGCCTGCACGCCGATCAGATATTTGCCCTTGGGCAGCGATGCCGGCGCCCAATCGGCGGTCCATGTGTTCAGCGATTGAGACTGCAATGTCGCGGCCGGCGTGATGCGCGTCCACTGACTGCCGACGTCGCCAGCCGTTGCATCACCGTCGCCGTCGCGATCGTGCCAGTAATAGAACTCCACCGACTTGACGGACGGAATGACGACCCCGTTGTTCAGCGCCAGTGCGTCCTGCACCTTCGCAGTCAGCTTGTATGTGCCGGGGCAGGTGTTCGGCGGCTCCGCCGTGACTTTGGAAACGATGGGCTGTTGATACGGATCGGTCTTGTTGAACGACAAATAGTCGCCGAAAGGCGCAGCCGTCGAGGCGTTGGCGGCCCATGCGCGATTGATCGCGCAGTCCTTCTGGAACGGGTTGTTGAGGCTGTTCGCGGTACAGAACAGCATCGCAATCGGCGTGTCGCGGGTGATCTTCGGGCCGCCGACGCCGGTGGCGTCCAGCATCGCGACCGGAATCTGGTAGTCGATGAAATATTCGTTACAAGGCGAGGTCGAAATTTTCTTGGCGCGCGTGGTGCCGTAGTCCCACGATGTTTCGTTGGCACCGTTTGGCCACGTCTCGGTCGGCGACAGCTGGCTTTGGAAATTCAGCACACGATCGCTGGCACCGATCAACGCGGTGGGATTGTGCCCCAGCAGGTGCACCTTCGGATCGTTGAGGTAATCGAGCGATTGCGAAGGAGTCTCGCCCCAGATGCCGGCGAGCAGGTCGACGGGTTCGCTCGGCGAACCCGAAGATCCGTTCAAGTGTGCGGCAAGGCTGCGATAGCCGCTGCCGTCGACGTCGAACAAAACCGTCCACAGCGCCGAGCTCCAGGGATTGCTGGAACTATAAGTACCGGCACTCGGGCCGGTCGCATAGGTGTTTGCCGGCTGCTCGACCCGCCACCGAAACATCAGCACGTCTTTGGCCGGATCGAACGCGTCCTTGTGCAAATAGTAATAAATGCTCGGCGCGGTCTTGTCGATGCAGGAGGAAGAAACGTTGACGTAGTTCTGCGGCGCTGTGCCGCCGTTCGACGGATCCTGGGTTCGCGGATCGATCAGGCCTCGGCTGAAGCGCGTATAGGGCTTCCAATCACCGCAAGTGTTGCCGCAGTTCAGCGGATTGCCAGGCTCGGACGGCCAGGAAACAGGCTGGTAGTGAACCGCGGGGCCATTCCCGTTTTGCCATAGCGGCGGGAACGGATGGCCGATGACCACCGCCGCGACAGCCAGCAACGACAGTACGATCCAACCGCGAGGTAGACGCCTGCTCAAAAGTTGTTCTCCGTTGTTCCTGCCAGGACACGCGAGCGCATGTTGGGTGGGTCTGCTGAGCAGACATAGGTCCGTCGCACTGATGGCTGCGCCAGACATTCCCTGAAGCAGATACAAGTTGTGACCGGCGCCCGGAAAGACGAAGATTCGCTTATGTATTCGCCGCAGCCGTGGCGCAGGGAGCACGCATTGAAAGTCGTTATGTCGTTCGGGATCTCGTTGTTGATGGCGCTGGCGACGATCGCGCATGCGGCCTCCGCACCGGCCAATGCACCGGTAAAACTATGGCGCCTGGATTGCGGCGAGATCCAGGTCGACGACTTGAACGAGTACTCCGATACGTTCGCTTACCCCGGCCAGTCCAAGCGCTTCACGGTGAGCTGCTATCTGATTCAGCACGGCACGAGTTACATGCTCTGGGACACGGGCCTGTCGCAGGAGGATCTGGGCCGGCCGCTGCAAGGAGCGAATGCCACCGGCGAGACGCTCGCGAAGTTGTTACCCGACCAGCTCAAGCAGATCGGCGTCGATCCGAAGCAGATCGAAGTCGTCGGCATCAGTCACTATCATTACGATCACATGGGCCAGGCGCAGCTGTTCCCGCAAGCGAAGCTGCTGCTCGGCAAAGGCGATGCCCAGGTTCTGCGCACGCCCAACAATCCACGTGCGAAGCCGCTGGCACATTGGATCAATGGCGACGGCAAGATCGAAGAGATCGGCGGCGACCAGGACGTGTTCGGCGACCGCAGTGTCGTCATGCTTGATCTGCCCGGCCACACGCCTGGTCATCACGGGCTGCTGGTCAAGCTCGCACGCACGGGATACGTGATGCTCTCGGGCGATGCGGCGCATTTCCGAGAGAACTATGTGAACGATGGCGTGCCTACATTCAACTTCGATCGGGCTCAGACATTGGCGTCGCTGGAGCGATTCAAAGCCATCGAAAAGAATTTGCGCGCCACTGTGGTCATTCAACACGAACAGAGCGATCTGAAAAAGCTGCCGATGTTTCCAGCCTTCGCGGAGTGATTCATTCTTTCAGGGAGAATAACGAGATGAACAGGACTCTCGCATGTGCCTCACTGTTGAGTTTCGCCGCGATCGGCGGCAGTTCCGCCGTGGCCGCGGACTCGACCAAAGCTTGTAAAGCGGACGGACGCGCTTCGTATATCTGCGGCGTGCGTAATGTGGAGGATCTCATCCACATCCCAAACACTTCGTGGGTGCTCGCGGGTCAGGTCGGCCCGCCGCCGACCGACGGCGGCGCTTATTTCATCAACATCAAGGATGGTGCGGTCAGGAAGGCGCAGCCGAATTTCTCACATCCCAGCGCGGCTCCCTACGCTGCTTGCCCAGGCGCACCGAGTTCGGAAACCTTTGCCTCGCACGGCCTGGGCATTCGCTATGGAACCGCCCAAGTGCATGAAGTGGTCGCAGTCAATCATAACGGCCGCGAATCCATCGAGGTCTTCGATCTGGATGTGAGCAAGCCAGTGCCCAGCCTCACCTGGAAAGGTTGCGTCGTCGTGCCGCCCTCCCTGTCGCCGAACTCCGTTGCACCCGTGCCGAACGGTGGCTTCGTCGTCACCAGCTTCGGCATTCGTACCGATCCCAAGACCTTCGAAAAGGTGATGGCCGGCGGCATCAGCGGCTTCGTCGCCGAGTGGTCGCCCACAGCCGGCTGGTCGGAGGTGCCCGGCACGCAGCTCGTTGCGAATAACGGTGTCGAGGTGTCGAAGGACGGCAAGCAGCTGTATGTGACATCGTGGGGCGACGGCAAACTTCACATCCTTTCGCGCGGCGAGATTCCATACACACATCAAGCGCTCGATCTCCCGGGCTTCCACCCGGACAACATTCGCGCGCTCGCGGACGGCAAACTGCTGATCGCCGGCCAGGCTGGAGATCCCACCGCCATCTTCACGTGCTTGCGCCAGCCCGTGTGCACGGTCGGCTTCAAGGTCGTGCGCTTCGATCCCGCGACCTCGACGGTCGAACCGCTGCTCGACGAACCCGGCAGCCCGGTTTTCGGTGGCGCGTCGGCCGCGATTGTCGTGGGCGAAGAGCTTTGGGTCGGCACCTTCCGCGGCGATCGTGTGGCTCGCTACAAGTTGCGGCAGTAAGATGCCAGCGCTCCATCATCGAAGGCTCAGGGGATCATGACGACATTCAGATCATTGGTGCTGGCGACACTCGCATGCCTGGCCACGTCGGCCGCGTATGCGCAGCAGTTCAGCGTGGCGGTTTTCAGCAAGACGGCGGGCTGGCATCACGAGTCGATTCTCGAAGCGGTCACGGCGATTCGAGCGCTCGGCAAGCAACATAACTTCGAGGTATTCTGGAGCGAGGATCCGAAGCGCATCTTCACGGAAGAGATGATCGCCAAGCACCAGGTGGTGATTTTCGCGCTCACGACGGGCGATGTGCTGAACGACGAACAACAGGCGGTGTTCGAGCGCTTCATCAAGCGTGGTGGCGGCTATGTCGGCGTGCACAGCGCGACGGACACGGAGTATCAATGGCCCTGGTACAACAAGATGCTCGGCCACATGTTCCGCATGCATCCAGTCATTCAGACCGCGATGGTCAACGTCGAGAGTCGCGACTTCCCCGGCATGGAGCGATTTCCGTCGCGCTTCCTCACCACCGAGGAATGGTATGAGTTCGATGCCTCGCGCTCGCCTGGCCTGAAATATTTGTTATCGGTGGACGAGACCACCTATGAGCCGAGCGCGCAACGTCGCAAAGAAATGGCGACGGTGCCGCTGCATCCGATCAGCTGGTATCAAGAGTATGACGGTGGTCGTGCGTTCTACACGGCGCTCGGCCACCTGCCGGCGACTTACTCCGACCAGCAGTTCCTGCATCACTTGTACGGCGGAATTTATTGGGCCGCGACCGGCAAGGGCATCAAGCGCTGAACAGCTGTACGATCCCAAACACGATCAACACCGGAATCGCGATCATCAAGATCACGCACAGCGCGAGCAACAGCGAAAAGCCGATGACGAACCATCGGCTGTTGCGCCGGCTGCCGATGGGATCGAGCTGATAGCGCGACAACAACGCGAGATTGCGGCTATTCGCTTTGAAGGCCGCATCGAATAGATCGCCCGCGAACGGGATCGAGCCGATCACTGTCTCGATCATCACATTGCCGACCATGCGCAACAGAACGCTGCGCGGCGCACCCATGGCACGCGCTTCGTTCACGATATAAGCAGAAAGCAACGCGCCGATTGCGTCGCCGACGCCCGGAACCAAGCCGATCAACGCGTCGATGCCGATGCGATAACCGCCGGGCAACGGAATCGAGTTGTCGAGCAGCCACGCCAGCGCACGCAGCCGCTGAACGCGCTCGGCCGAGTTCGAATCTGCTGCCGGAATGTAGGTGGCTGTCGTCAATTGATTACCTCGTCGAAGTAACGCGCCCTGCTCCCGCGGGTTCCTGCTATTGGATATTCCACGCGTTCGTCACAGCCGGAGCAGTGACGTAAGCATCGAACAAAGCGCCGTTCACCAAGCTGTCGCCCGCAAACTGCTTACGCAGATCGCTGATATCGATGCGATTGCGGGCGACTTCAAGAGTTTCGGCGCCGGCGCGAGCCTCGTCGACGCGTTTCACAATCGTCGCCATCAAGAGGGAGATTCGGTCGAGCTGCTGGTAGTCGCGCATCACCGGACCGTGGCCGGGCACGATGACCTTTGCATTCAAATCGCGAGCTCGTTTCAGTGTGCCGCTCCATTCCCTCACGCGGGATTGATCGGCGCCGACCAGCGGCACCGGCGCGCCGATCATATCGCCGACAAACACGACGTCAGCCACACGCACGACCAGGTCGCCCGTCGTGTGAGCGCTGCCCAAAGCCAGCACATCGACGGCGCAGCCCGGTTCTCGAATCTCGAACTTGTCGCTGACTGGAACATCCGCGAGCATCGGAACGAAATCGTCCGGCACGGTGAGATAGCCTTCGGCAAGGTGAATGTCGCTGGCGAGGCTGGCGCGTTGTTCGTCGGTCAACGGTTGCCCGGCCTTGGTCCGGCCGGATTCCAAGGTCTTGCGCATGCCCGCGAGCGCATCGGGAATTGCCCGATGAAACTTGTCGCGATTCTGCTTGCCGTCGCCCGGCAGATAGGTCAGCGACGCCTGGTGAGCGACGAAACGGACGTCGGCAAACGCTTCGCGATAGATGCGATTGCCGACGATGTGATCGTCGTGCCAATGCGTGTTGACGACGTATCGCACCGGCTTGTTGGCGCGCTTGCGAATAGCTTCCAACGTGCGACGCGTCGCCGCCTCGTTCGACTGTGCGTCGACGATCACCAGATGATCGCGGCACTCGATGAATCCCGAGTTGGATTCGACCGCGAAACCCGGCGGGTCGTTACGCACGACTGCAAAGACGTGATCGCTCAGTCGTACGACGGAGAACTCTTCGGTTGCGCCGGCAACACTCGATATTACGAACAGCGAACTAGCAACCAATGAAACTGCATATCCGGGCATAGCCGCGACCTCGTAACGCGCCGCGTTCGAGTATCACGCGGCGCGCATGCGAGGCCAAGCCCGGGTTGTCTCAGGTATCGAACATCGCCGTGTAGCGGCGCTGCATCTCTTCGTGCGTCACACTTTCTATGTGACCACCGAGCAGCCATTCGTGCCCAAAGGGATCGCGCACGGTGGCGGAACGTTCGCCGTAGAACTGGTCCTGCAACGGCCGCACGACAGTTGCGCCTGCGGCGACTGCTTGCTCGAACAAGCGATCGACGTCGCTCACGTGGATATGAATAGAAACGCTGGTCCCGCCGATGGAGCGCGGGCCGCGAATGCCGAACTCCGGATACTCGTCCGAGAGCATGAGCGTTGTCGGACCGATCTTGACCTCGGCATGACCCACTCTGCCGCCCGGCTCGACCAATCGGAACACCTCCTTGGCACCGAAAGCACGCGAATAGAAGTCGATCGCCGCCGCCGTATCGTTCAAGCGCAGGTAGGCGTAGACCTCGTGAACGGTCAGCTCGCTATCGTTGCTCATCGTTATCGCTCCTCACATCGTTGGCGGCAGCCTGACACACGCGCATTGCGAGGTCTTGAAGAATTTTTACCTCGGGCGAACAACGTGATGGTGCTCGCTACCTTCTGCGGCCGGACTGTAGGCGGACGGTGAGACACCTGCCAATTCGCGAAACTCTCGCGATAGATGTGCTTGATCGGCGTAGCCCGAGGAGATCGCCACGTCGGCCAGTGACATTCGGCCGCGCGCGATGCGGGTCAGCGCAGTCGAGAATCGTCGAATGCGATAGAACTGTTTCGGCGCCAGTCCCACGTTCGAGCGAAACAACTCGATGAAATGTCGCGGGCTGTAGCCGCTTTGTTTCTGAATCTCCGCGACGCGAAGCACCGAGCCCAGCATCGCAGGCCGCAACGCATGTGCCACTGCTGGATGCAGTAACAATGGCCGTTGCATGCCTGCGATCAAGTCACATTCGAGAATATCGATTGCTGCCTGCGCCGTCGGTGCAGTCGCCAACCGCTCGCGCAGTTCCGTTGCACGCGAGCCCCAGATGTCTTCGATACAAATATGGCGGTCCTGCAACTCGTCCAGCGGCACCCCGAGGATTGGGCCGGCAGTTCCCGCATGAAACGACACGCCGATCACTCGCCCTTTCGGCTTCGGCCCCGTGACGTAATAAGCGGACTGCGGCCCATGCACGATGCCACGAGTCCACGTTCGAAATTCAGTGTGACACCCCGGCGGCGCCCAAGTGATCGGCGAGTGGTGCAACGAGAAAATCAAATGCGCCTGTCCCGACGGCAACATATGCTCTCTCACACGCGAGTCGTCGCTCCGACTGCTCCACCAAATGCAATCGACAGCTGCATTCAGCGGCGCGGCGGGACGATGGACGATCATCACTACCTAAGCTCGACCGTCTTGCCGTCGACGGTGATGCGCTCGGCCCGCATTTCTTTTGCGTCGGTCGTGTTCTGATAGCCCTCGACCGATACCGTCACGCCGGTCTTCAACATCTCCGCCGTGAGGCCACGATTGGCCATGCGCGAGGTTGGCGCGAGGACGACTTGCCAGGTTTTCTCGGGCGTCTTCAATTGAATCGAACCGTGCGGGTTCGCGTAGCTGGACTGCTCGATCACGCCGCTCACTTTTAGCAGCTCGGTCTCGTAACCGCTCCAGCCGTGATGCGCGACGGCCAGCGCGGTGAATCCCATGCAACATGCCATCATCATGGCCAGGCTCAACGTTCGCAGGCGAATCATGATTGCACCCCGTTCAGCAGTGGATGGGCGAGGCTATATTGCCTCAACTCTCCACGACGCGCAGTCTCAAGCCCTGCCCCACGTCGAGTATTTCCTCCACGGTCAGCAAGCCCATGCAGGGCATGGCGCCGCGAACGGCGGGATCGTTGCGTAGGATTTTGCGAGCGAGCGCGATGGCTGGAAAACAAGGAATGAACGGACCGTGATCCTGCTCAGCAACCAATGACCAGGTGTGGACCGCGGGCGAACCGTCGAGGGCCAAGCCTCGCACGGTCACGTGCATGGCGCTGCATTTGGAACCGAATCTTTCATAAGCCAGCGCCGCTCGCTGCAAAATCGGCACATACGCGGCGAGTGTGCGAATCACCCCGGCCCTGACCAACCAAGACAACAGCCAAAGTCCAAACATACTTCCCGCAGGGCCGACACCGGCGCGGAACTGCACAGTGCGCACCGGCCGATAGCGCTCTGGAAACAACACCAGATCGGGAACGTCACAATTGGCGATCCAGCGCGCGTTCGCAGGATGAGGATAACGACGCCGCATGAGCCCCTGCCAACCAATCGCCGAGCGCCACTCGCCGTTGCGCCATTGCTTGAGCGGCTTGCCGGCATAGTCGAGCACACCATTCATCGTCGCCTGGCCCGGCGGCTTCGCACCCGAAGTGATGCCGTGATCGATGCTATCGATAGTGGAGAACTTCGACTTCAACTGATCGACGACTGCAGACGAGAGCGCCGGCAACGAGCTCGCGCCACTGACGACGAGTACATTGTTTGCTCGCGCCGCTGCGTCCAACGTCCCGATGCCACATACGAACTCGCGCCCGTCGGCTAGATCGATGTAGTGCGCGCCAGCGGCGATACAAGCTTGAGGAACGTTGTAGCTCTGTCCCTGAAACGGCCCCGCCGTATGGATGACGAGCGTGGCACCAACTCGGCGCAGCTCCGAGCTGAAATTCGCGGCGTGACAGTCGAGCAATAGCGGCTCGGCCCCGCCGCCTTCCTGTCGGGCCACTTGCGTCGCCAGCTCGACATTCCGACCAGCAACAAATACCCGACAGTCAGGTTCGCGAGCGAGTGCCGCGACGATGCGTCGGCCGAAGTTGCCGTAGCCGCCGAGAACGACGATAGATTTCATGTCACATCAAAAACCGATCAGCGCTCTGCACGCTCGGCACGATACATACGTCGTGCTTGCCGAATAGTCGATAACGATTGCGCGCAATCCATCGATACAGTGGATCGCGCACGAAGCGCGGTACGATGGCCAAGAGCGCAGCCGCAACTCGCCAGACACCGCCGAAGCTTTTCAGCACGCGAACGATCGCATCGGTATCGGTGTAGCTGCGACCCTGCTCGAACAGTAGAAACGACTTGGGATCGTCGGGATCGAGCCCGTGACTCACCAGCAGCTCGCGTCCGGTCGGCGTCTGCATGGCGGCGAATCGATATAGGCGACGGCGATCATGTCGCAGCACGAAGCCGACCCAGTGACTGCACAGCACGCAGACGCCGTCGAACACCAGGATGCTAGGATTCACGCTCCACCAGCCAGCCTCGATAGTGAATGATCAAGCCGATGCCGCGAACACGGGCGCTGACGTCGAAACAATAGCGTCCTTGTTCGATCGACTCGCTGGCGGCGCAAATCAGCAGCCAAGAAATGGGCAGCGGTGTGAACGCGAGCCGCGCGTTGTGCAACGACCAGATGATGCGCTCCGCTTCGGCCGCCAAGTCGAATGTGAGCACGATCGGGCCGAGGCGCTCCTGCAAGCAGCGATTTCGCTCCATCAGTCGCGATTGCATGCGTTGCGTGCCGAACATGCGAATCCAGCGCTCGCCGCCAACGTCGCTCAGAATCGTCACTTCGCAGGGAACATCGTTCTTCGCCACCGGCAGGCCGGCGAACCACGCGATGAGCTTCGCAATCAAACCCGTGCCGCCGCGAATGTCGCATCGCCCGACGAAACGCTTGGTGGCGCGAGTGTCGTGAACGCTTTTTAGAATGGGCGAGAGGCGCTCATAGGAAGCCCCCAGAATTCCTGCATATAAACTCGATGCGCTCATGCGGGTACAAAATGTACCCGAGTTGGCTCATGAGCGCATCCATTCTGGAAATTCGCTGGCGTCGCTGATTTCAGCGTTTGCTGAAATCTTTATTCCCAAACGCGGCGGCGCTCGAACTCCTCCTGCAGCTTCGCCTCGTCCTCCCAACGTCCCCACGGACCTTGATAGCCCTTCGTGGCGGCGAGCGCCACCACGCGACCTTGCCCCAACACCAAGGTGTCGGGCTCTACGCTCGCGATGGGATCGCGAAACGCGAGCTCTGGGCTGACGATTTTCCAACCGTTCTTTCTCAGGCGCGCGACCAGATCGCCGAGATACATCGCCGCCAGATCGTTCTCGTGCAACAACAGCACGTGACGCGGCGAGCGACCTAGCTCTTTCACCGCAATCTGGTCGTAGAACTCGACGCTATCGGAGAGCAGGTCTACATACGCGTCGCGCAGTCGATCGAAGTCGACTTTCTTTTTCGCCGCGAGCGCATCCTGAAACATGCTGTCCATATGCCAGTCGAACGTGTCGACTGTGACGTACGCAGATAGATAGCCACGCTTGTGCAACTCGCTGCGCAGGGCATCGCGCACCTCGATGGTTTTACCTTCGTGCAAATAAGGAAAACGAAACCACGGCCGGAAATTCTTCATCGGTCGCAGCACTCGATCGGCGGTCGCCAGGTCGGCAACGAAAGCTTCGACGCCCACCTTATGAAGGTCCGCGTGAGTATGTGCGTGATTGGCAATCAGATGCCCGGCGTCCGCGTACGCATTGATGCGCGCCATGCCCGCCGCATCCATACGGAATGAGTTACAGAAGAACGCAATCTGTTCGACCTTTGCGCGCTTCAAGGTCGCGAGCAGCGTGCTTGTCCTCGTTGCACCGTCAAAATGCACTGAGTTTTCGCGAGGCGCGTCATCCAGCGTGAGTGCGATCTCACGCGTCGCTGCTCCTGCTTGCGCACACAACAGCAACGCGATCGCCGCGCTCAGCATCAATCGAAAATTCGAACTCATATTGTTGTTTGTCCTGGAAAACCGATCCGTGGATTGACGTTCATGGGGCACCCGCCGTGACGCGAGACATTAGCAGAATTCTGCTAGCGCGCGGATTTCCGCGGCGAGCGAGCCGCGCTAATTTCCGCGCCCAAGAGCGACAAGTGGGGCCGCGTATTGAACGCGCGGCAGTAACTGTATATAAAACCAGTCCGCACCGAAACTCGGGCCCCGCCATGGACTACCGTGATCCCATCACACTGATCGACGAGAGCATTGAGAACCTCACGTATCTCGTTGATTGGCTATTGGAAGACATCCACGTCGGCGCGGTCGAGAACGAGGCGCTGGCGAAAGATGCGATCCGCGCAATCGCCGCCTTGCGCGCAATCCGCGCGCTGTTGCCGCGGCTTCGGATCGTGCGCTCGAATTTCGAGACCTGGCCGTCGTTGCCGGACGCGCGCAGGGTTACACCGGATCAGGCGATGGGCACTTTTATCGAGCGAGGTCGCGCTCGATTGCGCCGGCTGCTCGGACTGGACCCGAAGCAGCCATGAGCGAAACCCTGAAGCAGATTTCTGGCGCGCCTGAGTCAAGCTCGTCACGTTCGATTCGGCACGTGGAGTGAACTAGATCACGCTAAGCACCGAGCAAATGCTTGAAGTGTGCCGCATCTCCTGACGCGCACTCCACGGATGATCGCACTCGTTCGCGGATGAATTTCGCTTCGAGTGTCTTTGTGAAGACCGTGACTGAAACCGACTGGCGCAAGAAGTACTACGACGGCCTGGAATCGCTGGAACGAGAGCAAAAGCAGTTTCGCGCTCAGGAAGCCGCGTTGAAACGTATTGCCGGCCGGCTGTGCACGGCTGCCTTGGGACAATCTTCGCGTCTGGACGAGCAACTCAAGCGCCTGCAAGGCGTGATGCGCCGGGATGTCACGACCGAAGAGCTCGACAAGATCACGCCCGCGTTGAGCGATGCCATTCAATCGCTCGACGACTCCAACACTCCGTTGCCGGTTTCGGTCGCGACACCGGTTGCCGCTGCCACTGCGCCAGCCGTAGTGGCCGCGACTGTTGCAGCAGCCGCACCGGTGGCGCCGCCGCCAGCGCTGTTCGACGATCGAGTGCGCTCGCTGCTCTCTACGTTGCTTATCGAGCTTCGACGCGATCCGGCGCTGGTGTCGCGCGCCGACGCACTCGATGCGCAGCTCGCCGAATCGAGCACCGCCGATCATCTCGCCGGCGTTCTGGCCACGCTCAACGAGATGGTCGCCGAGCGCATTCAACGCATCGAAACCGCCAAGCAGGAGATCGAAGTCCTGCTCAGCCACATGGTCGGCAAGCTCGACGAGATCGGCCAATTCGTGGTCGAGCAGACCCAGAGCCAAAGTCAGTCGCAAGCCAGCAGCGAAACGCTCAACACGCAGCTGGCCGGCGAAATGAAAGCCATGGGCGAAAGCGTCGAATCCGCGGGCGACTTGCAGCAGATGCGCCACCTGGTGCGCAATCGGCTCGATTCGATCGAACGTCACCTGCAAGCGTTTCGCGAGCGCGAAGCCACGCTGGCCGCGGCGATGCGCACCCGTAACGATCAAATGCGGGAACGTATCGTCGAGTTGGAAAGCGAAGCCAAGCGGCTGCACACCCAACTCAAAGACGAACAACGCCTGTCGACACTCGACGCGCTCACGCAGATTCCGAACCGCCTCGCGTACGAAAGCCGCGTCGACGAAGAACTGAAACGTTGGCAACGCTTCAAGCAGCCAACGTGCATCGCCGTGTGGGACGTCGATCACTTCAAGCGCATCAACGATACCTACGGCCATCGCGCTGGCGATCGCGTGCTCAAGACAGTGGCCGAGTGTCTCGCCAAGCGCGTTCGTTCCACCGACTTCATCGCTCGCTACGGCGGCGAGGAATTCGTCGGCATCTTTCCCGGCACGACGCTCGAATCGGCGTTGCGAGTGATGGATGAACTGCGCGTCGCCATCAGCAAGATCGGCTTTCACTTTCGCGGCGCGCCGGTCTCGATCACCGCGTCCAGCGGAATCACCGCGTTGCTTCCCGGCGATTCAGCCGGTGCCGCGTTCGATCGCGCCGACAAGGCGCTGTATCGAGCCAAGGAAGCCGGACGCAATCGCTGTATCAGCGGTTAGAACTTGCCGTCCAGGGTCGCCATGAACCAGTGGCCCGGATACGCGCGTATCGCTTCGATACTCTCCAGCCTGCCGGCACGGTTCGGCTCATAAAACTTGCGCGTGCGCAGCTCCGGGCTGCCCTGCACTGAAACCGCCGAGAGCGTCAGCTTCGTGCCAGCGAACAAATTTCTTTCGAAATAAACATCGAGCGACGGACTGTCGCGGTGGCGGTCGGCTTCGTCCATTCGATAGTCGGTGACGGACGACTCATACGCGTACTTCACGCCCCACGCGAATCCGTGCGCGCCGACGTCCTGGCGAAATTCGGCTTTGACGAGATTGCGCTGCTCGAAGTCGGACATCGGCCGTTCGCGCCGTGTGAGTGGATCTGTCACTGTCGCTTGCTGGAATGTGCTGTCCGCTTTCAGGGAGCCGCCAGGGATGAACCGATTCAACGGCACGGCGAAACTCAGCTGCACTCCGTCGAGCGAGCCTCGCCCGATATTGCCAGGCGCTGCGATGGTGCCGCCGTCGAGGGGCACGATATCGACGGCGTCGTTGATCCAGTCGTGATAGAACTTTGCAGCGAAGGCCGACTGCGCACCGAATCTGAGATCGAACGCCAGCTCGGCCCGCCACGAAGTTTGCGGACGAAGATCGGGATTGCCGCCGTCGATCAGGTCGTCGGTCAACGACACGGCGGACGCAAAGTCTTTGAAGTCCAGCTGCCCAACCTCACGACCTACGCGCATGCGAACTTGATGCTCGCGCCCGAACGTTCGAGACACTTGCAGCGAGGGCTTCACATACGTGAGGTCGACGCTCTGCTGTGCGTCGCCGCTGAAATCCAGCTGCGAATATTCCGCTGCCAATCGCGCCTCCGTCGCCCAGCGACCGGCGTGCCAGGCATGCATGACGAACGATTCGGCGCGTCGTTCCTCTACTTCCATTCGGCCGTTGGGGATCTCGATCGGGAACCATGCGCCGTGGTCGAAGACTAGAAAGTCCAGGTCTGCGTCCAGCGTGTTGAGCGCGGCTTCGCCGCCGAATTGCAAACGTTGAGTCGGCGTGAGTGTTCGTTCGATCGTTGCTCGCACGATGGTTTCTTCGCTGTCGAGCACCTGGTTGAAGGACGATTGTTCGGCTGTCTCGGCAGTGCGTTTTAAGTTATCCGCGCTCGATGTGAATTCTTCGCCGGTGTGAACGACGGTGATCTCGGCGCCTGCGGGGAGACGGAAGGAGAAACCAAGTTCGTTGGTTCGTTTGCCTTCGCTGTACGGTGCGATTTCGTCGCCGAGCCAGTTGCCCTCTGTACCCAGGGTTTCGAGGGTGTTGGCTTGCTCGTAGTTCGAACGATAGATCTGACCAGTGGCTCGGAGCGTCCCGCCGAAGAGATCTCGCGTCACTTCCCCGTCGAGCGCTGCTTCATCGAACTCGCGTGGCGAACGTTCGTTGCGCAGCTCGATCAATGCACCGTCGGGGTTTGTCGTGCGTCGCTTGGCCGGAAGGTTGCGCTTGAGTGCGTAACCTCTCGCACCGATGCTGTATTCGGTGCGGCCGACGCGCCCTGCCCAAGACATGTAGCCGTTGGGCGCGGGTTGGTGTCGATTCGCATATTCGAACCCTGCCGACCAGACGCCCGCGCCGGCGGACGGTGTGCGCACGATGTTGGCGAGGACCGATTCGCCCGAAGCGGTGCCTGCGGTTTGCGGTCCCCGCCAGACTTCGATGCGCACGACCTGGCTGGATGGGATTCGTTGCAGGATGTCTTCGAGCGTCTGGCTCTTGGCGCTGGGCTGTTCGCCGTCGATGAGCACATTGCCGACAGCGCCTGCAAATCCCCGACGCTCCGGGTCCACCATACGCAACGTGAAGCTCGGCAATCGGCGCAGCATGTCCAATGCGGTGCGTGGCGCGAATTGCGAAAAATAGGCAGCCTCGTATTGGATCGGTGTGCCGGTCGGTTCGTCGGCGGCGGCGTGTGCGGTTCCGATCATGAATGCGACTACTGCAAATCTGGCCAGCATGGGATGTCTCCGTCGGTGCGCGGTTCGTGTTGACGGAGGGTTTTGCTGAGTGCGGGTCGCGATGACAATGGATCGGGGCTGACACGCAGCTCACAGCTGCCTCACAAGCTAAGTCGCTGAATGCACAGGCTGGCGGGAGAAGCGTTTGTTATTCTTCTTGCATGCAGCAACACGGGGTCGAAGCATTGCGCATCCGGTTCGGCGAGTTCGAGGCCGACTTGCGCACGCAGGAGTTGCGCAAGGACGGGCGCGTCGTGCGCCTGCCGAACCAGTCGTTCCTGGTGCTCGCGACGCTGCTGCGGCGTGCTGGGGATCTTGTTACTCGGGATGAGCTGAGGCAGGTGTTGTGGCCGACGGAGCGCTTCGTCGATCACGACCAGGCGCTGAATGCGGCGGTCAATCGGCTGCGAGAGGCGATTCGAGATTCGGCGGATCGGCCGTCTTATGTGGAGACGCTGCCCCGGAGGGGGTATCGGTTTATTGGGGCCACTGAAGTCGTTCACCGGAAGGCAGATGCAAACGAGACGTCGGCCAGTAACGCGGCCACTGAATTTGGGCAATCTGCATCGCCGGCTGCTCAGATAGAGGCCACTGAGGCGATTCCGTCCGTCGCCGGAATAGAGGCAGCTGGCCGAAGTGGGGCCATTCCTTCCGTCACCGGCGCTGCGCCGGTCGACGTGCCGGGTGCCACGACGTCAAGGCGAGATTCGGCGACGACAGCGAGCGCAGTTGGAAAGCAGCGCGCTCGAATGGGGCTCGCGCTCCTGTTCCTTACCGGCGCGGCGCTGGCAGTTGTTTCAGTCACCTGGCGGAGCGAGCCTGCCAGGACAGCACGCGCGTCACAGCTCGTGCCATTCACAGCCTCGCCGGGCCAGGAGCTCGCGCCGACGTTTGCGCCGGACGGTCGACATCTCGCGTTCGCTTGGAACGAAACGAACGCGGGGCGCGACCTGTATGTGAAATCGTTCGATGCCGAAAAGGTCGTGCGCCTCACGCACCACCCCGCCGATTGGATCGCTGCCGCATGGTCGCCCGACGGACGACAACTGGCGTTCGCTCGAATGAGCAGCGCGCCTGGCGAGAGCGGTATTTATCTGATCCCAGCACCGTTGGGAGGCGAAGAACGCAGGCTGGTCGCAGCGAGCTTCTCCGCGTCGCCGCTCACGCAGATCGCCTGGTCGAGTGAGGGAGAGGAACTCATCTACTCGGCATTCAATGCCGCAGGCACGATGAGCCTGCATAAGCTCTCGATAAACACGCTGCAAACAACCCAGATCCCGATCACGGCTGCATGCTGGGACATCGGCAGCCCAGCGCTCACACACGACAACAAACACCTCGCGTTCGTGTGCACCACAAGCGTCGGCCTCTATTCGATATATACAAGCGACGCCGACGGCTCGAACGCAACAACACTAACTCAAGTCTCAGGCGTGCCCAGAGGCATCGCATGGAGCAACGACAACGCTCACATCGTACTCGCGAACGACGCCGGCGACGGCGGCGCCCTCTGGCAAGTGGACCTGAAAGGAAACATCACTCGCCTGCTCTTCGGCGAACAAGCCAGCACACCTACCGCATCGAACAGCGGCGATCTTGCTTACGCCCGGGGCACCGACCGTCTGGAAATCTGGCGCATCGACTTGAGCTCCAGCGCCGCCGCGCAGCCGTTGATCTCCTCGACGCGCCGGCAGATGAACGCGCAAATCTCGCCCGACGGCAAACGCATCGCCTTTCAATCCGATCGCTCCGGCAGCTCGGAAATCTGGATCGCCAACGCCGACGGCTCCGATCCCGTGCGCATCAGTGCATTCGGCGGCCCGCTGTCCGGAGCGCCGAGTTGGTGTAGCGACGGCCGCAGGCTCGCATTCGATTCGCGAGCAGACAATCGCTCCGCCCTCTACGTCGCCGACATCGACGAACGCCTCGTGCGCGAAATCAAAACCTCAGTCGCAAACCTCGCACTCCCCGCCTGGTCCGCAGACTGCAGCTCACTCCTGGCGAGCGACGGCAACAACCGTTTATTCGTCGTGCCCGCAACCGGCGGCAACGCGGAACGTTTCACAGCGCAAGCTTCCTACTACGCATCGATCGCCGGCGACGACGTAATCTTCAACGTGAAGACCGCCGACGGCGTGCAGCTATGGCACAAGAAAATCGGCAGCGACATCGAAGCCCCGCTCGCCAACCTGCCGCAGCTCTCCTACACAGACGCATGGATCGCGACGCCCAGTCGCATTTACTTCACAACGCGCGTGAACGACACAACTACAGTCCGTTCCTACGATCTTGCCGACGGCAAAATTCAGCATGCCGCCACACTGCCGTATCCGCCCGCGACGCTGGGCGGCCTGGGGATGAGCGTCTCGCCCGACGGCAAATGGCTGTTGTATACGCGAACCACGGACGCCCAAGCCGACATTATGTTGGTCAAGAACCGATAAGCACGGCCTGCGTATCCTGAACCGACCTCCCGCAGATATGATGCGGGGATCGACCGTTCAGGAGAGCCTTGATGACCGCCAGCCGCCGCGATTTCATCGTGGGTACGGGAGCCGCTATCGCCCTGTCCAATCTGCCTTCGGGCGCCCGCGCCGATGCCGATGGGGACGTGGCCACCTTGTTGGCCCAATTCGCGGAAGAATTGCTCGTCGACTATCCGGAAAGCGCGACGGGCCTGGGTATCGACACCGGTGCACGCGCGCCGCTGAAATCGAAGCTCACGGATCGCTCGCCGGCCGGTCAACAAGCCATTGCACAGCGCGTGGCGAAACGACTGGAGCGTTTGAAGGCGCTCGATGTTTCCAAGTTGAGCGAGGCCGCGCGCGTCGATGTGGACATCATTCGTACGGCGCACGAGTTCGCGGCCGAAGGCTTTAAATTCCCGTACGGCGACACCGCGGTACTCGATCAGAATTGGGCATATCGGAATGCTCCGTACGTCGTCGCGCAAAACACCGGCGCGTTCCTCGAAATTCCTTCGATGCTCGACACTCGCCACACCGTCGAGACCAAGGCGGATGCGGACGCTTATCTGTCGCGCCTCGAAGCGTATGCCGGGCAGCTGGATGGCGAAACCGAACGTCTGAAATCGGCGGGCGCGCAAGGCGTGATCGCCCCGGACTTCCTGCTCGATAAAACACTCGCCCAAATCAAACTGGCGCGCGGCGGCAAGATTTCCGAATGGTCGCTGGTGACGTCGTTGGCGAACCGAACCAAACAACTCGGCGGCGACTACGCCGCGCAAGCCACCAAGATCGCGACGGACAAAATAGCTCCTGCGCTCCAGCGTCAGCACGCCGAACTGGAAAATCATCGCAAGCGCGCGACCAGCGATGCCGGCGTGTGGAAGCTGCCGCAAGGCGAAGCATACTACGCGTGGACGCTCACGGCGGGAACGACGACTCGCATGACGCCAGAGCAAATTCACACTCGCGGCCAAGAAGAGCTGCGCGCGTTGCAGTCCGAGATGGACGGTATCCTGAAGAAACAAGGGCTCACTCAGGGAACCGTCGGCGAGCGCATGACGGCGCTCGGCAAAGATCCGAAGTATCAATTCGCCGATAGCGACGAGGGCCGCAAGAAACTCATGGCCTATCTCGCGGAACGCATTCAAGACATGCGCTCGCGACTGCCGCGTGCGTTCAACACGCTAGCGCCGGGAAATTTCGAGATCAAGCGCATGCCGCCGGAAGTGGAGATCGGCGCACCGGGTGCCTATGGCGGCGCCGGCACCATCGACGGCAAGGTGCCGGGCAAGTTCTGGATCAACTTGCACACCATGAGCAGCTGGACCAAGTACAACCTGCCGACGCTGGCGTTCCACGAATCCATTCCCGGCCACGTGTGGCAAGGCGAATATACGTTCAAGCTGCCGTTGTTCCGTTCGCTGCTGGCATTCAACGCCTACACTGAAGGCTGGGCGTTGTATTCGGAACAAATGGCGAACGAGCTCGGCATCTACGACAACGACCCGATCGGCCGCCTCGGCTATCTGCAATCGATCGCGTTCCGTGCCTGCCGGCTGGTCGTCGACACCGGCCTGCACGCGAAGCGCTGGACGCGCAAACAAGCGATCGAGTGGTTCGCGACCACCAACGGATCGAGCGTTGCCGAAGTCACCAGCGAAGTCGATCGTTACTGCGCGTGGCCCGGCCAGGCGTGCGGCTACAAGGTCGGCCACAGCGAGATCAACCGGCTGCGCACCAAGGCTCAGCAGGCACTTGGCACGAAGTTCGACCTGCGCAAGTTCAACGTCGCGGTCGTGACCGGCGGCGATGTGCCGATGGTCGTGCTCGCAAGGAACATCGAGGCATTCATCAAGCGCGGTTGATCAGGCCCACACCATGCGCAAGCTCCTTCTGCAAGTTGCTCTGTTCGCGGCGGTCGCCTTTGTCGGCACGGCGTTCGCCTGCGATCTGACACCGAAACAACTGCAGAAGGAGTCGCTCGCCATCCTGCAAAAGGAATATCCGGAGCGCAGCTTCGCGGCCGGCCCCGAAGAGGACATGATCCGGATGGGCAAGGCCGAGCTGGGCCTCGACAACCTTTATAACAAGCTGTGTTCCGAGTCGCTGTCGGCGAAGGAACGCGCCAAACACATCCGGCGTCACTTCGCCAATATCGTCGCGATGGTGAAAGAGCACGAGGCGAAGCGTCCCAAGAGTTGGGACGACGCCAAGGAGATGGTGTATCTGCAGCTCGCGCCGCAAAGCTATTTGCAACCGTTGGTCGCCAACACGCAGCTCATCCACCGCCCGCTCACCGAGGGCATCTACGTCGCAGTCGTGTTGGATGCAGCCGACGGCTATGGTTATGTGCGTCGTGAAGACAGCGAGAAGTGGAAAGTGTCCGAGGCCGAGCTGTTCGAGCAGGCTCAGCAAAATCTAGAACGTTCGGCGCGCGAAATCAGGTTGCACGAGGGCCGCAGCGTCGACAAGTTGCTCGCGATCCAGGAGAACGACGGTTACGACGCCGCTCGCATCCTCGTGCCTTCGGTTCGCAAGCATGCGGCGGAGTTGCTGGGCGAGCCGTTCTTGGTCGGCATTCCCCATCGCGACTTCATCGTCATGTGGAGCACGGACAACAGTCCGCAGTTCCAGCAAGCGACGCGCGACACTCTCGCCGGCGACTTCGCCAGTCAGCCCTACTCGATCTCCGGCGACGTGTTCGAAGTCTGGGCCGACGGCCGCATTCAACGAGTCAAGTGAGCCGCCGACGGATGAGTCTCTCGCTGGCCGAACAACGTCAGCAACGGTCCGGTCAGCACCGTTGTGACCAGGGCCATGATGACGAGCATCGTGAAGATGCGCGGCGAGAGAATTCCCAGATCGTAGCCGATGTTGAGGACGATCAGCTCCATCAGGCCGCGAGTATTCATCAACGCGCCGAGCTGTAACGAATCGCGCCAATTCATTCCGGTGATCCGAGCAGCGAGCGCGCTGGCTCCGAGCTTGCCGACGGTAGCGACGGCGATGATCAGCAAACACAGCATCCAGCCCTGCAGGTCGTCGAGCAAGCCGACCTGAGTTCGCAAGCCGGTGAAGGCGAAGAACAGCGGCAACAACAAGACCGAGCTGACCTTTTCCACACGCGCGTTGATACGCTCACGAAACCCTTGCGTATCCGGCATCACGACACCGGCCAGGAAGGCACCGAACAACGCGTGAATGCCGATGACCTCGGTGCTCAATGCGCCGGCCAGCACAACGGCAATGACGACCGCCAGCGTGCCGCTCGACACCTCTTCGCTCTGCAATCGTTCGCGCCCGAGCCAACGAGGCAGCCAGCGCTGCACACCTAACAGCATCACCGAGATGAACACCGCGGCCAACGCCAATGTGAGCGCGGCGCCCGCCATGCTGGTCGACTTCACGATGCCGACCACGAAGGCCATGATGCTCCATGCCGTCACGTCGTCCACGGCCGCGCAGGTGATCGCGGTGCTGCCAAGAAACGTTCGGGTCATATCGCGTTCCTGAAGAATCCGCGCCAGCACCGGGAACGCCGTGATGCTCATGGAAATCCCCATGAACAGCGCGAAGCCGGTGAAGGTGGCGCTCGTTCCCGCCAGATCGTTGAACGTGTAATAAGCGAGCACGACGCCCAGCAGGAACGGCGCCAGAATGCTCGCATGACTCACGGCGACCGCTTCTCGCGCGCGATTGCGAACGTGCGCCAGGTTGAGATCCATGCCGACCGAGAACATAAACAAACAAATGCCGATCTGACTCAGCAGCTTCAGCGTGCCGAGCGACTGAGCCGGAAATACAAAGGCCGCCGCTGCCGGGAATAGCGCACCGAATAGGGATGGGCCGAGCGCGATGCCTGCCGCCATCTCTCCGACGACTGCCGGCAGG
>Ga0247784_1000123_pt1 | contig 25528 bp, 25 predicted proteins | sample UWRJL169409R5_FD_179909 | JGI IMG/M metagenome (GOLD analysis project Ga0247784, IMG submission 179909) | Plant litter microbial communities from Arlington Agricultural Research Station in Wisconsin, United States - UWRJ-L169-409R-5 | ecosystem: Environmental > Terrestrial > Plant litter >...
ACATGGCGATCGCGCGAGCGTTGGAACAGACCGCGAAGGAAAGCGCGGGCAACCCGACGCCGCAGGGCTTGCGTACCTCGCTGGATCGTCGCTGGACGGTCGAGGACATCCACAGCATCCAGGTCAAGGACATCGCGATCAAGAAAATGGGCACCGGCTATTCGATGCGCGCCTATTATCGAGCCGAGGCACCGTTTCTCGCCAACGTATCGCTGGCTGCCGATTTCGATAAGACGGTCGATGTCAAAGGCCCCTGATCTGCAACTCGCGGTGAGCCGGCGGTGAAAACACCGCGCGAATGGCTGCGCGACGCACTCGGCTACGACTGTCGCGACGCGGCGCTACTGGAATCGGCCCTCACTCACCGTAGCGCGGGCAGCTCCCATAACGAACGGCTCGAATTCCTCGGCGACGCGGTTTTGAACTGCGTCGTCGCCAAACTGGTGTTCGACGAATTCGGCGACGCCGACGAAGGTGATCTGTCGCGCTTCCGTGCCAGCCTGGTGAGTGGGGAGTCGCTGGCGGTCATCGCCGCCGAAATCGATCTGGGCAATCAGCTGCGGCTCGGTTCGGGCGAGCTGAAGTCGGGCGGCTTCCGACGCAAATCGATCCTGGCCGACGCCTTGGAAGCATTGTTCGGAGCCGTATATCTTGACGGCGGCTTCGAGGCGGCAGCGGGCGTCATTGAACGCCTGTTCGTTCCGCGGCTCGATCGACTGCCGAGCGCGGCTGAATTGAAAGATCCCAAGACGCGGCTTCAGGAAGCGCTTCAAGCGCGCGGATTGCCGCTGCCTTCATACGCAGTCGAATCTATTTCCGGCGAGGCGCACAATCAGCTCTTCCAAGTGCGCTGCGCGGTAAGCTCGCTGGGATTGAAAGTATCGGCGAGCGGCCCGAGCCGGCGCCGCGCCGAGCAGGCGGCCGCACAGTTGTTGTTGAACGCACTCAAAGAGACGCAGCAGGGAATATCGTGACCGACGATGTGGATCCGGATCTGACCGACGCCGCCGATGCGGAGATTCCGGCGAATTACCGCTGCGGTTTTGCGGCGATCGTCGGGCGGCCGAACGTCGGCAAGTCCACGCTGCTCAATGCGCTGCTCGGCAAGAAGGTCAGCATCGTCAGCCCCAAGCCGCAGACCACGCGCCATCGCATCCTTGGAATTCTGACGCGGCCCGAAGAGCAGATCATTTTCGTCGATACGCCCGGCATGCATTCCGGCGCGCGCCGTGCGATGAATCGTCACATGAACCGCGCGGCGCTGGCGTCGTTGCAGGACGCGGACGTGAATTTGTTCGTGGTCGAATCGTTGAGCTGGAACGAAGAGGATCTGCGTATCCTCGAAACGCTCAAACAACAGAGCCGGCCCATCATCCTGGTGCTCAGCAAAGTCGATAAGGTGACGCCGCGCGAGCGCTTGTTGCCGTTCATCCAGGAGCTCAGCCGTCGCGCCGACTTCGTCGAAGTCGTGCCGTTGTCAGCGCTGAAGCGCAGCAACCTCGAACAACTGCCTGCCATCATTGCCCGGCATTTGCCGCTGTCGCCGCCGCATTTCCCGGCGGATCAGATCACCGATCGCAGTCCCGAATTTCGAGCAGCGGAAATCGTGCGCGAGAAGCTCACGCTTCGGCTGCGCCAGGAATTGCCGTACGGCCTGACTGTGGTGCTCGAACAATTCAAAGAAGAAGACGGACGCTTGCTGGTCAACGCCGTGATCTGGGTCGAACGCACCGGCCAGAAGGCGATTGTCATCGGCCAGGGCGGCGAGCAGCTCAAGGAAGTGGGGCGCTCCGCGCGCATCGAAATGTCCAACCTGTTCGGCCAGCCCGTGCACCTGGAATTGTGGGTGAAGGTGAAAGAGAACTGGTCCGACAACGAAATGGCCCTGAAGCAGCTGGGCTACGAAATGTGAGAAGGAAGTGACCAGTGACGGGTGACTAGTGACTGGTCGGAGAGTCGCACCGCTATGGCCGGCATACAGCTGCAACCGTCTTACGTTCTGCATCACCGGCCGTATCGCGATACCAGCCGAATTCTGGAGTTGTTCACGCGCGATTACGGACGCGTTTCGGTGTTCGCTCGCGGTGCTCGCGGCGGCAAGGCCGGATCTTCTTCGCTGACGTCGGTTCTGCAGCCGTTCAATCGTTTGCTCGTGTCTTGGAGCGGACGAGGCGAGGCGGGGCAACTCACCGGCGCCGAATTCGACGGCGCGATGCAGCCGTTGCCGCCCGATCGGCTGGTGCACGGTTTTTATTTGAACGAGCTGTTGTTGAAGCTGTTCGCGCGTCACGACAGCCATCCCGATGTGTTCACGCTGTATTCGCAAACGCTGGATCAGCTCAAGAACGAGGACGCGGTTCGTCCGCTACGGCTGTTCGAAAAGCGCCTGCTTGAAGCGATTGGCTATGGCCTGGCGTTGGAGCGCGATGCCAACGACGACACGCCAATCGCAGCCGATGCCTCGTATCACTATCGGTTGGAACAAGGGCCGGTGCGCGTGCACGCCGTGATGGAAAACAACACCGTCGTGTATTCGGGATCGTCGTTGTTGTCGTTAGCACGCGAGGATCTCGCCGACGCCGGTGTTTGTGCCGATGCCCGACGCTTACTGCGCTCCGCGCTGGACCGCTGCCTGGATGGCCGAGAGCTGCGCAGCCGCCAAGTGATGCTGGCGTTGCGAAAGGGAAAATGACAGCATTCTCAAATGCTTCACCTCGGTGTCAACGTCGATCATGTGGCCACGCTGCGCCAGGCGCGGCGCGTAACCTATCCGGATCCGCTGTTTGCTGCGCTGATCGCCGAGCAGGCGGGCGCCGACAGCATCACCATTCATTTGCGGGAAGACCGTCGGCACATTCAGGACCGCGACGTACGGATGTGCAAGGACGCGTTGCAGACGCGGCTGAACCTGGAAATGGCCGCGACCGACGAGATGGTGCGCATCGCTTTGGAAGTGCGTCCCCCGGATTGTTGCCTGGTGCCGGAGAAGCGCACCGAAGTGACGACCGAGGGTGGCCTCGACGTGGTCGGTCAGCAGGATGCGTTGAAGAAAGTCTGCAGCCAGCTGGCGCAGGCGGGCATTCGCGTCTCGCTGTTCATCGATCCGGACGCTGCGCAGTTGGAAGCGGCGGTGCGCGTTGGCGCGCCAGTCGTCGAATTGCACACGGGCGCATACGCAGAAGCGGTGGGCGAACATCAAGCGCGTGAGTTGAAGCGTATTCAAACAGCGGCCCGTCATGCGGCGAGTCTCGGTCTCACCGTGCACGCCGGCCATGGATTGCACTATCACAACGTGCAGCCGATCGCGGCGATTCCCGAGATCGTGGAATTGAACATCGGCCACGCGATCGTCGCGCATGCCGTCATTCACGGCATGGCGACGGCGGTGTCGGAAATGAAACGCCTGATGCTTCAGGCGCGCGCCCGATGACGATTGGAAAGATGATGTCGCAGGTCCGATGATTTACGGCATCGGCACCGACATCGTGCAGATCCAGCGCATCGATCAGCTGTACCAGAAGTATGGCGAGCGCTTCGTCGAGCGTTTGTTGTTGCCGTCGGAAGCGGATGCGTTTCGCGGCCAGACGCGACCGGGCCGCTTTCTCGCCATGCGTTTCGCCGCCAAGGAGGCCATCGTCAAAGCCATGGGCACGGGATTCGCGCACGGCATCTGGATTCGCGACGTCGGCGTGGCCGCGAACGAATTCGGCCGCCCCGGCATCGTCTGGTCCGAACGCGGCCAGCAGGTGCGCGAGCGCCTCGGCATCGGCGAAGGTCACATCACACTCACCGACGAAGCCGGGTTGGTGGTTGCCGTCGCCGTCTTGATGCGTAGAAACGCCTGAGTCTGGTCATGCCTATCTTTGTTTTCGATATCGAAACCATTCCCGACGTCGAGCTCGGACGCCGCATCTACGATCTCGGCGATCTGAGCGATCGCCAGGTCGGCTACGTGATGCAGGCCAAGCGTCGCGAAGAATCCGGCACCGAGTTTCTCTCGTACGAGCAGCATCGCGTGATTGCGATCTCGGTGGCGCTGCGTTCGCGCGATACGTTCAAGGTGTGGTCGCTTGGTGAGCCGGGTGCGCCCGAAGCCGAGATCATTCAACGTTTCTACGACGGCATCGAAAAGTACACGCCGGACCTGGTCTCGTGGAACGGCAGCGGTTTCGACTTGCCGGTGCTGCACTATCGCGCACTTCGCCACGGGATCGTGGCCCCGCGCTATTGGGAAGCGGGCGACGAGGACCAGGCATTTCGTTACAACAACTATTTGAACCGCTATCACTCGCGTCACCTGGACTTGATGGACGTGCTCTCCAGCTATCAAAGCCGCGCTCGGGTGAGCCTGCAGGCAACGGCGACGTTGCTCGGCCTGCCGGGCAAGCTCGGCATGAGCGGCGACAAAGTCTGGGACGCGTACTCGGATGGCAAGATCGACGTGATCCGCAACTACTGCGAAACCGATGTGCTGAACACCTTCCTGGTTTATTTGCGCTTCGAGATGATGCGCGGCCGCTTGTTGAAAGACGAATATCAAGCCGAGATCGCGCGCGTGCGCGACGTACTGCAGGCGCAAGGCAAGAGTCACTTTCAAGAATTCGTGGCGGCGTGGGAGATCCCGACGTGAGTGCGCAGCCGCGCGGCCGCGCTTCGCGTCAGCCGGAAACCGCGACCATCACCGATATTTCTCATGAAGGCCGCGGCGTCGCGCACGTCGACGGCAAAACTGTATTCATCGACGACGCGCTACCGGGCGAAGTGGTCGAGTGGCAGCGACTGAAGCGCAATCGCAATTTTGACGAAGGCCGGCTGTTGCGAGTGATCGAGCCTTCGCCGGATCGCGTCGAGCCGCACTGTGCGCACTTCGGGGTGTGCGGCGGCTGCGTGTTACAACATTTGTCCGGCGAGCGGCAGCTGGAGTTCAAACAGCGACAACTGACCGAGGCACTGGTGCGCATCGGCAAAGTGACGTCGGATGAAATATTGCCGCCGCTGCAATCGGCGGTCTGGAACTACCGCCGGCGCGCTCGCTTGGCTGCTCGCTGGGTGCCGAAGAAAAATCGCACTGTCGTTGGTTTTCGTGAACGAGCCACACCCTACATCGCGGATCTAAAACGCTGCGAGGTGCTGCAGGCTCCGATCGATCGACTGATCGAACCTCTCTCAGCGTTGATCACTGCGCTGAGCGTTCGCAATCGTGTGCCGCAGATCGAAGTGGCTGCCGCCGATAACGCCTTGGCTCTTGTCATTCGCGTGCTCGAACCGCTGACCGAGGCGGATATGCAGCTGATTCGCGAGTTCGGCACAGCGCATTCGGTGCAAATGTTTTTGCAGCCGGGCGGCTACGAGACGGTGGCGCCGCTCGATGCCACGGTCGCGCCTTTGGAATATCGCCTGCCGGCGTTCGACATCACGTTGCAATTTCAGCCGACCGACTTCGTGCAGGTGAACGGGCCGCTGAATCAACAGATGATCGAACGGGCCGTGACCATGCTGGCACTCGCGCCAACCGATCGCGTATTGGATCTGTTTTGCGGTCTCGGCAATTTCTCGCTGCCGCTGGCGCGCCGGGCAGGGCAGGTCGTAGGCGTCGAAGGCGAAGCGGGTCTGGTCGCGCGAGCTCGCGCGAATGCCGAGCGCAACGGGCTCACGAACGCACAGTTCTTCACGGCCAATCTCGCCGATGAATCGATTGCCTCGGCCAGCTGGGCCGGCAAATTCGACAAGGTTTTGCTCGATCCGCCGCGTGCTGGCGCTAAAGAAGTGCTGCCGGTGGTCGCCAAGTCCGGGGCGCGGACGGTGTTGTACGTTTCCTGTCATCCCGGCAGCCTCGCGCGCGACGCCGGCATACTCGTTCACGCGCATGGTTATAAACTGCGGTCCGCGGGCGTGATGGATATGTTCACGCATACGGCCCACGTCGAATCCATAGCATTGTTCACCAAATAATCACCGCACGGTCCGACCCATGACGCTAGGCCCGCTGATGATCGACGTGCAGGGCAAGACCCTGACCGAGGAAGACCGCGAGTTGATGGCGCATCCGCTGGTCGGCGCGGTAATCCTGTTCACGCGCAATTTCGAGAGCATCGAACAGCTCGAACGGTTGGTCGCCGATATCCGTGCCGTGCGTTCGCCGCCGCTGCTGGTCACGGTCGATCACGAAGGCGGGCGGGTACAGCGGTTCCGTAAAGGCTTCACGGTGCTGCCACCGATGCGAATGATCGGTCGCGAGTACGACCTGGATCCGGCCGCTGGCAAATTGCTGGCCCGGCAGTGCGGCTGGTTGATGGCCTCCGAGCTGCGGGCCGTCGGCATCGACCTGAGTTTCGCCCCGTGTGTGGATTTGGACTACGGCGTCAGCTCGGTGATCGGCGATCGCGCCTTTCATCGCGACCCGCAGGTCGTGTCTGAACTGGCGGTCTCGTTCACCGGCGGCATGCGGGAGGCGGGGATGGCCGCCTGCGCCAAACATTTCCCCGGCCATGGCTTTGTAGCGCCCGATTCGCACGTGGCCATGCCGGTGGACCGGCGGCCGCTGGCGGACATGGACGAGGACATCGCGCCCTACCGCCGGCTGATCGCCAATGGCATTGCCTCCATCATGGCGGCCCACGTCGTGTTTTCCGAAGCCGATGGGCGCCCGGCCGGATTCTCGCGTTACTGGATGCGACAGGAGTTACGTGAACGGCTGGGATTCAGCGGCGCGATTTTTACCGATGACTTGTCGATGGCCGGCGCGGCGGTGATCGGAGACATGCCGGCGAGGGCCCGGGCGTCCCTGGAAGCGGGCTGCGACGTGCTTTCGCTTTGTAACAATCGCCAAGGTGTGCTGCAGGTCATCGATTCTTTGCGGGGGAGCGGAGATCCTTTAAGTCAAGTTCGCATGGCCCGCCTGCACGGCAAGCCGGGATTGACCCGGGAGGCGTTACACGCTTCGAATGACTGGCAGGCCTGCGAAGGCGCCGTCAAAGGCTGTATGGAACGGCCCGATCTCCGTCTGGGTTCATAAAACATGAGCATCGATGCTTCGTTGCTACAAAGCTTGTTCGAAACCGCCCCGGATGGGGTGGTGATCTGCGACGCCCGCGCCGCGGACTGGCCGGTCGTCTTCGTAAACAGCGCCATGGAGAAGCTGACTGGCTACGACGCCAGTTATATTCGCGGCCGCAACCTGCGCTTTCTGCAGGGTGACGATCATGAACAGGAGGGCCTGGCCAAGATCCGCACGGCGCTTCGCAGCGGCGTGTCCTGCCAGACCATGCTCCGGAACTACCGTCGCGACGGCACGATGTTTTGGAACGAGCTGACCATTCAGCCGCTGCGCGACGGCAACGGAAATGTGACGCACTTCGCAGGTTTCCATCGCGAGGGCGGCAACAAGCTGCAGCTGCTCGAATCGCGCGAGAAAACCGATCCGGCGCTCAGCACGCAGACGATGATGGCCTATCTGCGCGACGACAAGCTCACCGGCTTGCTGCGCCGGACTTACTTCGAGGAGTTGGTGAAGCGTGATTGGGGACTGGCCCAGCGCGAGACGCGGCGGCTCAGTTTCTTCGTGTTCGATCTCGATTGCTTCGCCACTTATAAAGAAACCTTCGGCAAGCCGGGCGCGGATCAGTCGCTCAAGCGCATTTCGCGGGTTGTCAGCGGTTGTTTTCGTCGTGCCAGCGATCTGTGCGGGCGCTTCGACGAGGATCAAATCGCGGCGCTGACGACAGGGTTGGATCTGGCGCAGGCGTCGAAGTTGGCCGAAGCGGTGCTGGGCCGAGTGAAGGATCTCGCGATTCATCATCCGAGATCGAATGTGTCGCGTTACATCACCGCGAGTGCCGGCGTCGTTTCGATGGTCCCGCCGCACGACGCCGCGCCGGAACGTTTGTATGAGATGGCGCTGAAGGCGCTCAAGGACGCGAAGGAACTTGGTCGCAATCGCGTCGTGAGTCGGGAAGCGGACTGAGCCCTAGTTTGCGGCGGTATCGCCGCTGGCGGTCGGTGTGATCACCGCGATCACGCCGAACTTCGGGCTATCGATGTAGTGCCGCTCGTTACTTCGCATACGACGCGTCTGTCGCAGCACATACTGTTGCGGCATTTCTCCCTGCGCGTCGTACTGCAAATCCAATGTCAGGTGCAGGTAGCGGCCGCGCGATAGTGCGATCTGGCCTTGCAGGCCCGATGCGCCGGACACCAGCGAGCTCACCGATAAATATTTGGCTGCGTTACGTGCGAAGCCTGGCTGAGTCCAGCCGATGTGCGCGAGCGGCTGATAGCCACGGCTGCGACGCATGGTTTCTTCGAGGGCCGTCAGCTTCATTTTCGCAGCTGGCAGGGCGGGGAACGTGACGGTCTGAGCGGTGGGCGCGGGTACCTCTGCGGTGCCAGTCTCGTCATCCGGAATCGCTATCTTCTGCGCGGCGTCGGTCGTTGCTTCCACGCCCCAGCTCTCGGGCGTTTCCTTGCCGCTCAGATTGCGAAAGATCAGCAGTTCCACATCGTAGGACTGCAATCCCCCCTGCGTCGGCGCCGCCTGCTGCGCACCCGCCGAACCTACCGAGAGCACAGCGACTGCGAGCAGTCCCAGGCTTAGCTTGCGAGACCAGAATGCTGAATGAGTCATAGAGGAAGTTTAACAGCCCGGAAGTTCAGCGTTTCGCCCGTGGTCCCTTGCCGGATTTCTCCGGCGGGGTTGCTTTCGTGCCCGACTGGCTCTTGCTTGCCGCTGCGGCAATAGCCTTCTCACGCGCCTGCTCGGCAGCTGCCTCGCTGGGAGTGGGGTTGCCACGGCTCAGCTCGGTGAGCAATTGCTCGACGGCGGTGAAACGCAGCTCCTCCTGTTCGAGTTTCAGCGTGAAGCGCAACCGGGAGCCGCCTTCGAGGCGGTGGGTGCGGGAGTTGCGTTGGACGAAGCGGATCAGAGCGGCGGGCTCGACTTTGGTGTCGCTCTCGAACGTGACCGACCCGCCGCCGGGGCCGACGTCGATCTTGCGAAGGCCGAGCGCGCGAGCAGTTTGTTTGAACTCGGCGATGCGGAACAAATTCTTGGCCGGGGGCGGCAAGAGACCGAAGCGATCGATCATCTCGACCTGCAGCTCACGCAACTCCTCGGTGTTCTTCGCCGCAGCGATGCGCTTGTACAAAACCAACCGCAAGTGCACGTCGGGCAAATATTCGTCCGGCAGCAGCGAAGGCACGTGCAGGTCCACCTCCGGGCCCTGATGCATGGGCTGATCGAGATTCGGTACCTTGCCGGACTTCAACGCATTGACCGCACGCTCCAACATTTCCATGTACAGCGCATAACCGATCTCTTGAATCTGACCGGTCTGCTCCTCGCCGAGCAACTCGCCGGCACCGCGAATTTCCAAGTCGTGCGTAGCGAGCGTGAAGCCCGCGCCCAGGTCTTCCAAAGACTCGATGGCTTCGAGACGCTTCACCGCGTCGGACGTCATCAAGTTGCGAGGCGGCGTCATCAGATACGCATAAGCCTGGTGATGCGAGCGACCGACACGGCCGCGCAGCTGGTGCAATTGAGCAAGGCCGAGCTTGTCGGCGCGATCGATGATGATGGTGTTCGCCGACGGCACGTCGATGCCGCTTTCGACGATGGTGGTACACACCAGCACGTTGCAACGCTGGTGATAGAAATCGAGCATGATCTGTTCGAGCTCGCGTTCGCGCATCTGGCCGTGACCAACCGCGATCCGCGCCTCCGGTACCAACTCCGCCAGAGTGCGAGCGGTCTTCTCGATGGTCTCGACCGCGTTGTGAACGAAATAAATCTGCCCGCCGCGGCGGATCTCGCGCAAACAGGCTTCGCGAATCGTCGCCGGATCCCATTGCGACACGAATGTTTTGATGGACAGACGCGCCGCGGGCGGCGTTGTGATCAAGGACAGCTCGCGCAATCCACCCATCGCCATATTCAACGTCCGGGGAATAGGTGTAGCAGTGAGCGTGAGCACATCGACCTCAGCTCGCATCTGCTTCAGCTTCTCTTTGTCCTTCACGCCGAACCGATGCTCTTCGTCGATGATGAGCAACCCCAGCCGCGCGAACTTCACCTGATTCTGCAGCAGGCGATGCGTGCCGACGACGATGTCGGTCTGGCCCGATTCGAGCGTCGCCAAGACTTGATTGACTTCCTTCGCACTCCGGAAGCGCGACAGTGACTCGACGCGCACTGGCCAGTCGGCGAAGCGATCAGCGAATGTTTGATAGTGCTGTTGGGCGAGCAGGGTTGTTGGCACCAGCACGACGACTTGCTTGCCGGCCTGTACGGCAACGAACGCGGCACGCAGGGCGACCTCCGTCTTGCCGAAGCCGACGTCGCCGCAAACGACGCGATCCATCGGCCGACCGCTACCAAGATCTGCGATGACCGCATTGATCGCCGACGCTTGATCGGGCGTCTCTTCGAACTTGAACGCAGCTTCGAACGCACGCAGGTCGTCCTCACTTGCAGCGAGTTGCTCACCTTGTCGAGCTGCGCGACGCGAGTACAAATCCAGCAACTCCGCGGCGGTATCGCGAATCTTCTGCGCAGCTCTTTTCCGGGCTTTTTCCCAAGCATCGCCGCCGAGCTTATGAAGCGGGGCGGTCTCCGCCGGCGCACCAGTGTAACGGCTGACGAGATCCAATGCCTGCACCGGCACGTAGAGCTTGTCGCCCTCGGCGTATTCGAGGACCAGGAACTCGCTGGTGAGACCGCCGACATCGAGCGTCGTCAGGCCGACGAACCGGCCGACGCCATATTCTTCGTGCACGACCGGCGCCCCCGGCGTCAGGTCGGTGAGATCGCGAATGATCTTTTCCGGATCGCGCTCCGGACGACGTCGACGCCGCTCCTGGCGCGCGCGTTCTCCGAAGAATTGTTCTTCGGCAATCAACGCAAGCGGCGGCTCGTCGAGCAACAAACCGGTGGAGATCGGCGAAACCGTGATCGCGAGTTTTTCGTTGCCGCTCTTGAAGGTGGACCAGCTGTCGACCATTTGCGGCTGCAAGTGACTCTTGTGCAGCAGGTCGATCAGCATTTCGCGCCGGCCTGCCGATTCGGCAGCGAGCAGCACGCGACCCTGGAAGCCATTCACAAACGCAACCAACTCACGCGCCGGTTCTTCACTGCGCTGATCGACGCGCATGTTCGGCGGCAAACGCGTGGCAAAGTTTTGATAGGGCCCGGTCTGCATGAGCGGATCGAGCTCGACACGCGCCAACTCGATGCGTCGGAACGACGTCATGCGTTGCATGAACTCGGCTGAGCCCATGAACACTTCTCGCGGCAATAAAATCGGCCGCTCGGCATCGTGTCCGCGCTGCTCGTAACGGCTTTCCACTTCCTGGAATGCCTGCGTCGCGACCGCGTCGATCTCGCGCTCGACCGCGATGATGGCGTTCTGAGGCAAATAATCGAGCAGCGTCGCGGTGCTGTCGAAAAACAGCGGCAGGTAATATTCGATGCCGGCGGGTGGGGCGCCTTCCGCGATATCGCGATAGAGCGACATGCGCGTGAGATCGCCAGGGAACCGATTGCGGAAGCGACGTTTGAAATTCTGGATGCCTTCGGCGGTGAGCGGAAACTCGCGCGCCGGCAACAAACGCAACGCGTTCACTTTGTCGCCCGAGCGTTGCGTCTCCGGATCGAAGACGCGAATCGACTCGACTTCGTCGTCGAACATGTCGAGGCGATAGGGGGAATCGCTGCCCATCGGATACAAATCGACGATGGAGCCGCGCACCGCGAACTCGCCGGGGGCCATCACTTGCGAGCTTGAGACGTAACCTGCGCCGGTGAGTCGTTCGCGAAAGGCGGCGACATCGAATCTCTCACCCGCGCGGAGATCGAACGCGTGCGCATCGATGTATGCCTGCGGCGGCAGGCGTTGTAGAACCGTTTCGAGATCGACGACGACAATGCCTCGGGTCATCCGCGGCAAGGTGGACAACAGTCGCAGGCGTTGCGAGACGATGTCCGGATGCGGCGAGAACAAGTCGTACGGCAGGATTTCCCAGCCCGCGAACGTTTCGATGGGCGTGCCGGGCTCGCAATAGAACCGCAACTCGTCCTCGGTGCGACTGGCCTGGCGCGCGTCTTGGGCGATCACCAGCAACGGTCCGGAGGACTTGCGCGCCGCTTCTGCCAACCACAGCGAAATCGCCGAGCCATACAGCTGGCCCCAGCGCACCTGCAACTGTGCACGGCTGGGGAGAAGGGGAAATTCAGACATGGATCGAAGTGACTACTGACTCGGGACTAGTGACTGGTCGGAACAGCAATGAACAACGCTCGGGGACGCCAATGGCGTCCCCGAGGAATGTGCAAGCCTAGCAGAGATAGGGTGCCGGAGCCGGCTCCGCAAGTCCTGCCGGACAGGCCGATTCGCGATCCGGGTCTGACTAGTCAGTAGTCACTAGTCAGTAGTCACTTCTTACCCGGCCGCGACCGTATGGATCACATACTGGTGCTCGAAGTACACCGTGTAACCCGGGTACTCCCAGCGAGTGATCGGCGGTTCGCCGATGGCGGGGCTGCGGCTGGTGGGGGCGCCGAAAGTGGCTTCCACCTTGTCCATGGACATGCCACGGGACGGACGACCGGCCGAGTCAGAGGTCACTCGCGGCGTCCGCAGCTCGTCGGCCAGGGCGGCAGAAGACACGACCGCGGAGCACGACAGTGCCAGGGCGGCCAGCACCGGCAGCTTGGAGCGCAGTTTGGGTCGAATCTGGAAGCTCATCTCGTCACCCTCCGAAAACCGGCTCGCGCCGGCTAAGCAAAACTGTATAGCAGGGGTTACATAAGGGCCAAGCGGGGTGATGCGAATTGTTGCCGCAGTTCACATTCCCCAGGTCCCCGAGTAGCCTTGCCGTCCCAAACCCCACCTAAGGGCCGGGCCGACCGCCACGAATGTTCCACCCCCTGCCGCTTTACATAGGCCTGCGCTACGTGCGCAGCCGCAGCCAAGGCTTCTTCGTTTCATTCATCAGTTGGGTTTCGATGTTGGGCATTTGCGTCGGTGTGGCCGCGCTGATCACCATCATTTCTGTCATGAACGGCCTGGAAGGGGAGCTGCGGACCCGCCTGCTGAGCCTGGCCTCGCACTCCACGCTGTCCGCCAAACCTGAACAGATGCGCGATTGGCCGCAGGTGGCCGAACGGATCCGCAAGGAACAGGGCGTCATCGGCGTCGCGCCATACATCGATCTGCAGGGCATGCTCGGTCGCGGCGACGACATGCGGGCCGCGATGATTCGCGGCGTCGATCCCGCGCTCGAACCTCAGGTGTCCGAAGTCAGCAAGCACATGAATGCCGGCGCGTTCACGGATCTGGTCGCCGGCGAACAGCACATTATTCTTGGAGCGGGCCTCGCCTATGCGTTGGACGCGCGACTCGGCGATGAAATCACGGTGCTGGTGCCGGAAGCGGTCGGCACGCAAGGCGGTGTGATCGCAGGCATCGACGTCAGGCCACGTATTCAAACATTCATCGTCAGCGGCGTGTTCGAAGTCGGCGCGCAAGAGCACGACAACGTGCTCGCACTGATTCATTTGCAGGACGCGGCGAATCTCGCGGGAACGCACGGCTTGCCCGGTGGTTTGCGACTCAAGTTCAACGATATTTTCGCGGCGCCGGTACGCACGCCGCAGATCAACACCGCACTCGGTGGCGGCTTCAAGGTGAGCGACTGGTCGATCGAGAATGCCAGCTATTTTCGCGCGGTCCGTATCGAGAAGACGATGATGAGCCTGATCTTGATGCTCATCGTCGCCGTCGCAGCTTTCAACATCGTCGCGGCGTTGGTCATGGTCGTGAACGAGAAGCGTACCGACATCGCGATTCTGCGCACCGTCGGCATGACGCCCGGCGCGGTCGTGGGCGTGTTCATGACGCAAGGGGTGTTGATTGGCTGGTTCGGCGCGCTGCTGGGTTTGATCGTGGGGCTGTTGCTGGCGTTCAACGTCGGCACCATCGTGCCGTTCCTGGAGCGAATCGCCGGCGCGAAGATTTTCGATCCCAGTGTGTTCGTGATTTCCGATATGCCTTCGGAAGTGCAGTGGCCGCAAGTGATCGCGATCACTGTCACGGCGTTGATACTCACCGTGGTGGCGACGATCTATCCGGCGCTGCGTGGCGCGGCGACTGAGCCGGCGGATGCGTTGCGCTATGAGTAACCGCTACGAATACCTCATCGGCCGGCGCTATCTGCGGTCCAACCGCGGCAATCGCTTCGTCTCGTTTATTTCTACGATATCGATGCTCGGTATCGCCATCGGTGTGGCGGTGTTGATTGTCGTGCTGTCGGTGATGAACGGCTTCGAGCGCGAGGTGCGCGGTCGCATTCTCAATCTCACCTCGCATGCAACTATCAGCGCATTCGGCTCGGGTCTGCCGGACTGGCAGGGAACAGCGGCGCGCATCGGCGAACATCCGCAAGTGCTGGCGTCCGCGCCATTCATCGAAGCGCAGGCGCTATTGCTCGCTGGTGCAAATAACAGCGGTGCCATCGTAACGGGTGTGCAGCCCGATCTGGAAAGCAAAGTCACCTCGATCACGCAAAAGATGGCTGGGGGCTCGTTCGATCAGCTCACCGACGGCAGCTATGGAATCGTGCTGGGCACAGAGTTGGCTAACGCGCTTGGCGTAGATCTCGGTCAGCGGGTCGTGCTCGTTACTCCGCTGCGGACAACGACGCCGGCGGGTGTCATGCCGCGCATGAGGACTTTCAAGGTCGTTGGCATCTTCAACGCCGGCATGTATGAGTTCGATCGCAACCTCGCGTACATCAATCTGAGCGACGCGGCGAAGTTGTATCGCATGGGCGAACAGGTCACCGGACTGCGGCTGAGGCTGCAGGATTTGTTCGAGGCGCCCACCTTGGTGCGCGAGCTGGCACTGTCGCTCGGTGGCGGTTATTACATCGACGACTGGACGCGCAAGCACGCCAACTTCTTTCGTTCCATTCAGCTGACCAAGTCGGCGATGTTTCTGATCCTGCTGCTGGTGGTGGCGGTCGCGGCGTTCAACATCGTTTCGACGCTGGTCATGGTGGTGAAGGACAAGCGTGTCGATATCGCGATCCTGCGCACCATCGGTGCCTCGCCGCGCGGTATTCTGACCATCTTCATGACTCAGGGAACGGCCATCGGCCTGATCGGGACGGCGATGGGCGTCGGGCTCGGCGTGTTGATCTCGGTCAACCTGGAAACATTGATCCACGGCCTGGAAGCGGTGCTGGGCATCCATTTCCTCGACGCCAAGGTTTATTACATCAGCGACCTGCCGGCGACGGTGCAGTGGCCCGACGTGCTGAAGATCAGTCTCACCACGTTCCTGCTGTGCTGCCTGTCGACACTCTATCCGGCGTGGCGCGCGGCTCGTACCGAGCCCGCGCAGTCGCTGCGACACGATCTGTAAGTCAATTTAAAAACTGGCGATTCGATAACTGAGAACCCCATGCCCGATCCGGTGTTGGCTTGTACCAATCTGACCAAACATTTCCAGCAGGGCGATACCCGCGTGGAAGTGCTGAAAGGCGTGGAGTTGGCGATTTACGCCGGCGAGCGCGTTGCCATCGTGGGCGCCTCGGGTTCGGGTAAGACGACGCTGCTGCAATTGCTGGGCGGCTTGGATCTACCGACGTCGGGCGGTGTGAGCATCGGCGGTCAGCAGATCAATCAGCTTTCCGATAAAGATCGCGGCGACTTGCGCAATCGGGCACTCGGCTTCGTCTATCAGTTCCATCATCTGCTGCCGGAATTCACTGCACTGGAAAACGTCGCGATGCCGTTGTTGATTCGCCGAGTATCGGTCGAAGACGCGCGTACGCAAGCACGACAACTGTTGGAACGAGTGGGGCTCGGGGCACGACTCGAACATCGTCCAGGTCAGCTCTCTGGCGGCGAACGTCAGCGCGCTGCCGTCGCGCGTGCGCTAGTGACCAAACCTCCTGTGGTGTTGGCCGATGAGCCCACGGGCAATCTCGATGGCGCCAACGCCCGCCAGGTGTTCGAGTTGATGTTGGAATTGAATCGCGAGCTCGGCACCGCGCTCGTCATCGTCACTCACGCGCCGGAGCTCGCGGCGAAGCTGCAACGGTCGCTCACTCTGACCGACGGCAAATTGCAAAGCTGACGTTATTCCTCGGCTTTTGCCGAGGCTTTCGCATTCGTCGCGCCTTTGCGCTCGTGATATTTAAGCACCAGGCTCACGTGCCAGATCGTGCCGAGCACGATGTAGCCGCAAATCGCGGCTGTCACGCCTAGCACCAGGCAGCCCAGCAGGAACGGTTTCCAGATGGGCAGCAGTCCGGTCGTGAGCCATTCCCAGCTCATTTCGAACGCGATGTTGTGGCCGGGAATGCCCATGAGGTTGCAGCCCACCCAGTAGGCCGCCATGTACATGGGCACCATCGTCAGCGGATTGGCGAAAAAGGTGCCGAAGATGGCGGCCGGCATGTTCAGCCGGAACGCGAGCGCGGTCAGCGTCGCGATCAGGAAATGCAGCGGGATGGGGATGAAGGAAATCGCCAGGCCGATCGCGAACGCGCGCGTGACGTTGCGGCGGTTCAGCGTCCAATACACCGGATGCTCCAGCAGCAAGCGGAACGGCCGCGTGAACCAGCGATCCTTCCAGCGATGACGCTGGCGGCTGAGCGGCTTGAAGAATCGTCTGGGCATGAAGTCGTGTAGTCGAATCGGGACAGAGAACGGCGAACGGATTATCGCAGGCAAGGAGGCGCGATGGGTGCGATTGCTCTGGCATTTCTCGCCGGCCACTGCTTCGTCCATGTCTGGCCGCGGCTACCCGCATTGTATTGGGCGCTGCTGGTCGTACCGGTCGTCGTGGTTGCCCTTACGAGCAGGCAGCGGCCCCTGTACTGGCTGGCCGCAGCTTTATGTGGAGTGTTGTGGGCGTGGTCGCACGCGGCGATTCGCCTGGCGGCCGATTTGCCGCCGGCATTGGAAGGGCAAGACCTCCAGGTCCGAGGCTTCATTGCGTCGTTGCCAGATTCCAAAGTCGATCCGCAGTTCGAGTTCCATGTCGTCGAGGGCGAGCCCGGTGTGCCCGAGCGCGTGCGTCTGACTTGGTATCGTGCACGCGTGCAACCGCAGGCCGGCGAACAGTGGCAGCTCATGGTTCGATTGAAGCGTCGCAACGGGTTCGCGAATCCCGGGGGCTTCGACTATGAAGGTCATTTGTTTCGCGAAGGCATCGGCGCGACGGGTTACGTGCGCGACGACGAAACCAATCATCGTCTGCAGTCTGCGTCGCCGCGCTACGTAGTTAATAGAGCGCGTGCTTGGATCGGTGCTCGAATCGCCGCGTCAGTCGGCGATGAGCCGATGCTCGGCATCCTGCAAGGTTTGGCGATCGGCGACACGCAAGCGATGAGCACACAGCAGTGGCGAGTCTTCGCGGCGACCGGCACGACGCACTTGATGGCGATCTCGGGTCTGCACATCGGCATGATCGCGTTGGCGGCGGCTTGGTGCGGTGGATTCGTCGTTCGCTTTCGGCGTGCGCAGCGATGGGGTTGGACTGCGATGCACGGCCAGGTGATTGCCGGATTGTCGACCGCTATCGTTTATTCCGTGCTCGCCGGCTTGTCGGTGCCGACGCAGCGAACACTCATCATGTTGTGCATCTTCTTCGCGCTGCGCTGGCAGCGTCGCACATTGGCGTTCGGTCAGTCGTTGGGCCTGGCGTTGATCGTGGTGTTGATCGTCGATCCATTCGCACCACTCGCGGTGGGCGCCTGGCTTTCGTTCGGCGCCGTTGCCGTGCTGGTCGTCGCGTTATCGGGAAGAGTGGGGCGCGAAGGCGTGATCGCGAATTTCGCTCGCGTTCAACTCGCGGTCACGATTGGTTTGGTGCCGGTGTTGCTGATGTCGTTCGGCAGCTTGTCGCTGGTATCGCCATTGGCCAATGTCATCGCCGTGCCGATGTTCACATTGCTCATCGTGCCGAGCACGTTGATCGGTACGCTCGCGGCAGCGATTCATCCATCGCTAGGCGCGAGTGTTTTCACAGTGCCAGTGACGGTGCTTCACGCCAGCTGGCCGATGTTTCAATGGCTCGCCGATCATTCGCTGTCGGTGTGGTACGCGCCGCAGCCATCGTGGCCCGTGTTGGTAGCGCTCGTGTGCGCAGTGTTACTGCTGCTCGTGCCGGCGATCTGGCCAATCCGCGTAGCGGGTTTGATGTTGTGTCTGCCGATTGTTTGCTATCGCGCGCCGACGCCAGCACCGGGCACATTCGAGCTGACGGTGCTGGATGTCGGGCAGGGATTGGCTGCCGTCGTACGCACACATTCTCATGTGTTTCTGTACGACACTGGGCCGGCGTTTCAATCGGGGCGAAGCGCAGCCGAGCTCGCTGTCTTACCGTTCTTGCGCCATCGAGGCGTGCGTCGACTGGACGTGCTTTTGATCAGCCACGGCGATCAGGATCACAGCGGCGGGATGCAGGCGGTGTTAGAAGGCATGCCAGTGCGAACGCTGATGCTCGGCCCATCGATACGCGACACTTCGCGCGAACAAGTTCGTTGCGAGCGTGGCCAACAATGGAATTGGGATGGCGTGAGCTTTACGGTTTTGCATCCACAGCGATCCGTGGAGAGCAGTGGTAACGATTCATCCTGCGTCGTATTGATCCGCGGCCGCGACGGAACGACCCTGTTGACCGGCGACATCGAGAGCGCTGCCGAGCAAGCGCTGCTCGAACACGGAATACCGCGCGTCGATATCGTCGTCGCGCCTCATCATGGCAGCGGGACTTCGTCGAGTTCGCTATTCGTCGCCGCCACGCGACCGGATGTAACGATTTTTTCCACCGGTTATCGCAACCGTTGGGGAATGCCTCGCGCCGACGTGGTCGAGCGCTGGCGAAAGGCCGGTGCACGTGCGTTCGATACCAGTGCCGGCGGCGCCATTACGGCCACTTTTGTCGCCGGAAAAGTGCAGGTATTTGAGCAGCGTCACACACGGAGACGTTACTGGGGCCGGTAATGATGCTGCTACAGCGAAAGCTGCTAGTATCCGCCGCGAATCATCCCGGCCTTCAACCCACGGTCACATACGAAAGTCATGTTCGAAATCGTGAAAGCCGGCGGCATCATGATGGGGCCCCTGATCCTCGCCTCCATCGTCGTCGCTGCCATTTTTCTGGAACGACTCTGGACTCTGCAAACCAAGCGCGTGTTGCCAGCCGAGCTCACCCAAAAGGTGTGGCGCTGGGTCGAGCAGCGCCAGATTCAGGACAAGCACATCGTCGCGCTTCAGCAGAACTCGCCGCTCGGTAAAATTCTCGCGGCGGGCTTGCTCAATCGTTATCGCGATCGCACGGTCATCCGCGAGAGCATCGAGGACACCGGCCGGCACGTGGTGCACGAGCTGGACCGTTTCATCGGCACGCTCGGCACCATCGCTTCGCTGTCGCCGCTGATGGGATTGCTCGGTACGGTGTTCGGCATGATCCGCACGTTCAACTCCATCACCTCCGGCGGCATGGGCAATCCGGCCGCCCTGGCGGGCGGCATCGCTGAGGCGCTGATCACCACCGCTGCGGGCCTCACGGTCGCGATTCCGGCACTGCTGGCTTATAAGTTCCTGCGAGGCCGCGTGCAGGCGCTGGTCGTGCAGATGGAAAAAGAAGCCATCAAGCTGGTCGAGGCGCTTGAGATCCAGGCGGCGCAGGACGCCGCCGAGGCTGCGGCATGAGGCTGCAATCCGGCAAAGACCAGGAAGAACCGGAAATGAACCTCACGTCGCTGATCGACGTGGTGTTGCTGTTGCTGATCTTTTTCATGGTGTCGACCACGTTCGTCGACGAGTCGCGCATCAAGCTGCAGCTGCCGAACGCCAGCACCGCCCCGGCGCCGGAGCAGAAGAAAGATCCGATCGAGGTGGCCGTGACCGCGAGTGGCGAGTATCGTGTCAATGGGCAGGTGTTGATCAACACCAGCCCGTCGACTTTGTCCGCCGCCGTGTCCAAAATCTCCGGTGAGCGGCGGGACCTGCCGGTCACCATCCGTGCGGACGCGAAAGCGACGCACCAGTCGGTGGTGACGGCGATGGACGTGCTGGGGCGCCTGGGCTTCAAGGCCATCAGTATCGCCACCGTCAACGACCAAAGTAACGCCGGGAGTAACAACTAACGGCGCGTGAAACAGCGCGCCATCGCGAGCATCATGTCACCTTCCGATCGCGGCTCGACGGCGCCAGTGCCCGGCGCGTGGCCGACCTACAAGCGCCTGATCAGCTATCTGCAGCCCCACCGTGGCATGTTCATGCTGGGCATGCTGGGCGCGGTCGTGTTCTCCATCAGCATGGTGAGTTTTACCGCCTTCGCCAAAGTGTTCGGCGACGGCACCTTCGAGAATCGCGACCCACGCACCATCGTCTGGCTGCCGCTCGCCCTCATCGGTTTGTTTCTTTTACGCGGTCTCGGCGACTTCACCCAGACCTACTGCATGGGCTACGTCGGCCGGAGCATCGTCAAACGCCTGCGTGGCCAGATCTACGAACGCATGCTCCATTTGCCGGTCGGCTACTACGACCGCAATTCGAGCAGCGTGATGCTGTCGCGCCTGACCTATAACACCGAGCAGATCGGCCAGGCCGCCACCGATTCGGTACTGGTCACCTTGCGCGAGGCGCTCACCATCATCGGCTCCATCGTCGCGCTGTTCTATTTCAACGCGCGCCTGGCGGCGATTGCGTTGATCATGGGCCCGCTGGTGGCGTGGCTCATCGGTCTCATCAATCGCAAGTTCCGCCGTTACAGCCGCCGCATCCAGGACTCGATGGGCGACATCACGCGCATCGCCAAAGAAACATTGGACGCGCCGCGGCTCATCAAGGTCTACAACGCCGAGGATTATCAGACGTCGCAGTTCGAAGCGACCAACGAGCACAACCGTCGTTCGAACATGCGCTTGGTGCTGACCAAGGGCTTGTCGAACCCAGTCGTGCAGATGGTGACGGCGACGGGCTCGGCGATCGTGTTGTCGGTTGCGATTGCGGATGCGATCTCTCAGCGCACCAGCATGGGCGATCTGCTCGCATTCTTTGTGGCGCTGGTCGGCATTGCTCAGCCGTTGCGCGCATTGGTGGGGGTGTCCGGACCCTTGCAGCAAGGCATCGCGGCGGGGCAGAGCATTTTCGAGGTGCTCGATACTCAGATCGAGCCGATGGGCGGCGATCTGACCGTCCAGCGCGTGCGTGGCGAAATCGAATACAAGAATGTGTCGTTCGCGTACGAAGCCGGCAAAGGCGTGAAGCTGCGCGATATCAATCTTTCCATCGCCGCCGGTGAGATGGTTGCCATCGTCGGCAAGACCGGCAGCGGCAAGTCGACACTGGTGAATTTGCTGCCCAGGTTCTACGACGCCGACACCGGCGAGATTCGCATCGACGGGCACGAGCTGCACGAATATCGATTGAGCTCGCTGCGCGATCAGATCGCTGTCGTCAGCCAGGATGTGGTGCTGTTCAACGATTCGATTCGCGCCAACATTGCGTTCGGTCGCGACGTTTCCGAAGAATCTATCGAACGTGCGGCTGAAGTCGCTTTGGTCATGGACTTTGTGCGTGAGTTGCCCGAGGGGCTCAACACGACGGTCGGAGATCGCGGCGTGCTGTTGTCCGGTGGGCAGCGACAACGAATCTCCATCGCGCGCGCTTTGCTGAAAGATGCACCGATCCTGATTCTCGACGAAGCAACTTCGGCGCTCGATACCGAGTCGGAACGACTGATCCAGGCGGCGCTCGAAAAACTCATGCATAACCGCACGACGCTGGTGATCGCGCATCGTTTATCGACGGTGGAGAACGCGCATCGCATCGTGGTGATCGACGAGGGCGCTATCGTCGAGAGCGGTACGCATGCCGAGCTCATCGCGCGACAGGGCGAGTACGCGAAGCTGCACGGTCAGCAGTTCAGGGCATGAGACTGGTTATGAACTCGGGATCGGGCATCCTGCCACGACCCTCGTGCGAGCAACAAAAGGCGCGACTTTTGCTGCTCGCTCGGCGCCTGCGGCGCCGGGGTACGTCCCTGTACCCGTTTCAAATGTAGCGATGGATCGCTTCCTGCAAGGCGTCTGGTACGAGCGCAAGTCGCAGTGGTTCTCGCTGTTGGTGTGGCCGCTGTCGTTGTTGTTCGCTATCGTCGTGGCGTTTCGGCGCGCCGCGTATCGCAAGGGTTGGTTTCAATCCTATCGCGTGCCTCGACCGGTCATCGTCGTCGGCAACATCACTGTCGGTGGCACGGGCAAAACTCCCATGACAATTTGGATCGCCGAACAATTGCACGCGCGCGGTCTACGCGTCGGCATTGTGCTCCGAGGATATGGCGGCAAGTCCACCCAGTGGCCGCGCGATGTGACGAAAGAAACATCGACTCAAGAAGTGGGCGATGAGGCTGTGCTGCTCGCGCAGCGCACCGGCGCGTTAGTGGTCGCCGGTCCGGATCGCGTGGCTGCTGCGCGCAGAGTCATCGAGCGAGGCGCTGAGATCGTGCTCTGTGACGATGGTTTGCAACACTATCGATTGGCGCGCGATGCCGAGATCGCTGTCGTTGACGAACGGCGCGGTTTAGGGAACGGTCGGATGTTGCCGGCGGGACCTTTGCGCGAGCCGGGGAGTCGTTTAAACAGCGTCGATGTGAAAGTGAAGACGCGCCGCTCGGTGGCCAGCATGACGCTGAAGTCCGCGAGCGGCCCCACCGTCGTTGCAACACCGACGTTGCGCGAGGCGATCTCGGTTGCAACCGGAGAGCGCCGCCCGCTACAGCGTTTCAGCGGCATGCGCGTGCATGCTGTGGCTGGCATCGGCAATCCGCAGGCGTTTTTCGATGCGCTGGCGGCCGAAGGAGTGAAGGTGGATCCGCATCCGCTGCCGGATCACGCTCGCCTCAGTGTCAGTCATCTGGCATTTCCCGACGGCGCGCCGGTGCTGATGACGGAGAAAGATGCAGTAAAATGTTCCGTCGGCGCGAGCGGGCATCCCAATGAGCTGTGGGCGGTGCGCATGGATGTCGCGTTGAGCGCGGCCGACACGCAGATCATGCAGCAGTTGCTCGATCGCGTGCTGGTGCCCGTGAGATGATAACAGTGGCATGAGAGGCGTCATGGACTCCAAATTGCTCGATATCCTGGCGTGTCCGCTGTGCAAGGGGCCGCTACAGTATGCGAAGTCGCAGCAGCTGCTGATCTGCCGCGCCGATCGCCTCGCTTATCCGATTCGCGACGGCATTCCAGTGATGCTCGAAGACGAAGCGCGCACCTTGGAACCCACCGATCCGTTGTTGAAGGATTGATGTGACTTTCAAAGTCGTCATTCCGGCGCGCTACGCTTCAGCGCGCCTGCCTGCGAAGCCGCTGCTCAACCTGGGCGGTCGGCCTATGATTCAGTGGGTGATCGCCGCGGCGGTCGAAAGCGGCGCCGATGAAGTGTTGGTTGCCACCGACGATCAGCGCATCGCCGACGTCTCTATCGATCCACGTACGCAGCAATCGATCGCGGTGATGACGGGTGCTCAGCATCCATCCGGTACGGATCGCATCGCTGAAGTTGCTACGAAGCGCGGGTGGGGCGAGCGCACCATCGTCGTGAACGTGCAGGGCGATGAGCCGCAGTTGCCGCCGGCGTTGGTTGGTCAGGTTGCGGCGCTGCTGGAGAAACATCCCGATGCCGACATCGCGACGCTGTCGACACCGATCACTACGTTGCACGAGTTCCTTGATCCGAATGCCGTGAAAGTAGTCACGGCTGCGAACGGGGTGGCTTTGTATTTCAGTCGCGCGCCGATTCCTTGGACTCGCGACGGCGCGACGCAAGGTCTCGCGAGCCAAACGCGTTTCACCGGTGCGCAACGGCACTTGGGCATTTACGCCTATCGCGTCGACGCGCTGAAACGCATGACGGTGCTTCCGCCGGGCGAGTTGGAGCTCACGGAAAAACTGGAGCAGCTGCGCGCGCTGCAAGCGGGCATGAAGCTCGTCGTCGACGTCGCTTCTGTCTCGCCGCCCGCAGGCATCGACACCCAATCCGACGTCGATCGCGTCCGCGCGTCGCTGGCTAAACGCTAATCGGTGACAACTTGACGCTACGGGCCCGCGCGGTTCACGCTGCGGATCTATGCGCATTTTGTTCGTTTGCATGGGCAATATCTGCCGCTCGCCCACGGCCGAAGGCGTGTTTCGTCACGTGCTTGCCGCGCGCGCGCCGGAGCTGCAGCTGGAAATCGATTCAGCAGGTACGCACGACTATCACGTCGGTGCTCCTCCCGATCACCGCTCCATCGCAGCCGCCAAACGTCGCGGCATCGACTTGTCCTCACTGCGTGCGCGCACAGTGGTCGCGGAGGATTTCGCGCACTACGACCTGATCCTCGCCATGGACGAAGAGAACTTGCGCGAGCTCAAACGTCGCGCGCCTGCCACGCATCACGAGCGCATTCGCCTGATGATGGAATTCGCGCCGCATGCGCCGTCGCGCTGGGTGCCCGACCCATACTACGGCGGAGCGCAGGGATTCGAAGAAGTGCTGGATCTACTGGAAGAAGCCGCGAACGGGCTGATGCAGGAAGTGCTGAACCGGCGCCGCTGAGATCACAGCGGCGCCGGTTTTCTAGAATCGAAGAAGCAGATTAATCGTCTCGACGGCTCGATCCGCCACCGCTACCCCAGGAACTGCTGCCGGTGCTCGGAGCCGAGCTCCACACGGTGAACTTCTCGCCGCCACCACCGCCAGACTGTGCGTTGTGAGCTTCAGGCTCGCGAGGCTTCGGCGCGGGTGGAGGGGAGGAGGGTTCGCTCGCGTGATGTTCGCGAGGCTCGGAGTGTTGCTGTGGCTCGGGTCTGCTCGGAGCAGCGTTCGAACCTGAATCATGGCTGTGTGATTCGCGAGGTGCGCCACCGGAGCCTTCACCCGATGGGCCATCGTTCTGGCCTTCGCCACCCGAGGAAGAGCCGCCGCCACCACCGGCATCGTCACCACCGCGGCCGCGACCACGACGACGGCGTCCACGGCGGCCACGACCGCCGCGTTCACCGCGCTCGCCACGTTCTCCACGTTCGCCTTTGTCCTGACGCGGCTGAGCCTCGCCTTGGACCGCCGGAGGAGCGCCTTCAGGCCGCGCCGCTTCCTGACGAGGTTGCGCGGGGGCTTGCTGAGGCTGCTGTTGACGGCCCTGTTGCTGAGAGCGACCGCCGTCGGCGTGTTGATGATCGCGCGGCTTACGATCAGGCCTCTGCTGTTGCTGCTGAGGATGACCGTCACGGCGCGCTTCCTGCGCCGGTTTATCGCCGCGATGTTCGCCGCTACGAGTGCCACGATCACGATCTCGGTCACGATCGCCGCCACGCGGCTTCCGTCCCGAGCGGTCGCGATCACCGCCGTGGTCGCGACCATGACGACCCTCGTATCGATCACGGCGCTCCTGGCGCGGGCGCGCAGCAGCCGGAGCCTCTTTCACTTCCGGCGCGTGGCTCGCACTGCCAGCGCCACCGAAGAAGAAGCGCC
>Ga0247784_1000124_pt1 | contig 25505 bp, 18 predicted proteins | sample UWRJL169409R5_FD_179909 | JGI IMG/M metagenome (GOLD analysis project Ga0247784, IMG submission 179909) | Plant litter microbial communities from Arlington Agricultural Research Station in Wisconsin, United States - UWRJ-L169-409R-5 | ecosystem: Environmental > Terrestrial > Plant litter >...
CGCAGCGCCCCCGCCGGTCGATTTCTCGAAAGTTGAGATCAAGACCACGGACCTCGGCGACAACGTCTATATGCTCGAGGGCCAGGGAGGGAACATCACCGTGGCGGTGGGGAAAGCCGGCATCATCATGGTCGACGGCCAGTTCGCGCCGCTGCACGACAAGATCAAGGCCGCGATCACGACCATCTCCAACCTGCCGATCAAATATCTGATCAACACGCATTATCATGGCGACCACACCGGCGGGAATGAAGGCTTCGCCAAGGACGGCGCCGTCATCGTTTCCGATATCAACGTCAAGAATCGGCTGGCCGAAGGAACCACCAACGGACTGACCGGGGTCAAGACGCCACCGGCGGCTCCGGGCGCGCTGCCGACCAAGACCTATGCAGGCGGGACGTTCAAGGTCAGACTTCCCGGTCGCGTTGCCGAACTCCACCACATCGCCCGTGCTCATACCGACGGCGACACTTATGTCTGGTTCAGGACCGCCAATGTGCTGGCGACCGGCGACACCTTCACCAACGGCCGCTATCCCAACATCGACTTCGCCAATGGCGGCAACATCAAGGGCATGATCGCGGCGACCGACGCCTATCTCAAGCTGACCAACGCCAAGAGCCGCATCGTGCCGGGCCATGGCCCGATCGCCGACAAGGCGGCGCTGACCGAATATCGCGCCATGCTCGTCACCGCGCGCGACCGCATGGCGGCGCTGGTGAAACAAGGCAAGAGCGAAGACGACGTGGTGGCGGCCCAGCCGTTCGCCGATCTCGACAAGAAATGGGCGCCGACGGAGCTGGCCTCCAAGAATTTCATTCGCGTCGTCTATCACTCGCTCGCGGACAAGACTGACAAGAAGACAATGCTGAAACGAATGCTGCGACGGGGTTGAAAGAACATGAATGAGCTCGTGACCATAGCCGAAAAGATTGCCGCAAAGCTGATCGAGCGGAAACAGACAATTGCCGTTGCGGAATCCTCGACCGGCGGCCTGATCTCGGCGGCGTTGCTGTCGGTGCCGGGCGCTTCCGCCTATTTCCTCGGCGGCGCCGTAGTCTATACCCGCGACGCGCGGCGGCTGCTGATGGATATTCCAGACGAGGCGATGAAGGGCATTCGCTCGGCATCCGAGCCGTATGCGAAGCTGCTGGCGGACCAGGCCCGCCAGCGATTCTCGACGGATTGGGGCTTGTCGGAAACGGGCGCGACGGGACCAACCGGCAACCGCTACGGCGATGCCGCCGGCCACAGCTGCATGGCGGTGGCGGGACCGTCACACGCCGTATTCACGCTGGAGACTGGCAGCGGCGACCGGCAGGCCAACATGCAGGCGTTTGCGAAGACGGCGCTTAACCTGCTGCTGGAGAATTTGTCGAAGTAAGCTGTCGTCCCTGCGAACGCAGGGACCCATACGCCGTGTCGTTGGTTGCGAGAGACGCTGTTTGACGGCTTTTCCTTCAACAACCAAGTGCGGTGGTTATGGGTCCCTGCGTTCGCAGGGACGACGGCGAGATTTGCAGCCATAACCGAGGATTACTCATGCAACAATTCGACCGCGCCGCAGAGGATCTCGGCAATTCGATCCATTTCGAGCATGTCAACGTCACCATCCCCGACCAGCGGCTGGCGACGCTGTTTTATGTCGCCGGACTCGGGCTGACCCGCGATCCCTACCTGATGGTGTCGGACACCAACATGTGGGTCAATGTCGGCAGGAGCCAGTTTCATCTGCCTGATGGCAGCGCGCAGGTGCTGCGCGGCCATACCGGCCTCGTCATCGCAGGCCGCGCCGCGCTGCTGGAGCGGCTGGCATCGGTCGCGAAAAAGCTGGAAGGCACGGCGTTCGCGTTTACCGAGCATAACGACCATGTCGAGGCGATCTGCCCGTGGGGCAACCGCGTGCGCTGCTACGAGCCGGACGCCGCCCGCTTCGGGCGCATCACGCTCGGCATTCCCTATGTCGAGTTCGACGTGCCCGCCGGCACCGCGAAAGCGATCTGCGCGTTCTATCCGGCGATCATGGGAATGCAGGCCGAACTCCTGAACGGCAACGCGGCAATCGCGCGGGTCAAGGCCGGCAGGGATCAATACCTCCAGTTCCGGGAGACCGATCGGCGTCACCCGGAGTTCGACGGCCATCACGTGCAGATCTACATCACGGATTTCTCGGGCCCCTACCATCGCCTGAAAGAGCGCGGGCTAATCTCGCAGGAAGACAACCAGTATCAATACCGCTTTCGCGACATCATCGATCTCGACGGCGGCAGGCTCCTGTTCACCGTCGAGCATGAGGTGCGCAGCGCCACGCATCCGATGTTCATGCGCCCGCTGATCAACCGCAACCCGGCCGAGACCAACCGCACCTACGCGCCCGGCCATGAGCAGTGGCCTTACGCGATGGGGCCGGATGAGTACGACAGGCGGTAGGGAACGCAGCGGGGATCCAGCGAAGCGCCATCCCGGCTACGGACTGGCCGCGGCATTTCGCGAGCATCGCTCTTCCAGCCAAAGCAGGCAAATTACTTGCCGGGCCTCGCTGGCAAACCGGCCACCATCGTATCGGACGCACGAAGGAGCCGGCCGTCGTGGGAGCGCAGTTCCAGCCTGCGAACGGGCTTTCCCGATTTGCGATCGACAAGGCGAACATGCTTCTCGCCGCTCCCGAAGAAGTAGTCTTCGCCCCATTGGCGCAAGGCCACCAGGACGGGAAAGAGATCGCGTCCTTTCTCGGTCAGCATGTATTCCATGTAGGCACTGCCATCCGATGCAGGGATCATCTCCAGGATTCCATGATCGACGAGGTTCTTCAGGCGCACTGAAAGAATGTTTTTGGCGAGTCCCAGATTGTCCCGAAATTCACCGAAGCGCCGCAGCCCATCGAAGGCGTCGCGGACAATCAGCAACGACCACCAGTCGCCGATCGCGTCGAGAGGCCGCGCGACCGGACAGGAAGCCTTCTTGTGACTGGTGCGCTTTGCCATAACCGACCCTCGCAAAAAACAGTTGCATTGTAAAACCAGTTTGCGGTAGGAAGCAATGGTTTTAAAGTAAAACCACTTCGACCGCGAGGCTCCATGACCGCCTACAAATCGACTGTCATCGACGGCATCAAAATCTTCTTCAGGGAGGCGGGCGATCCGGCACGGCCGACGCTTCTTCTTCTCCATGGCTTCCCGGCGTCGTCCTTCATGTTCCGCGATCTCATGCGGGAGCTGCGCGATGACTTCCGACTGATCGCGCCTGACTATCCGGGCTTCGGCTACAGCGACGCGCCGGATCGCAGCACCTTTTCCTATAGTTTCGACAAGCTCGCGGAGGTGGTCGAAAAATTCGTCGATCAGCAACAGATCGGAAAATTCGGAATCTACATGCAGGATTTCGGCGGACCGGTCGGCTTCCGGCTGGCGCGTAAGCATCCGGACCGCATCTCGTTCCTCGTGGTGCAGAACGCCAATGCCTACGAGGAGGGACTGCCTGACAGCTTCTGGGCTCCTGCGAAAGCGCTATGGGCCGACCCGTCGAAGGAGAACTTCCAGATCATCAGGGACGCCGCCATCTCCGATGACGCAATTGCCTGGAACTACACCCACGGCGTCAGGGATGAAACGAAGATCAGTCCCGACAGCTGGGTGCTCCAGCGTGCCCTGCTCAACCGGCCGGGCAACAAGGAGATCATGCTGGACCTGCTGTATGACTACCGCAGCAATCTGCCCCTCTATCCGCAGTGGCAGGCGTATTTCCGCGCGCATCAGCCACCGGCCCTGATCGTCTGGGGCAAGAACGACATCATCTTCCCGGAGGCGGGGGCGCATCCGTATCAGCGGGATTTGAAGACTGTTGACCTGAACATCCTTGATACGGGCCACTTCGCGCTCGAAGACCATGCCGGGCAGATTGCCGGCCATATCCGCCGGTTTACAAAGTCCCTGTCGCTGTGACCGCGCCACTCCGGCATACCGACATCCATTCCGCAGGCGCCGGCATCACGCTGCTGATGGCGGTCGCCGCCGGGCTTGCCGTCGCAAACGTCTATTACGCGCAGCCGCTGATTGATGCGATCGGCGCCGATCTGGGCCTGGACGAAGCAGTGCTCGGCTTCGTCATGATGTCGACCCAGGTCGGCTACGGGTTGGGTCTGATCTGCGTGGCACCGCTCGGCGATCTATTTGACCGCCGGCAACTGATAAGCGCGATGAGCGCAGGCTTATGCCTTGCGCTAAGCGTCGTGTTCGTGGCCGGGCATCCGGCAGTGTTCCTGATCGGCATGGCCAGCGTCGGCGTGCTCGCCGTCGTCGCCCAGGTGATCGTCGCCCATGCCGCGTCGCTTGCGGCTCCGGATCAGCGCGGCAGGATCGTGGGCACGGTCACATCCGGGATCGTCGTCGGCATCCTGCTGGCACGAACAGTGTCCGGCAGCCTTTCGGACTTGTTCGGCTGGCGGTCCGTCTATGCCGCTTCCGCAATGGCCGAACTCGGAGCGGCCATCCTGCTGCTGAGGCTTCTGCCTACACAGTCAAGCCGCCAGGTCGGCGTGACGTATGCCGCTCTCATCAGGCATTTCTGGAAGCTCTTCGCCGAAGTGCCTATCTTGCGGACTCGTGGTATCCTTGCATTCTTCATCTTCTTCGCGGTCACGACATTGCTGACGCCGCTGGTGCTTCCGCTGACCGCGCCGCCGTTTTCCTATTCTCATACGGTCGTCGGCCTGTTTGGATTCGCAGGCGTTGCGGGCGCAATGGGCGCTGTCAGCGCCGGACGGCTGGCAGACCGCGGTTACGCGCAGCTGGTTTCGGGCGTTGCACTCGGGATTATGGTTCTGTCGTGGGGAAGCGCGGTGCTGTTGCCGCAATCCATCTGGTTTCTGGTCATCGCGGTGATCGCGATGGATTACGGTTTGCAGGCCGTCCATGTGACGAACCAGAGCCTGATCTACCGCGTCCGGTCTGACGCCCAAAGCAGTTTGGCTGCGGCTTACATGATCTTCTACGCCGCCGGCAGCGGCGCGGGATCCGTTTCATCAACGATCGCGTACGCGACCGGAGGCTGGGAGGCTGTCTGCATTCTGGGAGCAGTCGTCAGCAGTGCGGGATGGGTATTCTGGGCATGGACCCGCACGGACACATCTGCGCCATCGCAATGACTCTGATCTAGTGCGCAGGGACGACAGCGGAGAGATCCATCTACCGCCTCACCGCTCCCTGAACGAGCGCATCAATTGATCGCTGAACGGCTTCATCAGATAGGAGAACATGGTGCGGTCGCCGGTTTGCACGAAGGCTTCCACCGGCATGCCCGGGATGATCTTGACGTTGTCGCCGAGGCGGGCGACTTCGGCCGGCGGCAGCGAGACGCGGATGGTGTAGTAGCTCTGGCCGGTGCGCTGGTCGGTGCCGACGTCGGCGGAGACGCGGGTGACGACACCGTTGAGTTCGGGCGTGGTGCGCTGGTTGAAGGCGGATAGCCGCAGCAGCGTTTTCTGACCGATCTGCAGCTTGTCGATGTCCTGCGGGTTGACCTTGGCCTCGACCGACAGATCGTCGGCCCGTGGCACCACCATCATGATGGCGTCGCCCGCGGTGATGACGCCGCCGACGGTATGCACTGTCGACTGCAGCACGACGCCGTCCTGCGGTGCGCGGATGTCGATGCGGCGCAACTGATCCTCGGCGGTGACCTTGCGTTCGACGAACTCGCCGATCTTGTCGTTGGTCTCGCGCAGGTCCTTGGAGACCTCGCTGACCACGTCCTTGTCGACCTGGATGATCTGCAGCTCGGTTTCGGTGATCTTGCCCCTGGCCTGGGCGCGCGCGGCGATGTATTGCGCGCGCTCGCCCGACAGCCGGGCGAGGTCGCGCTCCAGCACCGTCAGGCGCGAGATCTGGATCAGGCGCTGCTCATAGAGCTGGCGGACGCCGATCAGTTCCTTTTCGACCAGCGCGACTTCCTTTTCCTTGGCCTGTTCCTGCGCCGTGAGCCCCGCAATTTCCTCGTTGAGCTGCGAGACCCGCTCCCGCAACTGCGATTTCTGCCCGGCGCGGCCGAACACGCGGACCTCGAACAGCTTGGTTTCGCTCGCCACCAGGTCGCGGACATCGGGATCGTCCATGCGGTCGGTGAGCTGCGGCGGGAACTTGATCTTGTCGAGGCTGCGCTGCTCGGCCTCCAGCCGCGCCGCGCGCGCCCACAATCCGTTCAGCGTCTTGACCACGATGGCCAGGCTCGCCTTGACCACGGTCTCGTCGAGCCGCACCACGATGTCGCCGGCCTTGACGATATCGCCGTCGCGGACCCGGACCTCGCCGACCACGCCGCCGGTCGGGTGCTGGACTTTCTTGACGTTGGAATCCACCACCACCGAGCCCGGCGCGATCAGCGCGCCCGAGATCTGCGCCGTCGAGGCCCAGCCGCCGAACCCGACGGCCAGCACCACAATCAGCGTTAGGCCGAAGATCAGATGCCCGCGTATCGAGCGGTGTGCGCCTTTCAGCCCGGCGTCCGTCATGATTTTTTCCCGCCTCCCGCTTCGGACACGATCTTGATCGGCGGCGGCGACGGCACCCGCTGCAGCACCTGCCCGAGCACGGTTTCCTTTGGACCGAACGCCTGCATGCGGCCGTCCTTCAGCACCAGCAACTGATCGACCGCCTCGATGCCGATCGGCCGGTGTGCCACCACGATCACCACGGCGCCGCGCTCGCGCGCCCCGCGCACCGCACGCGTCAACGCCTCGTCGCCCTCGCTGTCGAGATTGGAGTTCGGCTCGTCGAGCACGATCAGGAACGGATTGCCATAGAGTGCACGCGCCAGCGCCACGCGCTGGGCCTGCCCCGCCGAAAGCGCCGTGCCCTGCTCGCCGATCTGGGTGTCGTAGCCTTCGCGCATCTTGATGATCATTTCATGCACGCCGGCCTCCTTGGCGGCGGCGATGATCGCCTCGGACTTCGCGTCGGGATCGAAGCGGCAGATGTTCTGCGCCACGGAGCCGGCGAACAATTCTACGTCCTGCGGCAGATAGCCGATGTGGCGGCCGAGCACGTCCGACGACCATTGATCGAGCGCCGCACCGTCGAGCCGCACCTTGCCGCGGGCCGGCATCCAGACGCCGACCAGCGCGCGGACCAGCGACGACTTGCCCGAACCGCTCGGGCCGATGACGCCGACGCCGCTGCCGGCCTCGGCGGCGAAGTTGATGTCCTGCACGATGACGCGCTGCTCGCCCGGCGGCACGATGCTGACCGCCTCGACCGACAGCCGTTTCGACGGCGCCTGCAACAGCGTCTGTTCATTGGCCGCGGGAATTTGCTGCAGGAGCTTTTCCAGCCGATGCCAGCTTTGGCGCGCGGCGACGAAACCCTTCCAGTGAGCGATCGCGAGATCGACCGGCGCCAGCGCGCGGGCGCTGAGGATCGAACCGGCGATGATGATGCCGGCCGTGGCCTCCTGGTGGATCACGAGGTAGGCGCCGACCGCGAGCACCGCCGATTGCAGCATCATGCGCGAGACTTTTGCGATGGCGCCGAGGCCGCCGGCAATGTCGCTGGCGTGCTGATTGCCCGCCAGATAGGTTTCGTTGGCCGCGCTCCAGCGCCTGGTCAGGCGTCCGGACATGCCCATCGCGACCAGCACCTCGGCGTTGCGCCGGCTGGTGGCGGCCAGATCGTTGCGCCGGGCGGCAAGTGTCATCGCGTCCTTTGCCGGCGTGCGCGACAGCAACTCGGTGATCAGCGTCAACGCAACCAGAATGACGGCGCCCACCAGGGCGGTGACGCCAAGCAGCCAGTGAAACGCGAAGCAGATCGCGAGATAGAACGGCAGCCACGGCAGATCGAAGAACGCGCCCGGCCCCATGCTGCCGAGAAACGACCTGACATTGTCGAGGTCGCGCAGCGGCTGCAGGCCTTCATTGCGGTTGCCTACCAATAGCGGCAGCCGCACAACGGTTTCGAACACCCGCGTGTTGAGGGCTTCGTCCAGCGCGGTTCCAATACGGCCGAGGATGCGGCCGCGGATCAGGTCGAGGCCACCCTGGGCGGCGTAGAGGCCCGCCGCGAGAATCACCAGGCCGACCAGGGTCGGCACGCTGCGGCTCGGCAGCACCCGGTCATAGACCTCCAGCATGAAAATCGAGCCGGTGAGGTACAGCAAATTGATCATGCAACTCATGACGCCGACGCCGATAAAGGCGCTGCGGCAGGCGCGCAGCGCCTCACCGAGCTCGGAACGCCGGACCGGAGCGGCTGCCATTAATCCGTATCTCTTCAAAAGGATAAAGGTACCGGCTGGTTCTACCGATGTTTTGGCACATCGTCTATTGGAGTTGCGTTAACCTTCCGGTTCACTCCGATGAAGCAGGCGGAGATAAAACCGCCGTTTGGGAGCCCATTGATTGCGGATAACCCCGGTTCGGGCCTTGCCGCCCCCAAACGCCGATGATGCCAAAGCCGGTGCCGCGGACGAATGGCTTCCGTGACATCGGCATTTGAAGCCCCCGGTTCGCGGCAAAGGACCGAGCGCGGCCTACCGCATGGTTTCAATGTGACGAGCGCAACCGCGCGCTTTGCAGCGATGCCCGCCAAGTGAAACCTTTTTGCGTCAGACGAGTTATGTGGTCATGAAACAAGGCGATATTTGGTATGTGACTTTTGGTCCGGACAAGACGGACGAGACAGCGGAGAGCATGTCCCGCTCGACCCGCACCTTTAAATCCGAGGTCGACGCCAAGCTGTTTGCGATGCAGATCCTGTCCAAGGGCTGGACCGCAAGCGCCGGCACGCTCAACCCCCATCAGCCGAAACAGATCGTGGGACCGGCGCAGATCGAGCGCTGGGCCGACCCGGGGCTTGGCGGCTGAATTGGTTTTCTTCATACCGGGACGATCCCGGCATGACGAAGGCTCATCCCGGACCCGTTAACCTTTAAGCCGGCGCAGCCATTTCCGCCGGCTCGACCAGCACACAGCGCGCGGTCCGATCCGGCGAGACCTGCACGTTGGGCGGCAATTCCTCGGTGCAGCGCGGCAGCGCATAACCGCAACGCGGCGCGAACGAGCAACTCGCGGGCGCCTTGTCGAGGGAGGGCGGCGTGCCCGGAATGGTCTCCAGCCGCTGACCGCGCTTGGCGCCGTGGACAGTCGAGGCCAGCAGGCCCTTGGCGTAGGGATGCGCCGGCGAGCGCACAATGTCGCGCAGTTTGCCCTGCTCCACGATCTGGCCGGCATACATGACGGCGACACGGTCGCAGATTTCGATGGCGACTCCGATGTCATGGGTCACGAAAATCACCGACATGCCGAACTCGCGCTGCAGCTCGCGCAACAGCAGCAGGATCTGGATCTGGACTGTGGCGTCCAGCGCGGTGGTCGGCTCGTCGGCCAGGAGGATCTTCGGCTTGCAGGCCAGAGCCAGCGCGATCATCGCGCGCTGGCGCATGCCGCCGCTCATTTCGTGGGGGTAGGCTTCGAGCCGGCGTTTGGCGGACGGAATGCGTACCACTTCCAGCATTTCCAGCGCCCGCGCCATCCCGTCCTTCTGGCTCTTGCCTTCGTGGCGCATCACGCTTTCCGCGATCTGGTGGCCGATCGTATAGACCGGATCGAGCGCCAGCGCGGGCTCCTGGAAGATCATGGAGACGGTCTGGCCGCGAAACGCCGAAAGCTCGTCGTCGTTCATCGCCAGCACGTCGCGGCCCAAGACGTTTACCGTACCCGAAATCTGCGTCCGCTTCTTCGGTAACAGCCGCATCAGCGCGCGCAGGGTCACGCTCTTGCCGGAGCCGGATTCGCCAAGCAGGCCGAGCACCTCGCCTTCGCCAAGCGAGAGCGAGATGTCGTTGACGGCATGCACCGTGCGCTCGCCGGTGAAGCGGATGTTGAGGTTGCGGATTTCGACGAGGTTGCTCATGCCGCTTTGGGTACCCTCTGGTGATAGTCGGTGGCGCGCTGGAACGCCGCGCCGATCCGTGACAGCCCGGCCTCGTCGAACGGGCGGCCGATCAGCTGCATGCCGACCGGCAGGCCCTTGGCAGTGAAGCCCGTTGGGATCGAGAGCGACGGCAGGCCGAGATAGTTGATCGGGCGGGTGAACTTCGTGATGCGCTGGATCACGGCCTCCGCATCGAGGCTATTGCCGACATCGCTTTCGGCAATGGTGGCGGCCGGCATCGGCGCGACCGGCGCGATCACGGCGTCGGTGCCGGTCACCGCCGCGAGGTAGGCGGCGAGCGCAGGCCCGCGCCAGCGCAACGCTTCGAGATAGGTTACCGCCGGAATCGCGAGCCCGTTCTGCAAACGCATCAACACCTGGGCGCCATAGTCCTGCGGCCGCTCGATCAGCCAGCGCTTGTGGAAGGCGGCTGCCTCGGCGGCGAGCACGATCTGGCAGGCGGCGGTGAGCTGACGCTGGTCCGGCAGCTCGACCTTGACGATTTCGGCGCCTTCTTCCTTAAGCGTGGCGATGGTCTCATCCAGCACCCGCGCCACATCGGAATCGAGGTCGTCGACATAGAAGGCCGTCGGCACGCCGATCTTCAAACCCTTGAGCGAGGCTGTGGTCGCCGCCATGTAGTTCGGCACCGGCCGCGTCGAGGTGGTGGGATCCTCGGGGTCCGCGCCGGCCATCAGCCCGATTAGCAGCGCGCAGTCTTCGACCGATTGCGCCAGCGGTCCGACCGTATCGAGCGATTGCGACAACGGCATCGCGCCGGCGCGGCTGATCAGCCCGACGGTGGTCTTGAAGCCGGTGACGCCGCAGAAATGCGCGGGCATCCGGATCGAGCCGCCGGTATCGGAGCCAAGCGCCGCAAAGGTCAGCCGGGCCGCCACCGCCGATCCCGAACCCGACGATGAGCCGCCGGTGATGTGATCGACGTTCCAGGGGTTGCGCACCGCGCCATAATGGACGTTGTGACCGGTCGGGCCGTAGGCGAATTCCACCATCTGCAGCGAGCCGAGCCGGACCGTGCCGGCGTCCTTCAGCCGCTGCAGGGCGGTGGACGTCGTCGTCGGCACGAAATCGCGGCGGATCTTCGAGCCGCAGGTCACGACCTTGCCGGCATCGTAATACATGTCCTTGTGCGCCATCGGCACGCCATGCAGCGGGCCGAGATTCTCGCCCTTGGCGAGCGCCGCATCTGCCGCGTCCGCGGCGGCGAGCGCCTCCTCCGCCTCGATCGCCATGAAGGCGTTGACGCGCGGCTGCCATTGCGCGATCCGGTCGAGACAGGACTGCGTGACCTCGCGCGAGGAAAATTTCTTCGCCGCGATCGCCTTCGCGACCGCGACCAGCGACATCAGGGCCGGCTCACCGCTCATTTCGACACCTTCGTGCGCTGCGCCAGCAGAAAACTCGCCGGCTCGAGGTCCATCGGCAGCGTGCCGGCGACCGGCGCGAAGCCGTCAAAGGCCGGGCCGATGGAAGTGGCGATGCGCGCGGAAACTTCGGAATCCTGCGGCACGCCGGCAACATCGGTCATTGCCTTGACCTGTTTGGGATCGGGTCTTGTCATGCGGCGTTTGCTCCTTGACTGGCCGGCGCGCGGCTGTGCCCGGAGCCCGGTATGGCCATGTAGCACGCCGCCTGATGGCCCATTGTATCGACATCGCTGAGCTTTGGCGTCGCATTTGCGCAGAGCGGCTCCGCAAACGGACAGCGGGTGTGAAACCGGCAACCGGGCGGCGGGTCGATCGGATTGGGTGGATCGCCGGAGATCGGCGGCGTCTCGGTGCGGTTATCGGGGTCGGACGACGGCATCGCCGCCAGCAGCGCCCGCGTATAGGGATGCGCCGGCGCATCCCAGACCTTGTCGACCGGGCCGAGCTCGACCACCTCGCCGAGATACATCACCAGCACCCGGTCCGAGATATAGCGCACCACGTTGAGGTCGTGGCTGATGAACAGGTAGGTCAGGCCGAATTCACGCTTGAGATCGGCAAGCAGGTTGAGCACCTGCGCCTCGACCGACTTATCCAGCGCCGAGACGGCTTCGTCGAGGATCACGAGCCGCGGCGACAGCGCCAGCGCGCGGGCGATGTTGACGCGCTGGCGCTGGCCGCCGGAAATCTCGTGCGGGTAGCGGTTGGCAAAGGTTTCGGGACGCAGGCCTACCTTGCCGAGCAGTTCGCGCGCCAGCGCGCGCGCGGTGCCATCGGCCATGCCGTGCACCTTGGGACCGAACGCGATCGATTCCTCGATCGTGAGCCGCGGATTAAGCGAAGCGTAGCTGTCCTGAAACACCATCTGCATGCCGCGGCGTAACTCCCGCAGCGACAGCGCGCGGCCAACCTGCATGCCGTCATAGACAATGTCGCCGGCATCGCGCTTCATCAGGTGCATCAACAGCCGCGCGGTGGTCGACTTGCCGCAGCCGGATTCGCCGACGATGCCGACGGTTTCGCCCTTGGCGATCGAGAACGAAACGTCATCCACCGCCCGCACGGTTTTGCGCGGGCTGAACAGATCGCCGCGCACCGGGAAATGCTTGGTGAGGCCGGTGACCTGCAGCAGCGGCTGCGCCACGCCGCCGACGTCCTCGATGGGCGCGAGCAGTTCCACGGACGGGCTGGTCTCGTTCATCGCGTCAGTTCCTGATGTCCATGGCACTGCGCATGCCGTCGCTGAGCAGATTGAAACAGATCGAGACCGCAAAGATCATCACGCCGGGCAGCGCCGCCACCCACGGGTTGACGTAGATCGCGGTGCGCAGCGTGTTGAGCATCAGGCCCCATTCCGGTTCCGGCGGCTTGGTGCCGAGGCCGAGGAACGACAGGCCGGCAGCGAGGATCATCGATACTGAGATCAGCCCGGTGGCGTAGACGAAGATCGGCCCCAGCACGTTGCCCAGCATATGCACCCGCATGATGGTGAAAGGCCCGGCGCCGGAGGCGCGCGCGGCCTCGACGAAATCCATGTTGCGCACGCCGGTCGTCACGCTTTCCGCAACGCGCGTGATCTGCGGCACGAACACGATCGTCAGCGACACGATGGAATTGACGATGCCGGCCCCCAGCGCGCCCGAAATCGCAATCGCCAGCAGCACCGACGGAAAGGCGTAAAACACATCGATGGTGCGCATGATGGCGGTATTGAGCTTTCCGCCGACATAGCCGGCGACGAGGCCAAGCGAGGTGCCGATCATGAAGGCAAGGATCACGGGCAATATGCCGATGATCAGCGACAGGCGGCCGCCATAGACCAGTCGCGCCAGCATGTCGCGGCCGAGCTCGTCGGTGCCGAGCGGATAGTTCGGCGTGCCGATGTGGCGAAGCCGGCGGATCATCGAGCCCTGGTAGGGATCGGCGAGGCCGAGCCACGGCGCAAATATCGCAGAAAGGAAGATCAGCGCCAGCACGAAGGCGCAGGCCATGGCGACCTTGTCGCGCGCGATGCGACGGCCGACGGTTGCCCAATAGCCGCGCGCCTTGGTGGCGGGCGCGGCTTGCAGGGCGGTATCCGACATCACGGTCATAATCAGCCCCGCTTGATGCGCGGATCGATAGAAGCTTGCGCGATATCGACCAGGAGGTTGAGCCCTACGAAGAACAATGCGAGCACCAAAATCGTGCCTTGCAGCAGCGGCAGATCGCGCTGGAAGATCGCGGAATTGAGCAGCAGGCCCGAGCCCGGCCATGAGAACACGGTTTCAATCAGGATCGAGCCGCCGAGCATATAGCCGAGCTGCAGCCCCATCACCGCCAGCGCCGTCGGCGCGGCGTTCTTGATGACGTGGCGGAACACGTCCAGTTCGCGAAGGCCCTTGGCGCGCAGCGCCTCGACGAAATCCTGCGAAAGGATGTCGCCGGTCAGCGCGCGCACCGTGCGGGTGACGATGCCCATCGGAATCACCGAGGTCGTGATCGCCGGCAGCACCAGATATTTCATGTGCTCCCAGTCCCAACCCCAGGCGCCGGAGCCGCCGGGGCCGGCGCCGACCGCGGGCAGCCAGTTGAGCTGCACCGAGAAGATGATGACCATCACCATGCCGAGCCAGTAATGCGGCACCGACACGCCGGCGATCGCAATCGAGGTCGCGACCTTGTCGACCCAGGTGTCGCGGAAATAGCCGGCAATCAGGCCGAAGAAGAGCCCGAGCGTGAAGCCGATCAGGGCTGCGGCAATCGCCAGTGTTACGGTGTTACTGACCGCGCGCAGCACTTCGGAGAGCACCGGGCGGCCGGTGGCGATGGAATTGCCGAGATCGCCGTGGAGCGCACGCCACAGCCAGAGTCCGAATTGGACCGGCAGCGGGCGATCGAAGCCGTAGGCAGCGCGCAGTTGCGCCGCGAGTTCCTGCGACGCATCCGCCGGCAGAACGGCTACGAGCGGATCGCCGGGCGTAATGTGCACCAATAGGAAGCACACCAGCGCCACGCTGAGCACGATCGGGATGACATAGACGATGCGTCGGGCGATGTAAGCGAACACGAGCCACTTTTTCTTCTGCCCTTCTCCCCTTGTGGGAGAAGGTGGCGCGGACTTCAATCGGCGCCGGATGAGGGTCGATCCGCGGACGCTACACTTTCAGAGGAGGGAGGCGTACCCGCGGAGAGAACCCCTCACCCGTCTCGAATGAGCTTCGCTCGTTCGATCCACCCTCTCCCACAAGGGGAGAGGGGAAGCGAGCGAGCAGAAACGTCTGCCTTACGGCGCCAACGTTACCGGCGAGAAGTCGACGAACCAGCTCTTCGGCTGCACGAAGCCCTTGACCTTCGGGCTCATCGCGCGCGGCGAGACGTCGTGGGCGACATAAAGGAACGCCGCGTCGTCGACGGAAGCCGCGTGCAACTCGGCAAGTGCCGCGTCCCGCGCGGCAGGATCGAAGGTCTGGCGCGCCTTCGTCACCAGCTCGTCGAACTTGGGATTGTTGATGAAGCCCCAATTGTTCGAGACCGGGGGCGCCATCGACGACTGCAGGAACCGCACCAGCGCGAAGAACGGATCCATCGCCGCGTAGGTCACGTTGGTGGCGTTGGCGCCGTTGGCGGTGGGATCCTTGGCGCCGCGGCGCCAGTTGGTGAACAGCGTATTCCACTCGATGACGTCGAGCTGGACGTCGAAGTAGCATTCGCCGAGCGCCTGCTGCAGATATTCGTTCATCGGCAAGGGCTGCATCTGGCCGGAGCCCGAGGCCGACGTCTGGGTCTTCACCGTCAGCTTCTTGCCGGGGCCGTAGCCCGCTTCCTGCATCAGCTTCTGCGCGGCCTTCAGGTCATACTTGATCTCGAAGGTCGGCTTGCCGCGCCAGGGATGGCCGGCCTCGAACGTCCCGGTGGCCGGCACCATCAGGCCGGCGAGCAGGCCGTCCTTGAGACCCTCGCGATCGATGCAGAGATTGGCGGCCTTGCGAACGCGGATGTCGTTCCACGGCGAGCCTTCGATGCGCGAGAACTGCCACGGCCAGACGTGCGGCGATTCATTGGCCTGCAGTTGGAAGCCGCGCTGCTTGATCTCCTTGACCGCGTCAGGCGCCGGCGCCTCGACCCAGTCGACCTGGCCGGACAACAAAGCCGCGGTGCGGGCGTTGGCCTCCGGCATCGGCAGCAGCAGCATCTTGTCGATCTTGGGCACGCGGGCCTTGTCCCAATAGCCCTCGTTCTTGACCAGTTCGAGCCGCTCGCGCGGTGTGAATTTCGACATCTTCCACGGGCCGGTACCCGAGGCTTCCCTGGCAAACGCGGCCCAGGCGGCCTGCGACTTCGCCTTGGCGTCAGCGCCTTCCGCCTTGTCGTAGAACGCCTGCCACTTCGAGGGGCTGGCCATGAACAGATTGGTCAGGTTGATCGGCAGGAAGCTGTCCGGCTCCTTGGTGATCAACTCCACCGTCATGTCGTCGATCTTGCTGGCCGAGGCCAAGGTCGGCATGCGCGAGGCGGTGACACCGACCTGGCTGGCATCGAACTGCGGCGCATCCTGCTTCAGCACCTTCTCGACGTTCCAGACCACGGCATCGGCATTGAACGGCGAGCCGTCATGGAATTTGACGCCGGGGCGCAGCTTGAAGGTCCACTTCTTCTTGTCGGCCTCGTCGACCTTCCATTCGGTCGAAAGCCCGGGAATCATCACGCTCGGCTTGTCGGCCGACGACAGGTCCCACATCGTCAGCGCGTCGTACATGGTGAGGCCGGTGAAGCGGTTGCCCTCAAAACCCTGATCGGGCTGGCCGAGCGTGCGCGGAATATCGGCAGCGGTCATGCCGATTCGCAGCACCGTTTCGGCGCTGGCGAGCTGCGGCAGTCCGACCACCAGCGCTGTCGCCATGAGCCACCCGGCGGCAGCCTTCTTGAACTTCTTGTTACGCATCTGCAGCAATCCCTTTTCAATTTGGGTGACTAATTCTTATGCAATCGTATGCAACGCCTGTGCCAAAACCCGCTTTTCCGGAGATGTTGCGCGATTAGTCGCACAATTCCGGGTTATGGCGGCATGCAAGACCCGGTCAGATGCCCAATCTGGCACCAAGCTTGCATTTTCAGTTCCAGACCTCGCCCAATGGAGCTTAGTTTATGCGCACACGAAATCCGATGCTTCTTGCTGCCGCGGCACTTGCCCTCGGATCGTCTCTTGCCCTGTCCACGATTCCGGCGCAGGCCGAAACCGTTGTGCGCTACGGCATTTCGATGGCGGATATTCCGCTAACCACCGGCCAGCCGGACCGCGGCGCCGGCGCCTACCAGTTCTCGGCCTATACCATCTACGATCCGCTGGTCGCCTGGGAGATGGATGTGGCCGACCGGCCGGGCAAACTGATGCCGGGCCTGGCCACCGAATGGAAAGTCGACGAGACCGACAAGAAGAAGTGGCGCTTTGCCCTGCGCAAGGGCGTCAAGTTTCACGACGGCAGCGAATTCAATGCCGACGCGGTGATCTGGAATCTGGACAAGGTGCTCAATGACAAGGCACCGCAGTTCGACAAGCGCCAGAGCGCGCAGGTCAAGACCCGCCTGCCCTCGGTCGCGAGCTACGCCAAGATCGACGATTCGACCGTCGAGATCACCACCAAGACGGTCGATTCCTTCTTCCCCTACCAGATGCTCTGGTTCCTGGTCTCGAGCCCCGCGCAATATGAAAAGCTCGGCAAGGACTGGGACAAGTTCGCCAGCCAGCCCTCCGGCACCGGACCGTTCAAACTGACCAAGCTCGTTCCGCGCGAACTGGCGGAACTCACCAAGAACGCCGACTATTGGGACAGCAAGCGGATTCCGAAGGCCGACAAGATCGTGCTGATCCCGATGCCGGAAGCGCTGACGCGCACCAATGCGCTGTTGGCCGGCCAGGTCGACCTGATCGAGACGCCGGCGCCGGACGCGGTACCGCAGCTCAAATCCGCCGGCATGAAGATCGTCGACAACGTCACGCCGCATGTCTGGAATTATCATTTGAGCGTGCTGCCCGGCTCGCCCTGGACCGATGTCAGACTTCGCAAGGCGCTCAATCTCGCGATCGACCGCGAGGCCGTGGTCGGGTTGATGAACGGCCTGGCAAAGCCGGCAAAGGGCCAGGTGGACCCGTCGAGCCCGTGGTTCGGAAAGCCGTCCTTTGAACTGAAATACGACGTCGCGGCGGCGAAGAAGCTGGTGCAGGAAGCGGGCTATTCCAAGGAGAAACCGCTGAAGACGACCTTCGTCATCGCGCAAGGCGGCACCGGGCAGATGCTGTCGCTGCCGATGAACGAATTCCTGCAACAGAGCTTCAAGGAAATCGGCATCGAGATCGACTTCAAGGTGGTCGAACTCGAAACTCTCTATACCGCGTGGCGCAAGGGCGCGGCCGACGAGATGAACGCCGGCATCACCTCCAACAACATCGCCTATGTGACGTCGGATCCGCTCTACGCCATCGTCCGCTTCTTCCACTCCGGCCAGATCGCACCTGTCGGCGTCAACTGGGGCGGCTACAAGAACCCGAAGGTCGACGCGCTGATCGACGAGGCCAAGCAGACCTTCGACGTCGCCAAGCAGGACGAATTGCTGGCACAGGCCCATGCGCAGATCGTCGACGACGCCACGCTGGTCTGGGTGGTGCACGACACCAACCCGCATGCGCTGTCGCCGAAGGTAAAGAAGTTCGTGCAGGCGCAGCACTGGTTTCAGGATTTGACGCAGATCGGGCTGGAGTGAGAATCGGTCTGCAACGGTCTATGTACAAAATCGTCATACTCCGCGAAGGGGGAGTATCCAGTATGCCGCGGCCTTTCGGTTTATCGCTGATGTCCCTGGAATACTGGATCACCCGCCTTCGGCCTTCGCGGGTGATGACGTTTCGGATGAACTACTTCGTCAGCAGCGCGAAGGCGCCGTTCCAGTCTTGCGGCGGCGGATTTTCGAGATAGCCGCGGATGCGCGCCTCGTAGAGGTCGTAGAGCAGCTCCAGCGAGTTTGCCTCGTCGGTCTTGCGACCGCGCGCGATCGCCGCCAGCGCGCCTTCCCAATCGCGGTTGCGATAACAGGAAAGCATTTCGATGGTCAGATTCCGCAGGCGCTGGAAGCGGCCGGACTGCGCGGTGTCCTCGCGGCCGGCGATGGCGTAGATCACTTCCGGCTCCTTTTTGCCCTTCACCATGATGAAGTCGAGTTCAAGGATCGCGAACCTGTCCTTCACCGCCAGCGCCGTCTTGGAGCCGACGATGATGGGAAACCCGTATTCCTTGGATTGTCCTTCGAGGCGGGAGGCCAGATTGACGCTGTCGCCGAACACCGAATAGTCGAAGCGCTGGTCCGAGCCCATGTTGCCGACCACGCAGGTACCGGTATTGAGCCCGATGCCGGCATTGAGCGGAATGAACGGCCGCCCTTCTTCCTTGGCCTCCTGCTCGCGCACCTGGTTGAGCCCGTCGACGCGCTCCAGCATGTCAAGCGCCGCCTCACAGGCGTTCAACTCGTGGTTCTTGTCGTCAAGCGGCGCGTTCCAGAACGCCATGATGGCATCGCCCATGTATTTGTCGATGGTGCCCTTGCGGTTGAGGATGGCGTTGGTCAACGGCGTGAGGAAGCTGTTCATCAGCGAGGTGAGGCCTTGCGGGTCGTTCTTGTAGGTTTCCGAGATCGAGGTGAAGCCGCGCATGTCCGAAAACATGATCGTCATCTCACGTTCCTCGCCGCCAAGCACCAGCTTTTCGGGCGACTGCGCCAGCTGTTCGACCAGCGCCGGCGACAGATACTGGCCGAAGGCCGAGCGAATCTGCCGGCGCTGCGCCTGCTCGCGCACGAAACTCGAAAAGATCAGCGTGAGATAGATCGCTGTGGTCGACATCAAGGGATAGGTGAAATCGATCAGCAGGCGGTTCTGCGAGTAGAAATACGCTGACATGCCGATCAGCATGCTTGCGAACGCGGCACCAAGCGCAACCAGCGTGACCGGACCGAACAGGGGTGCAAACGTGATAACCAGAAGCCCGAACAACAAGGCCGTCGCGAACTCCACGGCGATGCCGTAGATCGGTTGCGAGATCACATCGCCGGTCAAGGTGCTCTCCAGCACCTGGGCATGAATCTCCACGCCCGGCATGGCGCGCGACACCGGCGTGGTCTTGATGTCGTTGAGGCCGACCGCAGAGGTGCCGATCAATACGAGCTTGCCGGCGATCATATCCGGCGCGACGCTCTTCTCCAGCACGTTGACGGCGGGGACATAGATCGAGGCGTCGTTGCGGGCATAGTGAACCCAGAGCTGACCGTTATGGTCGGTCGGAATCTGGATGCCCTTGATGCCGAGGCTCTTGATGCCGGCCTGTTCGGCCTTGATCAGGATGGTGCCGGAACCGGTCGCGACCCGAAGCATCTCGAACGTCAGCGACGGCATGGTCTGCCCCTGCGCCTGCATGATCATCGGCACCCGTCGCACGATGCCGTCGCGTTCCGGCTTGATGGTGAACAAGCCGCGCCCGGAGGCCGCGTGCTCCAGCACCGGCACGTTGCGCAGCAGGCCGGGAAATTCGAACATGAAGCGCTGCGGCTCCTCGCCCAGCATCGCGATCCCGGTGACCGGCAGCGTCTTGTCGAGAGCCGTGATTTCCTCCGGCAGACCCGATTCGCCGAGCACGACGCGTGAGGCCTTGATGGCATCGGCGAGAATCTGGTCGTTGCTCGGCAGCGCGCGCAGTTTGGCGCGGGTTTCCGGGTCAAGGTTACGGAAGGTATCGGCCGCAAAGGCAGGGTTGAGCCGGTCGGGCTCGGAAAAAACCGCGTCGAAGGCGATCACGACGGCGCCGAGCCGGGTCAGTTCGGTAACGAGGTCGGCAATCCGCGTGCGAGGCCACGGCCACTGTCCGAGCTTTTCAAGGCTCTTGTCATCGATATCGACGATGGTAACCGGCCTTATCGTCTTCGTGCGCGGGTCGATGCGCTGGAAGGCGTCAAAGGTCCTGACGCGAATTTCCTCGACGGGCGCCGGGTCGGCGACGCGCAGCGCGGCGAACCCGATCAGCAGCACAAGGCACAGCAGCCGGGCATAGCCGACGCGTCGTGTGAACCATCTTGGCAATGCCCGCAGTCGCTTCATGGTATCCGATTTGGCCTGGCCCGCGTCGCTCGTCAGAACCGGAAAGGCTCCAACGCCAATGCGCGCACCCTCACCCTAGCGGGACGAGGCTTCGAAGAGAAGGTAAGCCATGTCGTCAGGTGCCGGCCTGATGTGACGTTACGATAAAATCGCTCGCATGCAGGCTGGCGAGAGCGATGTTCTTCAGCGTGAGGGCGTCGCTGCCGATCGTGATCATGACATCGTGCGGGTTGGTCGCACTCGGCGCCGCATTGGTTTCGAGCCAGTAATCGATGTTCGCTGAATTGACGACATCGGAGAACAATCGCAGATCGATATGATCCTGGCCTGGCGTGAAATCGAAGATTGTATCGCTGCTGGCTTTTGTTTCCGGAGCGAACACGAACTGATCGGCGCCGGCGCCGCCGGTCAGCACATCGTCGGCGGAAGTCGAGTGAATGACGTCGTCGCCCGGCGTGCCGTCGACGACCACGGGTCCCTGCTCGACCTCGGCAAATACGAAGCGCCCCATGTCGTTGCCGTTGAGGTTGGATGGTCCATCCGTTGGACTGTCGGCACCGACAAGGGTGATGGTCAAATCCTGGGTTCCGGCATTGCCGTGACCATCGCTGACCTCTGCGACGTACTTGATCTCGAGGACGTCGCCGTCATGCATGAAGCCGAAATCGGCATCGAACGGCTGGTATGTCCAGTGCAGATCGACCGCTCCGCCGTTGCTCGACGCGGTATCGAACGTCACATTCGCGGCCTTGAGAAGCGCCGAGATGTCGATGCCTCCAGGCATCGTCGTCGATCCGTTGTATTCGAACGTGGCGTTGCCGACGACGAAGCCCGTCAACGCGTCGCCGACGTCGGCATCGTGGATGCTCAGCCTGCCCGTGACCGGCCCTGAAAGCCCGGTATCCTCCGGCACGTATCCGGCGGAAACATTGTCGATCTCGAACGCGTTCTGGCTGCTGGCGAGCACCACTTTGTCGAACAGCGGCAGGTGTGCGAACTGCACATATCCGTTCGACGAGAAGGAACTCTGATTTCCGGACGGGAACAGTGGCGAGAACTGATCGCCGGTATAGGAGGCGACGAGCGTATTGCCGTCGTAGAACGTGACGGAGTTGTAGGAGTCGAGCGATCCCCAGTAGAGACCGAAGGTGTTCTTCTCGGATGTAAACGTGATGGTTTCGCTGCCGCCACCGCCGATGCTCAGATAGTTCGTCGTATCCTGGCCTCCGTGCTGAGGCCCGAAATATGGAGCTGCCGTGACCGAGGACGACCCGTTGACGACCCCGGAATGTCCGGACGCAGAAAACGTTGCGCCGAGAGTTTCGCTGTAGAAATTTCCGTGGCCGATGCCGTTGTCGGAAGCTGCGCCGGCCGTCACCTGATTGAACGTTTCGGTATGCACACCGAGCGAGTTGTCGATCACGCCCGGGCCGAGCACATCGAGCGCGGTCGGAGCGGCCACGATGACGGTTTGCGCCGCCGGATCGACTTCGCCCACGATCGATGGCGCGTCGTTGGTTCCAGTAACTGTGACGACGAAGTCCCGGGACGTGAGGCCGCCATCGCCGTCGTCGATCGCGACGGTGTATTTCAGCGTGAGGACCTGGCCCTGCGCCAGATAATCGAACGCGGTCGACGCCGCCGAAAATGACAGCTCGACCGACCCGGTGGTGGAGCCGGCGGCCTTGGTCACATCCTCAGGTTTGATCAGCGCCATCAGCGCCGCCTCGTTGAGCGCCAGGCCGTTCGTGGCGCCGGACGCCACTGCATGCGTGATGCTCGCGCTGTGGCCGACATCCGACAGGTCGAGATCGGTGAAGGCCACGGCAATCGTCGACGTCAGCGCGCCGGCATCGCTCTGCTCGGTCAGATTATCCTGCGCGATGGCGCCGATGACAGGCGCATCATTGCTGCCGTTGATGGTGACGAGAATATCCTGCCAGGCGACGCCGCCATGGTGGTCGTCGACCTCTACCGTATAGGTCAGCGTGACCGCTTCGCCATCGGCGAGGTAGTCGAAATAACTATCCGGCGCCGAGAACGACCAGTTCTGCGAACCCTGCGCGCCGTTGGTGGAATCGCTCAACGGACCCAGCGACAGCCAGCTGAGCTGGACCGCGCCGTTGGCGAGGCCGGTCATCACGCCGGAGGCGCTGACGCCGGTGATCTCGACCTCATGGGTATCGGTCAGGTCGGCGTCGCTGAACTTGATTGCGCCGCTTGCGGTATCCGGCGTCGCCAAGCCGTAAGCGTCGGCATGCTCGGTGAGAACGGCGGCCTGCGGGTTGCTGGTAATTTCGGCGGTATCGTTGCTGCCGGTCACGGTGACGTTGATCGGCTTGGTCACCACGCCGCCATGTCCGTCGTCGACGGTCGCGGTATAGGTCAGCGTCAACGCTTCGCCGTCGGCTAGAAAATCGAACGCCCCGTCGGCGGCGCTATAGCTCCAGCCTGCTGAACCGTCATGGGTATTGCCGGGAGCCTGCAGCACCGTCAGCGGCTGATCCACCGCCGCGATCGCCGCGAGCTGCTTGGCCGTGAGCTGCCATGTGACGTCGACGCCGGTGGCGTTCAGGTAGCTGAACGTCGTGAAGGCGGCGCTCGCTACCGGCCGGTCGGTCAGGTCGACGTCGGTGAAGCTGATCGTTCCGGCCGCAACATGGAGCGCGTTGGATCCTGTCGGGTTCGGCTGGTTGGGGTTCGAAAGCTCGACAAAGGCATCGCTGGTGGCGTCGATGGTCGGCGCGTCATTGGTGCCGACAACGACGACATCGGCGCCATGGATCGACACGGTGATCGGCGTGGAGATGACGCCGCCGTGGCCGTCGTCGACCGTGGCGACATAGTTCAGCGTCAGCGTCTCACCGTCGGCGATGAAATCGAACTTGCTGTCTTCAATACTGTAGGTCCAGCTCGCCGAGCCGTTATGGGTGTTGCCGGCCGCCTGCACCACGGAGAGCGGCACCTGGACAGCCAGGATCGCCGCCAGCTGCGCCGGCGTCAGCGTCGCGGTGATGTCGTGGCCCTCCGCATCGTAATAGCGGAACGGATCGGTCGTGGAGATCGCCGCGCTGACGACGGGACGGTCGGTCAGGTCGACGTCGGCGAATGTGACCGAGCCGGTCACGGTATCGACCGTCGTATTGCCGGTGCCGATCCGCTCCGTGAGCGTGCCGCCGGTCGCGGACAATGTCGGCTTATCGTTGGTTCCGGTAACGACGATCGTAAACGGCACGAACGCCGTCTCGTTGCTCGGCCCGTAATTGTTGTCGACCCGCGCCATGTAGGTCAGCGACAGCGTCTCGCCGACGGCGAGGAAGTCGAACGCGCCATCGGCAATGGTATAGGTCCAGGTCGCCTGGCCGGTGTTCTTGCCGTTGGGGTCCTGCACCACGGTCAGCGGCACTTTGACTGCCGTGATCGCAGCCAGTTGCGCCGCTGTCAGCGTCGCGGTGACGTCGGCCTGCTCCGCGTTCGCGTAGGCGAAGGAGGAAAACGCGGCCTGGACGCTTGGAACGTCGTCCGGGTTAATGTCGGCATAGCTGACAATGCCGGATATACTGGCGAGCGTCGGGCTCGCGGTCACATCGATCCGCTCGGCAACGGCGCCACCGTTTGCGGCCGCCAGCGGCGGGCCGGCAATGTGGATAGCCGAAGGACCGGAATCTCTGCTCGAAGGCGCCGTGGACCTGTCCGCGACGTTGACGAATTGAAGCGTGACCGGCACCACATCGTTGCTTGCCAGCTTGACGAATACCGACTCCGGAACGATCGAGTTGTTGAAGTTGGTCGTGAGCTTGGTGTTCGGGTTGTTCAGATCGGTAAACTTCAGCGAAAACACGTCACTGATGATCTTCTGCGCGTCGGGCGACAATGGCACGGACGACTGGAAGGTGACCGAGCCCTGGCCGTTGATGATCGTTTGCGTGCCGGCCTGGTTGACGGTCGCGATCTGCGTCAGCGTGGTCTTGTCGTACAGAATGTAGGAGCCGGTGGTGCCGTCGGGCTCGACCAGCACCTGAAATTTCGCCGGCGGCGCCCCGCCCTGCGACGGCACCTCGAAATCGATCTCGACCAGCACCGCGGTGCCACGGATGCCCATGGTCGCGACCGGCGTGTCGACCTTCATGTCGCCTTTCTTGGCGGTGGCGCCGGCGACGAACGAGATCGTGCCAGCCACCAGGCTGAGCAGCGACTTGTTGTCCGACCCGTTGGGGTCGTAGATCATTTCGTTCAGCACCATCTTGGCGTTCGACGCGAGGCCGAACACGGTGCCGTCGATGAAGGTGATGCCGAGCGTGGAATCGGAGCCGGACTGGACCACGTCGCCTTTGTTGACGTTGTCGCCCTGGTTCAGGATGATCGAAACGCCGTTGCGGATCGCGGTGGCATTGCCCGTGAGCTTGGTGACATGACCAATGACGACGGCGACGCTGGCGCTGCCGTCGGCCTGGGCGAACTGGGTGTGCCCGGTCAGCGCATTGACGAGGTCGCCGGTGAGGTGAGCGCCGTCAGGCGAGGCCAGCGCCGCCCGCTTCTCGCCCTTGAAGTACTCGGGCAGCACGACTTCGCGGTCGCTATTGGTCAGGATCAGGTCGACGCCCGAGCGCTTGAAGTCGCCGTTAAACAGCAGATCGGCATCAGGAATGATTATGGCGTCGACCGGTGCCTGTGTCGAAATCTTGTCGACATGGAACTGGCCGGGAGACGAAAGATGGCCGTGCGGCGACAGCAAAGGCCCAAGGCCAATGTCTCCACCGGAAAAAGGGCCGAAATCACCCGTTTCGAATTTGCCGGCGTAGTTCAATGGACACCAACTTAAATGGTTAAGAAGTATGAAATTTCCCTGCGGGCTTTCATACCACGCAGGTAAGGAACACAAAAGCGCGCGGCCCGGGAACACCCTCGATATGGGTAAGTCTGCAACAGGACCGAAAAGGTCCGGAAAAACTGTCGGGCGAAAGTGTGGCAAGGAAACGGCCCTGGTTTAACCAAGACTGCTGGAAAAACGGG
>Ga0247784_1000125_pt1 | contig 25421 bp, 20 predicted proteins | sample UWRJL169409R5_FD_179909 | JGI IMG/M metagenome (GOLD analysis project Ga0247784, IMG submission 179909) | Plant litter microbial communities from Arlington Agricultural Research Station in Wisconsin, United States - UWRJ-L169-409R-5 | ecosystem: Environmental > Terrestrial > Plant litter >...
CTGGTCGCGATCGCTGCCGCCTTCCGCCTGCGTGTAGCCGACCTGGCCGTGAGCGCTCCAACCTTCGGCGGTGAAGGTACCGTCGAGATCGAGCACTTGCGATTTGATGAAAGCTTCGCGGTAGATTGGTTCGATCGCCGCACCCGGCGTAGTGCGATCTTCCAGCGTGCCGCCGATCAACGCCTGCCGGCCATCGCTGGTCGGCACGAACTGTGGATTGGTCACGGTCGCGCCCTGCGGCAATTTGTAACCGCCCGGCATGAACAAATAATTCTGGTTGTTATTGTCCATGTCCATGTCGGAGTTGACGTAGTTGAGCGCAATGTCCCACTCGTCCGTCGGCCGGAACTGCAGGGTTGCGTTCGCAGTCAGACGCTCGCGATCCTGCTGGAAAATCGCGGAGCCACCACCCCATACGACGTACACGTCTTCCGTCACACGACCGTTCTGATCGGTGATGTCGAACAGTGTGTTATCGGGAAACGCTTCGAGACCGTCACGCCGCATCGTGCGGTTCTGATAACTCACCGACGCCAGTGCGCCGAACGTGCCACTCTCGTTGCGCCAGCTGACGAGGCCCGAGAACTGCGGATCCACTTCGTCGGGCAGCTCGCTGTACTGAGCTTCACCGGACAGTCGCACCGTGAATGGCTCTAGGTCCATCGGCCGGCGAGTACGAACATTGACCAAGCCGCCGATGCTGCCTTCGTCGAGATCGGCTTGCGGACTCTTGTGAACTTCCAGGCCGGCCACGAGTTCGGACGCGAGAATGTCGTAGTTGAAGCCGCGGCTCGGATTGTCGTTCGCCCACCAATACGCGGACGCGACGCTTTGCCCGTTCATCACCGTGCGATTCATGGTGCTGTCCGTGCCGCGCACGAAAATGTCACGGCCTTCGCCCCAGATGCGATCGACCGAGATGCCGGGAATCCGCTGCAACGAATCCGCGACGTTCTTGTCCGGGAACTTGCCGATGTCTTCGGAAGTGATGACGTCGAGCACCGCCGCCGCTTCTCGTTTGGTCTGCAACGATTCGCGCACGCTGTTGCGAATGCCGGTGACGACCACTTCTTCGAGCGAGCTGCCGCCTTCACTGCCCTCCGACTGCCGCAACGTACGCACTTGAGCCGGGGCATGCGTCACCGGAATTGTTTCTGCTTGTGCGAGCCGGATGAAACCGGCCTCGCGTCGTTCGGTCGCACTTTGCGGCGACTTCGGTGCCGACTTGCCCACCGGCAAGATCGTCACGGTGCGATGATCCAGGAATTCGAACTCAAGCCCTGTGTCGGCCAGCAGCCGGCGCAGTGCTTCATCGGAGGGCAGACCGCTCGGCACCGCCGAGGATTTCACGCGATCGGCGACGCGAGACATATAAACAATCTGCAGCCCGGTCTGTCGCGAGAATTCCGTCAGCGCACTATCGACCGGCTGTGCCGGTATCGGCTGATTGATCAGCGACAATGCCTGAGCAGCAACGATGGTCTGACTGAACGTCAACGCGATCACAACCGCCAGCCGGCGAGCTCGTCCGCACATCCGTCTCCCCTCCTTGTTTTGTAACAACCGCCACTCATTGTTACGAGGCGGTTACGACCGATCCGGGTACGAAAATTTCAGAGCGTCGGCCCGGTCGTGCTCACAACGACCTCGTTCGTGCTCCGCTCCACGCGAACATCCGGCTGACGCTCCAGGAAGCGCAGGAAAGATTCCGCGTCGTACGCGCTGAAAATGCCGCTGATCTGGGTGGCGCGCAGCTCCGAGCCTTCGACTCGAATGCGCCGTTCAGCGTAGCGATTGAATTCCTCGATGGCCGAGCCGAGCGGATCGTGATCGAACACCACCTGACGCTGCAACCACGCGACCGTCTTGCGCACCGTGCCGCCTCGTTGCGAAATCTCCGCCGTGCGGCTGCTGACCATCGCTTGTTGATCGGCATCGAGCTGCGCGATCAGCTGTCGCATGCCGTCGTTCGCGTCGCTCTCCGATTCGCTGAGTGCATGCTCGAAAATATCGTCCGGCAAACGCCACACGGCGACGCGCCCTTCGAGCACCGATATCAGTGTGCGATCGAGCTGTCGATAGACATCGAACTCGGTGCCGACAGCTTTCACCGCAGTGTCGCCGGCGTACACCCAAAATGGACGCTGCGCATCTTTGGCAACCTGAAACAAAGCCTGGCCGCGCACCAACTCGATCCGCCGTTGCCTCGAATCGAAGCGCACGCGAATCTCCGAGCTGGAATTCAGATGTACCGTCGAGCCGTCGGGCATACGCCAGGACCGTTGTTCAGCGTGCGCCGTCTGATAGTGATTGCGATCGTGCATCCACCAGCCGCCGCCGATCAGCACCGCAATGGTCGCCATGACGGCGGCAAGCGCTGTCCAAACATGTGCAGGGATGGGACGCGACGAAGCACGATCGATCGCATGAATCGTCGAGTCCGTCGCGAACATCGGTTGCACGACGTCGTCGTCGACTTCGGCTCGCGCTTTGGCGATGAGCTCGTCGGCAGGCGTTGTGTTCTGAGTCGCGGCCTGTTGCAGGTCCTGCATGAAACCGGCAAGCGCGACGTACTCATGCGCATGCGCGGGCGATTCACACAACCAGTCGATGAATTGCTGGCGCTGGGCAGCGGTGAGATCGCCGGCACGATGGAGCACGAACCACATCCGAGCCTGGTTGGCGATCAAAGCGCGAACCGGATCTTGGCGGCGGCTCATCGCACATTCCCCTCGGACCGATGCAGGCGGTTGCGACAGAGCGCGAGCCCCTGCATCACATACTTCTTCACTGCGTGAGTTGTAACGCCGAGCCGGTCGGCGATTTCTTCGTAGGACAGACCGTCGCGATACTGCAGGATCAACACCGCCTGAAATTTTGCCGGTAATGCGTCGATCAACTCAGATGCCTGCGACAACCGGCCTTGGAGATCGACTTGCTCTTCCGGCGTGCGGAAATCGACCAGCGCCGGATCGCTCGGCGGATCGACAGCATCGACGGTATGCCCCCAGCGACGCTCCAGCACCGCCTGTTCCCGGAGCAGATTGACCGCCACGGTATACAGATAAGCTTCAGGATTGCGGATCAGCTCGACTCGATCCGCTCGCAACAGCCGCAAATACAGCTCCTGCGTGAGATCGGACGCGTCGGCCGCCCGCCGCACCCGGCGGCGAATGAATGCAGTGAGGTTTGGCCCATGCTGGCCAAAGATGCGGTCCCAGTAGCTCCGTCTGCCGTCCGTCATAACTACATACGAGTGTTCTCCGAAAAAGTCGGGTACGGCAAGCTCAACGCTCGACCCGGATCTCGTTCAGCCGTCGCGCCACCTCCGGTTTTGTCTCCGACTGGAAGCGCGTTCCCCAACGTCGCGCGAAGAAGACCTCCACTGCCGCGAACACCGCCTGATTGTTCAGTTGTCGAGCAAACCCTCGACCGATACCCAGCACATGCCCCTCATCGGGTAACAACAGATACTCGACCGGCAAACCCCGTTCCCTCAACGCAGCGACCAACGCGTCGGAGTCGGCCTGGAGCACGCGTGGATCGTTCGCCCCTTGCACGACAAGCAAGGGCGTCTTGATGCGAGACACGGAGCTCAGCGGCGACTGGCGTTCGAGTTGCGCTCGACCTGCCGCCGTCGTCGGATCGCCGATGCGTTCATGAAACATCGTGCGCGCCGGTGGTGCGAACGCCGTGAGCGATTCGACAACCGCAGGCAGATTCGACGGGCCCACAATGGAAACGGCGGCGCTGTACATATCGGGCGTGAACGCGACACCGGCGAGCGCGGCGTAGCCGCCGAACGAAGCGCCGAAAATGCCGACGCGCTTGGGATCCGCGATGCCTTCGGCGATCAGATACCGAACGCCCCAAGTGATGTCGTCCTGCACCTTCTCGCCCCATTCACGATTGCCCGCATTCAGAAACTTCTTGCCGTAACCGGTCGAGCCGCGATAGTTCGGCTGCAGCACCGCGATACCACGATTCGCGAAGAACTGAGTGAAAGCCGTGTAGCTCCAGCTATCGCGCGCCCATGGCCCACCGTGAGGCATCACGATCAACGGCAAGTGCTTGGGATCGATGCCTTGGGGCAATGTCAGATACGCGGGTATGCGCAAACCATCGGACGATGAGTACGTGACCAGCGACGTCTCGGCCAAAGCAGCTCGTGGAATGTTTTCGAGCGCGCGCGACTCCAGCGACAGTTGTTTCGTTCTCGTGTCGAAGAGATAAGTCTCACCGGGCTCGACATCTGCTTGCGCGAATACCAGCCAAAGTTTGTCGTCTACGGACGCCGTGAAGTCGAGATCTCTGCGAGGCAGCTTCGCCTGGAGGGTTCCGAATGTGGATTTCAGCTCGGCGTTCTTCCATAGCCAGCGTGAGCCTGGATCGTCTTGATACACGGTTGCAGTCAGCTCACCGGTGCGTGGCGAAAACACTGCGCGACGCAGGTCGACGCGTTGCTCAGGATCGCCCTCCACCAGCGACTCCTGTCCATTCTGCACGTCGACGAGGACGAGGCGCTCGAACGTGACATCGCTGCCGCGATTCGACTTCATATAAAATCGCTGGCCGTCCGGATGAAACTGCAGCGGATTGCAGGTCTCGAACACCGTGCAGCTGTAGATCTTAGAGTTGCCGCCGTTATCTTCCAGTCGCAGGATCTCCCGGTCGCCCGTCTCCGTCGTGCGCACCGCCAGCCGTAGCTTGCCGCGCAGATCGAAGACCCAATCCGTCGCTCGCAGATCGTTGTTACGAATCAGCGAGCGCTTGCCGTTAGCGAGCTCGATGGCATAGAGGTCGTGCCACGCTCGATCCCGATCGTTGATACCGACGTAGATGGTGCCGGGCGTCGCCGCCGGTGTTTCGTAGACGAAGCTGCGCGTCCCCTTTACGTTCGTGAGATTTCTCACCTTCTCCGGCACGGCTGGATCCACCGCGTACACGGCGAAGCTCTCGTCGCCGTCCACGTCCTGCTCGAACAGGACGTATTTACTGTCGCGACTCCAGAAATGACTATGGGGTGCTCGTTTGCCATCGGCAGTGAGGCGGCGAGCTTTGGCGACCCGTTCGTTGGTTCTCTTGACCCACAACTCGGGCGTGCCGTTGACGGAGCGCACGAACGACAAGGACCGGCCGTCGGGCGACAGTTGCATGCCCGAAACTTCGGGCTCGCTGAAGAATAGATCGCGGTCGATGAGCGGCGGCAACTCGGCCATGACCAACGTGGGCAGCAAAGCCGCCGCCATCGCAGACCAGATAATGTGCCGCATCCCCGTTCCCCATGATGGAAAACGGGGTTGGACGCCGCACCCTCCTCCCAAGGTTGCGCAGCGTCCCAAATCGATACGATGCTCCGATGCCGACTACATTTTTACTTTCGTCCGCACGCGAGCCAGGTTCTTGTCAGCCGTAATGAATAGTGTGCTGCCGTCGTCACCGAACGCGATATTCGCCGTCGGCACACCTGTCACGAGTGTTCCCAGGTGCTTACCTTGTGGCGAATAGACATACACGCCGCCCGGGGCGGTCGCCCACACCGTGCCGTCGCTGCTGACTTTCAGGCCGTCGGGCAAGCCGGGTTTCTTTTCCTGTGCTTCTTTGGTCTTGTCGAAAAAGATCTTGCCGGTGCCGATGGTGCCGTCTTCCTTGACCGGATACGCCATCACGATGGCCCGGTTCGGGTCCGAGTTCGCCACATACAGCGTGCGCTCGTCCGGCGAGAACGCGATTCCGTTCGGCCGACTCAACTCGCGCGTCAGCAATGTGAGCTCGCCGTTCGAGCTCAGCCGATATACGCCCTGGAAATCCAGCTCCTTGCCGGGATCGTCCGCACCCTTCGGCAAGCCATAGGGCGGATCGGTGAAATAAATATCGCTGTTGCGCTTGATCACCAGGTCGTTCGGGCTGTTGAGGCGCTTGCCTTGATATTTGTCCGCGAGCGTGACGAACTTGCTGCCGGTCCACTTCGCGATGCGACGGTCGCCGTGCTGGCACATCACCAGATCGCCGCCGTTTCTCACAAACACCAGGCCGTTGGAGCCGGGCTCTCGACCGGTGAACGGCTCGGCACCCGTGTAACCCGCGGGCTGCAGATATTTCTTCAAGCCGTCGGTCAGCGACCATTCCCAAATCATGTTTCGCGGAATGTCCGAGAACAGCAGCCGCCGCGCGCTGAAATCCCACACCGGCCCTTCGGCCCACTGGAATTTCTTTTCGGCCAGCAACTCGATGACGGCGTTCGGATCGACGAGCTTGTCGAACGCCGGATCCACGCGCTCGATCTTGCCAAGCGTGGCCACTTCATTCGGCGTCAACAGGCCGAGTTTCTTCGTCCACGCTGCAAACAGGTTCGGCCACTCCTTTTCCGGCCCGGTGCCGCGTAACGCAAACCCATGCACGGCTCCAGGGAAGATATGCATTTCCGACTTCACACCGGCCTTCTGCAACGCTGCGGAGATTTGCTCCGCATTTCGCGGCGGCACTCTGTCGTCAGCGGCACCTTGCACGATGAAGGTGGGCGGAGTGTTGGCATCGATGCCGGTCACGATGGAATTGGCGATGAAGATCTGTGCCCGCTCGTCGGCGGCAGCGGAAGCCTGGCCACCACCTGTCGGTGCGTAGACCAGCACCAGAAAGTCCGGACGCGCGGACAACGCATCGGCACTGTCGATCGCGTCGTAATATTTCTTGCCGGACGTGGTGCCGAGGATGCCGGTGAGATGTCCGCCAGCGGAGAAGCCGAGCGCACCAACCTTCGCATTGGGCTGACGCGCTCGAATCAAACGCATCGCGCGTTGCGCATCTTGAAATGGCACGGCCCGTCCATTCTTGTGCCCTTCGCCAGGCAGTCGATATTTCAGGACATACGCATCGACGCCGAGGCCATTGAGCCAGCGCGCGATCTCGACACCTTCCTTATCCCAAACAATGGTTCGATAGCCGCCGCCCGGCATCACCAACACAGCAACGCCTTTGGACTTCGCAGCAGTGAAAGCTTGGATCGCAGGTTTCGTTACACCACTGACGGCGCGCGACGGATTGACGCTCGACTCTTCGACTGCTTCCTGGATCGAGACGCCTTCCGAACCTGGCGGTGTGCCCGGCCACAGAGCGATGTCTTCGACTTTGGCGGTGACAGGGTCGTCGGGCTGCAGCTCATACGTCGTTCCCGGCGGAAACAAACCTGCCGCAATCGCTGTGCCTGTCAAAAGCACTGCCGTCAGCACCAGTACGCATCGCTTCCAGTTATTCAGCATCCGATGTCTCCCCCTGATCGTGGAGCGAGGATATCTGAAACCGGCCCGCTCCGGGCAGCTGGTCAGCTCGATCGCGGAGGACTACCCTTCGGCTCGCAAACTCGTTGCGCGAGGCCGCCATGAAAATCTCACAGGAATCCCTTAGCCGCCGTTATTTCATCGCGCTCGCCGGCAGCGCCACTGTCACATTGATTGCTGGTGAAACGTTACATGCGGCCAGCTCGACCAGCACCCGCATCGGCGTGATCGGCTCCGGCAAAGTCGGCAGCGCCATCGGCCGCACCTGGGTCAATCGCGGTTACGAAGTGATGTTCTCATCGCGCAACCTGGACAACGACAAGACACTCGCAAGCCAAATCGGCGCCAAGGCACGCGCCGGCACACCAAAGGAAGCCGCCGCGTTCGGCGATGTGATTCTGATCGCCGTTCCCTACGGTGCGCTTCCCGACCTGGGCAAAAGCCTGTCGAGCGAGCTCAAAGGGAAAGTGGTCATCGACGCGTGCAACCCGTTCCCGTCGCGCGACGGTGAGATCGCCACGCTGGCTCGTGAGAAAGGTGCGGGTGTGACATCCGCCGAGCTGCTCCCCGGCGCACGCATCGTTCGAGCCTTCAACGCCATCGGCGCCGCTCGCATGGGCTCTGCTCACGAAGCACCCGGCAAAGTCGGCATGCCCATCGCAGGCGACGACAAGGAAGCCATCGCTCTGGCTTCGCAGCTGATTCGCGACGTAGGTTACCAGCCGGTGCTGGTCGGCGGCCTCGCAATGGGTCGATATCTCATGCCCGGCTCGCCGCTCGCCGGTGAGCATTCGCCGGAGGAGATTCGGAAGATCGCGGCGGGACTCAAGGCTGAGTAGCAGCGAATCGATAGTCCGCAAATTGCTGCCGCAGTTGCAGCTTGCTCAACTTGCCGGTGGCGGTGAGCGGTAGTTTGTCGACGAACGCGACGTCATCGGGAATGCACCACTTCGCGACTTTGCCAGCGAAGAATTGCAGCAGGTCATCGCGCGTCGCCGATGCACCGGACTTGAGCACGACCACGAGCAGCGGACGCTCCTGCCATTTGGGATGAGGAATCGCAATGGCCGCGGCCTGAGCAACCGCCGGGTGCGCGACCGCGAGATTCTCCAGCTCGATGGAGCTGATCCACTCGCCGCCAGACTTGATCACATCCTTGGTGCGATCGGTGATTTGCATGTAACCCAACGGACAAATCGTCGCGACGTCGCCGGTGTTGAACCAGCCGTCCGCTTCGAACACATCGTCGCTGTCGCGCTTGTAATAACGAGCGGCGACCCAGGGCCCGCGAACCTTGAGCGCCCCGAATGTTTTGCCGTCGCGTGGGACTTCGTTGCCCGTGTCGTCGGTCACTTTCAACTCTATCCCAAACACCGTGCGACCTTGACGCGCACGCAGAGGTTCGCGACGTTCTTCAGGCAACGTGCTCGCTTCCGGCGAGAGTGAGCGGATCGTGCCGATAGGGCTGGTTTCGGTCATGCCCCACGCCTGCACCACCTCCACATCATGGCGCTCTCGCAGCTGATTCATCAGCGCCATCGGCACTGCCGATCCGCCGGACACCACGTGCGTCAAGGTATCGACACGCTTGCCCGTCTTTTCCAGATACGCGATCAGGCCCTGCCACACCGTGGGCACACCGGCCGAGAACGTCACGCGTTCTTCTTCGATGAGCTTTTGCAACGTCTCTGCGTCGCCCATCTTCGGGCCAGGGAACACCAGCTTCGCGCCCACCATCGCGCAGGAATACGGCAGGCCCCACGCGTTGACATGAAACATCGGCACCACCGGCATGACGACTTCATGGGCGGAAAGAGACATCGCATCGGGCAACGCAGCCGCGTAGCAATGCAGGATGGTCGAGCGATGGCTGTACAGCACGCCCTTGGGATCGCCCGTCGTGCCCGACGTGTAACACAACGAGCTGGCCATGCGCTCGTCGAGCTCGGGCCACTCGAACTCGTCGCTCTCGCCTGCGATCAACGATTCGTAACTTTGCGCACGTGGCAACTGAGTTGCCGGCATGTGAGCGTCGTCCGTCATCACGACGAAGCCTTCGAGACGCGGCAGACGCGACTGCAACTTTTCTAACAACGGCACGAACACGGGATCGAGAAACAGCCAACGATCCTCGGCGTGATTCACGATGTAGACGATCTGATCTTCGAACAGCCGCGGGTTGATGGTGTGACAGACGAAACCCGACCCGGACAACGCATAGTAGATTTCGAAGTGCCGGTAGTCGTTCCAAGCCAGCGTGGCGATGCGATCGCCTTGCTGGATGTCGAGACGCTTCAATGCATTCGCAAGCTTGCGAGAGCGGGCGAATGCGTCCCGGTATGTGTAGCGATGTCGGGGATTATCCGCGACGACAGATACGATTTCACGGCGCGGATGTTGGAGTTCTGCATGGCGCGCAATGCTGCTGATGAGCAGCGGCCGATCCATCATTTGGCCGAACATGGCATCACCCCCGACCGATACTTATGTAGTGCGGGAAGAGATACCACAATTCCCGGCAGGGCTCACCCTGCGCGGGAGGGGGCAAACAAACCTGGTGTTACTGCGGGCTCGCCGGTCCGCTGAATGCCGCAGTGGTCGGCAGCGGATGCAACGAGTCGGCAGCGACGACGGCAGGCACCTGCGTCGGCTGCATATTCACCGGCGCCATTCCATCCGACTCGTCGACCGGGGTCGTCGGCGGCGCACCGAATCCAAACTGCACGACGATGCGCGCAATGTGCGGATGCTCGCTGCTCCACTGCATGAAATTCACACAGATCGCTTTGAGATCGCCTCCCTGCGCATATTCGAACGATTTGCCGGTGAAGCGCGCGCCACCGAGATCCTGCTCGAAGTTGGCTCGATGCTGATCCCACGGGTGTTGCATGGCATCCGGCTGCGCGAACAACTGAATCCTGTCCACTCGCGCGTACGCGGGAACCGTTCCGCACAGAGCAATACGCTGCGCATCCTGCTCACCGCAGATTTCGGTCGGAGTGTTCGCTCGGCACGCCGGCACATACACCACCGACTCGACCTTCTCGGACACGCTCGCCATTGCGGCCGGCATCGTCACCGCGGCCTTCGGCTCGGCTGGCTGAGGAGGAGCAGCAGCAGCAGCAGCTTCCTGGGCTTGCGCCTTCACCACGTCGCGACCGGTCGCAATCAGCGTGCGCAGCTCCTGCAGCTCGCTGCGCATGGCGCGCATGTCTTCGCCTGAACGCTGTTTTATGAATTCAGAATAGAGAAAGCCCCCGGCGCCCGAGGCCACCATGAGCGCGAGCACAGCCAGCGCCGAGCGCATGGTCGTGCCTTTTTTCGCTCGCGAGTTGTCCACGCTCTTGCTGCTGCGAGCTTGCTTGAATCCGGTGTACAGCTGGAACAACGCGGTGGTCACAGTGGCCAACGCGCCGATCATGGCTGCCAGAATCGTTTCCGAAAGACCCATCGAAATCCTCTAACGCATTGGGGATTGCTGACGAATCGCCACCGCAGCCTTATGTCTGGTCCGCGAACCGCAGACTCTAGTGGGTCACACTTTACAGCTCTGCCAAACAGTTGGCAGTTTCGGGCCGGCGGGCCCAGGTGGATGCAGAATATCGTTCAGAAAAGTCGGCCGCCGGCTGGTTCAGCCTGGTCGTTCAGGGTTATGTCGGCTCGCTGGGCTTCAGGATGACCAGAACCTCGCCGGCCGCAACGGCGCGGCCCGGCCCGCATCGCAGTTCGACAACCTCGCCGGCGGCGTCCGCGACGATGGGGATTTCCATCTTCATCGCCTCCACGATGAGCAGTTCGTCGCCGGCGGAGACTTGATCACCGACGTTCACCGATTGTTTCCAAACGCTGCCGGTCACGGGGGACGGGATTGCTTCGCATCCATCCGGCACGGCGAGGGATGCGGGTTCGTTGGTGGTGACGGGCTCTGCATCGAATGTCAGCTGGCCGCTGACACGCCAACGCTCTCGCTCGGCTTCGAATGCGGATTGCTGTCGAGCTTTGAAGGCCGCAATCGACTCGCGATTTTCGGATAGGAACTGACGGTACTCGCCGAGCTTGAGCCAGCTGTGCTGCACGCGCAGTTGAAATTTGCCGCGAGGGAAATCTTCTCGTAGTTGTAACAACTCGTCGGCGGTCACCGGATAGAACCGCAGCTGATCGAAGAAGCGGAGCAACCAGGGCTTGCCGTCGGTGAAGTCGGCCGTTTGTCGATGGCGGTTCCACATTTGTATCGTGCGGCCGACGAATTGATAGCCACCTGGACCTTCCATGCCATACACACACAGGTAAGCACCGCCGATGCCGATTGCGTTTTCCGGCGTCCAGGTACGTGCCGGGTTGTATTTTGTTGTGACCAAGCGATGGCGCGGGTCGAGCGGAGTCGCGACCGGCGCACCCAGATAAACATCGCCCAGGCCCATGACCAGGTAGCTCGCCGCGAACACGATGTCGTGCACGTCGTCGATCGAATCGAGGCCGTTGATGCGACGTATGAACTCGATATTGCTTGGGCACCACGGCGCGTCCTTCCGCACCGACTGCATGTACTTCTCTATCGCTACGCGAGTCGAGGGATCGTCCCAGGAGAGCGGTAGGTGGACGATGCGGCTGGGGACTTCGATGTCGTCGACGGGTGGGAGCTGATCTTCGGCGCGCCGGAGGATTTCAAGCAACGCCCGTTGAGAGATTTGACTGCTGTCGTAGTGAACCTGCAGGGAACGAATGCCGGGCGTGAGTTCGAGTACGCCGTCGATGCGCGTTCGCTGCAACCAATCCATCAACGCATGCACGCGAAATCGCAGTTCGAGATCGAGTACGAGCGGACCGTATTCGATCAACAGATAGTTGTCGCCTTGCTGGCGATAACACACCGCGGCTCGGTCTTCGCTCGCGTCCCGCCCGCCGATGCTCGCACGAGCGAGCGATGCCTTGCCGGGCAAGCAATCGGCTGATTGAATAAACCGTGGCTGCGAGGAAGCGCGAGAGTTATCGATCAACTCTTGCACGAGTTGCTCCGCCTGCTCCACAGTCACACAGTGAAAACGAACCTTATCTCCCGGCCGGAGCTGGCCCACCTTCCACAACTCCGCACTCACAATCGTCGCCGGACAAACAAACCCGCCGAGGCTCGGGCCATCGGGACCCAGGATCACGGGCATATCGCCAGTGAAATCGATGGCGCCGATAGCATACGCATTGTCGTGAATGTTCGATGGATGCAGCCCAGCCTCGCCACCATCCGTCCTCGCCCACTTCGGCTTCGGGCCGATCAAACGCACGCCTGTGCGACTGGAGTTGTAATGCACCTCCCACTCGCTCGCGAAGAACGTGTCGATGTCTTCGGCAGTGAAGAAATCCGGCGCACCGTGCGGCCCATACATCACTCCGATGGACCACGAATGCGAATAGCTCGGAATCCGCTCCGGTGACAACGGCGCGCCAACAGATGCAACCCCGCCTGAAACATTCAACCGCAGCGTATCGCCCGCCCGAAGCGCACGACCGGCATGTCCGCCGAACTGTCCGAGCGTGAACGTCGCACGACTGCCCATATACTCCGGCACATCAAACCCACCGCGCACAGCCAGATAAGTCCGCTGCCCAGCGACTTCGATGGCGCGCATCTTGAGCACACTGCCGGCAGGCACTGAAATTGGAGTCCAATACGGAACTCGATCGCCATCGATCTCGGCCTTCATGTGCGCGCCACAAAGTGCAATCACCGCCGGCACATTGAACTTGAGCGTCGGACCACTCACCGTCAGCTCCAAACCAGCAGCGGGCCCCATATTTCCAACCAACTCGTTCGCCAGCCGAAACGCCAGATCGTCCATCGGACCCGACGGCGGCACGCCGATGTCCCAGAACCCGACGCGGCCCGGGAACTCTTGAACGATGGACTGCGTGCCCGGCTGCAACACTTCAAGCGTCGCCGGTCGATAATCGAAGCGGGAAAGAAACCGCGTCGTTTGCCTCCCCTCGCGAAACACCTCATCGCGAACGACTTCTCGCAGGTACGCAAGATTGGTCTCGATGCCGTAGAGCTGCGTTCGCCCGAGCGCACGTTGCAAGTTGGCCAGCGCATCCTCGCGCGTCGCACCGTCTGCAATGATCTTCGCCAGCATCGGGTCGTAGTACGACGAAACATCCGTCCCGGTCTCGACCCAATGATCGACGCGCACATCACTCGGCCATTCGACGTGCGACAGCAACCCGCTCGACGGTCGAAACTGATGCGCGGGATCTTCCGCATACACCCGCACTTGAATCGAGTGACCTCTGGCTTGACCGTGATAGTGAGCCAGATCCGGCGGCTCGCCCGCAGCGACGCGCAACATCCACTCGACCAGATCGACGCCCGTGACTTGCTCGGTGACCCCATGCTCCACCTGCAAGCGTGTATTCACTTCGAGGAAATAGAACTCGCCGCTGACGTCGTCATAAACGAACTCGACCGTGCCGGCCGATTTATAACCAACGCTCCGCCCCAAACGCTCGGCGCATGCAAACAATTGCTCGCGTGTCTTGGCGTGCAGGCGGGGAGCGGGCGTTTCTTCGATGACTTTTTGATTGCGCCGCTGAACGGAGCAGTCACGCTCGCCCAATGCAATCACATTACCCAGGCCGTCGCCAAAGATCTGTACTTCGATGTGACGTGCATGCTCGACGAACTTCTCGACGAACACGCCGCCTTGACTGAAGTTACTGGCCGCCAGTCGCTCCACGCTGTGAAAGGCTCCTGACAACTCGGCCGCGTCACGACACAATTGCATGCCGATGCCACCGCCGCCCGCGGTGCTTTTCAGCATCACGGGATAACCAACGAGCGCAGCAGCTTCGAGAGCGTGATTGAGATCCGCAAGCAAGCCGCTGCCCGGAAGCAGCGGCACTTCATGAACTTGCGCGAGCTCACGAGCGGTATGTTTCAACCCGAAGCTGCGCATCTGTTGCGGCGTCGGACCGACGAACGCAATTCCCGCCGCCTCGCATTGCTCCGCGAACGATGCGTTCTCGCTGAGAAAACCGTAACCGGGATGAATAGCTTGCGCACCGGACTCGGTCGCAGCTGCGATGATTCGCTCGGGACGTAAATAGCTTTCAGCAGCCGAGGCTGCGCCGATGTGGATGGCCTCGTCCGCCAACGCCACATGCATGGCATGACGGTCCGCATCGGAATAGACCGCGACCGAGCGAATACCCAGCCGCCGCAACGTGCGCAGAATTCTGCACGCAATCGCCCCACGATTGGCGATCAGCACTTTATCGAACATGATTCAACGCCTTCGACCCACACGACGTGTCGTGTCAGAGCCGGGCCGTCCCGGCGTTGTCATGAAACCTGCGGGTCGTCCCGCAGGTGAAGGCCAGGCCTTCGGTCAGTTCATACCGGGTACATGGATGTACCCCGCCGCCGCAGGCGGCGAGCGAGAGGCAAAAGTCACGCCTTTTGCCGGCTCGCACGAGGGTCGCGGCAGGATGCCCGATCCCGAGTTTATAAACTTTCCCACACCAGCACTTCGACCGGCGTCGGGTTATAGCCGTTGCACGGGTTGTTGAGCTGCGGACAGTTGGAGATCAACACCGTCACGTCCATGTCCGCCCGCATCTCGACATAGCGCCCAGGCGCGGAGATGCCGTCGGCGAATGTGAGCTTGCCTTGCGGCGTCACCGGCACGTTCATGAAGAAATTGATGTTGCTCGCCAGGTCGCGCTTGCCGAAGTCCCGATGATATTTCGCGCCCCAGTGCGCCAGCGCGAGCAGGAAGTTATCGCGACAGCTGTGCATGTGACGCTTCTCGATCGCGTAACGCACGGTGTTGCTCTCCGCCGAACAGGCACCGCCGAGCGTGTCGTGCCGGCCGCAGGTATCGGCAACGATGGTCAACATCGCATTGCCTTCGTTCGATAACAGACGCGTGCCGCTGCTGAGATAGATATTTTCCTGCGCGCGAATCGTGTCCTGCGCGCTGTAACGCTCGTCGAGCGAGGCGCTGCTATAGAACAAGGTGTCCACGGCCTGGTTGCCTTCCAGATCGACGATGCGGAAGTGCTGGCCTCGTTTCACGCTGCCCATCCAGGGCTCGCCCGCGGGAATGATCTCGCGATGTACCGCCGTGGCGGGATCGAGTGTGCTTTCCTTGAGCGCCATCAGCGGCACCACACTTCAGTGTTCCTGAAGCCTCGCTCGTTCTCCGGGCAGCGCGTGCGACAAGGATCGTTACGCGGAGCCGGGCGCGAGTGCCAGGTCGTCAGCCGGACTTCTTTCGGTGCATATGTGGTCGCCGGATCCAGCGGATGCTGACAAGCCGCGAGCACCACGAGCGTGTTCATTTCGAACCGCAGGTCGACGTAAGCGCCGGGCGTCGAATGGCCGGCGTGATAACGCAGATTGCCCTCCTCGTCGGCGGTGACTTTGCTGAAGAAGTTGATGTTGGCCGCCAGGTCGCGCTTGCCGAGGCCGTACTTGCCCAACTCGTTCAAGAAGCCGTCGTAGGCGTTACGGCGGTAGTCGTTGCGATGCTCTTGATAGCGCGCTTCGCCGTATCTGTCCTTGATCATCGATGCGTTGGTGAGGCCGCACAATGTGTCGTGCCATCCGCATGTGTCGTCGGTGATCGAGCAGAGGATGCGCCCCATGTCGGAGTAACAGACGCAGGATCGCGTGAGGTACGCTGTGTGCTGAGCCTTGAGCGTATCGGCCATGTTGTAGCGTTCGAGCCGATCGTCGTAGTTATATAACAGCACGGACACATTGCCGCCGCCGGCAACATCGATCAGCCGCAACGTCGTCCCCCGCCGCAGCAGCCCCGACCAATGAGCGCCGCCGACGACGAGTTCCTCCCACAACATCCAGTACGGCGCGCCTTCGGCCATCGAGTGATTCGCTCCACGAGTCCGCGTTGACTTGGTTTGGCTGAGCAAGGAATGTACCAACTGCGGAAGCGACTACTGACTAGTGACTGGGGACCAGTCAGAGAGACACGTCTGGCCAATCGATAGCTGCTCTCTTCCGGACGCCAGAGCACTGAAAACGCACCGCATGAGTGCGGCTCAGATAAATCGGCGCGCCATTTCAATGCGCTTCTCTGACTGGTCCCTGGTCACTAGTCAGTAGTCACTTCGGCTTCTTCCCCGGCACGTCAATTGCAAAACGTTTGCTTGCAAATTGCGTCTAGGGTTCCGGTCGCCTTGCGCGATGCTGGTCCGAGAGAGGCAGTCCAGTCGCCACAGGCTGGATACACGGCGGGATAAAACCCCGGGAGGATTGCGCGCTTGCCGTTCGGCGCCGCCCCCGTTCGTCTCGTTCAGGGGATGCGTCTTCCGGCACTCGGTTGGGTGGCCTGTAAAACAAGAGGAGACGCCGATGCTCGATTCCACGCTGAAGATGTGCCATCGCTTGCTTCGTACCGCTGCGCTGCTGCTCGCCTTGGGACTGATGGCGCAGGTACCGGCGCACGCGGCGGAAAAGAAAACATTCAAGATCGCATGGAGCATCTATGTCGGCTGGATGCCTTGGGACTACGCTGCTGACAGCGGGATCCTGAAGAAGTGGGCGGATAAGTACGGCATCACTATTCAGCTCACGCAGATCAACGACTACGTCGAGTCGATCAATCAATACACCGCCGGCGGCTTCGACGGCTGTGTGATGACCAACATGGATATGTTGACCATTCCCGCCGCCAGCGGCGTGGACTCGACGGCACTCATCATCGGTGACTTCTCGAACGGGAACGATGGCGTGGTGCTGAAGGGCAAAGGGAAGAAGCTGGCGGACATCAAGGGACTGCCGATCAATCTGGTCGAGCTGTCGGTATCGCATTACCTGTTGGCGAGAGGGTTGGAAACGGCGGGCTTGAAAGAGCGGGACATCAAGGTCGTCAACACGTCGGATGCTGACATCGTCGGCGCGTATGCGGCGGCAGATACGAAGGCGGTTGTGACTTGGAAGCCGCAACTTAGCGAGGTGCTCGCTGCGAAGGATGCGCAGCTGGTGTTCGATTCGAGCAAGATTCCCGGGGAGATCATTGATCTCATGGTGGTGAATACAGCGACGCTCAAGGACAACCCCAAGCTTGCGAAGGCGCTGGTGGGTGCGTGGTATGAGACGCTCAAGGTGATGAGCGCGAAGGATCCCAAGGCGTTGGAGCACATGGCGAAGGCGTCGGGCACGGACGTGGCGGGGTTCAATAGTCAGCTTGCGACCACGAAGATGTTTTGGACGCCGAGTGAGGCGCATGCGTTTGCGACCGGCCCTAGTTTGGTCAAGACCATGGACTTGGTTCGCAAGTTCTCCTTCGATCACGGTTTGCTTGGCGAGGGCGCCAAGTCGGTCGATGCAGTTGGTATCGAATTCCCCGGCGCAAAAACTCTCGGCAATGCGAAGGCTGTGAAAATGCGCTTCGATGCGGGCTACATGAAGATGGCGGTGGATGGGGCGCTGTGAGAGTTACGGCTCGCAGAGAAGAGGCGTCGGTGGCTGGCGGAGGCTGGTGGGTCCTATCTCCCTCCGGCACCGCGCACGGGCTTTGTCCGCGCAGACGCGCGGACCATACTCCGTACATCCCTGTAGCTGCTGCTGGAGCCGACATCCCTGTCGGACTCAAGCTGCCGGAGGGAGATAGGACCCACCAGCCTCCGCCTCAACGTCACGCGTACCTCACACAGACGTGGCCTCAACGTCAGCACGTATCTCATCGTGGGCGCGCGCCTCGACATCGGCGCATGCCTCACATGGGCATGCCTCAACCTCAGCGCGTGGTGACACCCTCCGGAGTCTTTCCCTCGTGCAAAACCTCCTAATCTTCAGACCAGCAAACCCAGCGCACACGGACCCTGCGTGACACGCTTAGTCAATCTCCAACCCTCTCGCGGCGGCGCGCTAGCGCTAGGCGCGCTGCCTTTCCTGCTTTTATTCGTTGCATACCTCTTCGGCTCAGCCGCACGCCTGGCGGACAACCCTGACGACAAGTTGTTACCTGCGCCGTCCGCGTTCGTAGAAACACTGCGCACCTACGCAGCAGAAGAAGACCGCAGAAGTGGCGAGGTCCTGTGGTGGCTCGACACAGGCGCAAGTCTCAAGCGACTGCTGATCGCGCTAAGCATTAGTGCAACACTCGGCATCTTGGGCGGGCTTGCGATCGGCGCGATTCCATACATTCGCTCTTTCATGGGCCCGTTCGTAGCAGCCCTGGCGATGATTCCGCCACTGGCGATCCTCCCAATCTTGTTCATCGTATTGGGCCTCGGCGAAGTAGCGAAGATCGCCCTGATCGTCTTCGGCGTAGCCCCATGCATCATAAGAGACGTCTCGCTCCGAGCCACGGAGTTGCCGAAAGAGCAGCTGGTGAAAGCACAAACGCTCGGCGCATCGAGCTGGCTCTTGTCAACGCGAGTGATCCTCCCGCAACTGTGGCCAAAACTGATCGATGCCTTGCGACTCACGCTCGGCTCCGCCTGGTTGTTTCTCATCGCAGCCGAAGCAATCGCATCCACCGAGGGCCTCGGTTATCGCATCTTCTTGGTCCGAAGATACATGGCCATGGATGTGATCCTTCCCTACGTGGTGTGGATCACGCTGCTCGCCTACACGATGGATTGGCTACTCAAAACCGCGAGAGCGCGATTGTTTCCATGGGCGGAGGCGCGCTGATGGCGTCCGTCACTGTTAAACATCTGTGGAAGGAATACGACGACCAGGTCGTGCTGGAGAATTTGACCCTGCACGTCGCCGACCGCGAGTTTGTGACGATCATCGGTGCGTCGGGCTGCGGCAAGACCACGTTCCTGCGCCTGCTGCTGGGAGTGGAGCAACCGACGCGGGGGCAATTGTTGATCGACGGGCAGCCGGTGCCGCCGGAGCCGGGGCCGGACCGGGGCATCGTGTTCCAGCGCTACTCGCTGTTTCCGCATTTGAGTGTCATGGACAATCTGATGCTGGGGCTGGAGTTCTCCGGTTCGCGCTGGCTCGGCAAGCTGTTGGGCGCGAAACGCCGGGCAGCCAAAGAAAAGGCAGAAAGTCTGCTGGAGGCAATCGGACTACAGGCCGCACGCGACAAATTTCCGTCGCAGCTCTCCGGCGGCATGCAGCAGCGACTATCGATTGCGCAGTCGGTGATCTGCGAGCCCAAGATCTTGTTGCTCGACGAGCCGTTCGGCGCGCTCGACCCGGGCATCACCGCGGACATGCACGAGATCATCCTGCGCTTGTGGCAGGCGAACCGCATGACCATCTTCATGATCACGCACGATCTGAAAGAAAGCTTCCAGCTCGGCACGCGGCTGCTGGTATTCGACAAACGCCGCAACGATCCGCATGCGCCGGAGCGATACGGCGCAACTGTGACTTACGACATTCCGCTTAACAGAAAGAAGCAGACCGCCCCGGTACCTGACCTCGCTCCCCTGCTCGCCGCCCGCCGGGCGTGATCCGAAATCGCGCGCGGATTGCGACCTGCCACTCATTCCGGCGGATTCCGGGTTCCTCTTACTCAACTCGCGTTGCCCGGCGCCGTTAAACCAGCCAACCGCCCAAGTCCGCCCACATGGACGTGGCTCGCTGAATTATCGTTGTTTGGAGCGACTCGTAATGTCTGGAAATCAAGTCATTCTCGCCGTGGACGATTCCGCGTCCATGCGTCAGATGGTCCGTTACACCCTGGAAGGTGCTGGCTACGAAGTCGTCCAGGCCACCGATGGCGTCGAAGCGCTGGATTTCGCCAAGACTCGTGGCGTCGATCTGGTGCTCACCGACATCAACATGCCGCGTATGGACGGCATCACGCTGGTCAAGGAGCTGCGTGGGCTCGACAACTACAAGTTCACGCCGATGCTGGTGCTGACCACCGAATCGGGCCCGGAAACCAAGATGCGCGGCAAGCAGGCCGGCGCGACCGGCTGGATCGTCAAGCCGTTCAATCCGGAACAGCTGCTGGCGACCATCGCCCGGGTGCTTTGAGCTCAAAGCGCGCGCTCCCTGGTACATGCCCATGTCGCCCAACCCTCTAGATATCGCTGCGACCGCCGATACGGCGGCGCTCGCGGACTGGACGCCCGAGCAGCAGATCGCTCATATGCTTGAGCTCTGCGAAGCGCAGATGGAATCGGCAATGTGCGAGTCGGACCTCGCGGTCGACTCGCTGATCAAAGCCTTCTCCGGCCTGGCTGAAAGCGCCAGCTCGCTCAACGCCATGGCATCCAAGCTCACCCCGGAGCAGCGTAAGGCGTTCGAGGGCGTGGACCTCAAGAAACAAATGGAATCGATCGAGCGCCAGATGAGCGCCGCGATTATCGCATTCCAGTTTTATGACAAGTTGACGCAGCGGCTCGGCCACGTTCGTTACAGCATGTCCACGCTCGCTATGTTCGTCTGCGACCGTTCGCAGGCCGGCCAGCGCGATCAGTGGCGCCGCCTGTACACGACGTTGAAGCGCCTGTACCGCACCGAAGAAGAGAAGCAGATTTTCAATATGATGGTCGAAGGCGCCTCGGCCGACGAAGCCCGCGACCACATCCATCAAAGCACCCAGACGATACGCATCGGTGCCGCGGGCGAGATCGAGCTCTTCTGAGAACCACGTCGCGCTTCGCTGTTTTTGCGTTGCGGGTGACTAGTCAATGTGATCTGACGCACGGTCTAGAAACGTCAAGAGTCTATTGTGAACACCGTCGAGGGGTCGCAGCGGGCAGTCAGGACGACTTGCCGTCAGTGGCTAGAAGCCGCATTAGAACAAGGGAGCACATCATGATCATCAAGTCGCAGCATGTGGTCGGCGTGGCCGGTGCGTTCGCGTTGGTGGGTGCCGCGCTGTGGGCGTCGGCAGTGTTGTTCAGCCCACCGAAAGACGTGCCGCACGTGGAAATCAAACAAATGTCGGAGCCGTCCTGGGCGGTCGAGATCACCGATCTCGGCGCGGCCGATGCGGTACCCGCCGAGAAACGCACAGCATCTCGCTGAGCGTCGCAGGCAATCTCACATCGACCTCTCCAGCGCAGGAGGGGTCCCGGTCTATTCCTTCGACACGATCTCGCCTTCGCCGACCTTCTCGACCATGGTCTTGATGCCGTTCTCGAAGCCGCTGCCCGAGCCGTTGTAATACAGATAAATCGGCTTCTCGTTGCGTAACAGGTCGAGCGCGTGCTGGTAATGATCGAAGTGGTAGTACAGCACGATCTGCCCCTTGGTCACCGTGTCCGCCGGTAGCGCCGTCCCGTTGGGCAGAAACACCATCATGCCGATGTAGTTGCCCGCGCCTTTCAACGCGATGCGCGGGAACAGCACGTTCGAGGCGTAGAACACCTCGTAGGCATCGATACGGGTCATGGACATGCGCGCTTCTCCTGCAGGTCGGAAAGGCGCGACTATATACGAGAGCGGCTAGACTGGCGCCCATGAGCACGCTCTATCTGATTCGTCACGGACAGGCCTCGTTCGGTACGGACGATTACGATCGGCTTTCGACTACAGGCCAGGAGCAGGCGCGCGAACTGGGGCGCTACTTCGCAGCCTCAGGCGAGCGTATCGATCATATCTATTCAGGCTCGCTGCGCAGGCAGACCGAGACCGCCGAGATCATCGCTACAGCGCTCGGCGTACCTGCCCCGCCCGTCAGCATCGAGCCAGCGTTCGACGAATACGACAGCGACGTAATTTTACAAACGTTCGCAAAATCGCTAACGCCCGAGCAGCTCGCCGCCGCGGGCTGGCCCGAGTTACGACACGATCGAAAGAAGTTTCAATTCTTCCTGGAGCGAGCCGCGCGTGCCTGGGTGGAAGCAAAGATCGAAGCCGAAGAAATGACGCCATGGCTGGGTTTCCATGGCCGCATCAGCAAAGCGCTCGAACACATCATGCTCACACACGGGCGCTCCAAGACCCTGCTGATCAGCACGTCCGGCGGCGTCATCGGCACCATCGTGGCACATGTGATGGGCCTCTCGAATCACACGGGCATCGAGCTCAACTGGGCAGTTCATAACGCGTCGATCACGCGGCTGTTCTACAGCAGTGAGAAAATCTCTCTATCGATGTTTAATGCTTTACCGCACCTGGATCGGGCGGAAACCCGGCACTTGATCACTTATCGTTGACGACCGCAACACGCACTGTTTTGGACGCTAAAAAGCGCGAACCAACGCGCATTTTACCTTTCAAGATCGCAGCGACCTGTGCCGCTACAGGATCGATCTAGACTCGATAAACGAGAAAGCGGCGCATGGTCAAGTCTGCGGTGGTCCGTCATATGTCCTCGGTCGAGGACTATCGCGCCCGCCTGGCCAGTTTGCAGGGCTCGTGGGACACGTTGTCGTTGCTATCTCACTTGCGTGGCGATGGCGCGGACGTCAGCGGCACTCGCCAGGCGTTCGAGTCGCTGGCAAACGACCTCGTGCAAAGCCTGAGCGAAGAGACGTACAAGAAGGCGATGCTCGCGCTCAAGGCCAAGGGCCAGATCGCCATCGACGTCATCGTGCGCAACCTGTTCGAGCGCACGGCCGACATCGGCTTCCTCGCGATCGACGACGACATCCGCGACTACTTGAAACAACGCCGCACCGACGCGGCGAATGTTTCTGCATTGAACGACCGCTTGCGCCGCCGCTTCCGCGAGTACGTCGGCAAGTACTCCGTTTATCACGACGTGGTGCTGCTCGATTCCGAAGGCGAAGTGCTGGTGCGGCTCGACGACAAACATGAAGTTGCCCGCACGTCACACGAGCTGCTGCATGAGACGCTCACGACGCGTCAGGGTTACGTCGAAACCTTCGGCAAGGTGGATCTGTTGCCCGACTCGGATCGCAGCCTCATCTATTCGTACCGAGTCGCCGACGGCGGCCGGACCGAAGGCGTGCTGTGCCTGTGCTTTCGTTTCGACGATGAAGTCGACGGCATCTTCGCCAAGCTGCGCGCGGCGGACGATTGGACGGTGTTTTGTTTCCTCGACTCGAAAGGCGCGGTGATTGCGAGCAGCGATCCGTGGCAGACGCCCATGGGTGCGATACTGCCGGTTGTGCTGGAAGAAGGCGGACGTGTCGTTCGCTTCGCCGGCCGAGAGTATCTTGCGGTCACACGCCGAACGCAGGGCTACCAGGGCTATATGGGCCCGGGCTGGTATGGGCATGCGATGCTGCCCATCGAGCATGCATTCGATCACGCGGCCGAAGAAACGAAAGCGATTCCCAGCGATCTGCTGGCAGCGCTGCGCGAGAGTGAAGCGATCTTCACGCCTGCCCTGCGCAAGATTCCCGCTCAGGCGGACGGCATTCAACGCGAGCTCAATCGCACCGTGTGGAACGGTAACGTGCGCCTGGCGAGCAGTACCGACTCGGGCAACGATTTCACTAAAGTCCTGCTGCGCGAGATCGGCAATGCTGGTCGCCGTACACAGGAAACATTCGAGCGCTCCATCAGCGAGCTGCAGGAGACAGTCGTATCGTCGATTCTGGACGACGCGCGACTGCTGGCGTCGCTCGCCGTCGATGTGCTCGATCGCAATCTCTACGAGCGGGCCAACGATTGTCGTTGGTGGGCGCTGAACGCAGCGCTGAGTCGCAGTCTTTCCGGGCAGTCCGCCGAGACCGACCAGGACGCAAGCGAGATCCTGCGTCACATCAACAGCCTCTACACCGTCTATCACGACATCGTGCTGTTCGATGCCACCGGTCGCATCGTCGCGGTATCGAACGCCTCGCATGCAAGCAGCGTAGGCCAGGTCATCAACGAGCCGTGGGTCGCGGCAACACTGGAGCTGCGCGATTCGCAGCAGTTCGCGGTGTCAGCGTTCGCACCGTGCGATCTCTACGACGGCCGGCACACGCTGGTTTACGGCGCCGCCGTTCGTAATGAATCTCGACGCGTCGTCGGCGGCATCGGCATCGTGTTCGACTCCGGTCCGCAATTCGAAGCGATGCTGCGAGATGCGCTGCCACGCACCGAGTCGGGCGCTATCGCGAATGGCAGCATCGGGCTGTTCGTGGACTCGCGCTTCACCGTCGTCGCCGCGACATCCGAATACGCGCCAGGCGACACCATCGATCTGCCGCGCGAGCTGCTGGAAACACAGACGAACACGGCGCGAACCGTTTGTATCAAAGGCGTGCACTATGCCATCGGTGTGCGTAAGACGTCCGGCTACCGCGAGTATGCCGGCATGGGTGTGTTCAGCCTGATTTTGATTCCGCTCGGGCCCGCGCTCGACCGTGTCATCGTGCGTCGTGCCGAGCCACAGAATCATCGACGTGGGCAGGCTCACGAAGCCGTCGTCGATGTCGCAACGTTTTATTGCGGCGATCAGCGCCTTGGCCTGATGCGCAATGAAATAGTCGAAGCGCTCGACGGAGCGCATCTGCGGCCGATTCCGAACGCGCCGACCTGGCATGCCGGCTTGCTGATGTATCGCGAGCTGCCGTTGCCGGTGATCGATCTCGGTCAATTGCTGAACGCCGGACCGGGCACGCGGGCTCGTAATGTCATCGTCGTGCGCGCGGTCGATACCGGCCAGTTATTCGGCTTGTTGGTCGAAGAGCTCGCGGACATTCCGGAAATCGCGCAGAGCCGCATTCTTCCCGTCGCCGAAATGAACACTCGCGGCCCGGCCATTCTCGATCGAGCCGTCCGGCCCGAGCATGCGGAAGAGCAGATGTTGATGATCATCAACATCGAGCAATTGCTCGTCTGTGCGCGTGCGGCCGGATTAAAGCTTGCGCCACCGACCGCGTCGGTGACAAAGCTGCGAGCGACCGCCTGAAATCAGTCCTTGAGTTCGATCCACGTCGGCGCGTGGTCGCTCGCTTTCTCCCAACCGCGCACGTCTCGATCCACACCGGCTCGTTCGAGTCGAGCCGCTGCGGGCGCGTTCAATAGATGATGATCGATGCGCAAGCCGGCGTTGCGGCCAAACGCGTTCCGGAAATAATCCCAGTAGGTGAAGATTGTTTCTTCGGGATGCACGTGACGTATGGCATCGAGCCAGCCCTGCGCGATCAAACGCCCGAACGCCTCTCGCGTCTCGACACGAAATAGCGCGTCGTCCACCCAACGCTCGGGCTTGTAGACATCCTTCTCGGTGGGAATCACGTTGTAGTCGCCCGTCAGCACGACCGGTGTCGGGCTGCCGACCAGCTCGGCGGCATGAACGATCAGGCGTT
>Ga0247784_1000128_pt1 | contig 24832 bp, 15 predicted proteins | sample UWRJL169409R5_FD_179909 | JGI IMG/M metagenome (GOLD analysis project Ga0247784, IMG submission 179909) | Plant litter microbial communities from Arlington Agricultural Research Station in Wisconsin, United States - UWRJ-L169-409R-5 | ecosystem: Environmental > Terrestrial > Plant litter >...
CGCCGCCGAAAGCCGGCGCCTCAACCGCACCTGGCGCAACAAGGACAAACCGACCAACGTCCTGTCGTTCCCGGCCGCGTCGCTGTCGCCCGGTGCGACCGGCGAGCCGCCCCGTTTTCCCGCCAAACAAATTTCCGAGTTGGGCGATCTCGCGATTTGCGCGCCGGTGGTGGCACGCGAAGCGCGCGAGCAAGGCAAGACCTTGCAAGCCCACTGGGCCCATATGGTGGTGCACGGCGTCCTGCACCTGCTGGGCTATGACCATGAGACCGATCGCGACGCCGAAGTGATGGAAGCCCGTGAAACCAAGATCCTGGCGCAATTCGGATACCTCGACCCTTATGCCTGAAGAGCACAGTCACTCCAATAGCTGGCTGCGTCGGATCACGGGCTCGCTGTCCGGCGAGCCGCGCGACCTGGAAGATCTCAACGAGGTGCTGAACCAGGCGCACGAGCGGGGCATCATCGACGTCGATGCGCACCACATGCTGGAAGGCGTGTTGCGCGTGGTCGAGCTGCAAGTGCGCGACATCATGGTGCCGCGCTCGCAGATGGTGATCGTCAATCGCGACGATCCGCCGGAAGAAATATTGCCGATGGTGGTGGACTCCGGTCACTCGCGTTACCCGGTGATCGGCGACGACCGCGATCAAATCGTCGGCATCCTGCTCGCCAAGGACCTGCTGCGTTATTTCACCGAAGGCGGGCGCGCCAATTTCGACATCAAGGAAGTGCTGCGTCCGGCGGTGTTCATTCCTGAGAGCAAACGTTTGAACGTGTTGTTGAAGGAGTTCCGCGTCAGCCATCATCACATGGCGATCGTCGTCGACGAGTACGGCGGTGTTTCGGGCCTGGTGACCATCGAAGACGTGCTGGAACAGATCGTCGGCGACATCGGCGACGAGTACGACACCGACGACGACCTGGACATCCGCAAGGAAGGCGAGCGCCAGTTCACCGTCAAGGCGCAGACGCGCATCGACGAATTCAACAACTACTTCGGCACCGAGTTCAGCGACGAAGAGTTCGACACCATCGGCGGGCTGTCGATCAACGGCCTCGGCCGGCTGCCCCGGCGCGGTGAATCCTTCGCGCTGGGCGGGCTCGAATTCAAGGTACTGCGGGCCGATCGCCGGCGCCTGGACCTGTTGCGAGTCATCACGCCGCGCGACATCGAGCCCAAAGAAGAAGAGTAGAAGTGACTAGTGACTAGGGACTAGTGACTGGTCAGAGGGGCGTCGGGTTGGCCCGGTCGACGACGTTATCAACCAGGGAAACGCGATTCAAACGTGCGCGCCTTCAAGTACTACACGCATTTGTCGTTGCCCGTCGGCGCCGCGGTCTCGCTGGCGTTCGCGCCGTTCCATCTTTGGCCGGTCGGCTTCGCCTGCCTGGTGTTTTTGTTTCTTGCCTGGGAGTTCGCGGCCACGCCCGGGCAGGCGGCGAAGCGTGGTTTTCTGTTTACGTCCGGCACGTATCTCGCCGGCACTTACTGGCTCTACAACAGCATTCACACCATCGGCCATGCACCGGTCTGGGTGACTCTGTTCGCGATGGGCGCCCTGGTCGCCATCATGGGCGCTTACATGGCGCTGCTCGCATACGTGCTGAAGCGCTGGATTCCAGGGCCGGGCGCGATTCGATGGTTGCTGATATTGCCGGCGGCCATCGTGATCCTGGAATGGTTTCGCGGCTGGTTCCTCAGCGGCTTTCCCTGGCTCGCGATTGGGTACACGCAAACTGATACGTGGCTCGCGGGCTTCGCACCCCTTGGTGGTGTGTACCTTGTGAGCTTGGCTGTCACGGTGAGTGCAGGCGCTGTGACTGCTTTGGTGCTGGGAACGAAACAAACGCGCATCGCTGCTGCTGCCACGGTTGCTGTGCTGTGGATCGTTGGCTTTGCGCTGGATGAGCATGCGTGGACGCGACCTGTCGGTGAGCCGCTCAGTGTGGCCATCGTGCAAGGCGCCGTGCCTCAGTCGCTGAAGTGGGAAGACGAGCAGCGCGACAAGACGATTGAGTTGTATCGCCGGCTCACCCGGGAGCACCTGGGCGCCAAGCTCATCATTTGGCCCGAGGCAGCGCTGCCGGCGTTGAGTCATGAGCTGACTCAAGTGCTGAGCGAAGAGTGGACTGCTGCTCATGGCGCTGGCTCTGCACTGGTACTGGGGCAGGTGCGTTACGACTTCGAAGAGAAAGTTTATTTCAATGCTGTGCTCGCGATGGACAAGCAGCCAGAGTGGTACGCGAAGCGGCGGCTGGTGCCGCTAGGCGAATATTTCCCGGTACCGGACTGGGCGCTCGATTGGCTGAAGGGCATGGATTTGCCGTACAGCGGTTTTAAGGCCGGTGTGCGAGATCAGGATGCGCTCGATGCGGCTGGGCAGAAGCTTGGTGTGACTATTTGCTATGAAGATGCTTACGCATCCGAGCAGCTCAAGGTTTTGCAGACAGCGACGCTGCTGGTGAATGTCACTAACGATGCCTGGTTCGGCGACTCGACGGCCGCGCACCAGCATTTGCAGATCAGCCGCATGCGGGCGCTCGAAGCCGGGCGTCAGTTGATGCGAGCGGCGAACGATGGTATTTCCGCGATCATCGATGACAACGGCAAAGTCGTCTCGACGTATCCGCGTTTCAAACCCGGCGTGCTCACTGGCAACGTACAACCTCGCGTTGGCCTCACGCCGTATGCGCAAGTCGGCAACTGGCCCGTGATCATCCTCAGCTTCCTCTTCCTGACCGCCGGCGTGCTGCCTCGCTTCGCTCGTCGCACGGCCGATAAGCCAGCCGTAGTCGCCTGATACTTGGCCCGCTCGCGGCAATAAGCGGTCCGCGTTCGCACGTGACCACACATCGTGGCCACTATCCTCCCTGCACGCGTTTTTTAAGCAATCGACCGACAGCAGTCGCGTTTTTCACGCGTCAGCCAGAGCGACTTCGCGGAGTAGCGGGGCGTCGCATTCTTAGAATGAGCGCGTGTCAGAAGAGGTCGTTCCATGAGTGAAACAAAGAACATCTACGCGGCTCGCTCAGATGCGGATCTATTGCGCTTGGTGCGGCAACAGCCGCTGGCCTGGATCGTCTCCGGTACAGGAGAGAACTTCCGTGCCACGCTGCTTCCGGTGCTCGCAGAGGCCGACGAAGAGGGCCGCATCATGCGCCTGATGGGGCACTTCTCTCGATTCAACGATCAGCCCCAACTGCTGACACGCGATCCTCGCGCCACCATTCTGATCTTAGGCACCAACGGCTACATCTCCCCATCGTGGTTCGCGGACAAGAGCCAAGCACCAACCTGGAACTATGTCAGCGCGCAGTTCGTCGTTGACATGCAGTTCTACGACGCACCTGAACCCATCGAAGCTCACCTGCGCCAGCTGGTGAACACAATGGAAGCGCAGGCGCCGAGAGGCGAAGACCAAATCCCCTGGGACGTCGACCAGATGGGACAGCGCTATTTTCTCCGGTCGAAGGTCATCATCGGCTTCATCGCCACGGTCCGCGAGATCAAGCCCAGGTTCAAGCTCGGCCAGGACGAGCGAGACGACGTGTTCAGCGACATCATGGCCGGCCTGAAGCACGGCCCGACCGAGGACCTGCAAGCCTGGATGCGGGACTTCAACCAGGGCCGCAGCTAACTTCCGACAGGTGCCGCTGAACCGGAAGGCGGCGCCGAACGTCTACCCTGTCGCCGGCTGGCTCGCGCCAGTATCATGGCGCCAATTTTTGCCAGTGGTCGCGACAGGGGTCGAGTGGACAATTATTTTCAGGTCATCCTGCTCGGGATCATCGAGGGCATCACCGAATTCCTGCCCATCTCCAGCACCGGCCATCTGCTGATTGCACAACATTGGCTCGGGCGGCGCTCGGACCTGTTCACTGTGGCCATTCAGGCAGGTGCAATTCTCGCCGTGGTGCTGATCTACTGGCGCCGGCTGTGGGGCCTGACGGTCAATTTCAGGCAGCCGGACAATCGCGACTATCTGCTCAAGCTGACCTGGTCGTTCGCGATCACGGTGGTCGGCGGCTTTGCGGCCAAAGCGGTCGGGTTGGAATTGCCCGAGACCGTGGCGCCGATTGCCTGGGCGCTGATCGTCGGTGCGTTCGTTATCTTCGCGGTCGAGATGTATGCGGACAAGCAACCGGTGCGTGACACGCTGACTTGGAGCGTCGCGACCTGGGTTGGCCTGGCGCAGATTCTGGCCGCGGTATTTCCGGGCACGTCGCGCTCGGCCGCGACGATTTTCGCCGCCATGCTGGCTGGCATGACGTCGCGCCCGGCGGCAGCCGAGTTCGCATTCCTGGTCGGCATTCCGACCATGTTCGCGGCGACGGCCTACGAGTTGCTGAAAATGTATGAAGCCGGTGCGCTGGCCAACGAGAACTTCGGCGACCTGGCCATCGGCTTCGTCGTATCGGCGATCGTTGCATTCATCGCGGTGAAGTGGCTCTTGCAATACATACAAACGCACAAGTTCACCGTGTTCGCCTGGTATCGCATCGTCCTGGGCGTCTTGCTGCTGGTCGCGGTCTGAGGGAACCATGCCGAATCGACTCACTCGTTGGATCATCGTCGGCCTGGTGCTTGGCATCGCGTCCGGTTACATCGCGTACGCCTATTTCCCGTCATCGAGCGCGGGCTTCGCGGAAGTGGTGTCGCTGTTGCCAACCATCTTCCTGCGCCTGATCAAGATGATCATCGCGCCGCTGGTGTTTGCAACGCTGGTGGTCGGCATCGCCAAGATGGGCGACATCGCAACCGTCGGCCGCGTCGGCGGCAAGGCGCTCGGTTGGTTCATCGGCGCGTCGCTCATGTCCCTGACGCTTGGCTTGATCCTCGTGCAGTTGTTTGAGCCCGGCAAAGCGATGCAGCTGGAGATTCCAGCAGCCGATGCCGCATCGAGCGTGAAAGCAGACGCGCTGTCGTTGAGCGGCTTCATCTCGCACACCATCCCGACCAGCATCATCGATGCGATGGCGCGCAACGAGATCCTGCAGATCGTGGTGTTCTCGGTGTTCTTCGGCACCGCCATGGCGGCGATGGGCGAGCGCAGTAAGAGCGTCATCGACGTGCTCGACGCCGTGGCTCACATCATGTTGAAGGTGACTGGCTATGTGATGAACTTCGCGCCGCTCGCCGTCTTCGGCGCGCTCGCGGGCACGGTGGCGAAGGAAGGTTTGGATATCCTGCGCGTCTACGGTTTGTTCATGGGCGAGTTTTATCTTGGCCTGGCCACCTTGTGGGTTCTGCTCGTGGTCGCCGGCGTCCTCGTGGTCGGCCCGCGCATCCTGGAATTGATTAAGAACATCCGTGGTCCGGTGATTCTCGCGTTCTCTACCGCGAGCTCCGAAGCCGCGTATCCGAAGACGCTCGAAGAGTTGGAACGATTTGGCGTCAGCAATCGCGTCGCGAGCTTCGTGCTGCCGGTCGGCTACTCGTTCAACCTCGACGGTTCGATGATGTATTGCACGTTCGCGGTGATGTTCATCGCGCAGGTGTACGGTATCGAGCTCACCATCGGTCAACAGATCGTGATGGTGGCGATCCTGATGCTCACGTCCAAAGGCATTGCCGGCGTGCCGCGTGCATCGCTGGTCGTGATCGCGGCGACCTTGCCCCAATTCAACATTCCCGAAGCGGGCATGTTGTTGCTGCTCGGGATCGATCATTTCCTCGACATGGGCCGCTCCGCCACCAACGTCGTCGGCAACAGTGTTGCGACCGCTGTGGTCTCGAAGTGGGAAGGGGAGTTGGCGCCCGGCGGCGTGAGCACGGGCGTCGTCGCAGAGCCAGCTAAGAGTCAGTGAAGATCGAAGCTGTGCACGTTCTGACCTAGCATCTCCGGGGTAATCAGAATCGTCCCCCGGTCGGTCACTTCGAAACGGCGTCGATCTTCGGCAGGATCGATGCCAGCCGTAAATCCGTCCGGAATGCGGCAGAACTTGTCGACGATGACGTACCGGAGCGTCACGTGACGACCGATCTCCACGTCCGGCAACACCACCGAATCTTCGATCACGCTATGTTTCTCCACCACTACGTTGGTGGATAACAGCGATCGCCGCACCGTCGCGCCGCTGACGATACTGCCGTTGGAAACCAGCGAATCCATCGCGTGGCCGCGAGTCTGGTCGTCGTCGAACACGAACTTCGCCGCCGGCAACTGCTCCTGAAACGTCCGGATCGGCCAACGCTTGTCGTAGAGATTGAGCTGCGGCGTAATGCGCGTGAGATCGATGTTTGCTTCCCAGTAAGCGTCGAGGGTACCGACATCGCGCCAGTACGGATGACCGTCGGCCATGTTCACGCAGCTGTTGGAGAACAAATGAGCTCGCACGTCGGCCTTGCCAATGAGATTCGGCAGGACGTCGTGACCGAAGTCGTGGCCGGAAGCGGTGAGCCTCGCGTCGTCGCGCAGCCGCTGATAAAGAAACGTCGCGTTGAAAACATATACGCCCATGCTGGCGAGCGAGCGGTCCGGCTGGCCGGGAATCGGATCGGGATCGGCGGGCTTTTCACGAAACGCAATCACGCGCTGGTCGGGGTCGATTTGAACCACACCAAACGATCGGGCCTCGCTGCGAGGGACTTCGATGCACGCCATCGTGACATCGGCGCGTGCGGCCACGTGCTCGGCCAACATCACGCCGTAGTCCATCTTGTAAACATGGTCGCCGGCCAGCACCAGGATGAATGCCGGCGACGACATGTTGATGATGTCCAGATTTTGATACACGGCGTCGGCTGTCCCCTGGTACCACGAGTCCTGCACTCGCTGCTGCGCGGGCAGCAGGTCGATGAACTCCTGCAATCCCGGATCGAGAAAGCTCCAGCCGCGTCGCACGTGTTGTATGAGGCTGTGCGCTTTGTATTGAGTGACGACGCCGATGCGACGCACGCCGGAGTTCACGCAATTGCTTAAGGCGAAATCGACGATGCGATGTTTGCCACCGAACGGCACTGCCGGCTTGGCGCGCCATTCGGTGAGCTGTCTCAAACGTGTGCCTCGGCCGCCGGCAAGGATTAGCGCATAGGTCGAGCGGACCAGCGGTGCAACCAGCGGGTGCCGGATCTGCTCCGCGTCGAGCGCGATAGCAGCGAGATGAGGCAAGGCATCCTTGACCATGGCGCTATCGAAAAACTCGTTTGCGTTCCGCAGGATGTGACTGCAGTGTAGAACCGGGTCAGCTTTGCAAAGAACTGCGGTTAATCACGATTGCCGGTTCCCAATACCGATTCGCGTCCGAGTTCGGCCTATAATGCGCGCTCGTCATGCACCGCCGTCACCTCAAATTGCTGAGCTTCTGGATCCTGCCGCTGCTGTTGCTGCGCGCATTGATCCCGACCGGCTTCATGTTGTCGGTGGAAGCGGGCAGCTTGCAGCTGACGTTTTGTCCGGCGGTCGTGCAGCCGGGCGATCAACCGCAAGCACAGCCGGCGCCCGAGCATTCGATGCACCACCCCGGGATGCATCATGCCGACGCGGGCGACGATGAAGCGGCTTCTTACGACAATGACAACGCGCCGTGTCCGTTCTCGCTGGTCGCTTCGGCAGCCCAGATCGATGTTCCTTATCTGCCCGACTCGGCCATCGAGCCGAGCGACGAACGTTTCGACTTCATTTCTTCGCCGACCTTCCGTGTCGGCCCGGTCCGTATCGACCGCATCCGCGGTCCGCCCGCCAACGCCTGATCCATCCCCAAGTGAGGTGCGCCGGCCTGCGGGTCTCGCGTGCCTTTGGCAGCCGCGATTCGCATCGCGGTGTCGATGGTCATGGAGTTGGTGTCATGGACACTCGAAGTTTGATGGCGACGACGGCCCTGTTGGCGGCCGGCGTCGCGCCTGCCTGTGTGCACGCTCAAGGCGTAGCCACGGATAAATTGATCGATGCAATTACAGTGACTGGATTGCGCGAGCGCGCCGGTGTCGACGTGCCGAATACAACGGCGTCGAAGACGGCCGACGAGCTGCGCGCGCAAAATCTTTTCAATCCCGAGGACGCGCTCAAGTACCTGCCCAATCTCACCATTCGTAAGCGCTATATCGGCGACCGGAATGCGCTGATCGGCGGCCGGAGTTTCTCGACCCTGCAAGCGCCGCGTGGCCTGGTCTTCATGGACGGTTATTTGCTGTCCAATTTTCTCGGCCGCTTCGACGCGCCTCGCTGGAACATGATCGCGCCGGAGGAGATCGAGCGCATCGATGTGTTGTACGGGCCGTACTCGGCGACGTATCCGGGCAATTCGATCGGAACGACGGTCGCCATTCGCACCCGACGCCCCGACGATCTGACCATGAGCGTGCGTACCACGGCGTTCAACGAGCGTTTCGACGAGTACGGACTCAAGGACGATTACAACGGTTATCAGCTGTCGGCGTTTCTGGGCGACCGGCTGTCCGATAACGCGTGGTTCACATTGTCCGCGAATCGTCAGGACGCGACCGGTCATCCGATGCAGTACTACACGGTCTCGGCGAATGCGGCGGGGCAGTTCCCGGTCGTCACCGGATCGGCAGCAACGCCGGTGAGCGGTGTGAGATTCGATCTCGATCCGCAGGGGCGGCGTCGTGCTGTGTTCGGCGCCAGTTCCGGTGCCATTGATCACACGATCCAGGATCAAGTGAAGTTGCGCGGTGGTTATGCACCTACCGATTGGTTCGAAGCCGAGGGGTTCGTCGCGTTCTGGCGCAACGATACCGAGAACGAGAATCGCACGTTGATGCGCGATCTTGCTGGGAACGAACTGTGGTCGGGTCGCGTCATCGCCGACGGCATTGTTTTCAATGTGCCTGCGACGGCACTTGCGCCCAGCACGCGCATGGAGGAACACGTTCTATGGGGCACGACGCTGCGAACGACACGTGCCGACGGTTGGAACGCGTCGATCGTTTATTCCGAGTACGACATTCGAGAGGACTACACGCTGCAAGCGAACACTCCCGATCCAGCCGCTGCGAACGGCGGTCCAGGAACGAATACGGAGCGCGATGGGACAGGCTGGCAGACGTTCGAGATCCAAGGCGTGTACACGCCGGTCGATGATGATTGGACCGGCGGCGATCACACGCTCGCGCTGGGTTATCACCAAAACGAGTATCAGCTGGTCAACCCTGTCTACGACGTTGTCGATTGGCGGCAGCGGCAGGGAACATTGTCACAGAATGTGTTCGGTAAGACGCGCTTGCGAGCGATGTACTTGCAAGATGAGTGGCGCTGGAGCGAGCAGTGGACCATGACACTCGGTGCTCGTTACGAAGATTGGTCGGCGTTCAGCGGTGGGCAGCGAGCGGGTGCGGTGTCGGTCGCTTATCCCGAACGTAGCGATTCGGCGCTGTCGCCCAAGGCGACGCTGACGTACATGCCGGACGAGGTTTGGACGCTGCGGCTCAGCGCTGGGCGCGGTGTGCGTTTCCCGACTGTGCCGGAGTTGTTTCAAGGCACGAGCACGGCGGGAGCGATTGTCGTCAACGATCCTAACCTGCGGCCTGAGCGTTCTGATTCTGTGGAGCTGACGGCCGAGCGTTGGCTGGATTGGGGTAAGCTGCGAGCGTCGCTGTTTCAAGACGACGTAATAGACAGCATCTTCAGTCAGACGAACGTGACTGTGACGCCGAATGTCAGCAACGTGCAGAACGTCGATCGGGTGCGCACGCGAGGGATTGAAACGGCGTTCACGATTAACGCGCCGGGGCTCGATGCGCTCAGCTTCGATGGCAGCCTGGCGTACACGCGAGCCAGGATTTTGGAGAACGACAACTTTCCGATTTCGGTAGGCAAGATCTGGCCGCGCATTCCGAAGTGGCGAGGCAATGTGCAAGCGGTGTGGCGCCCGACTCAGCAATGGCTGACGAGCTTGGGCGTGCGCTACTCCGGTCGCATGTTCAATCGACTTGAGAACGATGACATCAACCCGGATACGTACGGCGGCGTGTCTCGCTTCACTATGGTCGATGCACGTGTGGCGTACACGACAGCAAACAACATCGAGTTGGCGATTGGTGTCGACAATCTCACAGATGAACGCGCGTACCAGTCCCACCCCTATCCCGGCCGGACCGGCTTCCTCGAAGCCCGCTGGTCGTTCGAGGGCGTACGATGAGTGTGCCAACGTTGAAGAATGCAATTGGTTGGATCAGTGGCTGGCGGCGCCAGGAGGGGGAGACCTCCTTTCGGGAACGCCGTAAATCCGTCCATGGAGGCTGCTGTCGCAACATCCTGTTGCTCAAGCTCCCGAAAGGAGGTCTCCCCCTCCTGTCACCGCTGGATGCATCCGTGGCAAAGACGTCGGTGGCACGCGATGGCAGACCGTCTCGCGTCCGCGCGCGCAGCGCGATGACGGCCTTTGTTTGTTTTCTCCTGCTAAACCTCTTCCTGCCCGCACAAGCCGCAATGTCCCACGGCCCAGCACTGGGCACGACAGCCGCTCTGGATCCGCAAGGCCGACTGTGGATCGCTCGCAGCGAGCCAGTGGACAAAAACGCGCACGTGATCGTGCAACGATCCGACGATCGCGGAGCAACCTGGCAGCCGTCAATTCGGGTGACAACAAAGCCCGAGCCCGTCTCGGCAGACGGCGAAAATCGGCCGAAGCTCGCGTTCGGCACGCGAGGTGAATTGTATGTTTCGTGGACCTCTCCGACCTCGGAGAAATTCACCGGCGACATTCGCTTCGCGCGTTCGCTGGACAACGGCAAGACCTGGTCGGACCCGGCCGTGGTCCATCGCGACCGGCAAGTCATCACGCATCGGTTCGAATCGATGATCGTGGATCGCACCGGTCGCGTCTGGATCGCATGGATCGACAAGCGCGATCTCGCCATCGCCACAGCCGACAAGAAGGAATATTCCGGCGCCGCTATCTACTACGCGTACTCCGACGACCGAGGCACCACCTGGCGTGGCGACTTCAAACTCGCAGACCACAGCTGTGAATGTTGCCGCATAGCTCTTTCGCTGGACTCGCAAGGACGCGCCACAGCCATGTGGCGCCACGTGTTTCCACCCAACGAACGAGATCACGCGCTCGCCGTTTTGCAGCCCGAAGTCAAAGACATCGTCGTCGAGCGTGTGACATTCGATCGATGGAAGATCGACGCCTGTCCGCATCACGGTCCGTCGCTGGCGGTCGCCGACGACGGCACTCGTCACGCGGTGTGGTTCAATCAAGTGAACGGGGAGGGACGAGCGTATTACGGTCGTCTCACGACCTCTGCACCATCGAATGTGCAAGCCCTGCCGGCAGGTGCGAGTCACGCCGACCTCGCAGTCGAGGGCAGCAAAGTCGCAATCGTGTGGAAACGTTTCGACGGCACGGCGACGAGAGTGGAGTCGTGGCTATCCAACGATAGCGGCAAACATTTCAACCCCGGCCCGACGCTCACCACGAACGGCGATTCTGACCAGCCGCGAGTGATCAACAAGGATGGCGCGATGCTGGTCGTCTGGCGCCGAGCGGAAGGAATCGCCGTCGCCGATCTCGCAAAAGGCGCGAATGACGACGCCGTCAAGCCGTTTACTCGTAACACGATGAGATCGATCGAGCAGCAACACGCCGGCTCGCCGTTCTGGGTGGTGCTGTGGGATTTGGAGTGTGTGTATTGCCTGAAGTCGCTGGGCAATGTGGCGGCCGCCCAGCGACAACGGCCCGATCTGAAAATCATCACCATCGCCACCGATCCCATCGTCGCCGCCGCGGATCTTCACGAACGACTCGCTCAGATCGGTGTCCATTCCGAGGCCTATGCCTTTGCCGGAGCGCCCGAAGAAGCGCTCCGGTTTGCGATCGACCCGGCATGGATGGGCGAAAAACCGCGCGCTTATCGCTACGGTGCCAACGGTTCACGTGCCCCGATTTCAGGCGTACTGGATGCCACCGAATTAGCCCAATGAGCCAGTTCGTGACGTGGGTACTGGATCAGCGGACATAACGCGACTGTAATCCCTGATTGAATCGCACTATGTTCGAAGGCATAACGTGCATCTCATTGTTTTCTCAGGATGGACCAGCTACCCATGACGGCCGCAGCTCAGGCCGCAACGCCGACGGAGCGCTATCGTCGCGAGCGCCCGCCGGTAAGCCGCGAGTGCGGCGATGAGCTGACGCGCATTACGGACGACATCGACGACCCGGTCGTTAAGCTGCGCTACTTGCAGAGCGCGCTGAACGAGGAAGGCAAGAGTGCCGCCATCGTCGATCTGGTGCCGATTCCGCCGGCGCGTCGCGTCTGGTATCGCTTGAAAGGTTTACGAGCGCTCGACGCCGTCTCCGATCAGAACGTCGCCGATCGCACGCTCGCGGCTCGCCAGACAGCGCGCCGAATCGTTGTTGGTGTCACCGCTGCCGCGTTGTTATTTGTGCCGGTGTTGCTGGCCGTCGTCGCGTGGCAGATCAAGACGTGGAGCACGTCGAAGCCCGAGAGTGTTGCATCGGTGGCTTCATCAACTGTCGCTAACGCGACGAGCGTGGCACCGACTCAATCAACAATGCTCCCGCCGCCGATCGAATCCGGCGCCGTGACGCCCTCCGTGGACGACTTGCCTATTGCCGAGCCCTTGGAAAAACAAGATCTCGGCATCGTGCCGAACGCCGTATGGCTGGCGGATCGTGGGCCGGGTTGGGAGTTGTATAGCAACGGTTTGCGCATCGAGACCGCGTATGCGGTGAAGGGCACACCTCGCGACTATCAAGTGCACTCACGCAGCGGCGAATTGCTGCCGACTCGTTTGTCACATCCCATTGGCATTCTGTTCCATACATCCGAGAGCGATCTGTGGCCGCTTGAACAGGGCTATCGAAAGGAAGTCCGCCGCGGCTCCGAGGCCCTGCTGCGATTCGTGAAGCGCGAGCAGGCCTACAACTACATGATCGATCGCTTCGGGCGCGTGTATCGCGTCGTCGACGACGACGGCCGCGCCAATCACGCCGGTCACGGTGTGTGGGCTCGTGGCAATGAGGTTTATCTCGATTTGAATTCGGCATTCCTTGGCGTTTCATTCGAGTCGCGTTGGGAAGGCGGGCGCACGTTGCCGATCACTCGCGCGCAGTTGATCGCCGGACGCAATCTCACGCACTACTTGCGACAGCGGTTCGCAATCGCGCCGGAGATGTGCGTGACTCACGGTTTAGCGAGCGTCGCGCCGAAGCGCGGCCTGATCGGTTATCACCTCGACTGGGCGCGAGGCTTCCCGTTCGAGGCGTTCGGTTTGCCCGATTTGTATGCACAGCCGCTGCCGAGCGTGGCGTTGTTCGGCTTCAACTATGACGGCGAATTCTTGCGCGTCGTCGGCGAGCGCTGGCCCGGGCTGATCGCCGCCGAGACACAACTTGCGAACGAAGCGCGAGAGCGAGCGACGAGCATCGATCAAGTACGGCGCGAGCGGCAGGCGGAGTATCGCCGCTGGGCGCGCAGTACTCAGGCGGCGACCGAACCCGAACCGGGCTTGGAAACTCCCACGGCGCAGAGCCCGACCGGCGCCGCGATTGAATCTACAAAGTCACAAACGACAGACAAGCGAGGGTAAAGCTATGGACGATCGCAACGACATCGGCTCGGAATCCACTGGTTCCAGCGCGCACACGGGCCACGGCCAGAGCACCCGCACCCGCATCGGTCTCGACGTCGGCACCAGCAAAGTGGTCGCCGCGCGTGGCGATAACCTCTCGCCCGCGACCGACTCGCAACTCAACGCATTCTTCGACGTGCCGTATTCCTCGTTGCACGAGCAATCGTTGCGTCAGAACAAGACGCCGTTCTATCGCGAGAACGATCGATTGATCGTGTACGGCGACGCTTCGGAAAAGTTCGCGCACATTTTCAACGCCAACGTGCGCCGGCCGATGGCGAAGGGCATTTTGAATCCCAGCGAGCCACAAGCGACGCATGTGCTCGAAACGGTGCTCGGCACGCTGGTGCCGGTGTCTCGCAATCCGGGTGAGCTCCTTGCCTTCTCCGTGCCCGCGGCCGCGGTCGAGACGGGCCATGAGCTGACCTATCACGAAGAAACGATCAAGCGATATTTGCAAGGCCGGGGTTACACGCCGCTGGCGGTGAACGAAGGTCTCGCGGTGGTGTTGGCCGAATTGTCCAAGGAAGGATTTACCGGTATCGGCATCTCCTGCGGCGGCGGTATGTGCAACGTCGCGATCTCGTATCTGTCGATTCCGTCGCTGACCGTTGCGTTGGGTCAGGGTGGCGACTTCATCGACTCCGCGGTCGGTGCGGTCGTGAACGAGCCGGCAACGCGCGTGAAAGCGATCAAAGAGGAGACGCTGGATCTGACCCGCGATGGCGGCGACAAGATCGACCGGGCGCTACACATCTACTACGACAAGCTGATCGAGTCGTTGATCGATGAGCTCGGCCGCGCGGTTCAGAAAACTCAGAAGCTGCCGCGTAACGATCAACCCATGCCCATCGTACTGGCGGGCGGAACGTCGAAACCAAATGGCTTCCGCGACCGTTTCGAAAAGGCGCTCCGTCGCCGCTCCTGGCCGTTCCAGGTGGGCGAAGTGCGCATGGCGAGCGATCCGCTGACAGCCACCGCCCGCGGCGCGCTGGTAGCGGCTCTTGCCGAAAGATAAGACTGACTTGCAAGAGTAGGACATTCCCTGAATCTGCCCGGTACTCTCCCCGGAGTACCGGGCGGTTCACACTCGGTCATGATTACGCGGAAATCCGCAGCCACCCCTGCTAGGATCGGTCCCGTCCAGTTTCACGGAGTTGTCGATGTCCGCAGACGTCCCGTCTACACCGCGCGCGCCACTGAATTGGCCGGCGATCATCATGTTCCTGATCACCACCGTGCCGGTGGTGACTGTGCTCCCGTGGTACGCGGCCAAGTTCGGCTTCGACACGTTCGAGTGGGTAAGCTTCGGCGTGCTGTGGGCGTTGAACGGCATGTCGATCACCGCTGGTTATCACCGTCTGTGGGCACACCGTAGCTACGAGGCGTCCAAGCCGCTGCAGATCCTCTACATGCTGTTCGGCGCGATGGCGCTTCAGAACAGCATCCTGATCTGGGCGTCCATGCATCGCGTGCATCACCGCCATGTCGACGACATCGACCAGGATCCGTACTCGGCCAAGCGTGGCCTGTGGTTCTCGCACCTGGGTTGGATGCTCCGCAATTACCCGAGCGGCGAGCACGACCTGCGCAATGCCAAGGACCTGGAAGCCAATCCCATCGTGGCCTTCCAGCACAAGCATTACGTGCTGATCGCCGTGGCCATGAACTTCGCCATTCCGCTGATGCTGGGTGTGATCAACGGCGACATCTGGGGCAGCCTGCTGCTCGGCGGCTTCCTGCGCCTGGTCGTGAGCCACCACTGCACGTTCTTCATCAACTCGCTGGCGCACTTCTGGGGCAGCCGTCCGTACACGACCGAGAACACGGCGCGTGACAACGGCATCCTGGCGCTGTTCACCTGGGGCGAGGGCTATCACAACTATCACCACTTGTTTCAGTGGGACTACCGCAACGGTGTGCGTTGGTGGCAGTGGGACCCGACCAAGTGGCTGATCTCCACGATGACGTGGTTCGGTCAGGCCCGTGCGTTGAAGCGCGTGCCGGAATTCCAGATTCGCAAGGCGCTGGTCGAGCGGCAGCTACAGCTGGCGCAAGAGAACCTCGGCCAGTGCGACGACCATAGCCGCCTCGCGCTGCTGCGTCAGTCGCTGGAGGCCGAGTTGCAGCACTTCAAGGAAACCTTGAGCCACTGGACGAACCTGCAGCAGGAGCGCGTCGAGGCCGCCAAGAAGGCGCTGATCGATCACATCGAGCACAACGAGACCCTGCGTCGCGTGCGCGAGCTGGAAGAGTCGTTGCGCCAGCAATACCTCCGGGTGCGGTTGATCGCGGTGCAAGCCACCTGATCGACGGCTCATCTGTTTGATTCAAGGGCGCCGCAAGGCGCCCTTTTTGTTTCTCCCCCATAACCAGACTCATACCGCACCGTGGACCGGGCGCGTGCACACTGGCCCGATGACGCTACTTGACGTTGAGAGCGCTACGATTCTCACCATGACCACTCCCAACGAGCTGCGGCAGCGGGCGGAGCAGTTCCGCGCCAGCGGCTTGTTGGGCAAGCCCGGCGCGTTGTCGCGCCTGTTCGATTTCCTGCTCGCGCGTTCGCTGGAGGGCGAGGTGCCGAAAGAGATCGAGATCGCGCTCGAAGTGTTCGGCAAGAGCACGACCTTCGACGTGGCGCAGGACTCGGTCGTGCGCGTGTACGTCCACAAACTGCGCCGGCGTCTCGAAGAGTTTGCTGCTCGATCGCTCACCTCCCGGGATAGTCGGATCGCGATCCCGAAGGGCGAGTATCGATTGGTGTTGGAATCGCCGATCGTCGGCATTCCCGCGGACATCGAAGAGTCGCTGCCGGTCGATACATCGCCTGTTGTGGTCGCACCAAAGCGTCGAGCAAGTCGCTTCGCCTGGCCACTCGGTCTGGTCGCTGCGTTCGCCGCCGGTGTGTTGCTCACATTCGCGTTCCTGCACGATCCACAAGCGCGCGACTTGAATGCTGTTCGTCACAGCGCGATCTGGGGACCGCTGCTCGACGACGACTTGCCGATCACCTTGGTCGTCGGCGATTACTTCCTGCTCGGCGAAGTGGACGACACCGATAACGTGCGGCGCCTGGTGCGCGAGTTCTTCATCAATTCCAACCAGGACTTCCTGGATCAGCTGCAACTCAATCCGCAGCTCATGCGGCCGTATCGCAATCTTGAGCTCACTTATCTACCGGCGGCCACGGCCTTTGCTCTTCAGGATCTCGTGCCGGTGCTGAATGCCGGCAAGCCGGTGCGTGTGTCGCTGGTGTCGACGCTCGATCCGAACATGTTGAAGTCCACGCACATCGTGTACTTGGGCTATATCAGCGGCATGGGCATGCTCGGCGATCGCGTGTTCGCCAACTCGCGCCTCGCACTCGGTGGCTCGTTCGACGAATTGAACGATCAGCAAACCGGCCAGACGTACGTGAGCACCGCCATGCCGAACGGCGCCGAGGGTGGCGCGTTCCGCGACTTCGGATATTTCTCGACGTTCGCCGGACCGAACGGCAATCGTGTCGTGATCATCTCCGGTACTCGCGACAACGGTGTGATGCACGTTGCCGAAGCCGTGTCTCGTCGTGCGAGCGTGCAAGAGATCGACAGCAAAGCCGGCGATGCCGAATCGTTCGAGTCGCTCTACGAAGTCGATGGCATGGCGCGCGCTGGGCTGAACGCGCGTCTGCTGTTTGTTTCGAGCAGGAAAGATGACGCGATCTGGAGCGGTGCTCCGTGACAGAGCCGTGACGTTCGAGGTCGACGTGCGTATGACAGATTGCTGCGTTGACAACACTCCGATGATCCTGCAGTGTATTAGCGAACAATAAGAAACAACCGAAGCTCGGGTGCGGTCGCGACTCGTCGTTCAGGATGTGAGATGTCACGGGGCGCTGGCGTTGAACCGCCGGCGCGTGCTTGCGTCGATTGCCTGCATCGACGCGACAATGCAAAGGGAACTTGTGCAATGTCGAATGTTTTCGTGTCGCTGCGTCGGAGCGGAAAGTCCATTGTCTTCGGTTTGGTCGCAATCGCGAGTAGTCTCGCGGCCTCGGCGCAGACACTGCCCGTAACCTCGGCGGGCTACACCCCCGGAACGTTCGATGTATCGCCGACGGGGCAGGCGACCTACTCCATTGCGTTGTGGACGCCGCCGGGTACCAACGGCGTCGAGCCGAAACTCTCGCTCGCGTACTCCAGTAACAATCGCGCGTCGGGATGGATCAGCCCGGGCTGGGCGCTCAGCGGACTCTCCCAGATCACTCGCTGCCAGAAAACCGTCGAATCCGACGGTGCCGTCACTCCCGTGTTTCTGGCGACGGACGATGCGTACTGTCTCGACGGTCAGCGCCTGGAGTCGTACAGCGGCGTCTATGGACAGCCCGGCTCGACTTATCGCCTGCGCATCGAACAGTTTTCTTTGGTGACGGCGAAAGAAACGGCGGGCAACGGTCCGGCGTGGTTCGAAGTGATCACCAAGGACGGGCTGATCTACGAATACGGACGCACCGGCAACTCGCGTGCCGTGCTTCCGGGCGGCACTACGCCGTATTTGTGGTCGCTATCGAAGATTCGCGACCGCCAGGGCAACAACTTGATCGTGGACTACACGGCCTCGTCCGGCGCGCTGTCGCCCGCCACGATTCAATACACGCAGTCGCCCGCCATCGGGGCGAGCTATCCATACACGATCGTATTCGGTTACGTGTCACGCGATACCGACGACACGCTCACAGGATATATCGTCGGATCGCAATTCAACATCAATCGACGGCTCACTTCCGTCGATGTGAGATACGGCGGCGCCACCGGTACGTTGCTGCGGCAATATCGTCTCAGCTACACGGATTCGCCGACGACGCAGCACTCGCGGCTCGCGTTCGTGCAGGAGTGCGGAGGCAGCGCCGGTACCGACTGCCTGGCTGCCACGACGATCAGTTATCAGAACGGCCAGAGCGGTATCGCGGCTCCCGTTTCGGCGGTGGGATCGCTGCCTGTCTACAACGAATTGCGCGTCGCCGATATCAACGACGACGGCCGCAGCGATCTGATTTACAGCACCACCGCGAACGCCGGCTACTACTCGTGGTTCGTGATGCTCGCCGGCTCGTCGGGCTTTTCGGCCCCGATCGATACCGGCATCAGGATCGGGATTGGCGATATGCGCGCCGAATTGTTGGTTGGAGATTTTCTCGGTGTCGGCCGCGTGCAGCTGGTCGCACCGAATGCCGACGGTCTGTGGTGCGCATGGTATTGGAACGAAGACGAAGGATTCCCCCAAGGAGGAATCTGCAGCAACGCCGAGGTTGACTCCGCAACGATTGGCGGCACAAGCCCAGGTAACGAGGACGCACCGAGTTATGCCTCAGCTGACGTTAACGCCGACGGTCGCGCGGACCTGATCTACGCCAGCACCGCAGGTCTTGGCGGCCTTCCGACTGTCTTCGTCCGCCTGAGCATTTCGGTCAACCAGACGCTGGGCTTCGCTCTGCCCACCCCTTTCTATCCCATTCCCGATTCGTTTGCCGGGCTGTACGGCTCCTACGGACCGGCGACGTTCGGTACCGCCACGGATCGCCTGGATTTCAACGGGGATACCCGCGAAGACGTGGTGCTGGTTACCGGCAAATCCAACCAGATCCTGGTTCAATTCACTGCTCGCGAACTGATCGCGAGCAATGGCGCGTTCAGCACCGGACCGACGCTGAACGACTATTTCGGCGGGCCGGAGGCCGTGAATTGGAACGACGATGCCTGCACCGACTTGCAGTTCGGCAGCAACGTTTATCTGGCGGCGTGTAGCGGATCGTTCGGTCAATCGATTTCCGCGCCACAGGGAGGGTTGCGACTGGATTGGAACGGTGACGGCCGCACCGATGTGCTCTATCCGTCCGGCAGTATTTGGGCTGTTCGGTTGTCGCAAGGCGCGCAGGCGTCCTCGGAGCTGTCTACAGGTATCCCTTACGTCGCTAACATGGGCTTGCTGCCGCTGGACTACGACGCGGACGGACTGATCGATTTGATGTCTTTGAACAGCTCGACCCGTGCGACAGCCATCGGTTTGCACCTGGGTGCCGGCACGCCGGCGGATCTGGTGTCCTCGATCGTCGACGGTCACGGCAACCGCTTCAGCCCGACATACAAGCCGATCACGCAGAATAACTCTGCGCTGTTTGGGCAGGCGGCGGTCTATCCCCGGATCGCTCGCCTGACGCCGATGTACGTCGTCGATCAATTCTCCGCGACTGACGGTACCGGCGGCACTTATACAAACCAGTTCCAGTACACCGGCGCACGCTGGCATGCGCAGGGCCTGGGTTTCCTCGGCTTCGAATCGAAGCGTACGTTCGATAGCCGCACCGGACTGTATCGAACCGAAGTTTATTCTCAGGATTTCCCTACCGTCGGCTGGGTCAAGAACGAGTATGTCCAGCAGGCCGACAACAAGTTCGTGCGTTCGACCACCAACACCCTGGCGTTCAGCACGCATTTCATGAACGAGGATGTGCCGATCTCGCAGTGGCGTTACAGCTATTTTCCTTACGTGCGGCGCTCGGTGACGCAAAGTTACGAGCTCGGCGGTTTACGTAACGGCGCACTCATCAGCACTCACGACGTTACCAACAGCTACGACAATTACGGCACATTGATCTCGCAGACCGACAAGACGACGGAAGGCGCAACCGGTCTGTTCAGCGCAGCGGAGTACACTCAGATCGTCAGTGCCTCGGATGTTCAAAACGACGAAGTGAGTTGGTGCCTCAACAAGCCTCGGCGAGTGCAACACACTCGTCGTCACAGTCTGCCCACCGGCGGCGATGTCACGCGCACGATCTCGTACAACTGGGATCTGACGAATTGCCGGCTGACTCAGCAGGCCGTCGAGCCGGATAGCTCGCGTTGGGGAGTGACGTCGGACTACAGATACGACGCAGTCGGTAACGTCGACCAGGTGACGATGACGCCGGCCTCGGGACAATTGGCACGCACGTACGCCATTTATTGGGGAACCAACGGCCGATTCCCGCGGACCTTCACCAATCCCAAGAGCCAGGTGACGAATTTCGGCTGGGACGAAGTGAAGGGTGTACGCACCAGCGTCACCGGACCCAACAATCTCACGACCACGACCGGCTACGACAACTTCAATCGTGTGAATCGGGAAGTGCGCCCGGACGGCACCGCCACGGATATTTCGCGTCAGCCCTGCAGTGCCACCTTCGTGTACTGTGCCAGCGCCGATATGCGCGTGTATGTGCAAGTGGTCGTGCGCGATACCGCGAACAACGCGATCAGGACCGATATTCAATCCTTCGACGGAATGGACCGGCCGCGTTACCGCTTGGGAAATCTGCTCACCGGCGCGATGCGCGGCGAGATCACGACTTATAACTCGCTCGGTCTGATCAGCTCGGAGAGCGCGCCTTTCATTCAAGGCGATACTCTCGTCTGGTATACGACCATCAACTATGACGCGCTGGGCCGCCCGAGCACCGTGCAACGCCGAGTCAGCGAAGAGAACTCTTCGACCCACCTCACTCAGTTCCGCTATGAAGGGTTGAGCACGGTGCAGGTCGACGCGCTGAATCGTTCCACCACTCGCTGGGTCAATGCCGTCGGCGATATCGTTCGAATGGTCGATGCCGCGAACGGCGCAACGAACTACGAATACGATGCGTTCGGCAACCTGGTGAAGGTGCGAGACCCCGCCGGCAACGAATCGAGCATGACATACAACGTTCGCGGCATGAAGGAGACCTCGAACGATCTCGACTCCGGTGCCTGGTCGTTCGACTACTATCCGCTCGGCGAATTGAAGTCGCAGACCGACGCCAAGAACCAGACCACTACATTTACGTACGATCCGCTGTCGCGCCTGTTGACGCGCGTCGATCTCGACGGCACGACGCAGTACACGTACGACACGGCTGCCAACGGCATCGGGCAACGCGCGACGTCGAGCTCGCCTGGCGGCTATTCGGAAACATATAGCTACGACACTCGCGGACGTTTGTCACAAACGCGCATCACCGCTGATTCGAGCACCTATCAATACGACTACAGCTACAGCTCGACCACCGGGATGCTGGAATACATGACGTATCCGACCAGCAGCAGCGGGTTCCGCTTCAAGCTTCGCTACGACTATCAGTACGGGCTGATGCAGAAGGTCAGCAACTACACCGGCGATGTATTGGGCGAGGCGTACTGGGAAGGCATCGCGACCAACGCACGCGGGCAATACATCGACGAGCAGTACGGCAACGGCTTGCGGAGCATCTCGACGTACGATCGCATCGCCGGCTGGTTGGACAATCGAACGACCGGACGCAGCGGCGGCACGTCGCTGCAGAATTTCGCCTACGACTGGGACGCGATCGGCAACCTGGAAGAGCGGCGCGACACCTACAACAATGTCACCGATCACTTTTCCTACGACACGCTCGATCGGCTCTTTCGCTCGACGCGCAACGGCACGATCAATCTGGATGTCGGCTACGACGCAATCGGCAACGTCACCAGCAAGTCCGGCGTCGGCAGCTATACCTATCATGCGACCAAGCGGCACGCCGTCGTCTCCACCACCGGGACGATCAACAACAGCTACAGCTACGACGCGAACGGCAACATCGAAACCCGCAACGGGCAGCCGATCACGTGGTATCGCAATAATTTGCCGAAGAAGATCAGTGCATCGTCGACGCTCTCGAACGAGTTCTGGTATGGACCGAATGGCGGGCGTTGGAAGCAGGTGATGACCAACGGCTCCTCCGTCGGCACGTGGACGTATCTCGGCGGCCGGATGGATCGCCTCGTGACCTCGACCGTCAACGAGTTCCGGCACTACATCTTCGGACCCCACGGCGTCGTTGCGGTCTACAAGCGTTCGGCATCTGGAACCACGCCGTCGACGACGTATGTGACGACGGACCATCTCGGCAGCCTCGACGTAATCAGCAATACAGCCGGTATCGAAGTGGCCGACGCGGGCTTCACGGCGTTCGGCGAGCGCGCCCATTACACCGGCTCGGGGCCGCCGACCTCCGGCGATCTGACGAGCCTGCGAGGCGTGACCCGTCGGGGCTTCACTTTCCACGAGCATCTCGACGAAGTGGGCCTCATTCATATGAACGGGCGGGTGTACGACCCGGTGATCGCGCGCTTCATTTCTCCGGATCCGTTCGTGCAGGATCCGTTCAACAGCCAGAGTTTGAATCGTTACAGCTATGTGCTGAACAACCCGTTGCGTTATACGGATCCGACCGGCTATTTCGGCTGGGACAGCATCGGCAATTTCTTCAACGGCATCGGCCGCGCCGTCGGGATCATTCGCTTGTGGCGCGAGTTCTGGCGTACGCCGCCCTCCTGTACTGGCACGCTGTGTGGCATGACTCTGCCGAGGGACGGCGGGTCTGGCGAATATTCTGGAGGGGTATGGTCGCCTCGTATCATCCCAGGCTCGCCATCACCGCCGCAGGTCACATATGCAAGACCGGCCAACCCGGTGTTGCCGCCGGCGGATGCGGCGGTCCCTGGAATAGGTCAGCCGGCGGATGCAGTTACCACAGCGCGTACGACCGTTGGGGCAAGCGCCACATTGGTCTTGCGTACGACTTCAGGAATTACGCTCGAAAATGTCCTTGGTGGAATCAGTGCCACGGTGGGTGCGTGGGTAACGGGTCCATTCCTGGCGTTGTGGCCCAGCTCAATTGGAGAGGAGTGGCCCGACGGCTATCCCGAGGAATTGCGTCGACCGGTGTACTCGGAAGGAAATACCGATGCAGCACCGCCGACTCCCACCGAAGGAAGTGCAGATGCCGGAGCTCAGAGTCCCAATCCCGCGCAAAGCACGAGGGAAAGAGGGCTTCCGCCGGAGGGAATCAGCCCGCCGTGCGATGGTCCCTGCGAGGTTGGACCGGCGAGCCGCGAATCCGAGCGCAAGAAAGGCGGCAAGAGCTTATGGGATACGAAAGGAGGCGAGTGGCGCTGGTCGCCGGAGGACAAGTACCACAACCCGCATTGGGACTACAATCCACACAGCCATCCGTCGTCGCCGTGGGAGAACATCCCTCACGCAGACCTGCCAACGCATAAGTGATTCTGCATGCTCGACACGAAAGGATCTGATCGGCATTTGTTCGTCGGGCCCGTCGAACTTGCCGACCCGACGCTGCTGCTCAGCGCGGACCAACAGTCGCTGCTGTGGCTTGCCGAACAGATCGAGTCGCGGCAAATGACTTACCTGCGCCGTGGGTATCCGGAGTTCGTAGTGTCGGAGGCGCATCTCACATTGATCCCGGTTGAGGGGGCCGGGCGCTTGGAAGAACGCCGCGGGCAATACGAGTGGCGGATCGGCCCGGAACAAGCCCGAGAATTTGCCGAGCGGCTTCGCATGCTGGCGACAGCACCGAAGCCTGCTCATGCATACCTGGACACTGACTCTGCCCGGCAGATCGTTGCCTCCAAAGGAGAGTACGATCTAAAGCGCCTCATCGCCGATCAGCCGCCAGGGGACTGAGGTGGGCAGTATCACCAAACGACACTAATGCGCGCCCCACCGTAGGTTAGTTCGTCTTCGTCCTCCGCCATTGCATGCCCCACCCACGCAGCGAGTGCCCAATGTTCCGTCAGCGCCAGGTTCGCATAGAGTTCGGCGGTGTCGGTCACGATGTCGGATTCGACTTCGCGGTCGCGATAGTAGATGGCGCCTAGCGATAGCACTGCAAACTCGTACGTCACACCGACGTTGATCGAATCTTTCAGATAAGCCTCGTCGCGAGTCACGCCGGAGAGAGTTACGCGCTGGAGTTGAGCCAGGCGTGTCGGCATATTCGAAGTGTCGTCGTAGTCGTAGACCATCACGCCCGACGACAGCGTCACATGCTTCGTCACGTAGAGCTCGCCGTGTGCTCCGATGCCGGTACCTTCAGTGCTCTCGACGACGCGAATCGCGAGCGGGTCGCGGAAGCGGCGCTGGATGCTGGTGATGGATTCGGATTCGGCCGAGCGATAGAACAAATCGAGGCCGAGGGTGCCGCGGCTTGCGATGTAGGTGAAGCCGCCGAAGAGATCGTGTTGCGTGTACGACGAGCCGTCCTCGCGATAGGTGTACATCGCCTGCCAATCGAAGTTGCCGCTGCTGAAGCCGGTGCGCACGCCGACGCTGCTCATATCGACATCGTCGTTGTTGTTCAGCGAGGCGGTCGTCGTTCCAAGATCGAGCTGCGCCCAGCCGGTTGCACCGACGGGCACTGCGAATTCCGCCTGCAGCTCGCG
>Ga0247784_1000129_pt1 | contig 24709 bp, 22 predicted proteins | sample UWRJL169409R5_FD_179909 | JGI IMG/M metagenome (GOLD analysis project Ga0247784, IMG submission 179909) | Plant litter microbial communities from Arlington Agricultural Research Station in Wisconsin, United States - UWRJ-L169-409R-5 | ecosystem: Environmental > Terrestrial > Plant litter >...
CCAATGGGGCTCGGTAACAGATTGCACATCAATCTGCTGGGCGACCGCGACGGTTGTTCGCTTGGCGCGGCGCGCACCAAGCGCGGACCAAGGGCGCCGACCACGACGCACCCGGCCATGTGCTTTAGATAATCTCTGCGGGAATAGCTCGTCGGCATGCCGCAGGAGAGTCAGGGAGGAAGCGTCGCTATAATTGACGCTTCAATCCCACATATATCGGCACCGGGCTCGATCCATACGTGGGCACAGTGGCACAGGTGGCGGTCGTTTCGTACCACACCAACACGGTTTTGTTGTCGGCAGCCGCTTTGGCTAACAAGCCATACCATCCCAGGCAAACCTCTGCCGGAACATTACCCCAGGTGCCGTTGGTGTTACAAAGAAACGTATAGTCGTTCCGCCAAGTGCCACGAACGTTCAGCGTTCCGTCGGCATAGAGCAACACTTCATCGACCGACCCCATGCACGAGATCGCGGCACCGGCGAGTTGCGGCAAGGCCGTCAATGCGACAGCGAGAATTCCAGCGCTCACGCGCTGGGATCGAATTTTGGAAGTCATGTGGATTCCTTTCCAGCGTCAGGGTCAGTTTCGAATCAAGAAGTATTCGACCCGATTCGGCGTCGCCGTGGCGTCTTCCCAGCGGATTCTGACGACGGCGCCGGTACTGTAGGCGGTCAGGGCCGACGCCAGCATGTGTTTGCGATTGGTAACCTCGGTCGCGCTGGTCGCCAGCATCAGATACGGCCGGTTGGGCGTGAGGTTGGTACCGCCGTTTCCCAATGGAGGGGAGTCGCCGCCCAGCACTTCCAGGAACAGGTGAATCTGCTCGTCGCCGGTCTCTATTTCGACGATGCGAGCGTCGGTGTATCGGGTCACTGCCTGCGCAGTGCCCGCCGCAAGCAGGCCGAGAGCGAACATTGCATGTACAGCGCGCATACGCTTCCTTCCGTGGTGACTGAAGTTCAGGGTTTCATGGGAGCCTGTCGTCTATATATCAGCGCCGCACCCCACCAGGAAGTCTCCGTCGAAAATACTCGCGCTCCCAACGCGAAGCGGTTGCCGTTCCACGATAGTGCCAGCGAGTTGGCAAACCCCGTGGCGATTTGCGGCCCCGGCGATTCGAAAATCCCGGTCTGTTTCCACCGGTCGCGCACTTCGTCGAACGCGACGACGTAGGGCTGGCCGTAGGCGCCATCGTCGCGATCGGCAAAAGCAACCAGCGTTCGGCCATTCGCACTCAGCGTGAGCCGCAATCCAAACGAGCGGCGGTCAGGCAACCTCGGCCGCAATACACCCGTCGCGGCCCATTGCTGACCGCGACGACGATATATTCGCACCAACCCTGCGCCACCTCCGCTTGCAGCGACGACAAAGGGCGATGCGATGGCCAGCGTGTGGCCGTCCGCGCTCAAATCGAAACCTTCGGTCTGCCCTTCGGATTCGTATGCAGTCCCGCCGAACTGCGAATCGTTGGCGGATCCTTCGAATTCGGCAGTGAGATTCCAGGCGGCGCGCCACCGGTCGAACACGTAGACGGTGTTGTTACGACCCGGCCAGCCGCCGACATCCCAATCTTCGGTCGCAAAATTCTGCTCGGCTGCGAGCACCGCTAGCGTTCTGCCGTATTCGCTCAGCCGCACGCCCCAACCGAACAAATCGTCGGCTTGCGGGTTTGGCGCCGTCACCGCGTGCTGTTCGCTCCAGATGCCTGCTCGTTTCGTAAACACATACACCGCCCCCGCGGCCACCTGTTCGAGTCCATCAACAGCGACTGTCTCGTAAGGTGCGGCGACGGCGATCACATCGCCGAGAGCGCTGACCTCAACATTGCGGCCAAACTGTGCGCCGTCCTGAGGGCGACTTGGACGTAGCATCGCTTCTTCGAACCACCTGCCTCCGCGACGCTTGTAGACGAAAGCGGATCCCGGCCCCGCAGCCTGACTGGGAGCGTCGTAACCTTCGTTCTGCGCACCGACGACCAGCAGATTGCCGTCGAAGTCGAGCGCCAGGTCCGAACCGAAGAAGTCGTAGCCGCGAGCAGCGGGCGGCTGCAACTGCGCTTCAAAAGTCCAGCCGCGAGCCGTCAGACGATAGACGTACACGGCTCCCGATGCATACCACGGCCACTCGCTGCCGCCGAAGTACCAGGCATCGGCGACCGCCATCGTCAGGCCGTCGCCGCTCAAGGCGATCTGTGCGCCGAACTGTTGGTTGCGAGACTGGTTGGTCGGCTCGTGGTACTCGTATTCGGAAGTAACGATCTTCGCGCTGGCATTCCATGGCAGCGGATGTGGCACGCTCGGCTTGGGTTTGTTGTCGGATGCGTTCGCTACGGCAAATATCAGAGAAACGATGGCACCCGCGAACACCCCGACTGCTCCAACGCGCATCGTTCTTCTCCCCGGAATCGTTTTGCCAGCCGGCAGAAATGCGCGACCGCCGCCGTCGGTTCCTAAGCTGTTGCCCTGGCAACGAGCTGCGAGAAAAACCTAGACTTCCGGATCGATGAAGCTATTGATGGAGAGTCGCCCGGTGCGGGGATCGGCATCCGGAACAAAGGCGCGATCGATGGCGCCCGAGTGCAGCGAGTTGCGGCGATAGATCAACATGCGATTGAAAACACCTTCGGCGCGCGCGATCTGTTCGAAGATCGCAGTATCGCCGTTGATGTATTCCTCTTTGGGCCGGTCGGGACCGGCACACTGCGCTTCGAGACTTTGCGAATAGGCAGGGCGGCGCGATTCGTCCAAATATTCGTAACCCGTGGCGCGATGGCGATAGAACGCGGTGCCACCGAGTTTTTCTTTGAATAGATAGTGAATGGTCGCGAGCCCTTCGGGCGCGAACGAATCGACGTGCGGCAAGCATTGCGGCAACGTGAGCTCCGCGGCGGGAGTCGTCACCAAAGAGAAGTGACACATCGAAAGCCGCAAGGAACGACTGACCAGACCGAAGTACTGCGATAGCAGCGGCTGCAGGCGAGTTGTCAGGAAGTGCTCGTAGGAAGGCGGCGCCTTCGCTCGAATGCCGGGATAGAAACGGCCGCCAGTCGTGAACTGCGCGGTGGCCGCTTTCTTCAGCAACCGCTCGGGATCGGCAACGAAGTTGTCGATCACCAACAGCGGCGCACGCTCACGGCCGAGCGTGAGCTGTTCGACGCGGATCTGAGGGTGCAGGTCCAGAATCATGCGCCGATCATGCGCTCGCAGTGGCCGGCTGCGGTTCCAAGAGATGGCGTCCCCACGGGGATTCGAACCCCGGTTACTACCGTGAAAGGGTAATGTCCTAGGCCTCTAGACGATGGGGACACACAATCGACACGTTGGAGCTTGGTGGAGCTAGCCGGGATCGAACCGGCGACCTCTTGCATGCCATGCAAGCGCTCTCCCAGCTGAGCTATAGCCCCACGCGAGAGGCGCGCAATGTATTGGAGGGCCTCCCCCCTGTCAATGCCTCCCCCCGAACAATATAGATAATCAAGCAGCGGATTTGCCGGACTGTGCGTAGGCGACCGCCGCCGTGAGGCGCGCCAGCGTGGTTTCCCGGCCCAGGACCTCCAAAGTGACGTCGATCGGCGGCGAAACCGAGGTTCCGGACACGGCCACACGAATCGGCTGGGCCACCTTGCCCATGCCGACAGCCAGCTCGGCCGCTGTCTGATTCACGGCATCATGAATGGCCGGCGCCGCCCAGGTCGGGAGCGCAGCGAGCTTCTGGTGAATCGTCGTCAACGGCGCGACAGCATCGGCAGTCAGGTTCTTTTTCGCGGCTTTCTCGTCGTATCCGGTCAGCTCGCTGAAAAAGAACACGCTGTTCTGAGCCATTTCCTTGAGCGTCTTGGCGCGCTCCTGCTGAGCCTTGGCGACAGCGGCGAGCTTGGCATCGTCGGTCACCTTCACGCCTAACGCTTCGAGCTGCGGCTTCAGATAGAGCGCGAGCCGCTCCGGAGTCGCTCGCATGATGTGCTGCTGACTCAGCCACATCAGCTTATCGGGATTGAACGCGGACGCGGCCTTGTTCACATCCTTGATGTCGAACAACTGCGTCATCTCTTCCATCGAGAACACTTCCTGATCGCCGTGCGACCAGCCGAGGCGCACCAGGTAATTCAACAGCGCCTCGGGCAAGAAGCCCTCTTCGCGATACTGAAGCACGCTGACGGCGCCGTGACGCTTGGACAGCTTGGCGCCGTCGGCGCCAAGAATCATCGGCACGTGCCCATACACGGGAATCGCCGCGCCCAATGCTTGCAGCATGTTGATCTGTCGCGGCGTGTTGTTCAGATGATCGTCGCCGCGAATCACGTGCGTGACTTTCATGTCGTTGTCGTCGACGACGACGCAGAAGTTATAAGTCGGTGTGCCGTCGGAACGCGCGATGATCAGATCGTCCAGCTCCATGTTGTCGAACACGACGTTGCCGTGAATGACATCGGGAACGACGACGCTGCCTTCGACCGGATTGCGGAAGCGCACGACCGGAGAAACACCGGGCCGCGGCTCGGTTCGATTGCGACACGTGCCGTCGTAGCGAGGCTTCTGCTTGGCGGCGAGCTGACGGTTGCGCATTTCCTCCAGCTCTTCCTTCGAGCAATAGCAGTGATACGCCTTGCCCGCCTGCAGGAACTCGCCGATGACTTCTTTGTACCGGTCCATGCGCCGCGTTTGATAGAACGGCCCCTCGTCGGCCGCAAGGCCGAGCCACTCCATGCCGTCCAGGATCACCTGCGTCGCTTCGTCGGTGGAACGCTCGCGATCGGTATCTTCGATACGCAGGATGAAGGTGCCGCCGTGGCGCCGGGCATAAAGCCACGAGAACAACGCCGTGCGCACGCCGCCAATGTGCAGCATGCCGGTGGGACTGGGGGCAAAACGGGTGCGAATGACCAAGGTGACGGATCCTTACGCTATGGATCCCGTCGGCCACTGACATTGGAATGGTGGGCGGTACAGGGATTGAACCTGTGACCCCTGCCGTGTGAAAGCAGTGCTCTACCGCTGAGCTAACCGCCCGAACTGTCGGGCCCTCCGGGAGTCCGAAGGGGCGCGTAGTTTAGGGACGAGACCCCGCTCGGTCAACGATCAGACGACCTGCACCGGCGGCGGCCGGTTCAGCAGCACCCAGTACAGGCCCAGGTTGCTGACAGCCTCGACGAAGGCGCCGAATTCCACCGGCTTGCGCACGTAGCTGTTGGCGCCAAGGTTGTAGCTCGCGAGCACATCCGCGTCCTGGCTCGACGAGGTCAGCACCACGACAGGCAGATTGCGAGTCCTGTCATCGGCGCGCAGACGTTTGAGCACGCCCAGGCCATCGAGCTTGGGCAGCTTCAAATCCAGCAGAATAACCGTCGGGGCCTGAGTGATATCGCGGCCCGCGTACTGGCCGCTGCCGAACAGGAATTCGATGGCTTCCACGCCGTCGCGAACCACTACGATGTCGTGCGCCAGATTGTTCTTGCGCAGGCTGAGCAGCGTCAGTTCCTCGTCGTCCGGATTGTCCTCGACCAGCAGGATATAGCGCTCGGTCATTGCTGCCCCTTGGCAATGGTTCGACATTCTTTGCGTACCGGCCGGTACGCAATCGTCGATGTTTCTGTGGCACCCGTGGGCAAGGATCGTCTCGTAATGACGGTCCCGCAGCAAGCCGGTAAAGCCCGCTATGGCATGTAGTGGGGCTCGCGGCCGAAACCGCGACGGCGAGGCCCCGGAATGTGAACTAGTGCGCCTCTTCGCCGCCGATCAGCTGCAATAGTTCGGCGGTTTTGGCGCGCATCAGGCTTTCGTCGCCGCGGCTTTCGACGTTCAGGCGGATCAGCGGCTCGGTGTTGGAAGTGCGCAGGTTGAAGCGCCAGTCCGCGAACTCGATCGAGAGACCGTCGGTGAAATCGACCGCCTCCGAACCGGGCTGATAACGTTCTTGCACGCGCGCGATCGTGGCTTTCGCGTCCGTGACTTTGCGATTGATCTCGCCGCTGGCCGGAAACTTCGCGATTCGCTCGCCGACCAGCGACGACAACGTCTTGCCGGTCTCGGACATGAGCTGCGCCACCAGCAGCCACGGAATCTGCCCGCTGTCGCAGTAGCCAAAGCGACGGAAATAGTGATGTGCGCTCATCTCGCCGCCGTATGCCGCGTCGGCCTGACGCATCACATCCTTCATGAAGGCATGGCCGGACTTCGACATCACCGTCTTGCCACCGAGCGACTCGACCATATCGGTCGTCGCCCAGGTCAGGCGCGGGTCGTGCACGATGCGCGCGCCCTTCTCCTGCTTCAAGAACACGGACGCGAGCAGGCCGACGATGTAGTAACCCTCGATGAAGCCGCCGTGCTCGTCGAACAGGAAACATCGATCGTAGTCGCCGTCCCAGGCGATACCGCAGTCCGCCTTGTGCTTTTTAATGGCTTCGATGGTCGCGACGCGGTTCGCTTCGAGCATCGGGTTCGGCACGCCGTTCGGGAAGCTGCCGTCGGGATGGTGATTGATCTTGATGAACTGGAACGGCAGGTACTGTTCCAACTGATCGACGACCAGGCCGGCGCCGCCGTTGCCGGCATTGACGACGATCTTCAGCGGCTTGAGCTTGGAGCGATCCAGGTACGACAACAGGTGCTCGATATATTTCTTGCTGACGTCCAGCTCGGTGCGCGTGCCCTTGCGCGACGGCTCCGTATAAACGTTCGCCTCGGCGAGCTTCTGAATGTCTTTCAAGCCGGTGTCGCCGCTGATCGGGCGCGACTGCTCGCGCACGAACTTCATGCCGTTGTAGTCGGGCGGGTTGTGACTCGCCGTCACCATCACGCCGCCGTCCATAGCTTCGCTGAAGGTTGCGAAATACACCGTTTCAGTACCGCACAGGCCGATGTCGAATACATCGACGCCTGAGTCCAGCAATCCGCGAGTCAGCGCCTCGCACAGCTCGGCGCTGGACTTGCGAATGTCGCGTCCCACGATCACCTTTTTCGGCTTCAGGAACTCCGCGTACGCCCGGCCGATGCGATAGGCAACGTCCGGATTGAGCTCGTTCGGAATACGGCCGCGATAGTCGTAAGCCTTGAAGCCGACGATGGCGGAAGCCTGGGTGGCGGACATGGGCGCTGGTCCTTATTCGATATTGTCTGGTTGGGAGAGTCTACTTCTCTGGTCGAAAGCGGCCGAGGCCCTTTCGACACGGCCGGCAAAAGGCGCGACTTTTGCCGACCTTATCGGCTGCGGTCGCTCGGCTCACCGCTCTGGTCGCGGCCGTAACGATCTTCGAAGCGCACGATGTCGTCCTCGCCCAGGTAAGTGCCGGACTGCACTTCGATGATGTGCAGCGGAATCTTGCCGGGGTTCTCGATGCGATGCCGGGTTCCGAGCGGAATATAGGTCGACTGATTTTCCTCCAGCAGGAAAGTCTCGTCGCCGCGCGTGATTCTCGCCGTGCCCGCCACCACGATCCAGTGCTCGGCGCGATGGTGATGCAACTGCAACGACATCGACGCGCCCGGCTTCACCACCAGGCGTTTCACCTGGAAGCGTGCACCGGAATCGATGCTGTCGTAGCTGCCCCAGGGACGAAATACCTCTCTATGCAGCGACGTTTCGTAACGGCCCTGCTTCTTCAGCTGGTTCACCAGCTCCTTCACGTCCTGCACACGATTCTTCGGCGCCACCAGCACGGCGTCCTTGGTTTCCACCACGACGTGATCCTGCAAGCCGACCGCGGCCACCAGCCGGCTGGTCGATTGCAAATAACACCCGTGCGAATCGGCGGTCAGCACGTCACCCAGCGCTACGTTGCCGTCGCCGTCGGCAGGAATGGCCTCGTGCAACGCCGACCACGAGCCGACGTCGCTCCAGCCCGCTTCGAGCGGCACCACTGCGCCGTGCTTGGTTTTTTCCATGACGGCGTAGTCGAAGGAATCGCTCGGACATGCGCCGAATTCCTTGGCCGGCAAGCGAGTGAAATCCAGGTCGCGCTTGGCCGCGGTGATCGAGGCCGCGCACGCTTCGTAAATTTTCGGCGACAGCTCGCGCATCTCTTCCAGCACCACGGAAGCGCGGAACAGGAACATGCCGCTGTTCCAGAAATATTCCTTCGACTCGACGTATTTTTTCGCGGTCGGCGCGTCGGGCTTTTCGACGAATTGCGCGATCGGATAGGTCGGCCCTGCCCCGCTGGCGCGGCGAATATAACCGTAGCCCGTCTCGGGTTTGTCCGGCACCACACCGAAGGTCACGACTTTGCCTTCGAGGGCAGCCTGACGACCGACTTCGAGCGCTGCGCGAAACGCACCTACGTCGCGGATGACATGATCGGCCGGAAGAATCAGCAACAACGGATCGTCGGCCTTCGATGTGCTCGGCAGATCCGCCACTGCAGCCATCGCCGCGACCGCAACAGCCGGGGCAGTGTTACGACCGACCGGCTCCAACACGATCGCTTGCGGCTTGATGCCCGCTTCGAGAATCTGCTCCGCGACCAGAAAGCGATGGCTCTCGTTGCACACCACGACCGGCGCGCCCAATCCTTCCACTCCGGCAACTCGCGCCAGCGTTTCCTGCAGCATCGTGCCCTTGCCTACCAGCGGCAACAGCTGCTTCGGATACAGCTCGCGCGACAACGGCCACAGGCGCGTGCCCGACCCGCCAGAAAGAATCACCGGAATCAACATACGCTGTCACCTCGCCCGATGGCGTAGTACTTCAAACCAAATCGTTTCACGAACGCCGGGTCGTACAGATTGCGACCGTCGAAAATCACTTTCCGCTGCAGCTGGGAAGCCACCATCTCGAAATCGGGGCTGCGGAATTCCTGCCACTCGGTCACGATGGCCAGCGCATCGGCGCCCTGCAGCGCTTCGGTGGCGGATTTGGCCAGGAGCAGATCCTCGCGGTCGCCATAAATGCGATGGGTTTCTTCGTGGGCCACCGGATCGTAAGCGCGTACTTTCGCGCCCGCTTCCCACAAGGATTCGAGCAGCGTGCGGCTCGGCGCTTCGCGCATATCGTCGGTATTGGGCTTGAACGACAGGCCCCACACCGCGATGGTCTTGCCCTTCAGATCGCCGCCGAAGAAGGTGCGCATCTTCTCGAACAACACCGTCTTCTGACGACGGTTGACCGCTTCCACCGAGTTCAACAACTCCGCGGTGAACTTGTGATCGGCGGCACTGCGCGCCAGCGCCTGCACGTCCTTCGGGAAGCACGAGCCACCGTAGCCGATACCCGGATAAATGAAGTGATAGCCGATACGCGGATCCGAGCCGATGCCCTGGCGGACTCGTTCGATGTCCGCGCCCATGCGCTCCGCCAGATTGGCAAGCTCGTTCATGAAGCTGATCTTGGTGGCGAGCATGGCGTTCGCGGCGTACTTGGTGAGTTCCGACGAACGCACGTCCATCACGATCATACGTTCGCGGTTGCGGGTGAACGGGTCGTACAACGCCTTCAACAGCTCCGCCGTGCGCGGGTTGTCGGTGCCGACCACGATACGGTCCGGCTTCATGAAGTCGTTGATGGCCGCGCCTTCCTTCAGGAATTCCGGGTTCGACACCACGTCGAACTCCGCGTGCGCGCCGCGCGCCTGCAGGGTGCTGGCGATCTTGGCTTTGACCTTGTCGGCCGTACCCACCGGTACCGTCGACTTGGTGACCACCACCCGGTACTCGCCGATGTTCTTGCCAATGGTCTCGGCGACCGCCAGGACATATTTCAGGTCGGCCGAGCCGTCCTCGTCCGGCGGCGTGCCGACCGCGATGAACTGGAACAGGCCGTGCTTCACTCCCTCGACGGCGTCCGTAGTGAAATTGAGGCGGCCAGCCGCCAGGTTTTTACGTAACAGGTCGTCCAGACCCGGTTCATAAATCGGCGACTCACCGCGCTTGAGCATCTCGACCTTGCGTTCATCGACATCCACGCACAACACGTTGTTGCCGACTTCCGCCAGACAAGCGCCGGTGACCAGGCCCACGTAACCGGAGCCGAAAATAGTCAAACGCATGCAGTTAACCCGCTGGGAGGGAAGGAAAAAAGACCAGCGAGCTTAACGGACGCCCGCCGCAGGGTAAAGAAGTCGGCAGAAACCGCCGTGTTCCCGCCTTAGAAAAAATTTCAGTGAAATCGAATTTGCTGCGAGGGTGAATCGCCCCGTTTGTCGCTTTAACTAGTAGGAACAGCAGTTTTGCCAGGGCGGGCGATTCGCTGTCCAACGAGGAGCAAGAGTACAGGGAACGTACGACGTGATCGTGGACCGACAGGAGTTGGCAATCGATCGCAGGCTGCCGCGGAACTGGCAGGCTCGCACCTCAAGGAGTCATCGGCGCGCTGCTCCCACGGCGCAAAGGTGACCACTCAGGGAAGGGATCAAGAAAAACAGCAGGAAGGCGCAAGTGCGCAGGGTCGACTAGTGGCCAGGGAGGCTCAGTCGTAGGTCAGCGCACACCCACTCGATCGCCGCGGGTCGTGATGAACGGCCCGCGGCGACAACATCGCCGATCAAACCACCACGACGCTCTCGAACGCGTTTGCTAGCTGCTCGTCCAGCGTCGCCAGCTTGCCGTTGTGAATCGTGGCGAGCGTCGCGAGATACGCGTCGGTCACCGATACATTCGACATGCCCGGCAGCATGCGTGTGAACTCAGCGTGTGCGTAGCCCTGCGTCGGCTCCGACCAAAACACGTGATCCGGCAATGAAGTGATCTCGCCTAAATAACGTTGTGCCACCGACGGCGAAACGTAGTGAGGCACGTTCGGGTTGCACGACACGCGAATGAAAGCGAGCTGCGTGACGATACAAGTCGCCCAGCCTTTGACGCGCTCTCGCGCAAACCACTCCTGCACGCGTTCGTGTTCGGTGTGATTGGGCCAGGCCAGCGCGATCAACACATTAGCGTCGAGCAGATAGCCCTTCATAATCGATGATGGCCTGGACGCTCTGCACCGTCAGCGGCTCCGCATCCGGAGGCACTTCGAACACCGGAAATGCGGCGCGCTGACTCGGCGCCGAGGGCCGCTCGTGTTCCAAACCTTTGCGCGCCAGTTCCGATACTGCTTCGCCAAGAGTCAGCCCGCGCGTGCGAGCGATCTGCTTTGCGGCAGCCACTACGGCGGCATCGAGCTCCAGTGTGATTCGCATTGGCGGGCATGGTAGTCACTGCTTCGGACGGATTGTCCGCGCCGACAGTCCGTAGTTACCGTCGTCACCGGGAAAGGAAGACGCGGAGCACATCCTGTGCTCCGCGTTGACTCAGGCGGGAATTTCCTGAGGGGGGTCCGTTAAGGGGATGGGGAGCTTCCCGGACCGCGGGCATCTCCTTTGCCTTCGGGACGCATCATGCGGCCGAAGCAAAACAACGAACGATGCGTTAAGAGCCGCTTTCGCGAGAAATGCGCGATTGTTCGCTAGAGCAATGCGCTAGCGCCGGCGATATGCGCCGCTCAGCACATCGCGCCACCAGCTTTCGTGACTCAAGTACCAGTCGACCGTTTTCTCGATGCCGGTCTCGAAACTTTCCTTGGGTTTGAAGCCGAGCTCGCGCTCGACCTTGCTGGCATCGATGGCATAGCGCCAGTCGTGCCCGAGTCGGTCGGTGACGAATGTGATGAGACTCTCGACCCGCTCGCCGCGCGACGCCGGACACTTAGGGAAACGGCTGCGCAAACTCTCATCCTGAGAGAAACGCCGATCCAGAAGCGCGCTCAGGTGCCGCACGATATCGAGATTGCGCCATTCGTTACGGCCGCCGACGTTATAAGTCTCGCCGACCTTGCCCCGCTCCAGGATCAACTGGATCGCGCGGCAGTGATCTTCCACATACAACCAATCGCGCACGTTCTCGCCGCGACCGTACACCGGCAGCGGCTTGCCATCGAGCGCATTCACCAACATCAGTGGGATCAGCTTCTCGGGAAAGTGATACGGACCGTAATTGTTCGAGCAATTGCTGGTGGTGACCGGCAAGCCGTACGTGTGGTGATAAGCGCGAACCAGGTGATCCGACCCCGCTTTGCTCGCCGAGTACGGAGAGTTCGGCGAGTAAGCCGTCGTCTCGGTGAATGCCGGAGCATCCGCAGTGAGCGAGCCGTACACTTCGTCGGTCGAAACGTGATGGAAACGCACACCGTCGCGCCACTTGCCTTCGTGACTCCACGCCGCTCGCGCTGCTTTCAACAATGCGTGCGTGCCAAGCACATTGGTGCGGATAAATTCGTCGGGGCCGGTGATGGAACGGTCGACGTGCGATTCGGCGGCAAAGTGCACGATGCAATCGATGCGCTCCTGCTCGAACAACTCGCCGAGCAAGGTCGAGTCGGCGATATCGCCCTGGACGAAACGAAACGCGGGATGTTTCGACACCTCGGCCAGATTCGCGATGTTGCCGGCGTAGGTCAAAGCATCGATCACCACCAGGCGACCGTCGGCATGACCGCGCAGCCAGTGATGAACGAAATTCGCGCCGATGAAACCGGCGCCGCCAGTGACCAGCAGATGCTTCACGCTCGCAGCTCTCGCAAAACTTTTCTTAGATTGGTGCGCCAATGAACCGGCGTCAATCCGAGCGCGGCCGACGTCCCGGTGACATCGAGCACGCTGTAGCTCGGGCGACGGGCCGGCGTCGGATAATCCTGAGTTCGAATCGGTTGCACATCCACTGGCTGTTGCAACAGGCCCAGTTGCGTTGCCTCTTCGTAAATCGCCAAGGCGAAGTCGTACCAGCTCGCCACGCCCGCATCGGTGAAATGCAAAATGCCGCGAACGTTCGACTCAGCCGCGCGCCACACGCACCGTGCGAGCGAATCGGCACTCGTCGGCGCGCCCACTTGATCCGCAACGACGCGCACCAGCGGCCGTTCTTTGAACAGCCGCAACATCGTCAAGACGAAGTTCTTGCCGGTCGCTGCATACACCCAGGCGGTACGCACAATGCACCAGTTGAGATCCGCCTGCGCTGCGATCTGCTGTTCGCCGGCAAGCTTGCTTGCGCCGTAAACACTCAGCGGTGCGGTGACATCATCGGGTCGATAGGGTCGTCCAGCCGAGCCATCGAAGACAAAATCGGTGGACACATGTACCAAACGAATTCGTTGATCCGCGCATGCGCGGGCGAGTGAGCCAACCGCATCGGCATTCGTCGCGTATGCGGCCTGCGAATCCGACTCCGCACGATCGACAGCGGTGTATGCGGAGGCGTTGATCAGCACCGTCGGCCGATGTTTCCTCAGTGCTTGATTGATAACATCGGATTGCGTGATGTCGAGATCGGCTCGGCCGAGCGAAACGGCCTGCGCTCCATCGGGCAAGGTCCGCAGCAAAGCTTGGCCGAGCTGCCCTCCGCCGCCTGCGATCAGCGCTTTCACGGCAGGCTCTCGATCGTTTCCCAGGTGGTGCCCTTGCGGTCCTTCTCGGAAATAATCGGCGTCACATCTTTCGGCAACGGCCATTCGACGCCGATCGCCGGATCGTTCCACAGCAACGTGCGCTCGCTGCCCGGATCGTAGAAGTCGGTGCATTTGTACAGGAATTCGACCTTCTCGCTCATGACCAGGAACCCGTGCGCAAAGCCCGGCGGGATCCACATCATGAGACGATTCGCGTCGCTAAGATATTCGCCCACCCACTGTCCGTAAGTCGGCGAGGAACGGCGCATATCCACGGCGACGTCGAACACCTCGCCCTGAGTGACGCGCACCAACTTGCCCTGTGTGTGACGCAGCTGATAGTGCAACCCGCGTAACACCCACTGACTGGACATGCTGTGATTGTCTTGCACGAATTGCGCGGGAATGCCGCCGGCGGCGAACTTCCTGGCTTCCCAGGTTTCCATGAAGGATCCGCGCGGATCTTCGAAGACCTTCGGTTCGATCAGCACGACCTCCGCCAGGCGGGTCGGTTTGAAATTCATTCGATGACTCGTTCTTCCAACATGCGCAGCAGATATTTGCCGTACTGGGTGTTCTGCAGCGGACGCGCCAGCTCGCGCACCTTGTCCGCCGACACGAAGCCCTGCCGATAAGCGATTTCCTCGGGACAGGCCACCTTCAGCGCCTGCCGCGTTTCGATCGCCTCGATAAATGTGGCTGCGGCAATCAACGATTCGTGCGTGCCCGTGTCGAGCCACGCGTAACCCCGCCCCATTACCTGCACGCGCAACTGGCCGCGCGCCAGGTATTCCTTGTTGAGGTCGGTGATCTCCAGCTCGCCCCGCGCCGAAGGCTTCAGTCCCTTGGCGATCTCGAAGGCACCCTCGTCGTAGAAATACAAACCGGTGACGGCGTAATTGGAACGCGCTTTCGCCGGCTTCTCTTCGATGCCCAACGCCCGGCCCTGGGCATCGAACTCCACAACGCCGTAACGCTCCGGATCGTTGACGTGATAAGCGAACACGCTCGCACCCGACGCCTGGGCATTCGCCGAGCGCAACAGCGTCGTCATGCCGTGACCGTAGAAAATGTTGTCGCCGAGGACCAAGGCAAACTTCTGACTGCCGTAGCGCTCGCCGGCGATCAGGATCGCCTCGGCGATGCCATTCGGCTTGGCTTGCTCGGCATAATCGAACTTCATGCCCCACTGCTCTCCCGTGCCCAACAGCTGACGGAAGCGCGGCAGATCCTGCGGCGTGGAGATGATGAGATGTTCGCGAATCCCGGTCAGCATCAGCACGCTGAGCGGGTAATAGATCATCGGCTTGTCGTAGATGGGCAGCAGCTGTTTGCTGGTGACCAGCGTCAACGGATACAGGCGCGTGCCGGAGCCACCGGCGAGAATGATGCCCTTTCGATTCACCGCCTATCTCAATGCGCGGTCGGGCCGGCAGGCGGCCCAGCGCGCAAGCGTCGCGTCTGCAACGCCGTCACATTCGTCGTCTGCTCGGCATGCGTCAACGCCGCCTTGCGTGCCCAGACCAAGTCCTGAAGGTCGCCGGTCGGCTTGTACTCGACCACGGTTTGCATCAACAGCGCGCGTGCGCGATCGCAATCGAAACGGCTCAGGGCCAGCGACATATCGTCGAGCACCTGTTGCACTTGATGCCACGGCAGCGAATGCTCCATGGCGCGCATGATCATCGGATGTTCGGTGCCGGTGACGTTGGTGCCGATCAGCAGCTCTTCGAACAATTTCTCGGCGGGTCGCAAGCCGGTGTAGATGATCTCGACATCGCCGTCAGGATTCTCTTCATCGCGCACGGTCAGGCCCATCAGGCTGATCATGCGCTTGGCGAGATCGGCGATGCGCACCGGTTTGCCCATGTCGAGCACGAACACGTCGCCGCCCCGCCCCATCGAGCCCGCTTGCAGCACCAGCTGTGCCGCTTCGGGAATGGTCATGAAATAACGGATCACGTCTTTGTGAGTGACCGTGACGGGACCGCCGCGACGGATCTGTTCGCGGAACAACGGCACCACCGAGCCCGACGACTCAAGCACGTTGCCGAAGCGGACCATGCAGAAGCGCGTATGCGAGCTGCGCGTCTGCAAGCCCTGCAACACGATCTCGGCGAAGCGCTTGGTGGCGCCCATCACGTTGGTCGGGTTGACGGCCTTGTCCGTGGAAATCAGCACGAAGGTCTCGACGCGCGTTTCCAACGCCGCCTCAGCCGCGTTCCAAGTGCTGAAGATGTTGTTGTAGATGCCCTCGACGACGTTCTGCTCGACGATGGGCACGTGTTTGTAAGCGGCGGCGTGATAGATACTCTGCACGCTGTACAGCTGCAGGATTTCTTTCATGCGCTGCTTGTGATGAGCGTCGCCCAGCAGCGCCACCAGATCCACCGACAGTCCTTCAGACGCCTGCAGAATCTTCAGCTCGCGCTCGATGTTGTACAGCGCCAGCTCGGACATTTCGAACAGCAGCAATTGCGCCGGACGCAAACGGATGATCTGACGACACAGCTCCGAACCGATGGAGCCACCGGCACCGGTGACCATCACCACCTTGCCGCTGATACATGCATCCAGCAGTTGCGCATTGGGCGGGACCGGATCGCGACCGAGCAAGTCGCCGGCGTCGACGTCGCGGACATCTTCCACGCGAGCATTGCCGGAGAGAATGTCGCCGTAATCGGGCACCGTCTGCACCAGCAGCGACAGCGGCTCGATGTCCTTGAGGATTTCCTGACGACGACGGCGTGACTGAGAGGGCAGCGCGAGCAGGACCGCTGCAACACCTTCGTTACGGACCAGATCGGGCAGCGAACGCGGCGAGAACACTTCGAGGCCGTTGATGGTGCTGCCGTGTAGGGAAGCGTTGTCGTCGATGAACGCAATCGGATGATAGCGGCCGCTGCGATTCAAACCGGTCGCAAGCTGCACGCCTGCACCGCCGGCGCCGTAGATAACGACTCGCTGCGTGCCGTTGGACCAGCGAAAATTCAGCAAGCCGCGAATGATGAAACGCGTGCCGCCCACGTAGATCAATGCGAACGACCAATAAATCGGCAGCGCCGAAATCGGCAGCGCACGATTCGGCCAGAAGAACGCGAGCACCGACAACAACACGACCGAAGTGGTGACGCCGGTGACGACGGCGAAGATTGCGCGATGTCCGAGATAACGGATCACGGCGCGATACAGACCCATGCGGGTGAACACCGGCACGCTGGTCAGCAACGCCGCAACGTAAATCCATTCAGTGCCGCTGGCGTGATGCTGAACAGTGCCCAGCCGTAACGTGAGCGCGGTCCAGAGCACGATCGGAATGCCGATCGTATCCGCGGTGAGCATCAGCAGCCGTTTACTCGAACGCGGCAGCACCGCCAGCTTGCCGATAAATGTTTCGATCCATTTGGGCATGGATTCCGTCACACACGTTCCTTAATATTCGTCTGCTTGAGTGATGAGCGGTCAATCCACGTCGACTCGCCGCTCGCGTCCAGCACCTGCGTAGCGACGGTTTTCCAGCGCCATAGCACCGTTGCAACTATTTGTAATTCTCCCAGAATTTTCAGGAGTATGCACTGACTCTATTCAGAGACAGCGGGCATTATTTGCCGGCGTTGAGGCGTTCAGCCGTGCTTCAGGAAGCCCTGCCGGAACCACTCCATAGCGCCGCCCCGGTCAGCATTCCGACCGCCAGCAGGGCGAGCCAGCCGGCGAATTGCGGATAGACGAAGGCAAAAAACGCGCACGGCAGCAGCAGCCCCAGGTTGACGCCCAAAACGGCCAATGTGACCGGCCGATGACCATTCCAGCGCCTGGATAGCCACTGGTAGCCGTGCGAGCGATGCGCCTCGTGGACCCGTTCGCCCCGGCGCCACCGGCGGATGAGGGTGACGGTCGCATCCACGAAAAAAACGGCAGCAAGTATCAGCCAGACGAACAAGGCGACCGGGTTGGTGCGCGCATCGGCCACCGCCAGCACCGCGATCACGAACCCGAGGTAGCCGCTTCCTACATCGCCCATGAAAATTTTCGCCGGTGGCCAGTTCCACACCAGGAAGCCGAGCGTCGCGAGGCCGAGGGCGATGGCCAACCAGGACGCGCCGGAGCCGTGCTGGAACCCCAGCGCGAGGCCGCCGGCCAGCAGGCCGATGCAGACCGCCTCGGAACCGGCGATCCCGTCGATACCGTCCATGAAATTGAACAGATTGAGCGCCCACACCAGGCCGACGACGGCGAGGCAGTGCCCCAGCCATCCCAGGTCGACCAGGCGCTCGCCTACTTGCATGGGCGCGACCCCCCCGATCCAGTACAAGGACCAGACCGCCGCGAGCACATGCACCGCGAATCGAGCCTTCACCGACACAGAGCCGCGATCGTCCATGAAGCCGACGACGGCGATGGCCGCACCCCCGCCGACGAATGCGAGCATCAATCCCGTCTCGACTTTGCCGACCGCCCACAGGACGACGGCCGCGACCAGCGAGGTCACGACGATGGCCAGCCCGCCGCCGCGAGGCGTGGGCTGGGTGTGAGAGCTTCGGTGATTGGGATGATCGAGCAGATGTTTCGCTAGCGCGTACTTGCGAACCCACGCCGTCAGCACGACCGACGCCACGAACAGCGCAGCTCCACCCAACAACTGGCCAATCATCGTTTGCGACACATCCATCAGGACTGAACTTCTTTCAGGAAATGTTCGGCCGTGCGCGCCAGGGCGCGGTCGACCGACACTGGCGGCTGCCATCCCAACAGCTCGCGCGTTGGCGAGGCGTCGACCTGCAGCGACTCGATCAGTCGTTGCACCTGGGCGCCCCGCCCTGCCAGCGTGCCGAGCAATTTAACGATTGCCGGCGGAATCGAGATCAATCGCGACGGCCGCCCCAGAGCGACGCCGATGCGTTTCAACAAATCCGCGGTGGAAAGATCTTCGCCGTCGCTCGCCAACAAAACATGACTGCCGGGCTCGCGACGATTCAAACAAGCCACGATGAGATCGCACAGGTTCTCGACTGCGATCAAGCTACGCCGATTTTCGGTCACACCGCCGAGCGGCAACGGCGCGCGCCGATATAACCATTGCATCAACTGCAGGAAGTTGGCTTTGACACCAGGACCGTACACCAGCGGCGAACGAATGCTCATCACATCCATCCCCGTAGCACGCGCGATCTCGCTCAGTCCTCGCTCGGCTTCGAGTTTGCTGATGCCATAGGCATCGCTCGGATTCGGCGGATGGTCCGCTCGGAACGGGCGCCCGCTCTCGGTCCGTTCGCCGTTCACTTTGATGGAGCTCAAGAATACAAATCGGCGAACGCCGGCAGCGGCTGCTCGCTTAGCCAACGCGAGTGTGCCGTCCACGTTGACACGACGAAATTCCGCGAGAGGATCGGCAGCAGTGTCGCTCATGACGTGAACACGCGCTGCGAGGTGAACCACAGCATCGCAAGATTGCAGCGCCGCCGAACACTCCGAAGAATCGAAATCGCTGACCTGAAAACCTTCGACGGCGAGCGCCTGTTTCGCCGCCGCTCGCAACGCGACTCGAACGTTATGTTCGGGCTCCTTGGCAAGCCTCGCTAACAGTTCGCGCCCGACAAATCCCGTGGCACCCGTGACGAGAATTTTCATCCCTGGCGAACCAGCATCTCGGTGAGCTTGATCGGAAATCTCAGGCACAGCCGCAGCCATCCCGAAGAAATACCGTTCATGCGACAGGCCCGCCGCATCTCCTGGGTGATCACCCAGTTGCTGCGAATGCCGTTGGTGCTCAAACCGCCGCGTGGCATTCGCACCATCACCTCCGGCAGATAACGGCTTTTGGTATGGCCGCGACCGAAGATCCGTGCGACCAGCTCGAAGTCGCCCGCTATCCTGAAGCTCGGATCGTATTCTCCGAAACGTTGATACACGTCGCGACGTATGAACAGCGCCGGATGAGCCGGCATGAAACCATAAGCGATCCGTTGCGGCGTGAACCACGACGAGCGATATCGACGTATGCAACGACCGTCGACCTCATCGACGATGGCGACGTCGCCATAGACCGCTTCTGCATCGCTAGCGGCGAATTCCTGAGCGATCCGCGACAGCACGTCCGCAGAGGTGTAGGTGTCGCCGCAATTGAGGAAGCCGATGACATCGCCCGTGCATTGCCGAAGCCCTTTGTTGAAGGCGTCGTAGACTCCGGTGTCGCGTTCCGAAATCAGCTTGGCGACTCGCGTACCCTTGGCGCGAACCACATTCACCGTGTCGTCTTTGGAGGCACCGTCGATGACGATGTGCTCGATATCCGGGTGGGTCTGACTGGCTACCGAGTCGAGCGTCGAAACAATCGTTCGCGAACCGTTCAGTACGGCAGTAACCACAGATAGTTTCATGTCCCGCTTCTGATCCGAACGATCACGCTCGACGATTCGCGATGGTATCATCAATTCATTTTGCATCGAAGAGGCTCGCCAGGAGAGCCTGGCCAGAATCTCATGCGAATTCTCATCACGGGCGGCTCCGGTTTCATCGGCACCAACCTCGCGCAGTATTTTTCCGAAGGCGGCCACAGCGTCGTCAATTTCGACGAGCTGCCGCCAAGAAATCCTCTGCACCACTCGTTCTGGCGTAAAGGCGACCTGCGGCAAGCCGCCGATGTTTCGCGAGCCGTTGCCGAGTTTGCGCCCGAAACGATTCTGCACATGGGCGCACGCACCGACCTCGATGGCAAAACTGCCGACGATTACGCAGCCAACATTGGCGGCGTCGCCAATCTACTCAACGCAGCGGCCGGCAACAGCTCGGTTCGTCGCGTGCTGTTTGCTTCAAGCATGCTCGTGTGCCGGCTGGGCTATGTGCCGCAATCCGATACGGACTACTGTCCCAACACGGTGTACGGCGAAAGCAAAGTAGCCGGCGAACAACTGGTGCGAACCGCCGGTGCGCTGCCGTTTGTCTGGAGCATTCTGCGACCGACTTCGATCTGGGGACCCTGGTTCGGCAGCCCCTATCGATCGTTTTTCAACACGGTCAGAGCCGGTGCTTATGTCCATCCACGCGGTCTGAACACGTCCCGCACTTATGGCTTCGTACACAACTCGGTCGAACAGATTGCGGCCATTGCGCAGTCCGATCCCGCGCTCAGCCACGAACGTACGTTCTATATCGGCGACTACGACCCGTTGGATCTCAAACAGTGGGCCGATGCGATCAGTCACGTGTATCGGCAGCGCCCGGTGCATCAGGTGCCGAGCTGGGTCATGAGCCTGGGCGCCGCCGCCGGCGATCTGGCGAAATGGGCAGGAATGAAACATCCGCCCCTGACCAGCTTCCGGTTACGCAACCTGGTGACGCCTGCCGTCATGAACCTGACGAACACTCGCCAGGTCTGCCCTCGTCTGCCTTACGACATGCAGGCCGGCGTCGAACTCACCATCGAATGGCTGGAGCAGGAACGCCGTCGCGCGCCGGCTTGATGCCGGCTCAGGTTTGTTTGTTGATCCGATCTTTGCCGCGACCGATTTTGAACAGCCTGGAACCCAGGTTTCTCACATAGTTGTCGAGCACGCCGAGGGTCCGTTTGGCGGTTTCCTCGGGCCGGCCGGTAAACGACGTCACGTGCGAATATTCGGAACCGTCAGGCGACACTTCGGAAAAGAAATAGTTGGAAACCAGGCAGCGCGGGCTGTCCACCACCACCGGGCTCACCGAGTGCCATGAGATCTTGTTGGTTTCCATCACCACCAGGCGATTGAACTTGGCTACGATGGTCTTCGGCGTTTTCACGTCGTCGTCCCACAGCTCCAGGTTGCCGCCGTTCGGCTGCGCCCAACCCGGCGACACGTAATAGAGCAGATTCAAGCGTCGATATTTCTGGCGCGCGGCGTCGTGGCTGTTATCGATGTGAGGATTGAGGAAATCACCCTTGAACATCATCGACAGCCCGCCCGCATACAACGTCGGATCGGGTTCGAGGCGAGGAACTCCCATCGCCCGTTCAATCCACTGGACCACCTCCACATCCTGGATGGCATAGGTGACCTCGCCGAGAATCGGCGCATATTGTGATAGCGCAGCCGAGGTTCTCTTCTTCTCCCGAAACGTCTCGCGATTGAAGAAACCATTGCCGTCTCTGGGAAACGCCTCGTAAATCGACGTCGCCAGTTCCGCCGGCAACAGATCGTCCACGTAGCAGTGCCGTGTTCGCGTTCCCGAGGGCGCCGCCCACTGCTTTTGCAGGTCATCGCGCACCGCGTCCAGCCGTTCGATGATCAGACGCTTGATGTCATTCCTGTTCATATCCTTACCTTTGCAAAGCGCAACTTCGCGCCCCGCAGACGCTCGCTATCGAGACAGCTGACGGATCGCATCGACAACCTGCGCTACGCACGTAGCCTGACGGAATGCATCGGGCAGTAAAGACACATTCGGTGCGCGGCTGGCCTGCCGGACTGCGATAGCCCGCAGTGTAGCCGCAGTAATGTCGGTTTCCGAGCTGAATAGCGCCCCGTTGACGCCGTCGGTAATAATCTCGCCGGCCGCTTCCACGTCGCGCAGCACGCACGGCACTCCCCAGTAAAGCGCCTCCATGACCGAACGGGATATACCCTCGCTCTCGGACGGCAGTAGCAAGACATCCGCCTGTTCGAGCAACACCTCCCGGTCGTTTCGGAAGCCATGAAAACGGACGATCTCGTCGGTCAGACCCTTTTCCCGCGCTAGGGATCTCAGCTGTTCCATCAGCGGCCCGGCGCCCACCATGTCCAGCACTACGTCGTGGCCGGCGGCACGCAGCTCGTGCACGCAGCGGATCGCTCGGTCCCAACGCTTGCGGGCGATCAGTACGCCCATGCACAGCAATCGGATCTGACGCCCCGCCAGCGGGGCCGGTGCGGAAGGCCGTTCGAATCTCGCTTCGTCGATGAAATTGCCCACGCGACGGACGCGCTTCACGCCGCTGTCGGCCAGCAACTGATCCATGCTCTTGGACATCGAAAACACACAGTCGAAGCGCTTCAACGCCTGCACGTGCAAGTGAGCTGCAATCGTGCCGCGCCGTCCGAAAAGAAATCGATAATCCATGAAAGGATTGTTTCTAAGCGACGCGATGCGTACTGCCGTCGAGCCGCTCATGAGATTGAACAGATCGCCGGAGAACGCGAGAGATATCGAAACAGGCCGGCGTCCTTTCGCCGCGGCTTCGGACAAGTGCGCGCGATACGCGCGCAGCTTTGCATACCAGCCTGGGTACGCACTCAAGTCGACTCTATTCACTCGCTCCGAAAAGAACGGACCGACGCTTGCCGCCGGCTTCAGCGTAACGAGAGAAACATCGGTGACATCGACCAAGGCATTGCATAGTGCGGCGGTGCCGAGGACCGGACTTTCCATGCAGTAGCGCGGGATGACCAGGAACACACGAGGCAATTCGGTCAAGATTCACCCGCCACTACACCCGCTCTCGGGAAGTTACCGATGTCGCTGGTATCGTCGGTCTGGCTGGCTTGTTCGCCGAGCCAGCGATGCCACGCTTGAAACATCAGCAAATTCCACAAAACCCTGCGCCAGCCGCGCGCCCCTCGGGTGGTGAAGTCCTCCCACAGGTCGCGGGACACTTTGGCGTTTAGCAGTCCGTGCTGCGACAGAGCCGCCGTGCTCATCAAACTTTCCGCCCAGTCGCGCATGTCCTGCCGGAGCCATACTTGCAACGGCACGGAGAATCCCATCTTGGGTCGATCGACCAGGGCTTGCGGCACGAAGTCATACAACATCTTGCGCAGCGGACGTTTGAACACACCGTCGCCGAGACGCGCCTCGGGCATGAAGCGCCAGGCCAGCTCCGCCACCCGGTAATCCAGAATGGGACAGCGCACTTCCAGCGACTGCGCCATGCTCGCCCGGTCGACCTTGGTGAGAATGTCGTCGACCAGATAGGTGCTGGCGTCCATATACGTCAGCCGATCGACAATGGCTTGCGCATCGAGCTGCCGAATTTCGTCGGCAAGCACGTCGCCTTGACCTGCACCTGCGGGAACCAGTCGCCCAGGCGTTCGGTACACGGACATGAGCACTCGATAGAAATCTTCCGGCTCGCGAACTCCCAGCAATGCGCTCGCCAACTCCAGACGCCGGCCGAGCTGCGCGTTTACCGTCTGTGCCAGACCCGATATGAGCGAGCTGCGACACAGCCCCCACGCCGATTTTGTTAGAAAGCGCGGCATCGACAGCACGCGCGGTATCCAGGTGTTCGCGAAACCGTAGCGCTCGTATCCTGCAAACAGTTCGTCGCCGCCGTCGCCGGACAGCGCCACCGTCACCTCGGAACGAGCCAGCCTGCAAAGTAATACGGTCGGAATCATCGACTCGTCGGCGAACGGTTCGTCGGAAATGGCGGGCAGCTCGTGAATGATCGCCATCGCCGCGCGCGAGTCGACATAGTGCTCGGTGTGATTGGTGCCGAGATGCTTGGCGACCGCTTTCGCATGCGGAGCTTCGTCCCATTGCGGTTGATCGAAGCCGATCGAAAAGGTCCTGACCTGGCCGCCGCCACGATGGCGCGTCATCAAAGCCGAGATCAGACTGGAGTCGATACCGCCGGACAGGAATGCTCCCAGCGGCACGTCTGCATTCATTCTGCGAGACACTGCATCCTGCAGAAGACTTTCGAGTTCTTCCTGGCGTGCCGGGACGCTCTGGCGCCTGCCGATGCCAGACATCACCACTTCGTGCAAATCCCAATAGCGACGAATTACTCCGTCTCTGCGGGCGAGCACATCCGACGCCCGCAGCGTCATTAGCGTGCCCGGCGGCAGTTTTTTGGTACTGCTGAAGATCGAACGGGAACCGGCGAGATAGCCGAGCTGCATGAAGCCCGCCAGCGCGTTCGAATCGATCGACGTGTCGAAACCGGGACACGCCAGCAGCGCCTTGATCTCCGAACCGAACACAAAGCTGGACTTCGCATAGCCGTAGTAAAGCGGCTTCTTGCCCAGCCGATCGCGGGCCAGGGACAGCTCGCGCTGCTGCGAGTCCCAAACGGCCAGGGCGAACATGCCGTTGGATCGCTCGACCGCTACGGCAATGCCCCACAAGGCAACGGCCTCCAGGAACACTTCGGTATCCGAGTGCCCCCGCCACGCCTGCTTGCCCCGGGCCTGCTCGATGGCCTCGCGCAGCTCGCGATAGTTGTAGATCTCGCCGTTGAATACGATGTGATAACGGCCGCAATGGGAGGTCATCGGCTGATGACCGCTCAGCGACACATCGATGATGGCCAGGCGGCGGAAGCCGAACGCCACGCCGGCTTGAGCATCGACCGTCAAGCCCGAATCGTCGGGGCCCCGGCGCTGAATACGATCGCGC